>MKWU01004910.1_pt1 | contig 15195 bp, 13 predicted proteins | sample 809101 | NCBI WGS metagenome assembly MKWU01 (sample SAMN05860141, study PRJNA318959) | sponge metagenome | host: Aplysina aerophoba | place: Slovenia: Piran, Adriatic Sea, Gulf of Piran | collected 2013-05-07 | reverse complement strand
AAGAATCTCGAGTTGAGTACTACGGAACTAACCCAATGTTGGGTAACGTAATCGCTAGTGTCTTTTCTTAAGCTTTAAGTATCGAAGAATGACCTCTCCCATAGGTACCCAATTGTTGTTTGGCTTGCAGCTCGAATACTTGTAGTGGTCCCGTTTCTCTAAATCATCTAAGTTCTTGCTTTTCAGTTCATCGACACCACCTGTAAACCCTATATAGCAATACCCTTGTGCGAGAAGCTCTGGTGCGCGCTGGTACAGCTCTTGAATTGTCTTACAACGTCCCTCTTCGACGCTACCTGATTTCGATTGCTCATCCGCGCTGCGTTGCACTGCATACTTCAACTCCGCCAAAACATATTTGAGATCTAGGGATTTGGCATTGTTTACGACCGGTTCTAAGACCTCAATAACCTTTTGCCAAGTCAGGTGTGACATGTCGTCTCCAAGGTTTGGGTAAGGGTTTAATTCGTCGTGCACTGTTAACGCTAAATAGTGAAACGAGTAACATTTGTAGCGAGTGCCCTCCAGGCGGCTCTCTATTGCCTTGCGCTGAGATGTAATTTGTTCGTCAATCTTCTTTTCGCTTGGATAGGTAAAGAACTTAGCTTCAATAACCAGCACATTTTCCCCAATTCGAAGGAACAGGTCTGGTACACTTTGGGGGATGTTTGAATCGATCGGCGGCTCGCCGAAATCACGGATTGGATTCAGCTCAGCAACGATTTCGATGTCGTTCGAATCAACATCTGCACCTTTGAATCTATCAAGGGATCTGAACAATGCTCGCAACCCGGCAAAGTTGTTTGCTAGCAGCAAATGAGGTAATAACATCGCCGAGAAATGGCGTTCGCTACGGGCTGTGTCTGAAAATTTCTGTTCCATGTTTTTTCCCTTGAATGGAATTATTGTCATACCTATATAGTGAGAACTAAGGAAAAGTAACAGTAAAGTTGGTTCTTTTTTAAGAGACTCCAGAAAAGGTGTCCTTATCTTGAGCGTGGCTCCACTTCACCACCCTCTCGTTCGAGAGAGTGGTCTCAAAATCTGTATTGTGTCGTTTTAACTGCATCTCGTCTTTGGTTCTATCCCTCGCGATGGAGATCGTCTAGCGAAAATTGTGGTCGCCCTAGTTGGGTAACCATCTTGAGCTCCAACGCATCAAATACGGGTCCGACTCAACTTTCGAGTACCAACTCAAGATGTCTCATTTTTCGCGATCACCATTTTCTGTCCATGTTTAATTTCTAGGAACCTACTGCAGATTCGCTGGGTTCATCTCCGAAAATGTCGTCGACATATTCCTTCGGAAGTGGTTTGGTCATTTTTGACACGACAAAGGTAACAGTCACTCCAATAATCTCGCCAATCGCACAACAAGAAAATGGGTTAGGTCCTTCACCTTTGAGCCAAGAAGCAACGACGAACAGTAAACCTTCGGATCCAAACCAACTTGGATTGATCAGTTCAGCATGCAAAATAATGAACACTGTGATCCCCGCAACTAAACCGGCGTAGGCACCATGTTTAGTCACTCCTTTCCAAAGTGCACCCAAGACCAAAGGTCCTGCGAATGCAGCGGACATGCCGCCAATTCCGATGAAGACTATCAACGCGATATTTACTTTTTGTAATGCCCAAGCCAGTAAACCGCAGAATATCAAGACCACTACAGTTGAATAACGACTAATCTGAAGTACTTGCTTATCAAGTTGCTCGGCCGAAAACTTCCTATCAAGTTTCATATAGGGCACGATACTTCTCCGATAGAGATCATTCGCGATGACCTGAGAAGAAGAAACCACCAAACCATCAGCCGTTGACATGATTGCAGCAAGAACACCTACACCGATCAGTGCGGCAAGCCACGTCGGGAATAACTCAATAAATAGGAGAGGTAGCGACGCATTCGGGGTTAGGTCACCAGTAAGAAGCCCATCGCCGATAAGAGCTCTTGCGAGTAATCCACCAAGCCCCATCATTCCTAACGTGATTCCGCACAGGAATGCAATCTTGACAAAGTTCTTCTGTTGATCCGTACCTTTTAGCGCCCACAACTTATTTCCTAGGTGTGGCAGTAAACCGAGCGGTATATGTGCTAGTAAGACAGCAAAAATTGACCAAGGCGAATGAGTCAGCGCAGACTCAGGATTGAGCGGTGTGACCAAGTTCTCGTCTTGTGCCTTGAGATTGTCCAGAACTCCACCTAGACCACCTTCAACTCCTACTCCAAATAGGAACAAAATAATCACGAGACTGGCGAGTCCCAGCATCATTATCCCTTGTACGCCGTCCGTCAGGATATCGGCATGAGCACCACCCATGACTACATACACCAGTAAAACAAGAGTGGTGATTATGAGTGCGTACTCGGCATCCAGACCAAGCATCGTCTCGAACATGACTATACCAGATACAAGCTGACCTGCAACATAGAAGAAAAGTATCAGCGACAGTACGCTGACAACAATTCGAATACCATCTGATTTGTAACGATCACCGAGATACTCCGGAATCGATCGATTGCCAAATTTATGACCTGATGTTGCGATCAATCGCATCGTGATTAGGATGCCGAAATAGACTCCCATGGGATAGAGGAAATTACCCCAAGTTGTGGAAATTCCAATCTGATATGCAAGTCCTGGACCTCCGAGAAACGTTGCACCACTCGCAGTAGTCGCGGCAAACGCAAATGCCAGAAAAACTGGACCATACGCGCCTCTGGCGACGGCGAAATCATCAGCATGTTTGACCTTTTTCTGTCCCCAGAAGCCAATACAGAGCATTCCCGCGATGTAGACAACGAGAAATATCCAAGACCAGGTAATTAGAGTGGAATCGAATTCCATGTTTAGTTGCCCCACCGATCCCAATGAACTGTTTCTTCAACAGGTAATCGGGTCACAGGACCGAACTTTCCTAGTGGATATCCCACAGGAATCAAGCAGAGTGCTTCCACGCTATCTGGCAATGTAAGGATTTCTTTGACCTTGTCTCTCTGAACTAGACCAAGCGTCGTAGGAGCAGCACCTAATCCGAGAGCTCTGGCCGCGAGCAAAACGTTCTGGACTCCAGGCCAAATCGATCCACCGGCGGAAGAACTATCGCTCACCGGCGCACCAAACTCATGACAGGCGATAATCAGAGCTGGAATTTCATGCATGTGGTCGGCCTGCCAGATAACTGCATCAAACATCCGCGCACGTTTGTCTTTTGACTGATGGGGTAGCTCAGGTTGTCGTGTCGAAGTGAAAGCGGCATAGGCATCCACAGCGACTTTGTTTAATTTTGCGAGTTCGGCTTTTTGGTCTGCGTCCTGCACGACTACCCATCTCGCACCTTGCAAGTTTGAGCCACTGGGTGCCTGGTTGCCTGCTTCGACTAATTTAAGCAATAGATCTTTAGGCACGGGTTTGGTGTCCAGTCGACGCATTGCCCGGCAGTTGTACATGATGTGAAAGAGTTCTGTATTCTCAGTGGTCACTGCAAATCCCCTATGAATTACCTGATTTTGGTGAATTAGTATGCACTAGATATTTGCTGGATGTGAACATTGCTTAGCCTATCCGCTAAATTCATTTTTTTAGTGAGTTGTGTACTTTAGTGTCACACCATTCAGTTGGCATTTTGCTTGAACGTACACCCATACATTTTATAGTGTATAATTGTACACATTATGAAAACAGTGTTTCGACCCATCAAGTCAGGTTAAGGTCATCTGCTAGTATCAATGCTGTCAATTTCTAAATACTCAAAGGAGCTTGTCCTTGAATCAGATGCTAGAGAAGTAGACCATGTGACATCTCGCTAAGTTTTATTGGCGAGATGATTGATATAGGTCAAGATGATCGGGTGGATAAGTGTCTAGTCTGAGGTAAGTAGCCCAGAGTAATCTAGGTTGTTCTACAGGTAATCCTAAGAGCAACGATCAGATAGTACACTCGAAATATCGCAAGGGGATGAGACAGAAGAAGTGGGACGGAAAAAATGCGAATCATGTGAACATTCCACTAGATGAGTGCGATCACTACGCGACGTAGAAGAACAATACCGAAAGATATCTGAACGATTTAAACTAGAAAAAGAAAGTCGAAAGTTGCGAGAAGGCCGAAACGGGAGATAAGCACTGACTTCTACTAGATTTCTGTCGTTATTAACTTGAGAATATATGCCAACACCTTTTCTCGTTGAGCTTCAAAGTCGCCTTAGTGACGACGAGCAACGGGTGTTAATACCTTATTTAATGACCTCAGAACGTGGGCAGCCTATTGCGTTTGAAGGTCGGCATGATGTTCGAGACTTTATCAAAGGGAAAATCGCTCAGGTTCGATCTGGCGATACGCCGGAAGATTGCAACACGGTAATCATCAGTGGAGCACCTGGAGCGGGTAAGTCCAGTCTTTTGCGTCAAATCCAGAAAGAGATGTCCTGTGATAGCGTCAATCACGATGTGATTCCCATTTTCTTTGAAGTGTCCAAGCTTAATGACCCTGTGCAGCTCTTAGAAATGCTCCTAGCTCGTAGACGGGTTAATTTTGAGGGTTTATCTAAATCCTATACCCAAGATGGTAAAGGTAGGATTAACTTGAAATTGCTTCAATCCGGGGGTGGGATTTACTCTAATTTACCGGCACTGGATACTAGCGTACGAGAATCCCCGGGGAGAATCTGGAACGTGATTCGGCAATCTCTGTATCCCGGAGACGACCCAATATTTCTTTTGTTGATAGACGAAGCTCAAAGAATTGGACCGAAGGATGGCGAGTCAAACACTCTCCTCACCGACATGCACGGAGTAGCGAATTTAGGCGGCTTGAAGATTATTCCTGTTTTTGCCGGATTGAGCGACACAGGGCACCGCTTAAAGAAAGCAGGAATCACAAGACCTGCTGATAAAGATTTCAAATTACGATTCCTTGAGGCCGAAGAGGGAATATCTGTATGTCGTGGAACATTTAAAGCTCTGCACGTCGACAAGCTATTTATGCCGAACGATATTGATACCGTATGTATGTATCTTGACAATGCAAGTGACGGATGGCCTCGGCATCTTCATCATTACGTGCGGTATTTTGTAGATGAAGTGTTGAAAAGCCACAATCATGGTAGAGATCAAGTGGACCTTAATCGAGTGCTTGATCTAGGACACGACAACACAATAGGTTATTACCAAGACCGTTTGAGTGAAACGGACTTCAAATTAGCAAGTCTGTCATTAAATGACATTGCCAAACAATCATCAGAGCAAATACCTATTACCATCAAGACTTTTTACGATGCTCTTGAAGGTGTGATTGATCCAACAAATGTTGAGCCGCTCGTCCACCAATATGTGCACGATGGGATATTCGATGAAAATCCAGATGGCACGTATGAGTTCCCGATTCCTTCATTAGAGACATTCTTAGCAAATGATCGAGACGTAGAAGCTACCAAAAAAGCTTTGCAAGACGGATTGCGCGCCTAAAACTTACCAGATACCGACGGCGATCCCGTGCGCACTCGGGGATCGCGTACAAAGGGTGGGCGAGTTGTTTGAGCGAAGTACGAGACACATGATCTATCTAGTCGAGTCGCAAGGTTTTTACTTACCAGATGTTTTATCAATGTAGTTCGAACTCAATCCATGGCCATTGAGTGTTACGATTTCTACCGAGTGAATTGCTCAATGTTGCACGTAAACCGCCACTAAAGGATCGTTAGGTGTTCAAAAAGCCGACTTCATTGCCAGACCTTCTGACAAACATTTACTTTTTGACTATTGTTGGTCTACTTTCACTCTTGTCAGCTTGCGGCGGCGGGGGAGGTGGTGGCACAACACCCCCTCCACCCGAACCACCACCGGCACCCACTACACCCACACCAACTACTCCAACTGCGCTTTCTAATCCAATTGAAACAGCCATCGAAGTTGGCAGCATTACGCTTGCCGCGAATCAATTCGTTCGCGCACCAGAATCCTCAGACACTGTATCCGATCCGATTACTAACGATGCGTACGCTCGGATACAGTACATACATCCCGCACCAGACGATACTGGTCGTCTCTTCATTCAAGATGTACGAGGCATCGTGTATGTCACTGATTTAGAGGCCCGAGCACCGACTTTGTACGTTGATTTACGCACAGAAGAGGTCGCATTTTATCCTGATAGATTCCCTAATGAATCAGGATTTCTTGGGTTTACATTCCATCCACAGTTCGCGGAAGAAGATAGCCCTGGGTACGGTAAGTTCTACACAGGATTTAGTGCCCGAGCAGATAGCGGCGAAGCAGACTTTATTGAAGACGGCTCGTCAGTGCAGGAGAGTGTGATCTACGAATGGACAGCAACGGATAGTAGTGCGGATGTATTTGAAGGTTCTCGACGTGAGATGCTGCGTGTGGGTCAATTTGCCTCAAATCACAATATCGCAACATTGGCTTTCAATCCCAATGCTGAAGAAGATAGTCCAGAATTCGGGATGCTCTACGTCGCTATTGGTGACGGAGGTAGCGCGCACGACCCAGGAAATCACGGTCAAAACAAGCAGACTCCACTAGGAGCGCTCCTTCGAATTGATCCACTAGGTGGAACTGAGGGAGAGACGAAGTACGGAATTCCCTCGGATAATCCTTTTGTAGACGATGAGGAAGCTATTCCTGAATTGTGGGCATACGGCTTGAGACATCCACAGCACTTTTCTTGGGATAGCGATGGCCGAATGTTCCTTCTAGATATTGGTCAAGATGAAATTGAGGAAGTCAATATCGGCGTGGCTGGCGGTAATTTCGGCTGGAGAATCAGAGAAGGTACATTCGCTACAGGTCACGGTGTCACTACGTCGGATGCACTGGGTAGCGTGTATGAACGACCGGAAGACACGATCGACGTGATTTATCCAGTAGCCCAGTACGATCACGATGAAGGATTCGCAATAGGATCAGGATACGTCTATCGAGGGTCCAAAATACCCGAGCTTGTCGGCAAGTACGTTTTCACCGAAATGGTGCGAGGAAGGATTTTCTATATAGACACGGACAATTTGATCCCTGGTGAACCCACAACGATTTATGAAATCGCTCTGAATGTAGATGGCACGGGTAGTTCACTTGTGGAAGTGGCAGGATTTAGCGACACATACTTAGCGCACTCACCACATCTCAGACGGGTGGATGCAAGGTTAAGTGTTGATAACGCGGGAGAACTGTATTTACTCACGAAGGGAGACGGCTGGATTAGAACACTTGCCCCACTTACGGAATGAGCATAGCTGAGACGGGTTCTGGGACTTAATTTCTGAATTTGGTCGATTACCATTCGCCACCACGCAAAACAATACAACAGATGAAACCACTCAACCCGTTAAAAACGCCTGCTGTTCCATATGACTTTGCGGTTGGCCGCTCGAATCCGGAAACATTCCCGATTGAGTTGGTGCAGGAAGCTGCAAATCGAGTCATCGCCACTGAATACGAAGAAATAACCGAGTACCCAGGAAAAATGGGACATCTTGGTTTGCGGCAGGCTATGGCACGCAGGGAGAGTGAACGCGAGGGTGTTCATGTAGACCCAGAGCTGCTCAGTCTGATGAATGGCTCTATGCAAGCTGTGACACTTACTGCCGAAGCGCTAACTCAGCCTGGCGATGTAGTCATCTGTGAGGAATTTACCTATGTGGGCACCATCAGCGCGTACCGATCTCTGAAAATCAATATGCAAGGATTGCCTGTTGACGAAGATGGAATGCGAGTCGATCTTCTTGAGGACAAAATCAAAGCGTTAGGAGAAGCAAACAAGCCAAAGTTCATTTACGCGTTGACGACATACCAAAATCCGACAGGTTCTGTCATGTCTTTAGATCGTAGAAAGCAATTAATCGATGTAGCACGACGCCATAACATTCCGATCGTCGACGATAACTGCTACGCCGACGTACATTACGATGGCGAAAAACCAAAAGCTCTGTATGCGTTATCTGACTACGATCAGATCATCTATATGTGTTCGCTCTCAAAGATTTTGGCACCTGGTTTTCGGCTTGGATACCTGTATGCACAAAAGGACTTGTTAGACAAGATTCTTGCTCGGCGACACGATGCAGGGAGCAACTATTTTGCCGCTGCGATTATCGCAGAGCTTTACCGCAAGAATGTTTGGGATCTCACAGAGGAACTCAACGAATCCTTGAAAGTGAAGAAGAATCTTGTAGTTCAAGGATTGGGAGAAGAGCTTGAGGATTTGTGCGCTTGGTCTGATCCTGCAGGTGGCATGTTTGTTTGGGTGCGATTTCCAGACGATGTAGACCAGACCAAACTTCAGCGACTTTGTGCGGAGAGAGGATTTGGATATGCGTCAGGAGCAAATTTTCATATAGACGGTAAACAGGTGCCATTTCTCCGACTGGCGTTCGGTCACATTCCCGACCTAGCGATTCAGGAAGGTATTCCAGTACTCGCAAATTGCATGCGGGAAAGCCGTACAAGCAATGAACCTAAAGGCTTTTCAACTCTTTACGATTGAATGTGATAAGTGGACTCTCTAACCACTCTATGAGATTCTGATTTTCCGACTGACATCGTTCCAAGTCAAAACCTAGTATCATTATTTCCCTATCAATCTACGGTAGAGTACCGTAGAAGCCATTGATATGCACTTATGGGGGATTAGTAAAAATGGCGCATGAAACCATTATTTCAGGTGGCACGTTGGTCGATGGGACCGGTGCTGACACCAGAAAAGCAGATATTGCTATAGATGAAGGAAAAATTACCCGGATTGGTGACCTAAGCGGTGAGCAAGCTGGACAAACCATTGATGCTACAGGAAAATTAGTTACTCCTGGATTCATCGATCTACATACACACTTGGATGCCCAAATCGGTTGGGATCCAGAAATGCGACCTAGTTCCTATCACGGCGTAACCACCGCTTTGATCGGAAACTGTGGTGTTACCTTTGCACCTTGTGGTGTCGAAAATCGACGTTACCTAGCAGAACTCATGGAGGCAGTTGAAGACATCGCAGCAGACGCGATCATCGACGGACTTCCCTGGAACTGGACCACTTTTGGTGAATACCTAGACACCGTCCAATCACTTGATCCCACCTTAAATGTAGTCGGTATGTGCGGTCACTCCGCTATTAGATTTGAGGCAATGGGTGACAAGAGCTGTGACGAAGGTGTTCAGGCTGACAAAGGCGAACTTGCACGGATTGTGGATCTAGTCAAAGAGTCCGTGGAAGGCGGTGCTGTTGGCTTCTCTACGTCTAGATTTTTAGGGCACAGAGTACCTGATGGTCGTCTGACACCCGGCACATGGGCTGATCCAAATGAAACAGAAGCGATTCAAAAAGCTGTTGTTGAAGCAGGTGGACGAGGCGGACTGTTCCAAGTTGCACCGGATATGCGAACTCGATATCAAGTCGAAAAGGACATGTTTCAACGTGGTGCAGAGCTAGGTTGCCAAGTTCTCTTCAGCGGTGGTACCGGACCTGATGGCGACGGCGGTGTCTCTCGTTGGTCTGAGTTCCTAGGAAGCAACAACGAAGCAGGACGCAGAATTACGTCAATTTGTCATACTCGACCTAGTGGTTCGTTCTTTGGACTAGCGCAACAAGCGTTTCTGCGAACGCCAGCATGGCAGGAACTTATGAAGCTTCCTACCATCGCGGATAAGGTAGCTGAAATGAAGAAGCCAGAGGTACGCGAGAAGCTGATCAACGAAGCAAAAGAAGCTAAAGGATTTGGTCCAGCTGCAAACATGTTGCACCCGATGGGAACGGGCGAATTCCCAGATTACGACTTGGAAAACAAGCGTAGTTTGGCGAAACTTGCAGAAGACGAAGGAAAGGATCCAGTTGAAATCTATGTGGATCGGTTAATCGCTTCAGAAGGTAGGGAATTCTGGAATTTCTGGGCGTTTGGTGGTGCATTGCAGAACCAATGGAACTATATGCGATTGCCTTATGTCGTTCCGATGCTCGGGGATGCAGGCGCTCATGTCGGTCAATTCACCGACGCTGACTCGCCAACTTTCTTACTTGGCCAATTGACTCGCGACCGTGGTGTTTACACACTGCCAGAAGCGGTGCATCGCATCAGCGGTAAATCCGCCGAGGTACTTGGGTTGAAGAAACGCGGAGAAATCAAAGAAGGCTATCACGCCGACATTAATGTCATCGACTATGAGAATTTGACTTCCTGTCATCCTGAATATGTCAATGACTTCCCGCACAATGGCGGTCGAATCGTGACCAAGAGCAAAGGCTACGATGCGACGATGGTAGCTGGTCAGGTAGTCATCCAGAATGGTGAATACACTGGTAGCCGTCCTGGTGAAGTAATTAGAGACTTCATTCGCGACTAGAGCGCTAAACCAGAATCGTTTTCGAATCTGTCAATTGAAAGCAGTGCCCCGCATAATTATGCGGGGCATTATTTTGCTGTAAGACGTACCGGTTAAAGCTCTGTATTTAATAAAGCCCGTCGAGTGTTTGGGCAGTATTAGGAGTCTTACACCATTTTTAAAACGAATCTGATACGCTTGTAAACTGAACTGAATTTACGAAGGGAAACACCTTGGCTTACGATAAACCAATACCCAGAAAAGGGCAACACACAAAACCTTTTTGGGATGGCGCAAAAGAAGGAAAACTCGTCATTCCGCGCTGTAAAGAGTGCAATAGAGTGCACTGGTATCCGCGTCTAATCTGCCCATATTGTCATTCAATGGACCTAGAGTGGATTGAAGCTAGCGGGGAAGGTTGGTTATATACCTTCGCGGTCCAACACCGCGCATTTGGTCCTTGGGCAGCAGAAGTTCCGTATGTGACTGCGTTCATTGATCTGAAAGAAGGTGATCGGATGATGACAGTGCTTCGTGGAGTCGATGCAAACAAACCCGAGGACATAAAAATCGGGAGCTTAGTCAAGGTTGAGTTTGAAAAGGCCGATGAGGATACCTATATCCCATTCTGGCGAGTGGTAGGAGACGTGTAATGGCACGAGCAGATCTTTCTTATGCAGCAGCCATAGTTGGTGCGTGTGAGTCCAATGAAATCGGTTATCCAGAGGAACGCGGACCCAAGGTAACGTCTCTTCAACATCACATCGAAGCGATCAAGAATGTCAGTGACTATACCGGGATTCCGATTTCTGATATAGAAGGGGTGTTTTCCGCTGGCTGGTCGTCTGAACTGTGCGAACATCTGGGGCTTCGACCAAAGTACATAGATACAACTGCAGTAGGTGGCTGTTCGTTTCAGATCCATTGTCATCATGCATTAGCCGCAATCTACGCTGGGATTATCGATATCGCGGTGGTTAGTCATGGCGAGGCTGGCTGGTCTTACCGCGGCCAAACTGGTCGTGGCGGTGGAGGCGGTGAGGTATCTCCAGGCTATGAGGCTACTGCTGCCTACGGTACGTTTGGTGCACCTTCGCAATATTCACATGCGATGGTTCGCCACAATCATAAATATGGAACGTCTCCGGAAGACTTTGCGCATATCTCCGTCGTGACTCGAGAGTGGGCGACGTTGAATCCTCGAGCATTAATGTTCTCGAAAGACACTAATCCTTTCGGAGGTCCAATCACAGTTGAAGACGTGATGAATGCACGGGTCATTTCTTGGCCATTAACGTTATTCCATTGCTGTTTAGTAACAGATCATGGTGGGGCAGTCATCTTGACGAATCCCGATATTGCTCGTTCACTGAAGAGCAATCCGGTGTGGATACGGGGTGCAGGAGAATCGATGGGTCACTCGAACATGGTTGAGATGGCGGATTTCACTGCGACATCTGCACAACACTCTGCTAGAACCGCGTACGCTATGGCTGGATTAAGTGCAGCTGACATCGAAATGGCAATGATCTACGACTCTTTCACGATCACTGCAGGCATGACGGCTGAGATGCTTGGTTTAGCGCCTCGCGGTAAGGGATATACACTCTGGAAGGAAGGCCATGCCGCACCTGGTGGAAGACTACCTATTAACACCAATGGTGGTGGGTTGTCTTTCAATCATTCAGGAATGTACGGGATGCAACTACTCGTAGAGGCATATCGCCAAATGTCCCGAACTGCCGAGGATGGTGTGAATGGCATTGAAGGAAAGCAAGTCGATGCCAGTAACTGTATAGTCAACGGTACCGGTGGTACCCTCTCGACTACAGGCACACTAATTCTGGAAGCTGACGACGCATAGCCTGCGGGAGCCGTAGGCTATGTTATGCGGTGTTAAAGGACTAGGTCTCCCTTCTGACCCAGCGGGATGTCTCTGAAACATCCTGTACTGGTTGTCCTGCTTTAGCCCATCCATCGAATCCAGGTTCGAGATGGGCAACATTCTTGTAGCCCATGTCCATGAGTGATTGGGTTGCAAAAGCTGAACGGCCACCGCCGGCACAGAACAGGACGATTCGTTTATCCTCGGTGAAATAGTCTCTGTAGTAAGGGCTCTGAGGATCTGCCCAAAACTCAAGCATGCCTCGAGGAGCGTGAACCGCACCCGGAATTGTTCCAAGATCGACTCGTTCTTGAATTTCGCGGATGTCAACAAGGAGTAAGTTGGAGTTTTCATCGAGTTCTTTACTCAACTGTCGATCACTCAAATTCTCTATGTGTTTCTTGATTTGTGCGACCTTACCAAATATCGATTGAATCGCCATTTCAACTCCTCTCCGCGATGGATATCAAGTAGTTCATAAGTTTAGAGAGTTGTGAGTTGAGAATTTCTTTAAACCATTGAGAGTGTGATGCGGTCGGCAGAAGCTCGGTCCGGTTTGGCGAATAGCAGCGTTCAAGATCATCCTGATTCAAAAAAAATTTTATTCGATTCGCAGTTTTCCAAAAAAACATGCGTCGGTCTGCAGGCTACCGGCAACTGGGCTGAGGCAGAAGATAGTGGAGAGTTTGGCAAGGTAGCTGAATACCTCTCTCACCTCCAATGTAACTAATGAGTGCCTACATGGAATACAAAATTGGTCTAGTACTGCTTCGCAAACGACTGTTCTAGACCATTACAGACTAATGGAGCTCTACAACGACTTCGTCGACAACTTGCCCGCAGATGACTCCAGTGTGTAAACCCGGAATTCGTAGTCTGATCACTTCGGTCCGACAGTCTCGTTGCCAGATGCTGGGGCACACGTAGTTCTCATGGTGCATTTGGACATGTGCCATTGACTATAGGAATTTCTGCTTGAGACCGAAGAGGCGTTGTTCCGAGCTAGGGCGATCCTAAGTCGCAGGTTAGCGCTCACGCGCAAGTTTTCCGAAATTCTTGTTTTCCGAATCTTCCGTTACTGCCATCTTACGAATGCTCTGTCGACTCGTCCATCTCACGTTGTAGGGACACGGCCTTGCCCGTGGTCATTTAGCATCCGGATCACAGACGACCTTGCGATTGAAGCATTCCATCAATGTGTAGCTCTGAATGACCTCTCCTTTGACTGATTCCCTCATTCGTTTGCCGTTCGAATCCTCCTTAACCACGCCGCCTATGCCGATACGGATTTCTTTGCCTAAACGAGGGTTGATTTTGTTCTTTCGCGGGTTGCCATGCTTGTATGGGTCACCCTCGACGTATCCTTTGTAGGCTCTTAGCCAGCTCAGATCGATTGAGCATTGTTTAATCGCATCGAGAATGATGCGTTCGTTGAAGTTACCATTACAACAAATCTGTCTGGCTACTTCGACACATTGATCAACTACGTGCTGCGGGAAATTACATGCCTTCTTGTTCATGGGATTATTCCAACAAATGATTTGTAGAGAGAGTAATAAGCATACCGATCACTCACGTTAAGTACTCGAACCGATCGACGACGGTACGCCAAGCGGATGCACTCTGAATTACCTGTAGAGGGTGGTAGCTCAGATTGACCATTGTCTGGTGATAGCTCGAGATTTGGCATTAGTCTTCGGCGTACTTTCGGGTAAGGAAGTATACGGAGATTTACTGCATGAACTTTCTCTTATGCAAGTTACGCTCGACCCGATTGTTGGATAACGCCGCGATGGTGTACTTGGCGAATCGCAGCATGGCGATTTCGTGCTTCTTGATGAGCACCCGCAGGTTGTGTTGTGCGACATGCGATTTTAACGTTGTGAGACATAGTTTCTATACCATACTCCTCGCTTGCGGAGGTCGGCCGCGACCGCTAAGTCAGACGGTCCAGCGCTTGGTGCATCCAGAGTAATGCCATAGTATCTCGTTCGCAGCACGCACGGAGGTTGTCGAAAGTTTCATGTCGTTCGTGGTTGTCCTTGCTTTTGAGCGCATGAATATAGTGGACGGAGAGGGTCTGTTCGTCGTTCACCTCAAGATCGCCATACCCCATGTTGAGCGCTAGCACCGGTTGGACTTGTTTCAGGGAAAAGGAGCCTCGAAATCCCGGATGGTAATAGGTGTAGCGCACGACCCAATACAGGTTGAACAGTCGTCCCGAAATGGTAGCAAGTTCTTGAGCTCTCTCGGGTACTGCAAAGGCCAGCCTATTCAGTAGGCTCTTCTCGTCGTTGTACTTTGAATATGTGCAGATCGAACCACTGGTGCCCAGTGCGTCGATCAACCGATCCACCAACTGTGGTCGGGGATCGTCATCCTTATCGTGCAGGTAGTCAGAGTGCTCTGGCTGCGAGCCGTTTTGGAGAGAGTGTACTGAGAACAGAAACGGAACTGAGTCATAGGGTCGCGTACCTGGGAAGCGGGGGATGGCGAAAGAAATGGTCTCGAAGTCGAGAAAGCGGACTGGCGGGATTATCCGATCCATCTGGCGCTGAATGTTGCCATGGATGATCGCGCGATTTTCGACCACAGCTCTGCGCACGACTCGTTGCAAATCAGTCAATGGAAAATCTAGTGGGATGTCCCGTATCTCCTCAATACCCTTTGCCTTCAGTTCGCACTGTTGCTTGGGTTGGAAATTTGGCAACTCGTCCAAACCGTGATCGGGGTGCTTAGTATCCCTTGTGCAATGGGCATGGTAGCGGCATGGGTAGGGATCGAAACAGTGATCGCCTGCCTGAATGTCTGGTGCCTCCCGTTTTGAGAGCACGTCGAGCATCACCGAAACATTCGTTCCGATGGTGCTCAGCAACGTGTTCGCTTCTCTTGTGACGGAATACTGCTTGAACAGTGTGTTGAGGTCGTATTCTCCACCTTCATACACGTACTGCTTGTTGAGTGTGAGAACGCACACTTC
>MKWU01004906.1_pt1 | contig 15199 bp, 13 predicted proteins | sample 809101 | NCBI WGS metagenome assembly MKWU01 (sample SAMN05860141, study PRJNA318959) | sponge metagenome | host: Aplysina aerophoba | place: Slovenia: Piran, Adriatic Sea, Gulf of Piran | collected 2013-05-07 | reverse complement strand
GCAGTGACCCGCAAGTGCTCGCCCGCGTCGGCCGCTCGCGGCACATAGACAGCACCGGTGGCACCCTCGATCGTCACCCAGTTGTTACGCCCCGCCGAGCGCTCCCAGACCCACTCCACCGCCCCCGTGTCGGGATCGGACAGCGCCGAGTCCACCGCCCCCGTGTCGGGATCGGACAGCGCCGAGTCCACCGAACCCGTTTCGGGATCGTTCAACGTGGCGGTGAGCGGTTGGCCCACCCTCGGTCTCGCCGTCGACAACGAAACCTCGCCCACCTCGTCGACATCGGTCACCGTCACCTCCACCGCCCGACGAGCGGTGGTGCCGTCCGAGATCGACGCAATGACGGTCACCTCGTAGACGTTGTCGCCGTCCTTGTCGCGGGGAACCTCGAAATCGGTCGCTGCCGGCCACACCTGCGGCGCGGCCGGCTCGACCCGCAGACGCAACGCCCCGGCTGGTTCATCAATCGTGAAATGCGCGGCGTCGCTCCCGGCGAGACTCCATTCCAGCGCACCAGGGTCCGCCGACCCCAGAACCGAGTAGGTCGCCACCCGCCCGAAATCGTTCTCAGCGACACTCACCCGCGACGGCCCCAACACGCCTTGGCTCAGACTCACGAAGTGCTCCGACTCAACAACGGAGTCGCCAGCGTCCCTGAACAGGCCGTCCGAAGGTCGCCCAGACGCAGCAGACAACGGCAACAGCAACACGCAAACCACCAACACCCGCGCGAAACCGCGAGGCGAGCGGCACCGAGCACGCATCAACCACATCACCCGCTACAGAACCCAGCGCTCCGCCTCGCGCACACCGAGAGACTGGCGACGAGTATCTGACGCAGGCGTTGCTGTCACGCTGCGCCTCGCGCACACCGAGAGACTGGCCTGAAACACGCAAAGACTATAGCGCTGCAATTCAACCGGGCGGTGAACGCTGCAGGTCGCCACCCCGCAGCCGACCCGCAGGTCTTTCTCGCCGGTGCACGTTGCCGGGCAGCCCCGCGGTGACTGTTCGCACAGTTTGTTGTTGTAAGCAGTTGCCCTTGACGACTTTCTGCGTTATCGTGACCCGCAACCGGCGACAGCGTCGCCACGACAAGAACCAATCAGACTTCCCCCTGACCAAAACCAAAACACTACCGAAGGGGTGAACCCACCGTGTCCTCAATCGAAACCGAGCAGCGACGAGTAGCAATCTTTGAGAATCTGGTCGAAAAACTAGGTGCTGAGCAGGCAAGATATATCATGGACAACCATCCACCAGGCGGCTGGGAACAACTAGCCACCAAAGACGACCTCAAGAACTTCGCCACCAAAGACGACCTCAAGAACTTCGCCACCAAAGACGACCTCAAGAACTTCGCCACCAAAGACGACCTCAAGAACTTCGCCACCAAAGACGACCTCAAGGCTCACGAGGCATCGACCAAGGAAGCCCTCAAGGCTCACGAGGCATCGACCAAGGAAGCCCTCAAGGCTCTCGAGGCGTCAACCAAGCAGAACCTCGACGCTGGCCTCAAGGAGGTACGCGCTGAGATGGCGCAGGGCTTTGCCGACATCACGCTTGCACTCGCTGAGATCGTTGAACGGGTGAACAAGACCGAGGCACGAGTTGCGGGAGTCATCTACACAAACTTCGTGAACTTGCTGTTGTTCTCCGTCGCGGTCATCGCTGTCGTGGTCAGCCTCGTCATCTGAGACCGCGGACCGGGGTCAAAGCCTCGGCCAAAGCCGTCGGTGAGCCCGCACGCCAGTCCAACAGGGCTTTCGCAGGGTGCAGCCGGAGCCGCGCGGTGCGGGTCAGCGTGTCGACGAGAGTTCAAGCTGCGGGATCCGCGGCGATGCGGAGACCCATGTTGGCGGCACAGGTGTCGGGCGTGTTGAACGACCGGGCACCCACGCGATAACGGTTGCAGTAGGAGTCGTGGCAGAGGTACGACCCTCCCTTGATCACTCTGGAACGCCCCGGCCGAAATGTCGACCATCTGCGGGAACGAACCCCCAACGCCGCCAACACCGCGGCCGTCAGCGGTTCGAGCACGGCCCAGATCAGGCCCGCCCGGATCGCCCAGTTCCACCTCACCGGCACGGCAAGGAGCACAGCAGGCGTCGTTGGTCACCCCGCAAGTATGGCGTTGGAGGCCGCTGTGCGTGCCGCTCGGCAGGCACCGACCGAGAGGCCAAGCAAATTGGTCCCGCCCGCGGTTGCGGACGCGTTAGCGTCGGTTGGCCGAACCCGGTTTCCCGGACCTCATCCTGATCCGAGACCCGCCCGCGGCTGCGGACGCGTGAGCGTCGGTTGGAGCTTCCATTCCGGTTTGGCATTGTGAAGCGCGCTGGAATTCCGTCTAGGGTTTCTCGATAGCCGAAGGTCAGCGTCGATGAAAGGAGTGCATAATGAACGTGACTCTTGATGAGATCTGCGTCGTCGCTCTGGCGGAGGCCTTCAGGGGTGACGGCGAGGTGCTGTGCAACCCCATGGGCCCGCTGCCGGTGATAGCGGGTCGTCTGGCCCGGGCATCCTTTGAACCCGGCCTCATGCTGACCGACACGATCGCCTATTCGATCGAGGGCAACCTTCCGCTCGGGGGAGACCCGTCGACCGCAGTGACCGAGGCGTACATGCCGTTCAGGACGGTCTTCGATCAAATGTGGTCGGGGAAGCGCCATGTGGTGATGGGTGCGAGCCAGATGGACCAGTACGGCAACCAGAACTTTGCTGCCATCGGGCCCTACCGCAAGCCCAAAGCACAGCTGCTGGGGTTGCGCGGCGCGCCGGGCAACCTGCTCAACCACCCCACGACCTACTGGATACCGAATCAGGCCCGCACCTTCTCCAACACGGTCGACGTCGTCTCCGCCCCCGGGTATGACCGCATCGCACAGTTGCCGGAGGCCAGCCGAAGACACTTCGAGATTCGCCGGGTGGTCACCAACCTCGGAGCCTACGACTTCGACACCGAGGACCGCAGGATGCGTGTGCGTTCGCTGCATCCCGGGGTCAGCCTCGAACAGGCTCAGGAGGCCTCGCCCTTCGAGCTGGCCGTGACCGGCGACCTCCGCGAGAGCCGCCTGCCCAGCGATGAGGAGTTGAGGCTGATCCGGGATGTGTTCGACCCGGCCGGTGTACGCAAGGCTGAGTTCCGCTGATGGACCTTGAGCTGTCGCCTCGATATGTCGAGTTCCGCGACGAAATCCAGACCTGGTTGCATGAGAACCGCCCGACCGAACCGTTCTCCTCGATGGACTCAGCGGACGGGTTCGAGCAGCACCGGGTATGGGAACGGACTCTGTTCGAGGGAGGCTGGTCGGTGCCAGCGTGGCCGAAGGCATACGGCGGGCGCGACTGCGACCTGACCGAATGGCTGATCTATGAGGAGGAGTACTGGCTCTCGGGCGTGCCGGGCCGGGTGAGTGCCAACGGTGTGAGCCTGCTGGCGCCGACGATCTTCAACTTCGGGACGAAGGCACAACAGGACTACTTCCTTCCGAGGATGGCCAGCGGCGAGCAGATCTGGGCACAGGGCTGGTCTGAGCCCGAAGCCGGGTCGGACCTAGCCGCAGTCAAGACCACGGCGGTCCGCGACGGCGACGACTATGTCGTCAACGGCCAGAAAACCTGGTGCTCAAGGGGCAAGTACGCGGACTGGATCTTCTGCATTGTGCGCACCGACCCGACCGCGCAGCGTCACGCCGGTCTGAGCTACCTGCTGGTGCCGGCCGACGCGCCGGGCATGACCCGCCGGACGATCCGACGCCTCGACGGCGAGTCGGGATTCGCGGAGGTCTTCTTCGACGACTGCAGGGTATCGGCCGATCACGTTCTCGGCGAACCGGGCCAGGGTTGGGCGGTGGCCATGGCCGCTGCGGGTTCTGAACGCGGGCTCAGCCTGCGCAGCCCAGGTCGGTTCATGGCTGCTGCGGAGCGGCTCAGGCTGCTCGCCGCCGAGTTGAGTGAAACGGCCGACGGCCTGGACGCACGCCTTCGAGACGAGGTGGTCGACGCTTGGATCCGTGCCGAGGCATACCGTTGGCAGACCTACTTTGTGGCCGCCGAGTTGATGGCCGGCGGCGACCTCGGATCAGAAGCCAGCTTGATGAAGGTCTTCTGGTCTGAGATGGACCTGGAACTCCATGCCACGGCGCTGCGCCTGCTCGGCGATGAAGCCGAAGTCCACAGCGACTGGCTGGGGGGATACGTGTTCTCCTTGGGCGGGCCGATCTATGCGGGGACCAACGAGATTCAGCGCAACATCATCGCTGAGCGCGTCCTGGGCCTGCCCCGGAGGTAGCGCTGATGCATTTCAGTTTCAGCGAAGAGCACGACATGTTCCGTGACACGGTCCGCGAGGTCTTCGCTGGCGAATGCAGCGCCGAGGCGATCCGCGCAAGCTGGGAGAGCGACGACGGGCGGGTGGCAGGGCTGTGGGCCACGCTCGCCGAGGTTGGTGTGCTGGCGACCATGGCCCCGACCGAGATGGGCGGACTCGGCATGGACGAGGTGGCGTCGGTTCGTCTGCTGGAGGAGGCGGGCTACGCCGGTGTTCCCGAACCGTTGATGGAGCACATGGCCGTGGCAGTTCCGGCGCTGGCTGCCGCGCGTGCCTCTCAGCTGTTGGATCCGGCGCTCAGCGGTCAGAGCACGGTCACGTTGGCGTTGGCATCGGGAGGCCCCAATGTTGTGGCCGCAGCGTCGGCCGACCTGGTGATAGCCGAACACGCAGGCTCGCTGCTCGCCGTTGATTCACAGGCCGTGACCGTCGAACCCAGAGACTCGATCGACGAGTCCCGCCGTCTCTTCGAGATCAGGTTCGATCCGGGCGCGGCGGAGCCGCTGGTCGGGGCGGATCTGGCTCTGGCGGCTGATCGGGCCGCCCTGGGCACCGCCGCGCAGTGTGTAGGTGTTGCTCGGCGCCTGCTCGACACCACCGTCGAGTACGTGACCGAGCGCAGGCAGTTCGGCAAGCCGGTCGGCACCTATCAGGCCGTCAAGCATCGTCTGGCCGACGTCAGACTGGGGATCGAGTTCTCGGCGCCGTTGGTGTACCGGGCGGCCTGGACGGTCGCGCACTGTGACGATGCGCTGCTGCGGGGCCGCGACGTGTCGATGGCCAAGGCCATGGCGTCTGATGCGGTCGATCGGGCCTGCCGCGCGGCTCTGCAGTGCCACGGGGCTATCGGTTACACGTTCGAGTACGACCTGCAGATCTGGCTGAAGCGGGGTTGGAGCCTCTCGGGCGCCTACGGTGATGCCCGGCAGCACCGCGACCGCGTCGCTGCCGCCCTGGGACTGTTGCGGTAGGGGCCGAGCGAATAGCTGGGACCACGCGGACCACGCGGACCACACGGCGCGAGGCCGTAGCCCGCGCGGCCGCTAGCGGCCTTGCGGCACCGTGACCGAAGCGAACAAGAGCGGGAGTGGAACAAGAGCGGGAGTGGCACCGCCGCCACATGACACGCTCTAACCAGTCTGCAGCGCTCTTGGATACGATTCGACCCCAATGAGCAACGATGTCGAATCCGCGGCTCGCGGTCACGCCGCGGAGGCCCGTCATGCCGCGGAGGCCCGTCATGCCGCGGAGGCCCGTCACGCCGTTGTGGAGCGCGCGCAGCGGGTGGTGATCGTCATGGCGATGGAGGAGGAAGCGGCACCGCTGCGAGACGCCCTCGGCGCAAAGCCTCTCGACCCGCCGGTCTGGGCAGCCGGCCTGCCGTGCCGGCTCTCGCATGCGCCTGCGGCTGATGACAGACCCGACGTGGTCCTCGCCGTCAACGGGACCGACCCGATCTTCGGTGTCGATGCGGTCGGCAGCACAGCCGCGGCCCTCACCACCCACGTCGCCCTCAACTTGGATCGTGCGCTCAACTTGGATCGTGCGCTCAACTTGGATCGTGCCCTCAACTTGGATCGGCCCGCTGCGGATCTGGTTCTTTCGGTCGGGACCGCCGGCGGTTGGCTGCGGGCCGGCGCGCAGATCGGTGATGCCTACTTCGCCTGGCCCCACTTCGCCTGTCATGACCGGCGGATCCCGCTGCCGGGTTTCGACGTCATGGGTGAGAGCAAGCTTGCGGCGGCGGACCTGCGGAGTCATGCCTCGGCGCTCGGTTGTCGACTCGGCATCGTCACAACCGGCGACAGTTTCGACGAATCACCGACGGATCGGGAGAGGATCATCGCCGGCGGGGCTGAGGTCAAGGAGATGGAGGCGGCGGCTGTCGCCTGGGTCGGCCACCTCCACGAGGTTCCCGTGGGCGCTCTCAAGACGGTCACCGATCTGGTCGACTCCCCGGTCGCCACCGAAGCTCAGTTCGTGAAGAACTTGGCGACCGCCGCGGAGACGCTCCGCGCCAAGACACTGGCCCTTCTCGCGCGGCTCGCCGACCCCGGCGCGCCGCCACCGGCGCGCCACCACCGGCAATAAAGGTGCTGATCAGGTCTCGCCGAGGTAGCTGGCCCGCAGTTCGGGGTTGGCGAGGAGAGCCTCGGCGGTGTCGTCGAGAACGACTCGGCCGGTCTGAAGCACCCAGCCTCGATCGGCGATCGACAGCGCCATGTTGGCGTTCTGCTCAACCACGAAGATCGCAACCCCTTGTGAGTGGATCTGCTCGATCAACTCGAAGTTGGTCTGCACCAGCACGGGCGCCAACCCCATTGACGGCTCGTCCATCAACAGCACCTTGGGGTCAGACATCAAGGCGCGGCCCATTGCCACCATCTGCTGCTCACCACCCGACAAGGTTCCGGCTCGCTGCTTGAGCCGCTCCTTGACCCGCGGGAACATCTCGAATACGCGTTCCAGGTCGGAGTCCACGTCTCGTCGGTTCGAACGCAGGAACGCGCCGAGTTCAAGATTGTCTTTCACGGTCAGGCGTTTGAACAGGCGACGGTTCTCTGGAACCATGGTGACGCCGCGCTCCACCCGGTAGGAGATGGATTCGTTGGTGACCACCTCGCCGTTCAGCAGCACGTCACCGGTAGTCGGCTCGACCATCCCCAAAAGGGTCTTGAGGGTTGTCGATTTGCCCGAGGCATTGCCGCCGAGCAGGCAGACCAACTCACCGGGAAATATGGCGAACTCGACGTCTTTGAGAATATGCACAGCACCGTAGTGGGTGTTGATGCCGCGCATCTCCAACAGCGCTGTGGCCTCTTTCGCCGGGGCATCCTTGGCCGTGTTCATGACGACTCCGCTACCGAGCGCCCCAGGTAGGCCTCGATAACGTCTGGGTTGGTGGAGACATCTTCGTAACTGCCTTGGGCGATGGTTTCGCCGTGATCAAGCACCACCACCCGGTCGCTGACATCGCGCACCACGTTCATGTCGTGTTCAATCATCACTATTGTGAAGCCCCAGTCGCTGCGCAGCTCCCCGATCAGTTCGGTGAGTATTGCCGACTCCTTGGGGTTCATTCCGGCCACTGGTTCGTCCAACAAGATGATCGTGGGTTTGGTTGCCATCGCCCGGGCGATCTCAAGGCGCCGGCGGTTGGCGTAGGAAAGCACCGAGGCGGGTTGGTCGAGCCGGTATCCGGTTAGGCGCGTGCCGAAGAAGCCGAGCACCTTCTCAGCGTGCTCGCGGATTTCACGCTCCTCGCGCTTGAAGGCGCGGGTTTGCAACAGCGTACCCCAAATGTTCTGGTGCGTTCGGCAGTGCTGCGCGACCATGGCGTTCTCCAAGATGGTCATGTTGGCGAACAAGCGGACGTTCTGGAAGGTGCGGGCTATGCCCGCGGCAGTCACTTGGTTGGGGTCGAGCCCCAGCAGAGACTCGCCCTTGAAGATGATGTTGCCGGAGGTCGGCTTGACCATGCCTGAGATCATGTTGAAGAAGGTCGTCTTGCCGGCACCGTTCGGCCCGATCACCGACACGATCTCCCCTTCATCGACATGGAAGTCCAAGTCTCTGAGGGCATGGAGCCCACCGAATGTGACGCTCAGTTTGTTGATGGTCAACAGGCGTGTGCTCATGTGGGTTGCATCCCGGCACTGGGATTCGCGCTGCTCGCCGCGCTCAGATCATCGTCGGCGTCTGAGTCGATGTCGACTTCGCCGCGCAGCCACGCATCCTGCAGATATTCGTCCTGGTGGAGCTCTCGGGTGCGACGCACGTTCGGAAGCAACCCCTCAGGCCGCTTGAGCATCATCGCGATGAGCAGGACTCCATAGATCAGCAGCTTGTATTCGGAGAACTCTTGAAGCAGACCCGGTTGGCGGGGACCGCCGAGTATTCCGATCAGCACTACCGAGCCGACGATCACGCCAGCGATATTGCCCATCCCACCGACAATGACCACAACGAGAATTACAATCGAAACCAAGATGATGAAACTGTTCGGGAACACTGAACCCACTTTTGCGGCCAGTATTGCCCCTGAGAAGGAGGCCAGCACGGCACCCACCACAAAAGCCATCAGCTTGGCGTTGACCGTGTTGATTCCCATCGCTTCAGCCACAGACTCGTCCTCTCGGATCGCCATCCAGGCACGCCCTAGGCGACTGCGTTCCAGACGCCACGAGACGTAGACGGCGATCGCGCAGAAAAACAGAACCAAATAGAACACGGCTCTGGGGTCGGTGCCCTTGACCGTGGCCAAGCCGAACACCTGAACTCCTGGGATGTTGAGGACCCCCTGCGCCGCTCCGGTGAAACCGCCGAGCCAGTCCGACAAGAACAGCAAGCGTATGATCTCGCCGAATCCGAGCGTGACGATGGCCAGATAGTCGCCGCGCATTCGGATTACCGGCGCACCGATGAACAGGCCGGCCAACGCCGCGAACAACACGACTGCGATGAGGGCAATGCCCCAATAGAACTGAGGAAACCATTCGGGCCAGGACTCCCCGCGGTTGCCAGTGGTCAAGAGTGCGGTGGTGTAACCGCCTATGGCGAAGAAGGCGACATAGCCGAGGTCTAATATCCCGGCGAGGCCGACAACGATGTTCAGCCCGAGCGCCAGCAGCACGAACAGACCGACGTTGGCGAGGAGCTCGTTGGTTATCCCGCCCAGAAAGAGCGGCAGGACTACCAGCGCGACTGCGCTGAGCGCCAGACCGAACGCATTCGCTTTCGTGCGCGCGGTGCCCTCCAAGGCTTGAAGATTCGCTTTGACACGGCTCGCCGGGCCCCGCGCGAACACGGCCAGGATGCCTGCGGCGACGGCCAGGATTATCGCACCGTGGATAGTCAAACCACCGCGAATGAAATACACCTCATCGGTCAACCATTCTGCACCCAACCACGCGAACCCCTCTGAGAGGTCAAGAAGAACCGTCTCAAAGACCGCGAAACCGACCACGGTCAAGATGGCCCAACTCGCCACCCGCCGAGTTCTTGTCGAAACTACATGTGCCAGCCCTCCGAGCGTGCCGAGTGCCATTCCGATAGGCAGCCAGATCAAGACACCGAAAACGCTGCTCCTTTGGAACGACAAGATATCCAGTAGTTGGGGACTCCAGTTGACCAGCGGATCACGAAGATTGTAGTTGTCTAGCAGAAAGGTCAGCAGGCTGAGTCCGGCACCACCTACCAACCCCACAAGTGAGCCCGCGAACACTTCGCGCAGCCCTTTCTTGTAGGTAGTCATTCCCTCCAAGACCGGTACCTGGCTGACCAGGAATCCCATGGCCGCGGGGATCCAGAACAGCGACAGATAACCCATGGAGAAGATCGGCTCGATGATCTTGCGGCGATCGAGCTTGAGTGGCATGTTGGTGAGCGCCACGAAGATCAATATCAATGCGAGTATCAGGCCGCAGTTGAGCAACCTTCGCCAGTTCTGATCCAACGCTCGCCGTGTCGGCAACGTCTCTGTGGCGCTCATGTTCGGTCCTCGCTTGACAGACGTTCACCGAACAGACCAGTCGGTTTGACCAGCAACACGAAGATCAGAACCAAGAACGCGACGGCATCTTTGAGTTGTGACACGCCGTTGATGCCCCACGGTTCGAGCAGGACCAGCGGCGCCACGGACTCGGCGCTGCCCAGGGTGATACCGCCCGCCATTGCCCCGCCCATGTTGCCGATGCCGCCGACCACGGCGGCGCTGAACGCCTTGATCCCGGGCAGGAACCCGGTGGTGTGGACCACCGAGCGGAACAGCAGACCCCAGAGTATGCCCGCGACCCCGGCCATGGCACCGCCGACCGCAAAGGTGGTGACGATTGTGCGGTTGACGTTGATTCCCATCAGAGAAGCGATCTCTTTGTCTTCAGCGACCGCCCGCATCGCCTTGCCGGTCTTTGTCCGCTCGACTAGGTACCACAAGGCCACCATCGCTATGGCCGCCACGACCAGCACCATCAGCCGCGTGCCTTCAATCGTGACTATTCCCAAGAGTTCCCGCTTCTTGGAGAGCCACTCCGGCAGTGACGGGTAGCCTTTGGCACCCGGGCCGAGCAGCACCACTGAGACGTTCTGAATGAAGAAGGACACGCCGATCGAGGTGATGAGCGGTATCAGTCGGGGCGACCCGCGCAACGGCCGGTAGGCGACCCGCTCCATGATCACCGCGGTGAGCGTTGAGCAGACGATCGCAAGCAGCAGGACGAACGTCAGCGAACCCAGAAAATTGGATTGCCACAGTCCGGCATCATCGAGCTTGTTGGAGGTGATCATCCCGGTCATGGCGCCTACCATGAAGACTTCGCCGTGAGCGAAGTTGATGAACCCGAGCACCCCGTAGACCATCGAATAGCCGAGAGCGATAAGACCGTACATCGCTCCCTGTGAAAGTCCCGATATCACCAGGACCTCGAACTGCGCGGCAGTCAAACCGGTGGCGTCCGGATTGATCCGCGATGCGATGAAGTTCTGGGGATCGATCTGCTGGCCTATGAACATCAACAGACCGAGCACCACGAAAACGCTCATCGCCGCTTTCATGATGAACAAGAAAGTGTCTACAGCAGTTCGGCGCCGCCAGATTGCACTTCTAGTCGTCGTTAGTGATGGCATGTCAGTTGTTCAGGCCCCCCGAAGCCGAACAGTACCGGCCTCCACGCGGTGTGGAGGCCGGTACTGTCTCGCAGTCTTCGACTACGGCGCGTATTCGAATACCACGTTGGCCTTCGACGCGTCGAAATCGCTGGAGTCGTCGTTGTGGATGACCGTCACCTTCTGAGATCCGCAGTCACCGAAGTCGTCGCAGTTGATCAAGCCGATGAGTCCGCTGTAGTTCTGGACACCGTAGAGAAACTCGCGCACGCCAGCCTTGTCGATGACCAGGTTGCCGTCGCCGTCGATGGCGCTCGCCGCGGCGATGGCGTCAAGCAGCAGGGCGGTCGCATCGTAGCCGTGAGCCCAGAACGGAGAGGTCGGCTCCTCGCCGAAATCAGCAGCGTAAGCGGCGGTTACATCGTTCGCGGACTGGCCCGTCGACTCGTTGACGTTCTCACCGAACCGGGCGTCGGGCCCTGAGAAATAGATCCCTTCGGTTTCGGGGAGCTCGAGGTACTGCTTGACTAAGAGACCGTCGGCAGCGAGCAGCTGGGTGTCTTCCAACCCCGGAACGCCAGGGGCCTGTGCAGCGATGAAATCGCCCTCAGGCTGGAAGATCGGGAAGAACAGAGCCTCTGGGTTGGCAGCCGCCACCTCCGTCAGCACAGGAACCATGTCGGTGTCGCCTTTTGCGATACCTGCGAACCCGGTGATCGTTCCACCGAGCTCTTCGTAGGCGTCTACGAAGGCTTGAGCAAGCCCCTGAGTATACGGGTCGCCGTCGTGAATCGCTGCCGCGGTCGACAAGCCGAGGTCGTTGAACACGAACAGAGCCATCGCCCGACCCTGGTAGAGGTCGTTGTGCGCGGTGCGGTAGTAGCCTTCATTGAACGACTCGCCCGCAGTGCCGGCGAGGTCCGAGGTCAGCGCCGGAGAGGTGTTGCCCCCAGAGATCATCACGATCCCGGCGGCGCTGATCAGCGGTGCCGCAGCCACCGCGGCGCCCGAACAGGAAGTGCCCACCACGCCAGCGATCTGCTCGTCGGCAACGATGGTCTGTGCGGCAGCTTGGCCGCCGTCGGCGGAACAGAGGTCGTCGAGGCCGTCGCCCAAGTTGATGCCGAAGCCATGCACGTCGCCGTAGTCTTCGACGGCTATCTCGATCGACCGGGCGATGGGCAGACCGAAGTTGGCGGTGTCGCCGGTGATCGCGTTCAGCGAACGGATCTGCACCTCCGCGCCCGGCTCCACAACGATCGTGCCGAGCGATCCGTCACCGAGGTGGTCCATTTCGGGCATGGCGTCTGCGGCCATGGTGGTCGACGTCTCTTCGGCCATGTCGTCTGCGGCCATGGTGGTCGGCGTCTCTTCGGCCATGGTGGTCGGCGTCTCTTCGGCCATGTCGCCGCCCGTGGTCGTGGACGCAACTTCCTCCGTGCTGCTGCCTGTTGAGGTCGAACTGTCGTCGCCGCAAGCGACGGCAAACAGAGCTAGCACAGCTAGCAGCAGTAGTATTCTTCTTGGTCCCATTTCCCCTCCTGATCGGGTTGTTGGATTCCACGGCGCATCTGATGAACCGCGATGGCCTGCGATGATAGCGAATCGCCGACGCTTTGGGAACTGCCAAGATATCAGCGTGTGTGGCGTTGGCCGCGCCCCGGGTTCTGATAGAAGAACAACCGTGCCACATGATCGAACGCAGACAGTCCGCGAGGTGCCGCGCCCGACCCACGATCCTGGCAGGCCGATCGTGACCTTCCTGTGTACCGGCAACGCGGCACGGTCGGTGATGGGAGCAGCGATGATGCGCGCCCACTTTGGAGACGACCCGCCGGTCTCGGTGCTCAGCGGGGGGACCCATGTCGTCGCCGGGCAACCGATGAGTGTGCGAACCCGCGCCGCGCTTGAGCGCCACGGTCTGCGCGACTCTCGGCATCGCAGCCGCCAACTCGAAGCGCTGGACGTCGAACGCTCGGCGTTGATCGTCGCCATGGAGCCGGGCCACCTCCATTGGCTGCGCCGGACCCACCCCGAGGGGGCCGCCAAGACCGGGAGCCTGAGACGTGTCGCTCGTGACTTGAGGCCCGGAGCGGTCGATGATCTGGCGTTGAGGGTCGCCGAGCTGGGCCTCAGCGAGGTCGAGCCGGAAGCCTGGGAGGAGGTCGTCGATCCCGGCGCGGGGCAACAGCGCGACTACGACGCCGCAGCCGCCGAGGTGGCGGCGCTCGTGAAGCAGCTCGCCGAACGGCTGGCCTGACCGCGCACATCGGGAGCCGAGCGAGGAATGCCCGGCCGGATCGTGCTCACCTGTGGCCTGACCGCGCGCAGCGGGAGACGAGACCGGCCGTCGTCACTGGGCGATGGCAGGGGCCCCCAAAGGTTGTCCGGTTGCGACACTGGTCTCGGGCCGCCGAGGTCGGTGACGAGCCGTTGACGGGATTGTTCGGGCGCGTGGGCATCAGTTGCGCCACGCTACCGACCCTGCGCTTGGGAGCGCCCGCAGACAAGCGCCCGCAGACAGCAGGGGGCGCGCTGTGCCATCCGTTCACCGGCCGTTAAGAACGTGCGCGGATTGAACAGCGTAGGTGCGCCGAGACCGTTTGTCTCCCGCTCTTGTTCGCTGCGCTCACGGGCCGCTCGGGCCACGGCCTCGTTCGGTCGCGGCCCTGTGCGTGATCAATCCGCTCGGCCTCTAAGTTGTGGACTGTGAAACTCGGTCTGGGACTCGACCTCTATCGTGCGGCGCGTCTCGAAGTGCCCGTCGAGCGGGTGCGGATCGTCGAGCGGCTCGGCTACCACTCGGTCTGGACCGCCGAGGCGTACGGTTGCGATGCCTTGACTCCGCTGGCGTTCCTGGCCGCGCACACTGACCGGATCAAGTTGGCGACCGGGGTCGTGCAACTGGCGGCCCGCACCCCGACGGCCACCGCCATGCAAGCCATGACGATCGACGCCATGGCGGGCGGCGGTCGGGTGATTGTCGGACTGGGGGTGTCGGGACCCCAGATCGTGGAGGGTTGGTACGGCCAGCCCTGGGGGTCGCCGGTCAACAGGCTCCGCGACTATGTGGCGATCATGCGCAAGGTCATCGCCCGTGACGGGCCGGTGAGCCACGACGGCGCCGAGATCTCGCTTCCATATGAGGGGCCGGGCGCGATCGGCCAGGGCAAGGCGCTCAAGTCCATCCTGCATCCGGCCGGCGACATCGAGATCTGGATCGCCGCGGGGGCGCCGCTCAATACCGCGCTCGCCGCGGAGGTGTGCGACGGTTGGCTGCCGATGGGCTACGGGTCCGACGGATGGGAGATGCACGGTCCCAACCTTGAGAGGGGCTGGGCTCGCCGAGGCGGCCGTCCCGATGACTTCGACGTCATGGGCGGGTTGACCATCGAGATCACCGACGACGTGAGAGCGGCCATAGAGGCAAGGAAACCGCTGGCGGGGATGTATGTGGGCGGTATGGGCAGTGAGAGCAGGAACTTTCACAAAGAGGCGATGGCCCGGCGGGGCTTCCCCGAGGCTGCCCAGCGGATTCAGGACCTGTGGCTGGCGGGGCGCAAGGACGAGGCGGTCGCCGCGGTCCCCGACGAGTACATCGATGCCGGCTCGCTGTTGGGTTCGGCGAAGCGGTGCCGGCGCCGCTGGCACCAGGTCGTGCCAGCGGGGGTCACCGGGCTGATCGTGCGCAGTGAGACTGACGAGGGCCTCGAAGTTGCGGCGGAGATGGCAGGCAGTCGAGACCTCCGACAGTCGTCAGTGGGCAAGGCCGCTGAGTGAGCAGCGGTCAGAGGCGAGCTTTCTGGCTGAGCTGATCACTCCCCGAGAGCGATTCATGGGATTTCTCAATAAAATGGTTGTGTTTCAATATTTTAACTGCAATGCTGTGTCTCGACGGATATTCCGTTGCGATTTCCAATTTTCAGAACCAACAACCAAGGAGGATAGATATGGCGGGCGACATGCTCGTGATGAGCAAGTCACAGATGGAGCAGCTGGCTGGCAACTTCGCTCGGCAGCAACAAGCAGTGCATGACGTGATCCGGGCGATTCAGTCCGGGCTTGAGGGCACAACCTGGCAGGGCAACCGGGCCGACCGGTTCCATCAACTCTGGAACACTGAGTTTCGTCCGAATTTGACGAATCTGGCCGAGGCGCTCGGTGAGCACTCCTCGTTCATCACTCGGGAGCTTCAGGCCGGGGTCAGCGCGCTCGACACTGTCTGAAGGGTCGGGGTTCTCGTTGCCTCGACAGCGTCTGCGG
>MKWU01004905.1_pt1 | contig 15201 bp, 13 predicted proteins | sample 809101 | NCBI WGS metagenome assembly MKWU01 (sample SAMN05860141, study PRJNA318959) | sponge metagenome | host: Aplysina aerophoba | place: Slovenia: Piran, Adriatic Sea, Gulf of Piran | collected 2013-05-07 | reverse complement strand
CGAGGCCGGTGCGCCAGTTCAGCCAGTGCGCGCACGAGCGCCACCCCTCCCAGCCGTAGCGGCGGTCGAACTCGCGCAGTTGGCACAGCAGCTCGTAGTTAGCCGCGTCGATGCGCGCCGACAGCTCGGCGATCTGGTTCCCGAGGCGTTTCAGTTCGGGCTCCTGCCCCGGATCCGGCGGCCGGACTATCACCGTCGATTCAGGCCGCTCGGGCGCCGTCGCGTGGCGTGCAAGGGTGATCGTGTTGTGTTCCATGATGCATCGTACACCCGGATTTCACCCGCCCCATAACGGCCCGTGGGGGCGCCGGAGGACGGATTTTGGCTTTCGGGGTCAATGCGAGCCGCCGCGCCAGGGAGGAGCCCGCTACGTGCACCGTGTGAGAAATCCCGGCTGGAGTCGGCACGCGGCGCAATCGGCCCGCCCAAACCATGTCAACCCCGAATCCACGAAATCAGCAACTTTTTTCGCGCCGGTCTCGGCACGGAAGCGAACGTCTGTCGATACACCAGGGCCCGGGACTCACCCTGGTCGTTGGGCGGACGCCCTCCTTCGAAGGCCTCGGCAATCGCCCACCGAACCGGGTCGTGCGCACCGTCCGTGGTCATGACGTATCAGCTGTCGCGCGGGGTATGCAGGACGTGGCATTCGTACAACACGCCGTGCGGCACGCCGATGGCGTCGATCAGGTACGCACGGGTGTCACCGGTGTGGACGGGCATCCCGTTGCGCCGCCGGAAGCAGCCGTAGGGCTCGGAGCCGCGCAGCAGTCGGTCGCACAAGTGGCGCGCGCCGGCCACCACAGCGTCGAGGTCGAACAGCCGGCTCATGTCCGCGGGCGGCGACCGGAGGTCAGTAGGGGTCGGCGGCGTCGCGCATGCCGTCGCCGATGAAGTTGAACGCCAGCACGGTAACGATCACGAACAGCGCCGGGATCATCAGCCACAGGTTCAGGTACACGGTCTTGACGTTCTGGGCGGCGCTCAGCAGCACGCCCCAGCTCACCACCGGCGGGCGCAGCCCCAGGCCCAGGAACGACAGCGCGGTCTCGGCCAGGATCATGCTTGGCACCGCCAGGGTCAGGTGTACGATCAGGTAGCTCAGGAACGCCGGCAGCAGGTGGCGGTACAGGATCGGTCCGGTGCGCGCCCCCGAAACCCGCGCGGCCACCACCATGTCCGACTCGCGCAGCGCGATAATGTAGCCGCGCACCACCCGCGCCAGGCCGGTCCAGCCGATAATCGACAGAATCAGGATGATCACGAAGTACACGCGCAGCGCCGGCCAGCTTGGCGGGATGGCGGCGGCCAGCGCCATCCACAGCGGGATCTGCGGGATCGAGCTCAGAAACTCGATCATGCGCTGAATGGCCATGTCGGCGGTGCCGCCGAAGTAGCCGGAAACGCCGCCCAGGATGCAGCCGAGCACGAAGCTGATCACCACCCCCACGAAGCCGATCGAAAGCGATATGCGCGCCGCGTAGAACACGCGCGAGAACAGGTCGCGGCCCAGGTTGTCGGTGCCGAACAGGTAGAACGCGCCCTCGTCCCTGATGCCGAGCAAGTGCAGCCGGCCGGGAATGAACCCCCACAGCTTGTATTCGTCGCCGCGCACCAGCAGGTGGATCGGATAGCGCACCGCGGTATCCTCGTGGCAGTCCAGGGCGAAGGTGTCCATGTTGCGCTCGGTGGTCAGCCGGTACACGAAGGGGCGCAGGTGGAAGCGGCCGTCGGCGTCGACGAAGTGGACCTTCTGCGGCGGGCACAGGATGTAGTCGGAGTCGCGCTCGTAGATGTCGTGGGTGGCGAAGAACTCGCAGAACAGGGTGCCGGTGATGATGAAGAAGCCGACGATCACGGTGCCCACCATCGCCAGCCGGTGCGACTTGAACTTGCGCCACATGAGCCGCCACTGCGACGCGATGTAGTAGGACTCCTGTTCGTAGCGGGCGGCCTTGCGGGTAATCATGGGAGTGGGACGGGTGCCGGCCGCAGCAGGCACCCGCCGCCATGGAATTCAGCCGATCAGTTCTTCCAGAACCACTGCTCGCCAGCTTCGCCCACCACCACCGAGTAGTAGCCGCGCTCCTCGGCGACCCCGACGTTGCCCAGGTTCACGTCGTAGATGAACGGCCCCGGCGCCTCGGCCACCACGCCGATCACCCACAGGTTCTCGGCCTGATTCTCCCACATCTCGGTAAGCACCTCGCGGCGTTCGTCGGCATCGCCGGTGGAGTAGAGTATTTCGCGCAGCTCGTACAGCCGCTTGGCTTCCGGCGGCGGCTCCATGCCGCTCTCGCCGCCGGAGTTGTACCAGGCGTTCCATGCCCGTCCCGCCACGTTGAACTTCATCGGCCCGAAGGTGAAGTTCATGGTGGGGTTCCACCAGTTGGAGAAGCGCGGCTCGCTGTCCGAAGCCCACCACAGCCGTCCGTCCACCTGCTTGATCTGGGTATCGATCCCGATCGGTCCCATGTACTCGGCGAACAGCTCGGCGCCCGGCGTCGCCGTCGGCGTGACCTCGTAATACATGAACGGAATGCTCAGCCGGCGCCCGTCGGGCAGCAGCCGGTACTGGCGCCTGTCGTCCCACTCCAGCCCCATCTCGTCGAGCAGCGCGTTGGCGGCGTCGACGTCGTACTCCACGTAGGCGGTGTCCATGTGCGGCTTCCAGAAGTCGACGCCGCGCGGCGGCGATACCTGGGCGATGCGCCCGAAGTCGAGAAAGACCGATCTGCGGATCTCCTTGCGGTCGATGGCCATCGAGATCGCCTGGCGGAAGCGCTTGTCCTGGGTCACCGCGGCATACACCGGGTCGGCCGGCGTCAGGTTGGGGAAGTACACCAGCACCTGTTGCTGCCACGCCGGCAGCAGCATGGTGCGATAGCCCGCATCTGCCTCCTGGGACTTGAACACCGGCACGTCGCCGAGGCGAATGAATTGGAACTGGACGTCGGTCTCGCCCGCTACCACCTTGGCGTTCATTACCTCGAGGTTGTTCACGAACACGCGGTGGGCGCGGTCGATGTAGGGCAGTTGCTGCCCGATCGGGTCGATCTTGAAGAAGTAGGGGTTGCGTTCCAGGATGAACTCGCCGGGGTTGGGCTCCTCGATGACGTGCCACGGATGCAGCGACGGCGCCTCGATCGCGTTCGGGAAGCGGGTCGGAATGTGGTTGGCCGCGTCGGTGCCGCCGACCGCGAACGAGGTGTAGAACGTGCCCCACTCCGCCTCGTCATAGCCCTGCTCCTTCATCACCGGCACGATGTCCGCCATGTCGGTGTAGTCCTTGTGGTACTGCTTCATGTAGTGGCTCGGTCGCATGAAGTAGCCGGCGGGCTGCTGACTCACCTGCCCGAGGAAGAGGCCGTAGGGTTTGGCGAATTTGAGCGAGAACGAGTAGTCGTCGACGATCGACACTTGCACCGGCTCGCCGCCCCAGTTCGCCCAGCGCGGCAGGGTTGGGGTTATCTCCTCGTTGAAGTACACGTCCTCGAACGCGTAGCGCACGTCGTCGGTGGTCACGGGAGCCCCATCCGACCACTTCAGCCCCTCGCGGATCCGGAACGTGAACTCGGAGGCATCGCCGCTCTGCTCCCAGGTCTCCAGAATCGAAGGCTGGATGGTGGCTCCCAGGTAGTCGTAGCGATGGTTGGATGCCGACGGTGCGATTTCCAGCAGCTTCACGGCATTCAGGTGGCGCAGGTAGACGTCGTGGTCGATGGTGTACTCGGTCCAGGTCAGCGTGCCGCCGTACTTGCCGTTCGCCTCCCAGGTCTGCATCACCAGCGGATTCTTCGGCAGCCGCTCCTCCACCGGCGGCAGCCCGCGGCCGGCCAGGTAGGGCGAATCAGAGAACGTGATGCTGGCCCCGGTCTGGCCCACGTAATCATCCATATTATATTGCCCAGGCGGCAATTGAGCCGCCAGCCACAGCGGCGCCAGCAGCACCCCGGTTGCTGCCACCAATGTCAATCTCTTCACAGTGAACCCCGCGCCACACCCTACTTCAGCCGGCAGGCCGTGTCAAAGTGCTTGGCGCCGACGCCGACGCCCGCGTCCGCACCGGTTGTAGTGCCGGCTCACATGCTTCGATTCTCGGCTCGCCGGTAGACGTGTCTGCGGTGGCTGATCGCAAGTATCGTCACGACTCGATCCTCGATCTTCAACACGACTCTGTAGTCGCCCACGCGCAGCTTTCGATACGTCTTCAGGGTCTTCCGCAGGGGCTCCGAGTACATCTCGGGGTGTTCGAGCAGCCGTCGCTCGATCGCGCGGCGAATTCGATCCCGTATGTTCCGGTTGATCTTGGGAAGGTCGACGGCAGCGACATCCGGGTGGTAACGAAGCTGATAGAGAGGGATTCTCAGTCCCAGACCTCGTCGTGGGAGAGCGCCGTATCCTCCCGGAACGTTGCTTCGCGCTCACTCGCCAGCTCTCCCAGCGCCACATCCTCTTCCATCACCAGCGCTTCCCTGATGAGATCGCGCGCTGCCATTGACAGCGATATCCCGCGTCGCGCTGCAAGCTGCTCGATCTGCGCATAGACTGGGGGATCGATTACAAGGTTGATCCTGGGGTTCTTGGTCGGCATGGATTCGTTCCTCCATCCCGGTGTAACACTTTTGACACTCCTGATCAAGCTCAGCCACGGCCGGGGGCGGCCGGGGGGCTTGGAGGCCGTGGGTCAGGTCTGGGCTTTTTCGAAGCGGATGCGGGGGTCGATGGCGGCCAGGATCATGTCGGATACGAACATGCCGATGATGGTCAGGAAGCACAGGAACATGACGATGGTGCCGGCCAGGTACATGTCCTCGGTGAGCAGGGCGCGGAACAGCAGCGGGCCGACGGTGGGCAGGCTCAGCACCAGGGCGGTGATGGTGTCGCCGGAGACGATGGCCGGCAGCACCCAGCCGACGGTGCTGACAATCGGGTTGAGCGCCAGCCGCACCGGGTAGCGGAACAGCAGCCGCGGCTCCGACAGCCCCTTGGTGCGCGCGGTAATGACGTACTGCTTGCGCAGCTCGTCGAGCAGCATGCCGCGCATTACCCGGATCACGCCCGCGGTGCCGGCGGTGCCGAGCACGATGATCGGCACCGGCAGGTGCTTGATCATGTCCCATACCTTGCCCAGCGACCACGGCGCGGTGGAGTACTCCGGCGAGAACAGGCCGCCGATGGAGATGCCGAAGGCGTTGTTGAACACGATCATCAGCACCAGGGCAAGCAGGAAGTTGGGCGTGGCCAGGCCCACGAAGCCGACTATCGTCACCGAATAGTCGAACAGCGAGTACTGGTGAGTAGCCGAGTAGATGCCCACCGAGATCGCCACCACGTAGGTGAACAGCGTGGCGCCGAGGCTGATCACGATGGTGAGCAGCAGCCGCTCGCCCACCAGGCTGATCACCGACTTGCTCCACTGCACCGAGCGCCCGAAGTCGCCGCGGAACATACCGCCCACCCACTTCAGGTAGCGAACGTGCTGCGGCTGGTCGAGGCCGTACTGGCGGCGCAGCGACTCGATCTCGGACTCGTCCAGGATCTCGCCGCTGGCCTCAAGCTGGCGCACGTACATGGTCAGGTAGTCGCCGGGCGGAAGCTGGATGATGATGAACGCCACCAGCGACATGGCCGCTATCATCAGCAACATGTACGCGAAGCGGCGGGTCACATAGTCCAGCATCCGGGCGGTGCTCCGGGAGTCAGCGCCGCGCGCGCCGGGGTGTATTTCCACCCGGCTCGCGCGACCGACTCCTCAGGCTCCGGTTATTCCTTCCAGTACCATTGCTCGGCGGCGTCGCCCACCACCACCGAGTAGTATCCGGCCTCCTCGGCGATGCCGATGTTGCCGAGGTTGGCGTTGTACACGAACGGCACCGGGGCGGCGGCCACCGTCCCGATTACCCACACGTTCTCGGCCTGGCTCTCCCAGATCTCCTTGTGGGCGGCCAGGCGCTCGTCCGGGTCGCCGGTGGACTGCATGATCTCCTTGAGCTCGTACAGCCGCTTCACGTCGTCCGGCGGTTCATCGCCGGCCTCGCCGCCGGTGGCAATCCAGTTGTGCCAGCCGAACGCGGTCACGCTGAAGAACGCGGGGCCGTAAATGTGCATGTACTGCACCGGCAGCCACCAGTCGGCGAAGTGAATCTCGAAGGCGCGGTTCTGGCTCCAGTACAGGCGTCCGTCCACCTGCTTGATCTGGGTGTCGATGCCGATCGGCTTCATGAACTCCGGAAACAGCTCGGCGCCGGGGGTGGCGGTCGGGGTCACCTCGTAGTAGGTGAACGGAATGGCCAGGCGGCGCCCGTCCGGCATCATCCGGTACTCGCGCTTGTCGTCCCACTGCAGGCCCATCTCGTCGAGCAGCGCGTTGGCCGCGTCCACGTCGTACTGCATGTAGGCGTCGTCCATGTACTGTTCCCAGACGTCCGAGCCCTTGGGCGGCGCGTACTGCGCCTCGCGCCCGAAGTCCAGGAACACCGACTTCTTCACCTCGGTGCGGTCAATCGCCATCGACACCGCCTGCCGGAAGCGCTTGTCCTGCACGATCTCGGCGTATACCTCGTCCTCGGGGGTGAGCGAGGCGAAGTAGATCAGCAACTGGTCCTGCCACGCCGGCAGCGCCATGGTGCGGTAGCCGCCCTTGTCTTCGTTGGACTTGAACAGCGGGAAGTCGCCGAGGCGGATGAACTGGAACTGCAGGTCGGTCTCGCCGGCCACGATCTTGGCGGTCATCACCTCCAGGTCGGTAACGAAGATGCGGTGGCCGCGGTCGATGTAGGGGAGCTGCTTGCCGGTCGGGTCGATCTTGAAGAAGTAGGGGTTGCGCTCCAGGATGAACTCGCCCGGGTTGGGTTCCTCGGTGACGTGCCAGGGATGCAGCGCCGGCGCATCGATGGCGTTCGGAAAGCGCGTCGGGATGTGGTTGGCCGCGTCCGTGCTGGCGACGTCGAAGGAGGTGTAGAACTTGCCCCATTCCTCGGCGGCGTAGCCCTGCTCCTTCATGACCGCCTCGATTTCCTCGATGTCGGTGTAGGCCGTGTGAAACTGCTTCAGGTAGTGGCTCGGGCGCATGAAGCGTCCAGCCGCCTGCCCGGTGAGCTCGCTCAGGAACAGGCCGTACGGCTTGGCGAAGCTTACCGAGAAGGTGAAGTCGTCGACGATGGCCAGCTTGACCGGCTCGCCTCCCCAGCGCGCCCAGCTCGGCAGGTTGGGGGTGATTTCCTCGTTGAAGTAGGTGTCGTCGAAGGTGTAGCGCACGTCCTCGGTGGTGACCGGCTCGCCGTCCGACCACTTCAGCCCCTTGCGGATGGTGAAGGTGAACCCGTCGGCGGTGTCGTTCTGCTCCCAGCTTTCCAAAATGGAGGGCTGGATCTCGGCGCCGACGAAGTTGTAGCGGTGGTTGCTCGCCGACGGGGCAATCTCCATCAGCTTGACGGCGTTCAGGTGGCGCAGGTAGTGGCCATGGTCAATGGTGTACTCGGTCCAGGTCAGGGTGCCGCCATACTTGCCGTCCTCCATCCAGGTCTCCATCACCACCGGGTTGTCGGGCAGGCGCTCCTCGACCGGCGGCAGGCCCATGCCGGCCAGGAACGGCGACTCGGAGAAGCTGATCTCGGCGCCGGTGCGCTGCACGTAGTCGTCCATGTTGTACTGGCCGATCGGCAGCCGGACGCGGTCGGAACTCTGGGCCGCGGCGGCGGCGGTGTCAGTGTCGGTGCCGGCCGCCGACTCGTCGTCGCCGCCTGCCATCAGCAGCGGCGCGGCGAACAACAGGACCGCAGCGAGCAGTGTAAATCGTTTCATCGGAACCTCCTAATTGTGCCCGCGGCTCCGGGTGGGATGGGCGGCGGGACCACGGCAGGGTAGGGTGAGGCATGGCCGATGTCAAGGAAACGCTCGTCGAGCTCGACAAGCTGGCGATGCGCCACCTCCGCGTGCGGCGCGCAGGCGCGGTGGTCACCGTCGCCGTGAACCGTCCGGAGCGCCGCAACGCGTTGCATACCGCGGCCCATGCCGAGTTGGCGGCGGTATTCGACGCCTACGCCGCGGACCGGGAGGCACGCGTACTGGTGCTCACCGGGGCCGGCGAGCGCGCGTTCTGCGTGGGCTCCGACCTGAAGGAGCGCGCGCGCACCGGCGTGGACCGGATGCCGGCCACCGGCTTCGGCGGGCTCACCGAGCGCTTCGACCTGGACAAGCCGGTGATCGCGGCGGTCAACGGCGACGCCGTCGGCGGCGGCCTGGAGCTGGTGCTGGCCTGCGACTTGGCGATCGCCGCCCGCCCTGCGCGCTTCGGGCCGCCCGGGCCGCCCGGCCGGGCGGCCGGGGCGCGAGGGGCGGCGGCGGGCGGGGTGTTGCGCCACCCCCCCCCGCCATGCGCGCTTCGGGCTGCCCGAGCCGCGCGTCGGCCTGGCCGCCCACGGCGGCCTGCACCGCCTGGCGCGCCAGGTCCCGCTCAAGCAGGCGATGGAGATCGCCCTCACCGGCCGCCTCTTCAGCGCCGAAGAAGCACTGAACTACGGCCTGCTCAACGCCGTCGTCGACGCCGCCGACCTGACCGCCGAGGTCAAGCGCTGGACCTCCGCCCTGCTGGCCGGCGCCCCCCTGGCCCTGCGCGCCACCAAGCAGATGATGCTCCGCGGCCTCGCCCACCGCTCCGTCGAAGCCGCCTTCGCCGCGACCTACCCCGCCTACGAGACAATGCTGGCCAGCGACGACGCCCGCGAAGGCATTCAGGCGTTCCTCGACAAACGTTCCCCCGCCTGGCGCGGCCGCTGACCCGCCGCGGCGGCGATCCGGGCTGTTCGGGCTGTTGAGAGTTTGGCGTGCGCGTGAGAGGGTGCACCAATTGCATGAGTTCATCCAACGAGAGTTCTTCAAACGAGAACGCGATCTTTGAAGACAATTTCGCCGGCGACTTGGGCGAAGGCTGGTCGTGGCTGCGTGAGAATCCGGACCGCTGGCGCATCCGCGATGGCGGGCTGGAGATATGCGTCGAACCCGGTGTAGCGGCAACCGTAAGGAATGCACTGGTAAGGCAGGCGCCGGACCGGAGCGAAGGCACCTTCGCCATCGAAGTGACGATTACCAACCATACGGCTCCCACGCAACAGTACGAGCAGGCGGGAATCACCTGGTACAACGACGGCAAACCGGTGTTCAAGGAGGTCAAGGAACTGGTCGATGGCCACCTCTATATTATCCCCGGCAAGCAGCCGATGCCGGCCAGGAGCGTGCGGTTGCGCCTGCTGGTTACTGCCGATTCCTGGGAGGCCCGGTACTGCCCGCAAGGCGACACCGAGTTCCACACCGCCGCGGCGGGCGAACTACCGCCGCCAGCCAACGACCAAGTGAGCATCCAGTGCTACAACGGCCCACCGGATGAACAACATTGGATTCGCTTCGAGCGCTTCCGCATCGAGCGATCATCGTAGCTTGCCGGCCCGCAGCACGTCGTCGACGTCGACGGCGACGCCGAAGCCATCGAGAATCTCCGACCACGCGTGCGCCCCGCGTTCGAACACGCCGCGCTCCGCGTAGGTTCCGCCGGCGAGGGTGAGCACGGTGATAGTCCCGGTGGCGGGTTCGACGATCCAGTACTCGGGAATGTCCGCCTCGGCGTAGTCGCCGCGTTTTTGCACGAGGTCGCGGCCCGGGTCGTCCGGGCCGACCACCTCGACCACCAGGTCGGCCCCGGTCCAGAACCGGTCGCCGCTACGCACATCTTGAGAGTCGCGCAGCAATATCAAATCAGGTTCACGAAACTTGCCCTCGCGGATCCGCAGGCGCAAAGGCGCGAACAGGACCTCTCCGCCGGTCCGCCGAAGGTAGGCCTGCAGTGCAGAGTAGAGATACGCGACGATCCGCTGGTGTTCGCGAGTCGGCTTCGGCAGTACCTCCAGGTGTCCATCGGTGAACTCCACGAGTTGGCGTGCATGGTCCGTGACCCAGAGGTAGTCGCCGTCGCCCCAGCCCCCTTGAGCACTGTTCGAGGTAGCGGCGGCGCACCGTGTCCGGGGACCCATATTCGTGGGGCTCAGAGCTTGGCGGCCACACCCCCGTCGATATTGACGGTCTCGCCGTTGATGAAGCGCGACTGCTCGGAGGCCAGGAACAGCGCGAGGTTGGCGACGTCTTCGGGATAGCCCGGTCCCTTCACGATCTGCGCGAAGTCGAACATCGACTCGAACACGTGGTGGCCGCCGTCGGCATCGTTGATGGTGCCGCGCGTGGCGCCGGGAGTCATTATCTGGCCGGGACGTATGCCGTTGACGCGGATGTTGTGCTTGCCGCCGACACCGGCCATGAAGCGGGTGAGGGCATCGACGCCAGCCTTGGCGGCGTAGTAGGAGCAGGAGGCAACGCCGAACTCATCGAGCATCCGTGGGCTGAACCCGCGTTGGGCCGCGAGCGATGACATGTTCACCACCGCGCCGCCGCCGGCACTGATCAGGTGCGGCCAGACCGCGCGGCTCATGTAGAAGGTGCCCATCAGGTTCAGGTGAACGATGCGGTTGAACTGCTCGGTCGACTCATCAGGGAACGTGCCGCCGCCGCCGCCGCCGGCGTTGTTGATGAGGATATCGACGGCGCCGTAGGTCTTGGCAGCCGCGGCTACGGCCGCGTCGACGGAGGCCACCGCGGACACGTCACAGGCGATGAACGTGGCGGTGCCGCCCTCCTCTTGAATGCGAGCCGCGACCGCACGGCCCTGCTGTTCGCGGCGGGCCATCAAGATGACCTTCGCACCCTCGGCGGCAAACGCCCGCCCAATGCCCTCGCCGATACCGCTGTTGCCGCCGGTAATGATTGCGACCTTGCCGCTCAGTGTGTCTGCCATCTGCGCATGTTGCCTCATAAGGCCGCAACGGGAAAGCTCCCCCGACTGTCAGGTGCCGCCGGTGTCGACGCGGCCGCCGCCGCGCAGGCGGGGGTCGAGGAGGTCGCGCATGGCATCGCCCAACATGTTGAAACTGTACACGACGATCGTCAGGCACAGTCCGGGCCACAGCGCCAGCCACGGCGCCTGCTCCATGAACCGCCGCCCCTCCCGGCTGAGCATCCCGCCCCAGCTCGGCACCTTGTTGGGCAGCCCGAAGCCGAGGAAGCTCAAGCTGGCCTCCGCCAGGATGACGCCGCCGACGTTGATGCTGAACACGATGATCAGCGGCGCCACGATATTGGGCAGGACGTGGCGCACCAGGATCTGCGTGGTGGGCGCGCCCAAGGCCTTGGCTGCCAGGAAGTAGTCGTTGCCCTTGGTGGCCACTACCGCGCCTCTGACCACGCGCGAGCCGCCCACGCCGCCGGCGATCCCGAGCACCACGATGATCTGTGGCAGACCCCGCCCCGCGATCGACATGATCGTGAGCAACAGCAGCAGTCCCGGGAACGCCATCCAGGCATCGACGAAGCGCTGCACTGCCAGGTCCAGCTTGCCTCCAATGAATCCGGAGGTGCCGCCGATCACGGTCGCGACCACCACGTTCAGCGTGGTCGCCGCGAAACCAACGACCAGCGAGATGCGCGCCCCAAACAGCAGCCGGCTCAACAGGTCGCGGCCCAACTGGTCGGTGCCCAGCAGATGGCGCGACGACGAGCCCTGCAGCCGTTCTGCCAGGCTCAGTTGATCGAACGGATACGGGGCCAGGACATCGGCAAAGATCGCCAGCAGAATCAGGATCAGGATGACGATGCCGCTGGCGATACCGAGCGGCTTCTGCCGCCACAACCTGGCGAAGAAATCGGCAAACTGGCCGCGCGCCTCATTCATAGCGCACTCGCGGGTCCAGCCAGGTGTAGAGCAGGTCGATCAGGAGATTGAACAGCACCACCGCGGTACCGAAGAACAGGTTGACTCCGGAGACCACCGGGTAGTCCCGGTCTTCGAGAGCAGTCAGCATGAGCCGACCCAATCCCGGCAGGCTGAAGATGTTCTCCATGATCACCGAGCCACCTACCAGGATCGGCAACTGCAGGCCGATCAGCGACACCACCGGGATGAGGGCATTCTTGACGGCGTGCCGGATGACGACCACCCGCTCCCGCAGACCCTTCGCCCAGGCGGTGCGGACGTAGTCCTGGCGCAGCACCTCCAGCATCATGGTGCGCGTCATGCGCATGGTGGCGGCCGCCAGAGCCGTGCCCAGAATCAGGCTCGGGATGATCAACACCCCGAGATTGCCCAGCGGGTCTTCGGAAAGAGGAACCCACTGCATCGGCGGCGCCCACGCCCACCAGAGTGACGGGTAGAGCACCACCATGGTGGCCAGCCAGAAGTTGGGCGTGGCCAGGCCGAGGATGGCGACCGAGCGCCCCGCGTAGTCGGCGGCGGTATCCTGGCGCATCGCCGAGTAGATGCCGACCGGCAGTGCCAGGGCCAGCCCGATGAGGATTGCCAGCACACCCAACTCGACGGTTACCGGCAGCCGGTCGATGATCCTCGCTTCCACCGCTACGCGGCTGCCAATCAGGGAGTCGCCGAGGCTGCCGTGCAGGAGGATGCCTCCGATCCAGCGTGCATACTGCACGTGGACCGGCACATCCAGGCCGAGCATGTGCTCAAGCGCTGCACGGTCCACCTCCGCGGCCATGAGTTCGGTCTTGCCCAGCATCGCGTCTATGGCATCGCCGGGGATGAAGCGCACCGAGAGAAACACCCAGCACACTCAGGATGAACAGGGTCGGGATGATCAGCAGCAATCGCCGGATGATGTACGCTCTCATATCTTGGTGGCAAATGGGCGCCGGGAAGCGCTGCGCGGCGCTCCCGGCGCCCGACGGTGGAGTTGTTCTGCCAACTCCCGCATCAGTCGCCCAGCAGGGCGAAAGAGTCTAAAACCCCATTTCTGTCTTCAGCGCACTATCGATCCAGAGGCGGGCGAACATTATTTCTGTTTTCCCCCACCCCAAGCCGCCGTCGAGCTCACCGCTATAGCCGGCGATCCACGGCTGGGCATAGAAGTGTATGGGGGACATGGGGCCCCAGATCAGCCAGTGCCGCGACATCGCGTACTCGTCTGCCTCGGCGATCAGCCGCCGCGCCTCCTCGGGCGTGCCGGCTGCCAGGGCGGCGTCGACCATGGCGTCCAGCTCCGGCCACTGGGACCCGCCGCGGTTCCACTGCGCATTCGAGTGATACCAGCTTACCGCCAGGTAAGGATCGAAGTTGTTTCTCGCGATTTGGCTGTACATGCCTTTCCCGGTACGTGCGAAGAGCCTCTCGTGGTATTCGGCGGAGGACAGCTCATCGATCTCGACATTGACGCCGATCTCCGCCCAGTACGCGGCGGCTATGTGCGAGTAGTCCAGGTCTGCCCACGCCCCGTAGTTCAGCGTGGTGGTGAACCTGATGCCGTCGGCGCCGCGCGGATAGCCGGCCTCGTCGAGCAGTTTCTCGGCCGCTTCCGGGTCGTACCGGTAGTATTGCTTGACCTCTTCGTCCCACTCCTCGAACGGGTTGTAGAAGCCTTGCACCCCTATCAGCCCCTGCGGTGTCGTGTCGGCGACACCCTTCCAGTAGGTACGGGCGATGGTATCGTTGTCCAGCGCCATCTGCATCGCGCGCAGCACGTTGATGTCGTTGAAGGGTGGCTCGCGATGGTTGGGCGCAAAAGACGCCACCGACCGGAACCAGATTTCGTGCACCGCGATCTCGGGGTTGGTCTTGCGCATGCTGTCGGCCGAGTCCAGAGAAGTATCCCACCTCTTGAAGTCGATCGTGCGCGAGCGCAGCGCCGCCATGATGGCTGCCTCGTCCGGAATGATCACCACTTTGAGTTCGTCAACGTAGGGCAGGCGGTTCTCGGGGTACTTTTCGTCATGGCCCCAGTAGTCGGGATTCTTGGTGTAGGTTATGGAGCTCTCCTCGACCACGTCCGTGATCATGAACGGCCCGGTGCCGACCAAGTTGCGCCAGTCCTTACCATCGCCATGCTGCTCGATCACCTCGGGGGGCATCATGAACGCCACCCCGTTGTCCACCCCCAGCACCTTCCGCAACATGACGGGGCGTGGCTCGGTCAGCTTCATCACCACCGTCATGTCGTCAGTGGCCGTTATCGATTCCCATGGCAGGTTCTTGAGTTGGTCAGCGCCGCCAAAGGGGGTCGGTCCGGCCTCGGCGAAGTCGCCCATGCCCAGTATGCGGTGGAAGTTGTATTCGACGTCGTGGGCGGTGAACTGCCGACCGTTCATCGGCGCCTTGTCATGCCAGCGAACGCCCGGGCGGAGGTGGAAGGTATAGGTCAGGCGGTCCGGGGAAATCTCCCAACTCTCCGCCAGCTGCCCAATCAAGTGCTCGTCCGGCGTGTGCAAGGTCTTCAGGTCCCACACGTCTCGATCTACTCCCCAGTTCATCAGACCGAGACTCTCTGTGACAGCGCCGGTCATGCTCGGCCAGCCGAAGTAGGGATCGATAGAAGCCTGAGTAAGACCGGGGCCGCCCCACGCGGTCATTGTCCCGCCATATTCCGGCGCCACCACCACCTCACCGGTCGTGGGGTCGGTCACATACCTCTTCTCGGCCGCGGGGGCGGTCGAGCCCTCCTCTTCTCCGGCGGCCCACAGGCCGGTTGCGGCCAGGACCAGGACGGACAGTACCGCAAGGCACTTTCCAAGTGGAACGTATCTCATGAGTCGACTCTCCTCTCGTCGTTACGAGTCGTTTCCGGGAGCGCTTGCCTCGCTGCCGGCCCTTCGCCCACTCCCGCGGCATGCCCGCTCGCAGGCAACCGAAAAGCGAAGGAGGCAAACTCCAGCGTGCCCGAGCCGCTCGGGCGCCAGTTGTCAGTCGGGTGTCATCCTATTCCCGATCTGGAGGTGCCCGAGGGAAGGAATGCCCGGGCACCGATTGTCGGCGTCTTCCGTCTCACGGAACGACTTGCCTCCTCCTTGCGCGCGTGCGCACGACGACAGGCTGGTGGCCGGCATGGCAGGGAACTGAGTGGCCGGCAACGCCGGCGAGTGGTGGTTGTGATATGACTGGAACGGGCGGGTGCGGGACGGCGTCGGTGGAGATGACGGGCGGTCGGCGCGCCGGTGCGGCGGGCGACCGAGCCGACGCCACGCGGATCCGAACTGCTGCCACGCGGTAGTCGGCGCAGCGGATGCAAGGAGCAGCGCACACGAAGCCGCGCGCGGGACACGAGAGGCGCTCGGAGCGAGCGCTTAATGTTTCAGGAACAAGTAGTTGCGGGG
>MKWU01004904.1_pt1 | contig 15201 bp, 6 predicted proteins | sample 809101 | NCBI WGS metagenome assembly MKWU01 (sample SAMN05860141, study PRJNA318959) | sponge metagenome | host: Aplysina aerophoba | place: Slovenia: Piran, Adriatic Sea, Gulf of Piran | collected 2013-05-07 | reverse complement strand
TCAATGGACAGTGACTGGTGGAACATGGACAGATTCTCACACAAGCGTCTTCCAGCAATGCTCACTTGCTTCATACATAAATATGTATTTACTGTTTCATAGCATGGTTGGACAACATGTAGTCTCGCACACCAGGCCCTGGCTTCGTGATTGCACAATAATAGCAACACGAAGGTGGGGGCTGCTGCACGCCACTAGACAATATGCAGCAAAATAATTTCAAATCAATGTACAACCAACACCAACTACTTGTGCACCAGCCTGATCAATTCATGTTATGAGTACTGGATTATGTAGTACTGACTGCTGAAAGTTGCGGACATCACAGCTTGACAGCTGACTGCTGATCACCAGTAGTGCTCTGTAGGTATACATAGCTCTATGGGGTGGCGCACACATGGATACAAGTGAAAGAGCTGCACACTCACCTTGAGGGTAAGTAACAGCTGCACAGCGTTGGTGGGACCTGTGGGAGGGTCAAATCCTACGAGGTACATGCATCGGAAGAAGAGGAGGTAACCAAAATTCACCGAAAACGACACAGTAGGAAGCAGCCTACAAAAAGGAACGCGGAGAGAACAGTGAAGAAGAGAGTAGTGCTCTCCACCAATCACACGGCAAGTATTTTTAGTTATACGCTTTTCTAAGATAGTTACCTCGCGTTTATGGTCTTATAAAGAAGGTAGTTCGCCCCAGCGGTGAGGCAGCAGTGCCACACTTGGGTTCCTGTCCCTGCAGCAGCCAGGACTAACCCTACAACTAGGCAGTATACATGTCGCAGGGTCACCGTCTCGCAGTGGGTAGGCCTCTTGATGAGCCGCAGGCCAAATCCGAGGGGAACGCTGGCGCACACCAAGCCAAGGTACAAAGAATCATCGTACGCCATTTTGTTTTGAATCATGGCCGGGGAAACCACCCGGACGTAAATTTTCGTGCATCCAGGAGCACGTGACTAAAAAATTAATATACCGTTAATTGTCTTTACTCATGTATGCGCTCCTGGTGCATCCCAAAACCCAATAGCTATGTAGTTACCATGGCTATGATTGATATATAAGTAAAGCATAAAAAATCAATAACTGAAATGGCGATGACCCAGCCACTTCCCCTTCCTGATTGAATGATATGCATTGCTTCTGACTCATGGCACGTCTTACTCAAATCATCCAGATACAAGAAGTCACTAGCTACTGCTGTGTGTGCAACTAAGTCATCCAACATAACCACCATATAATAAGTAAGTCATGGTATAATACAACTGTCCAAAGCTAAATGGCAGCCTCTACACAGCGTTTGGATGGCGACAGAAGGGACAGCACTTTCTAATAAGCACTTGCAACTCAAAGTCATCACTATGGAACATCTGCAAAGGAAGAGGAGATGCATGTTACACTGAGGGACACAACAGCACACGCTATGTAGTCGTAGCGTGTCTTGTACATCACCATTAAAGGTGTCACGGAGCCTGGCTTACAACTGCTTCCCATTATGACAGTATACCTGAAAGCAGTTTGGGCACATGGATATTGGGACATCAGACAAAACGTTATAGAAGTACTGATTTCCAATGGGCTGCCCAAACTTCTTTACAAACACTTGATTCCTGTGCAAGGATCGAAGGACATGCCTGTCCACCACCACAGGGGTGTAAGAGGAACTGCCCATCTACAAAGGAATGGCGCAGGAGAGTAGTGATCATGTGTACAAACGAGACTGTCACTGTAACAATGGTATACTTTACAGCATTAGATTAGATCCACGCCACACAATTGCTTCAGGTGTCTTGGAAACCCTTCATGCTTCACCTCAAAGCTTAACAGCCGCTCAGTAAATGGATCATTGGTTTCTTTGCCATCATCCAGTGTGAGAGTCTGAGCACCTGGAATAGACAAGAGAAATACGCGTATGTGCACGCATTACTCACAAGGAAATGCTGTGCTCTGATATTTTCCAAATTAGCAATACATACGTAAACATGGCAAGGCAATAGACTCCTTTAATGGACAGTGAGCAGTTTCGACAGTGCACCAACTACGCACAAAGTGCTCAAGTTACTATGCAGCTTCTAGGCAGATTGCCAATCGTACATTTTCTGTAAAGCATTGCAAGCCCATTGACTTTGGCATATAGACAAGTAACACACATCACTGCTTGTGCAAGTGTTGACCAGTTGTAAGCATGCAGGTTATGACATGTGCACCTGCTTCTTCCCCCAAGGGGAGTGCCGCATTGACTGGCAGAGAAGAGGACTCTGTCTCAATCAACATTTCTGCTTCTTCATCGCTGCACACAGGAACAAATAAAGCATGTACACTGCAGTGTCATGTCATGTGACTTCTGATTTGTAGCAGTGTCATGAATGGGTTATACACTACGGCTTTACTTGTGACATGTGAAGGGGAGGTGCATATGTAAGTGCAGGCCCACATTTCAGGGGTAACCCTTATGCAAGCCAGTGAATCAGTCTGCAACAGCTGCAACAGCTGCACTAAATACATACAATACCGTAAAGTGAGAAAATTTCGCGAGATTTAAACTTCACGTATTTTGAGATTCGCAAAAGTTTATCTGCAAAATTTTATCTCACGAAATTTAATTCGCGAATATATACACCAGCATATATTTTTATAGTGCCATTGTTGCTGCTAAACAATGAACACAGCGACTGTGTTCATTGTTTAGCAGCAACAAGGCGCTGTTGAAGTACTTTGCTAAATCCAAGTCCCTTCCCGACCCTAACGGCCCCTTGTCAAGAAAGTCAGCGTGCAAGGCAGTTCCATTCCTCCTTGAGGTAAATCTGCTGATCGTCTTCTAGGCCCAGTAATAGTGCAAGTAATCGCACCATTACATTCCAAGAACAGCGCGCACACCCTGGAGATCATACGAGGAACAAGTCCAACTACCTAGTCGTTCTTCCTTACTGCTACTGCATAGCGATCAACGGAATTGTCGCTCTCCCTTGCGCACTGCAGCTCTTCTCCAACTTCAGCATCCCAGATATCCTTGTAGATGTGGTAGCCTCTTACGCAGCTTTCAACCGTAAACGTTGCTCCTGAGTTACTAGCCATAGCAAACACCTCTGTCTGTTGGCGTTGGGTCACTGTGTAAAAGCCTAAACGCAAAATTAGAATGCACATGCGAGATGTCGAAGCACAAATCGCAAAATTAAAACCGCGAAATGCTTGTTTTGAAAAGAAATCTCGAAATTTTCTTCTGCGAAATTTTCCCGCGTGAAATTTTCTTCCACGAAATTTTTCCGCACTACGGTAGCCATAACCATTAGCACTCTTTTCCTTTATCTATAAAAGAACATCTACAGTTTCCAGAACAATCCATGCACTGTGCTCATAAAGGCTGCACCTGATGTCTGTTTCCACAACAAACTCTACCACAGGCAGGACCTCTGCAAGTCAAGAGAGACACAACCACATTCACCAGTAAACTAATTACAACTATATACAGCCCCTTGTATCAATACAAAAATTGCACAACTGAGCACAGGTGCACATGGATTAACTGATTGACTACCCATACACACCGAAAGATACGAAGGAGAACACAAAAGGCTGCTGGCAGTTTACACACTGCAGCCCGCTGCTGTTAAGCAAAGGGTTTGTGACTGAGCATCTGTAGCATACTGGTAGGAGGTCCTGCAAGGGGGTGGGTGGAAGCTACAGTGCACTGTTACCAACACACACAAGCAAGCAGCACAACATTTCTAGTCCTACACATTTTACAATGCCCACTGCATTAAATCACGAGGCTACAGAGCTGGACGACACATTCCCATGCTACATGCATGTTGCAGGAACTCTGCATTTCCAACTACAAATCATTGCTATGTGCAATGTTCACTTATCAAACTGCTGAATGTGAAGCACAATTGACAGCAATACTGAGATGCAGTGTATATCGACTACACAAGAACATTTGTAAATTGTAGAGTTTTAACTCAGGCATGATAAAAACGATCTTCCATAGAAGTTACTACCAAATGCACACTATGTGTGCTGTGCGAGGTCTAACAAGAAACTCTTTTAAGTACAGACCTCTTTGTCCTCAAAAGGCTTGGCTCGAATCGTAAGGCTACCCATGTCCACTTGTTCTTGAAGCCTTGGAGGAATTATGAATGACTACAAAAGAAACAAACATTTCAGTCATCAGAACTTTCTCGTTAGACTCAGTATGTAGTATCATACACTTACACATACCTGCAGTTTGTCAGAGGCATGTCTGGCCAGTTTGTATGCTCCGAGACTCTTGCTCTGCCGTGCCAAAGTGAACAGAGTATAGCTGTCACCATGTTAAAGAGTATGTGTCAAGCAATAGTGACAAACACATCACATGTTTGCATGCAATAAAAATTGAGAGGATGAGAGGATACACTTTTGAGATACCAGCAGGCTGCAGCTTCATTAGACTGTGGTAGAGGAATCGCGCCATGTTGAAGAGAGCCTCAGGGAGATGGGAAGTGAAAGGCTGATCCTATATAGGAGAATATTGGAAATAGAAGTGGAAACAAGCAATGTACGCATGTACATACATAATGAAGTACCCATGACCATCTCTTGTTGTGTATCCCTACTGAATGTCACATAATATGGAGAACCGGTGGTTTGAGGAATGCTTTATAACTGGTGTGTGCCATTCTGACAGCATACAGTAGAAAGCAGCAACTAAATTCAAGCCTGGTTGGGAATAAAAACACCTACATACTTACTGTGAACTTCTGTACGCCACTGTAGGCATAGTACAGCACTGCACACTCAATGTGATGCCACATTTTAGTGACAGCCTTGGCTGATTCTCCCACTACAGCAAATGAACACATAAAACTGATGAAACCATTGGTGTACAACATCACTTAGTCAAGCAGCTACCTTCTACTGTCTCTTTGTGCAGCTTATGTTATCTTAGTATTATGGGGTGCTTACCATCAGATACCTCTTTGGCTCGCTTCTTGTGTGAGGCTGCCATTAGCCAGTTGTAGTATGCTGCATCATCAAACCTACACATGCATTAAACAGTAATCACGCTTTTCGCATATGAAACACACAAAACTAATGAAGCTTATGTACGTAGCTTGATCTGAGGGTTTAGTCACATGGAACATACACAGCATACATTGGGTCACCACTATTAGACAAGTGTCTCAGAAACCAAAAACACACCTGCACTCCACAACAGCATTGCTGGCCAACTGCTTCAATAGGCCAATAGCTTCAGACTGTCGCCCGGCCTGGTTCAAGGCTGTGCACAGTGCAGATGATTGCAATGCAGTTGTGCAACACTGATGAGTACTTTACAATGTGAAATCAGCTCACAACATACCATCTTGTGCTTCATTGAAACGATCATTCTCCAAGAGCCACATGGCATAGGGTACATACACGTTGCCCTGAGCAACAAGCAGTAACAGCATTAGTACTAACTACGCAGCCGCATCACTGTCTACATACACAATGAGGTTATTGGAGAGTTGAACCATATCACAAGGTGAGGTGCTACTTGCTGAGCTAACTGGTAATCTTATCCTGAACCAGACGGCTGCTCAAGAACAGGGGACGGTCACTCAGTCCTATTGACCAGTGATTGCCTCCCAACTCATCTCAAATAAAGGATGGAAGAGCCACAGCGAAACAGCTGTTTGTGTCTCTTCCATCTCTTGTTTGGGATGACTGGGCAAGCGATCACTGATTCCCAGGCAGTGGGACAAAGTGACCGTGCCCAGGATACACTTTAACAGCATAATGTGTATAGAAGCTATGGATACGGTACTAGTGACCACCAAGGTGTTTTAGGTCTGGGCTCAAAGCTCAGGACTGCATATGCTAAACATCTTTGTGCCTTCATCACTACAGAGAAATTGAACTTCAACATAAACAATGGTTTAACAATTCTGACATTAAAGAATGGTTTAACAGTTCTGACATTAAAGATCTTCTGACTGAAAGAAATGGATGCTGAAATCGTAAACACTAACTTGCTATTAATGCATATGCTGTACGTATATGTTATGCAGAAGTCGCAGGAGACCTATTGCACATTCAGCTGATGGGACATTCCCTACTAAAGATCTTGCTACAAATGATTTACCAAGAAACATTACCATGACTAGACAGTGGACAGTCTACACATGCCAGAACCTTACAGTGACAAGCAACTGTGTATAGGCAATAACAAGCACATGAGTAGATTACAGCAACCAGTTACCTTCAGATCTGGATGAGACTCTAGTATGTGAAAAGCCTGCATTTGAAATACGAGAGTACATGAGCTGACATGACAAAAGAACCACTCTGACCAAAGTGGCAGTGAACATCCATTTGAAAAAGCCTACAGACCTGTGCGACTAAGTATCAGCAGACTTTACTAGCCAAAGAAACGATTTACCCAGGCATTTTAAGAGCTATACAGCTGTCATCATCAGCGGCAATACCAAGAAAAGGAGGAGATCACTTAATACACTAAAGGGGCCTAAAGGGAGAGGTAAAGTGGCAGGAAAATAAACAACATTGCAATAAACACGCATGGAACAAACTAGCACAGTAAACTCTACCAAACTCAATAAAACAGGCTGACAGCAAGCACTAAACATGTGTGGAATAAATAAATAAAAGCTCGTCAAGAATACCATGGACAATCTGGGTTAGCAATCTAGCTAAACAATGGGCTGTATGCTAGGGGTATTGATGTACTGTCCCTATTGAGTGACTGCTTAGGAATAGTGCATCGATGTACCAAGTATGTATACAGCCCATTGTTTACTAGCTACATGCCTTGGCAGAACCTTACAGAGTTAGCGCACCTCTTCCCACTGCTGTGCTCCAATGTACATATTTACCAAACCTTCCCAATCACCAAGCTTCTGTAGCACCTCGGCTGCAAATGTCAACTACAGAAAAAGATATTAGCACCACCATCCAATGTGACCAGCCGTGAATTCAGATACGTACTAGAAATATGACAGTGGCATAGAAAGTGCTATCAAATTTACGTTAGGGATAGGACAAATGTTGTATTTAGCATTAGAAGCTTTGTTTGAGAAAACTTTGAATGCTTTGAAGCTCAGTTTGCAATGCCATAGCTATTATAATATTATACTGTATAACCGCCACCTGATTGTCATCTAAGATTTGGAAATCCTTGTAATTTTATGCAATTCAACATGACGCCACATCTGAATACAGAGGTCAAGGAATGCAATTGTGGAAGAGGTATGTGAACACTATTGCAAATTAAAGGGCCTCCCTAGCACAATAATTGCCTACAATTTCACTGAGCATGAATGGCAATTACTCTACCAAAGCTATTTCTCTACTGTCTAAGTCAGTTGGCACAAAATGGCCCTGATAGCTCATACTTTGCATGCTCACAACCATTTGAGGGCTTATGAATGTACGATGGAGCTATCTACTGGAAATAGCAATAGTCTAGCCCACTTACTGTAGTACGAGAACAGAATGATACGAACAATACGTACAACAAACCTATGAACAGTAGAGAGTATTTGAAGCTTTGCTTCAAACTTGTCCCAGGCCTACTGTAAATCATACAACAAATTACACCCACTGCCTAAGTAATATGAGCAATCCTGGCTTAATGTAGGGGACAGGCCTGAATAAGTCATCTCATCCTAAGTGTACAATTATTTGGATCACGCAGTAAATCATGAACATAATATGAATCAGCCTATACCAATTCTCTATGAAGTATAACCCCAAACAATGACTTGGATACTTTATATATGTACAAAGTATTTACAAAACCCTTTACTAATCTAATCACATATGTACTGTACATCGTGCTTAATATGTAAAGTAAATCATATGGTCATGTGACATGCTATAAAATCATGTATACAAAAGGCTCGCAATCACCCCCTTGTAGCAAATGCATGTAATATATCAATACAAACCTGTCCTACACTCAAAAAGAGCTTCACTGAGTATTTCAGCAACTCAGGACTGCTCTCGGCCGGATTCCTTGTCATGAGAAGCAGTCTGTACAGAATGTACAGAATGCCTTTTGGGTTAGCAATGCAATCTCACAGTTCATGTATAACAATTGTTCAGTCATGTACCTGTCGACCCAGCCATTTTCAATCATGACATCTGCTGCTTTGAAAAACTCTCCAGCTGCCAGGTACATGTCACTGCAATGAATATAGATACATCATTACAATACAATGATCAGTGTATGCCAGTCTGTGCAAGTATATCCCATACTTCACATATTGGTATGTTATAGCCTGCTATAGGAATTGAATGACTCACTCGTACATTCTTTAGGGCATGAAGGGCAGTGTCTGTGGTCTATGCTTCAAGATTTCACATCACACTCATGGCCAAAACTGGACACTGTGGCCACAAATGGCCCACTGTTTCGGCCTATGGCTATAAAAGTGATGCTTTTAAGCCCCAAATTTTGGCTACAATCAAAACAATTAGCGCTATTGGAACACCCTATTAAGGTAAGTACTAGGTACGGTTAAAGTGATGAATCAAACTTGCATAATTTTTGGTACAGACGTTTGGTTAAAGATCTTGTTTCTCATATCAGAAATTTTCTAAGCATCGCAGTAGGCAATCGTTTCTGTTGCAGAGCATGAAATAGTTACAAGCAGAGCTGAAGAGAAACCGTTACAGACGTGGTTTATACCGTTGGCCTGTGTAGCACACATGAAATCTCCCACGAGGGGGGCCCATATGGCATGTTTATGCACGATATCATGGTATTGCTGGGCTGTCTAGTCTGAAGTGCTACTAATGCTTCAATGTGGTGAGTTCAATGGAATGTACTTGCGAATGAAACTTCACAAAACTATGGGAGGCCACCTCAAAATTGCACTTACAAACAAGTTAGGGCAACATTTGCAACTTAACTCTGTAATGAAATAGAAAGTGGATATATTCCCATAGATTTGTGCACATTATGCTAGTATATACCAAGTCTGGTTCTTCTCAGCCATTCAGAGCACAACTAGATCTTTATTCCTGTGGGTGCTTTAATTTTTCGGGGAAGATAGTCTTTGACTTGTAATCAAAATATTTTAATAGAGAAAGTGTCAATGAATTAATGATTTACACCAGATTATGGGAAATTTCTTTGACAATCACATCTGTAATATTTGGAGTGGTTGGTTATATAGTCTTGGAATTACGTGCACATACATAATGTGCCCTAAAGTAAGCATTTAGCTGCAACTACTACCTTAACTTGTAAGTGTGGGGCAACTGTAAGCGAGCCCTAAAACATAGTATGTCGATTACACAACCACAGAAATGTATGAGGGACTCATAGTTCCTAAAATGTCTCTATCGCCACATGGAGAAAGGTTTCTTTGTTGCTTATTCACACTTACTCACGGTAGTGACTTCTATTTAGACATGCACCCAGTGATAAAGGCTGGGTCCAATCTTAATGCTCAGGACATTTGGCTAATATGGTGACCAATAAGCATATACCAATTTGTATGTAATCAAAGCGGGCACACGTAGAAACTGGCATTGTAATCATGTGGTTGAAGTGCAAACACAGAAACAGATCCCTGGTGGTTTAGGAGTACCGTAGCATAGCATAGCCAGACTTAACTTTAAACTTTGAACGTGCTCTGGCAGAGCAAAGGCAACACTAAATATCTGACTAGGAGGACATCAAAACATTTTCATTTCCTTGTACGTACATTGTGGCTCGTAAGCTTACAACACACAACTGCAGGTGCCAGTACCAAAACAGAAGTGACCATGGGGACAAGAGCCTTTGTCACTGGTCCTGACCGCTTCTACCAAGATACATGGTTAATGGCACATGCAATATAGGATTCAGACATACTGATCAGTATATACATCATCCAGATGTGTGCATACCATGCTGATTTGGGATCCTTGCTTGCTTCACACCATTCTGCTTGTTTCTTCATCAAATCACGAGCTGTTTCGCTAACACTTTCACTTCCCATAAATTTCTGCAACGAGCACAAACAACAGCTGGAGTTAAAATACACACCCACCCAGGCAATACAAGTGAAGAGCAAACCTTGGCCAGCTCAAATCTCCTCAGGTCAGTGTACATGTCCACAGCCTGCATATGAAAAAATATTAATGAGCAGTGTTGCAAAGGAGGGATCGAAGCAGAAACACTGTTGAACAATGAATGGAGCAATGTACTTTAGATGCTTGGCCAGACTGGTTGTACAGCTTTGCAGCTTCTTCAAACTTGCCCTGAAGGATATGTCATACTGTATGATGCAATTGTGACATATGCTGGGCATACAGTAGACAACACACCTGGTAGGCCATGACGTCTGCCAAATAGACTTGTTCATTGTCTACACCTTGCTTCTTCCTCTCCTGCAGTAATACAGTACATAGCCACTCCACCTTCCTGCACTTACACAACTGTCATGCACCAGCACACTACCTGCACTTCTGGCATTACTGTCAGTAATTGCCACCAAGTATGTAAATACATGTATTTGCAAATTATTGAATAAATAATTCACTATTTACACTGTGGCCAAATGAATGAAGTGCAGTTTTATCTGACACCTAGGTAGAACAATGCTTGCCATCGTGTTACACTATGATGATTATGATACAGAGTAGGATTAGGATGGCAATTGATGCAGCAAAATAGTTGAGGCCAGTTCTACTGCCACCAAAAAGTGGTGGATACTGGTGCCACATAATTGCTCCTGCCACAGGGTGGTGCCTTTATAGCCATAGTAGCAAGTCACGCTGTACTTTTTCGTGTCGCTCACATGCTAATGGGCGACAAGTAGATGCGGCATGGAAGTAGGGTCTGCACTCAGTGACTTCAAGGACATCAACGTGGCTCTTGAGAAGCTCAAGAAGGAGAAAATACGATATAGACCTGAGTGGCTAGGTACACTCATATCGATCAATCTGTTGCACTAGCCAGAACACTGAACAGAAATTAAGACATTCTGGCAACCTGAAAGCATGAAAGCAATGTTTGAATGAAGAAAATGGTTGACTGTGACGTTGAAATGTGTGAAAGGGATACTGTGAGAGGCCTTCCACATCAGCTGCTATACTCTAAACGTGCTGAGGAGTATGAAGACACAAAGGAGGAAGTCTAGCGTTGAGACATAGCTTGACATTATGCTACCACAGCCGTTATTTACATATCTATGGAGCAATAATATATATAGAATATCTGTGACCTAGCTACCTACCAAAGTATTGCAGCATTGAATAGACTTTCAAGGTACGTCTGTGGACATCGGACAGTTTTGGAAGCCATATATATGGCTTATTTGTGCACCCCTCAGTAGAAGCTGCACATTTCTGACAAGTACGGGCACCGGTCAATGGAACCACCACGTTGTGGCAAGTATGGGCTACGATTGCTGTAAACAGCACATTTGTGGTGATGCGGGCACCCGTCGGTGGAAGCAGCAAATTTATGGCCATATGTTCCCACATTTCAGTGACAGTAGCCATTTTGTATAGTTGATGCTAACTATAGTCCTTTGAATACAAAGGTCTACATCACAGCCAGATTACATTATAGGTCTTAAAATATCTACAGTATAATCTCCAGCCAGTCCTTGAACTGGATGCATTGGAGTCTTCTCATTCGAGTCCAAGCTGTGACTCTTACTGTCATCAAAATGCACAGTTATGTACAATCAGAAAACAGTGATAGCTAATGGTGCAGCAATCAAGGGCAGATGCATACCTCGATGCTTTGCAGCTGTGCCAGATGTGGTAGACGTTTTATTCTCATGAGTGCCTATAACAGTAAAGTTGAAGAGAGGTTAGGCCATGCTCACTCACTCCATCAACCAAAACAGCCTATGATGCATTTTTGCTTCACCTTTCTGGCAATGTCAACGTTCAAGGTCTGCAAAGCAACACAATAAACATAGTACAATAAATGTGTCACTACTGTGCATGGCTGGTCAGAGACTGAACAGCTCTTTCTGCAGCCTGACCTACCTCAAACGCTTCCATGGCTAGCACCATCCAGTCATTCTCAGTTACACCCAGACAGGCTACATTGTAAGCGCTCCTGTGTGAAATACAAAAAGTTAGTGAATGCTTCACTGTACATTGCAACTGCAGCTGGTGTCCATGAGCAACAAAACAGCACAGCAACACTCACTGGAACATCTTCCTTTCGAGATACTGCAGCATTGGTGTGGACTACATTAAAGGAAGCGCAAACAGCTAGATAGCTTTGGAGAAAGTAAATAATGTAGTGTACTACACGCTAACTGCACATACCTGGGGAACATCAACTTTGAATATGGATGAGTAGTTAAGACAGAAGATCTTTGATCCATGGTAGCCAACTACAAAGCCCTGAGTATATGGTATGGATGTATATACGTAAGTTCAATCAACAGAGAAGTGTCTTCGTTCGCCTACACTGTAATGGCCATTAGACATACAGTGGTGACTAACCCCTCACCAGTGAAATTCAATTATCGTGCATTCTCAACAGTAGTAACAAAATATTCAATTCTAATTTGACCGCACCTTGCTAACGACTATGTGCGCAACGTTTTCGAGTGGTGGAAAGATTTGGGAGGTTTGATAGGAATTAATCGTTTAAATGAGGTTGGAAACGCCTCACTACGGACTGAGAAAGGTTGCGGATCCTATAGAAAAGTGAAACCCTTCGCATACATAGGAAGTACAAAAATGGCATCCACAGCAGAAGCAATTCTTTAAGCTGGAAAATCCTGCCAATGTCCTGATTTAAAGTTTCAACAATGGGTGAACGCTAAAGACCAGAACAGCACAGTTTGTTTTACCAGCGTTCTTTAAGTTTATCCACTTTAAAGCAATTTGTTCGGTATACAGGGGGTCTCCTTCTCTTTGGGCACGACTTTTGCATGTTAGACTGAAGACTATTTTGCATTTTGCCATTTATCGGCTGCATAATTGAATTCATACACTTAAATGTGTTAACATTCAAGTACATTCCTAACTCGTATGAGTATATTACTACAACCATATTATTACACTTGTCTGTCTTTTTCCTCCTAACTAGTACTTATGGATGCTGCATGTTGCAATATTATTTTTCTTTTATTTGATCCCTACCCTTTCTTTTGGGCTGTAGCGCTTGTTACATATACTTTAGCTGCTTGTATTTTCCCGCCTTTTTGAGCTTCACCTTTATCTCACGTGACCTCTCACCATCTGTCTGCACGCCGCTTGTATATTTTTCATTACTGATGAAGGCAACCATAGGTTGCCAAAACGTCTACAACCTTGAGTCAATCGTAGGCTAGTGTTTACAAGCAAATTGCAGCACGAGTATATTACTACTCGCATGAGTACATGCATGTCCTACTTGATTTTCTGGGTTCCTATTTTAATAGGTACAGTATGTATCAGATATTCATTCCGTTACAACTCACAGCCTGCCTCTGCTGATGAATGGGAAAGTTATTAGCCTTCACACTCACAAAGCCGCCACCTGTAAAACACAGCATGTCCTGGCGAAGAGCGGAGTGCATAAAACGGGACAAATCAAGCAGATCACTGGTAGAATACTCTCACAAGGTACTCCATGGGCGGTACAGCCTACTGAGATGCAAGAGACTGCAAGAGCATATGAACTAGGTGAGTATCATAGTAGATATAGGGTGTGTGTGTGTAAGGAGTTGCTGTATTGTTGATCTGTAGGGTCGAGCCATCTACTAAGGCTGTAATAGTTCTTCAAGCATATGGTATGGAATACCAGCCAGATAGTTTGAATGCACTTGAAGCTTTCATTTGCTGTTATTATAAAATGTATAGCCTGCAACTACTTCACATACATAACTTAACACTTCCATGGAAAAAGAGCATTGATAAGCTGTTCAACAACTTTACCAAAAGCATATATGGCACACACTGTACTACTGTAATCCAACAGTATACTTTTTGTGCTAGCACAATGCTTGCTGTCCAAGTTACAAAATACAAATCAGTGCTGCAATCTGCAGCATTACCCTAATGAACTGACCTCATACAAGGTGTTCCAGGCCACACTGTTCGCATTTGGTTCCTAATAGTTAACACAACACAGCAGTACAGCATGACAGACGTGGTACATCATTTTAATATACAGCAACTATTTGGATATGAATGTCTGTGTATAGTACACTTCATGAGAATTATTTCTTTCAAGTCCAGAGCATAATTTACCGTGTGACACTGTGGTTGCAGTACATCATTGCACTACAAAGTTTGTTACACAAAAAGTCAATATCAGTGACAGAATACCTTTGAATGGTACATGCTGCTGAATTTACACAATTTACACATTATATGCACATAATATAGTACAAAGTACACACCTGAAAGAGGATGTCCTTTGATTGGGTGTCATACACAATGCAGGTACTGTTCTCATCAACAATGGCCAGCTTGTTTCGGCTGTACAACAGAGAGACATCCATGAAGATCATTGACAGTTTTGATTGGGTTAGCCATTATCAATAGTACTACATGTTTTGATAAGTTTAAAAAATTCTTTAGTTAACTTAACTATAACTGTTCTAAAACTAAGAATAGAAATAGGAATAACTACAGTCTTCATTGGAATCTGAGCTATAGCTGAAGTAAACTAAAAGGTAAACAACTCGTTAACCAATAAGAGTATAATGAGCCATCAAAACAACACTAAAGCTCAACAACTACTGAAGAAATATTTCAATGATCCTTTTACAAGTTGAGGTGGCTGTCGATGTAAAAACATGGGTATACCTTAGGAACTACCAGCAAGTTACACATAATACATTGCCAGGTTTACGTAAGCTCGCTCTCAAACATGCTTAGATCATTTACACATGTAGACTTAATTTAAGTGTGCTCAAGCGTAAGCACGCTTAGAAGTGCGCTTAAAAGTGCTTGTGTAAACACAGTTATAGATATTAGACCCTAGCATCTATGGTCTAATACACCCAGAGAATACAAACATTAATCAAAATTGACCGGCTTTGTGATGCACAATATCTGTGCAGTGTTTGGGGCAGCTCAAACAGTACGGGTCGATGCCCAGACAACGTTTGTGGGGAGGGGAGGTGCTGTTGCGACGGCTTACACACTAAATCTAAAATCGGACACCTTGCTCACACTGCATAACATTGGCAAAATGCTTTGACTATCAGCAGGGACTTAGTAAAAAGTCAAATAGTATGCGAGAGGCTTGTTGGTGCTTTGTAGAAGTCTGGGA
>MKWU01004898.1_pt1 | contig 15210 bp, 13 predicted proteins | sample 809101 | NCBI WGS metagenome assembly MKWU01 (sample SAMN05860141, study PRJNA318959) | sponge metagenome | host: Aplysina aerophoba | place: Slovenia: Piran, Adriatic Sea, Gulf of Piran | collected 2013-05-07 | reverse complement strand
ACCGATCCGGCGCGCGGCGGCCTCGGCCTCCTCGGCCGTGAACGCGCACTCGCCGGGTGGCGATTCCAGTCCGTAGGGACGCAGTAGCTGCTTGGCCTGATACTCGTGGATGTCCATCAGGAAGCGCCGTTGCGGAAGATTCGGTATACGATATGCCAAATGCCTCTCATCAACAATCGACAGGGGGCAATTGTGAGCGGGCGCCGCACCGGAGCTACCTCAGCCGCGCGCCCGCGCCCAGGCCCGTCTGCGCCGCCCACTCCCCCGCCGTCACCTTCTTGCTGCCGTCGGGGCGCACGCGCTTGACCAGAATCTGCCCGTCGGCGGTCGCCACCTGCACGCCGTCGTCTCCCACGCGGGTGATCTCGCCGGGCTGGACGCTCCGTGCTTCGGAGACCTTCGCGCAGTCGAACACCGCGACCTTCGTATCCTCGAACGTCGTCCAGGCGCCCGGGGCGGGATTGCAGCCGCGAATCAGGTTCCAGGTCGTCTGCGTGGGCATGTGCCAGTTGATGCGCACCAGGTCGCCCCGGCACCAGCCCTCGTAGGTCGCCTGCGAGTGGTCCTGCTCGATCTTCGGCGCCTTCCCGTCGCGCACGAGGTCCACGCTCTCGAGCATGGCCTCGACCCCCAGGGGGAAGAGCTGGTTGAAGTAGAGGCTCCCCAGGGTGTCGTCGTCGGTGATCTCGACCTCCTTCTGCATCAGGATCGGTCCCTCGTCGAGTCCGTCGTCCGGCCAGAAGACGGACAGGCCGGTCTTCGTCTCGCCCCATATGATGGGCCAGTTGATGGAGCTGCCGCCGCGATGGCGCGGAAGCAGGGACGGGTGGTACTGGATGGAGCCGTGGACCGGGATGTTCAGGACCTCTTCGGGCACGAACGCGGTGACGTAGGCCATGACGCAGAGGTCCGCCTCGAGCGACGCCATCTGCTCCGCGGTCTCCGGCTTGCGGTAGGACCGCGGCTGATGGACGGCCAGTCCCCGTTCCACCGCGCACTGCTTGATCGGGTCCGGAGGGCGACCCTCGCGGTCCGGGGCGCAGTACACGCCGATCACGTCCTCTCCGCGTTCGAGCAACGCCTCCAGCACGCTCTTCCCGAAGGCCTGCTGGCCGTGAACGATGATTCTCATTGTTCGCTCTCCGTGTGATTGGCCGACTCCGAGGCGGGCCGGTGCCGCTGCGGGACCGGAACGCGGAATCGGGCCATTCTAATCGGGAAAAAATACTCGTTGCGCACGATGCCCGCTGCTGATGGAATATCCCGCTTCGATCGCCGGGCGTTCGATGCCCCGGAGCTCGCCACGAACCCTGCATTGGAGAACACTCAATGGACCTTCATGATCCGGCCAGTTCCGGGACATTCTTCGGCGCCTCCCTTGCGCAGACCGACCACGTGCTCGCGCAGAGCATCCAGGACGAGCTGCATCGCCAGCAGAACCGGATCGAGCTGATCGCATCGGAGAACATCGTCTCCCGCGCGGTGCTGGAGGCCCAGGGGTCGATACTCACCAACAAGTACGCGGAGGGCTATCCCTCGCGGAGGTACTACGGCGGCTGCGAGTATGTCGATGTCGCCGAGAATCTGGCCATCGCCCGCGCTCGCGAGCTCTTCGACTGCGTGTTCGCGAACGTTCAGCCTCACTCCGGTGCCCAGGCCAACCAGTGCGTGATGCTCGCGCTTCTGAAGCCCGGTGACACCATCCTCGGCATGTCGCTGGCCGCCGGCGGACACCTGACCCATGGGGCGGCGCCGAACCTCTCCGGCAAGTGGTTCAACGCGGTGCAGTACGGAGTCCGCCGCGAGGACGGCCGAATCGACTTCGACGAGGTCGAGGCCCTGGCCCGCGAGCACAAGCCCCGGCTCATCATCGCCGGCGGCTCCGCCTACCCGCGGATCATCGACTTCGAGCGCTTCCGCGCAATCGCCGACGAGGTGGGTGCCTTCCTGCTCGTGGACATGGCGCACTTTGCGGGACTCGTGGCCGCCGGCGTCCATCCGAGCCCGTTGCCGCACGCGCACGTCGTCACCACCACCACCCACAAGACCCTGCGCGGTTCCAGAGGGGGGATGATCCTCAGCAACGACGAAGCTCTGGGCAGGAAGATCAACTCCGCCGCGTTCCCGGGGCTTCAGGGCGGCCCGCTGATGCACGCCATCGCCGGCAAGGCCGCCGCCTTCGGCGAAGCGCTCACTCCGCAGTTCAAGGTGTACGCACAGCGGGTCGTCGACAACGCCCGCGTCCTGGCCGACACCCTGCTCGAACACGGCTTCGGCATCGTGTCCGGCGGCACGGACACGCATCTCATGCTCGTGGATCTGCGCCCCAAGGGCCTCACCGGCAAGGCGGCCGAGGAGAGCCTCGACCGAGGCGGCATGACCTGCAACAAGAATGGCGTCCCGTTCGACGAGCAGAAGCCCACCATCACCTCCGGCATCCGCCTCGGCAGCCCCGCGGCCACCACCCGGGGGTTCGGCACCGCGGAGTTCAGGGAGGTCGGGGAGCTGATTGCCATCGTGCTCGACGGGTTGGCGCAGCACCCCGACGACAACAGCGCGGCCGAGTCGGAGGCGCTGAGCCGGGCGGAGGCGCTCTGCGGCCGCTTTCCCATTTATCCGGAGATGCGCGTGTGCGACCGCGCGGCGTGACGACGCCGGCAGCCTAGCCCGCGGCGAGAGCCCCCTGCCAGAGGCGACGAACGAAGTCCTTCGCCGGAAGGACGTCGATGCCGTCATCGGTGCGTCTTGCCCGCGGCTCCAGGCACACGACGACGCGCCGGCCAGCATCGGGGTGTTCGCTCGCAAGGCTGCGCAGCCCCCGCAGGTGATTCGAGGCGATCCGGGCGCTGGCCTTGGCCTCGACCGCAAGGAGCATGTCCCCGAGCACGAAGTCGACCTCCGTGCCGCCGGCGAGACCCCAGTAGAACAGATCGAGGTCAGGGCTCCGGTACGCGCGGAAGGCGCAGAGCTCGTGATGGACCCAATTCTCGAACGCCCTTCCGTAGAGCTCGGAGCCGGGCACCAGCGGTCCCCTTCGCGCCAGCCGGTTCACGACGCCGACATCGAAGAAGTAGAACTTCGGCGCGCGGATGAGGCGCCGCTTCCGGCGCTTTCGCCAAGCCGGGAGCCAGCGCCCGAGCAGCGTGTCCTCCAGGATGCCGAAGTACGCCTTCGCGGTGGGACTCGAAACCGCGCAATCACTGGCGATGTTCGAGAAGTTGATCATTTCTCCATCGCACAGGGCGGCCGCATCCAGGAATCCCGAGAAGGCAGGCAGGTTCCGAACCAGACCCTCCGCCGCAATCTCCTCCTTGAGATAGTCGGCGACATACGCGTCGAGGCGCCGCGCGGGCCGGTCCGCCTCGTACATGCGCGGCAGGTAGCCGTGATTGAGCATTCTTGACAGGTCGAACTCGTCTCCAAGCTCGTCCGCTGTCAAGCCGTGCAACTCGTACCGCAAAGCCCTTCCGCCAAGAAGATTGGCGGCACCGCGCCTCACCTTGCGGGCGCTCGAACCGCACAAGGCGAAGTGGAGCCCGCGGTTCTCGATCAGCCAGTGCACCTCATCGAGCAGAGCGGGAACCTTCTGGATCTCGTCGATGACGACCTGATCTCCCGGCGCCGGCCGGCCGTCGGCCTCGATCTCCTGACGCAGGAATTCGGGGTTGGCGGCGTAGCGTCGGAACTCGTCGGCTCTCGGCAGATTGAGCCAGCGGCTCCTCGGAAATCGCTCCCTGAGAAGTGTGCTCTTGCCGGTCTGCCGAGGCCCCCACAGGAAGAAGGACTCCTCTCCGGGAGCGGGAAGAACGATATTTCGATTGAACATGCACTTCAAATCATCATGATGAATTGAAGTTGCATCTTAAATTTGCATGGTTCCCGACGCAATTCGGACTCCGCCCCTCAAATCGGACGAGTCCCCGACATGACGCCCGAGCTCCGGCTCATCGCGCAAGACGCGGACCACCTCGATATCACCCGCGCCTCCGTCGAGGTCGGTGGCGTCGAGCATCCTTCCGCCGTGCAGCGAGCTCGGTACTTCGATGCGATTGCGCCGAGGTCAGCCCGAGCCCCGTACGCAGCCGCAGGCGCCTCCTCCGGCCGACAGGCCGGACATCGCGGCATTCACGCCGCCTGCTGCTCCGCGTCCTCGCGGCCGACGGCGCCTTCACGCCGCGCCGCCTCGATCTCGTCGACGGAGAATCCGAGCACGTCGCGCATGATCTCGGTGGTGTGCTCGCCGAGCAAAGGTGAGCGCCCGACCTCGGACGGCGATTCCGAGAGCTTGACGGGGTTGCCCACGGAGAGATAGGGGCCGCGGGTCGGGTGGTCCACCTCGACCACGGTGCCGGTCGCACGCAGCGACGGCTCGTCGGCAAGCTCCTTCATGGAGAGGATCGGCCCGCACGGCACGTTGAGCGGGTTGAGGATCTCCATGATCTCGAACTTGTCCTTGGTCATGGTCCAGTTCTCGATCTCGGCGAACACCCGGTCGAGCTTCGGCAGGCGCGCTTCGGGCGTGCTCCACTCGGGATCGTCGAGCCAGTCCTCCCGACCGATCGCCTTCGCGAGCGCCGGGAACGCGGCGGCCTGGGTAATGACGTAGATGTACGCGTTCGGATCGGTTTCCCAGCCCTTCGTCTTCACCACCCAGCCGGGCTGACCACCGCCCGACGCGTTCCCGGAACGCGGCGCGGCTTCCCCGAACGTCCCGTTCGGGTACTGCGGGTACTCCGTGAGCGGGCCATGGGCGAGGCGCTGCTGGTCGCGCAGCTTCACGCGGCACAGATTCAGCACCCCATCCTGCATCGCGCACTCGACCCGCTGTCCGCGCCCGCTCTGCTCCCGGTGGTACAACGCGGTGACGATTCCGAGCGCAAGGTGGAGCCCGGTACCCGAGTCGCCGATCTGGGCACCGGTGACCAGCGGGGGGCCGTCGTCGAATCCGGTCGTGCTGGCCGAACCTCCGGTGCACTGGGCCACGTTCTCGTAGACCTTGCAGTCCTGGTATGGGCCCGGCCCGAAGCCCTTGACCGACGCGTAGATGATGCGCGGGTTGATTTCCTGAATCCGCTCCCAGGAGAACCCCATGCGATCGAGCGCGCCGGGGGCGAAGTTCTCCACCAGCACGTCGCACTCCTCGATGAGGCGCTTGAAGACGGCCTTGCCCCGATCGGTCTTGGTGTTGAGCGTGATGCTGCGCTTGTTGTGGTTCAGCATCGTGAAGTAGAGGCTGTCCACGCCGGGGAGGTCCCGGAGCTGGCCTCGGGTGGCGTCGCCGACGCCCGGGCGCTCGACCTTGAGCACGTCGGCGCCGAACCAGGCGAGAAGCTGCGTGCAGGTCGGTCCCGACTGCACGTGCGTCATGTCCAGGATGCGCACGCCTTCGAGTGCCTTGCCCATCGAACGATTCCTCTTCCTGTTTGCGGTGTTCCCGGCCGGTGCCGCGCCGGCCGCTACTTGTACATGGTCTGGTTGCGGGTGCCGGGCGCGTACTCGCGCGGGTCCACCCAGATGTTGACGACCGCGGACCTGCCGGTGCCGCGCACCGACTCGCGGGCGCGCTGCAGGGCAGGCGCGATCTGCGATGCCTCGCGCACCTCCTCGCCATGGCCTCCGAGCATTTCGGCGAACTTCGAGAACGGCACGTCGCCGAGGAGGTTGCCGATGTCGCCACGCTCCTCGCCGTACTTCGAGATCTGGCCGAAGCGGATCTGGTTCATCGCGGAGTTGTTGCCGATGACGGCGACATACGGCGCACCGAAGCGGTTCGCGGTCTCCATGTCGAACGCGGTCATCCCGAAGGAGCCGTCGCCGTAGTAGCAGAGCACCTCCTTGTCCGGGTGCACGAGCTTCGAGGCCATCGCGAACCCGGTGCCCACGCCGAGCGAGCCGAGCGCTCCCGGGTCCATCCAGTGCCCGGGCGAGCGCGGCTGGACGGCCTGCGCGCTGATGGTGACGACGTCGCCGCCGTCGCCGATGTAGATGGTGTCCTCGGTGAGGAACTCGTTGAGCTCCCAGGCGACGCGGTAGGGATGGATGGGGCTCGCATCGGACTTGAACAGCGGCATGAGCTTCTCGGTCTTCGACTCCTCGAGCGCACGCAACTCGTCGAGCCACGGCTGGCGGGCCTTCGAGCGGTTGTCGGTTCGGCCCGTCGCCGCGTCGTGGACGGCCTTCAGCACCGCACCCGGATGACCGGCGATGCCGAGCGTCACGTCGCGGTTCTTCGCCACGGTGCGGTAATCGAGGTCGATGTGGACGATGGTCGCCTCGCGGCTCAGCCGCTTGCCGTAGCCCATGCGGAAGTCGAACGGGGTACCGACGATGACGATGACGTCGGCCTTGCGGAAGGCGTCGCTGCGGGTGCGGTTGAAGTAGTGCGGGTCGCCCGGCGGCAGCAGCCCGCGGCTCGCGCCGTTCATGTACGCCGGGATGTTCAGAGCGCGCACCATGTCGAGCGCCTCCCGGTGCCCCCGGGGGGGCCACGCCCGGGGGGCGGGCAGGAGGGGGGGGGGCCCGTCGACGTCGTCGGGACCGCCGGCGGAGCGGGTCGAGGCGCGATAGGAGCCGGCCTCGGGAACCACCGCGTTCTCGAGGGAGACCTCACGGTCGAGCACGTCGCGCGGAATCTCGAGGTACGCCGGCCCCGGCGCGCCGCTGAAGCACTCGCGCGCGGCCATCGCCACCATGTCCGCGACCCGCTCGGTGGAGGCGACGGTGGAGGCGAACTTGGTGATGGGGCGCATGAGGTCGACGTGGGGCAGGTCCTGGAGGCCGCCCATGCGATGCTGGGTCTGCGCGGCCTGGCCGCCGATGTGCAGCACCGGGCTCTCGGAGCGGAACGCGGTCGCGATGCCGGTGACCGCGTTGGTGCATCCCGGTCCCGCGGTGGTCACCACGCACCCGAGCCGGCCGGTCTGGCGTGCGTAGCCGTCCGCCGCGTGCGCCGCGACCTGCTCGTGGCGCACGTCGACGACCTTGATCCCCTCGTCGATGCACCCGTCGTAGATGTCGATGATGTGACCGCCGCAGAGCGTGAAGATGGTGTCCACGCCCTCGCTCCTGAGGGCTCGGGCGACGAGGTGGCCGCCGGAGACGACATCTGCGTCCCGGCTCTTGCGCGCAAGGGTGTCCTCGGCGGTGCGCGACGTGCTCTGCTGGGCGACGGTGGACATTGCGGTTCGGCTCTCCTTGGGGATGGTTCGGGTCGGATCGACGGATGGCGGCTCGCCGCCCGCCGTCTCGCGCATCGGGTCATTCGAGCCAGTCGACGTGCTGCTCGACGTGCCGCCCGAGGTCGAGGGTGTGCTGGCGCACGAGGCGCTCGGCCAGATCGGTGTCCCGGGCCTCCAGAGCCTCGATGATCGACATGTGGTCGATGATCGAACGGCTCGCGCGGTCCTTCTCCGCGATGGTGCGCATCCGGATGGAGCGCATGTGGAGAAAGAGGTTCTCGGTGATCCTGGACAGCAGGTCGCACCGGCTCAGGCGGAACAGCGCCTGGTGGAAGGAGATGTTGGTCTCGGAGTACTCGTCGATCCGGGCCTTCGGCGCTCCGTCCTCGTCGAACGACGAGAACATCTCGCGCAGGGTGGCAACCTCCCCCGCAGTCGCATTCTCGATGATGAGCCGCGCCGCCATGCTCTCGAGCGCCGCCCACACCGTGATCATCTCCAGCACTTCCTTCCTGGACTTGCGGGCGACGAAGGCGCCGCGCCGCGGGATGTTCTGCACGAATCCCTCGTTCTCGAGACGGCACAGCGCCTCGCGGATCGGGGTGCGACTCACACCCATCTCCACAGCGAGCCGGCGTTCGTCCAGTCGATACTCGTCGTCGTCGGCGTAGACGTTCATCGACGTGATGGCGGACTTGAGCTCCTCGTAGATGCGGTCCTTCAGCGCCACGGGGTTCTCGACAGGCTTCAGTGAAAGTTGTGCGACAGCCATTCAGAGCACTCTCATCGACAGTGAACGGTATATGGTATACAAGATGCAAGAGTCGTGAAAGTCCGCATCACGGACCTGAGAGATCGCTTCTCACGAACTCCGGGCCTACCCATTCCGATGGCGCCGGAGCAGCCTGCGCACCAGGGGGATGGCGACCAGGACGAGGGCCAGAAACATGCAGGTTGCCGAGATCGGACGCTCGACGAAGATGAGCGGATCGCCTTGCGAGGCGAGGAGCGACTGACGAAGCGACCGTTCCGCCAGCGGCCCGAGAACGATGGCCAGCACCGCGGGAGCAACCGGGTAGTTGAGCTTGCGCAGAAGATAGCCGACCACGCCGAACAGGAACATCAGCCACACATCGTGCATGGTCTGGGTGGGCGCGTACCCGCCGACCACGCAGAGAACGTAGATCGTCGGCGCCAGGATCGTGAACGGCAGGGTAAGGATCTTCACGAACAACGGTATGAACGCGAGATTGATCAGAAGCGCGACCAGATTGGCGATGTACAGGGAACCGATCAGCCCCCACACGAAGTCCGGGTGCTCGCTGAACAGGAGCGGGCCGGGCCGCAAGCCCCAGATGATCATCCCGCCGAGCAGGATCGCGGTGGTCGGGGAGCCGGGGATGCCGAGCGTGATCATCGGCAGCATCGAGCCGGTGGAAGCGGCGTTGTTGGCCGCCTCCGGCGCGGCCACGCCCGCGATGTTGCCCTTGCCGAAGCTGTCGGGGTCCCTGGAGAACGTCTTCGCCAGCCCGTAGGACATCAGCGAAGCCGGCGTCGCGCCGGCGGCAGGAAGCGTGCCGACGAAATAGCCGACGGTCGAGCCGAGCGAGGTGGTGCCGATGTAGCTCCGAACGTCGCGGACGTTTCGGAAGATGTCCAGCAGCGACAGCCTGACCTTGTGGACGATGACCTTGCCCTTGGTCTCCTCGAGGGTCCACAGCATCTCGCCGATGCCGTAGATGCCGATGGCGAGAACCAGGAAGTTGACGCCGTGCAGGAACCCCGAGATGTCGCCGAAGATGAGGCGGGGCTTGCCGGAGATGATGTCGAGCCCCACCGACGCCAGCACCAGGCCGATGAGGATCGAGAACACGGTCTTCGGGATGTCGTCGCCGCTCAGGCCGATGAACGTCGCGAACGCGAGGATCATCAGCGAGAACTCCTCGGCGGGGCCGAACTTGAGCGCGAACTCCGCGAGCGGCGGGGCGAACAGGGTGAACAGCACCACCGAGATCGTGCCGCCGATGAACGACGCGACCGCCGCCGCGGTCAGCGCCTTGTCCGCCCTTCCCTGCTGCGCGAGCGGGCGACCGTCGAACACCGTCGCCACCGCGGTCGATGCGCCGGGTATGCCGAGCGTGATCGAGCTGATGGCGCCGCCGTACATGGCGCCGTAGTAGATCGCGGCGAGGAAGATGATGGCCGCGGTCGGCGGCACGAGGAAGGTGATCGGGAGCAGGATCGCGACTCCGTTCACGGAGCCGAGTCCCGGCATCGCCCCCACCAGCAGCCCGAGAAGGCAGCCGATGACGATCATCGAGAAGTTGGCGGGCTGTATGGCCTCGACCAGGCCGCTGCCCAGCAGTGCGAGTATGCCTTCCATCTACCTTGCCCGGTGCCGCGAAGCGCTTCCCGACTCAGGAGTACATCAGGTCGTAGATCGGGTAGAAGAGCGGCTCGGTGATCTCCTTCGGGAGTGGGATCTTCAACGCCCACTCGAACAGGACGAAGATGAAAATCGGAATGCCGATCGTCAGCGCGATGGTCGTGACCCAGGAGTGGCGCCCTACGAACCTGATGTAGAACAGCAGGAACAGCGTCAACGACGCATAGATCCCGATCCAGTGCGTGAGGGCGAGCAGAACCAGCAAGGCTGCGGCCGAGATTCCGACCACGACCACCGTCTCACGGGACATGTACAGCTCGAGGTTGCGCGACTCCGGGGTGATCTTCCTGAACCAGCGGTAGATGGTGGCCAGTGACGCGAGCAGCATGCCCGCGGAAAGCCAGAACGGCCACGCACCGGAGCCTGGTCCCCGCTCCGGGACCCATCCGATGTTGAGCTCTGCGCTCTTGATCATCAGGCCGACGGACGCGAGGGCGGTCAGAATGCCCATCACCAGTTCAGCCGTGCGAACGGTCATGATCGCTCCGTTGTCGGTGGATGCGGTGCGAGCCCGGAAATTCGAAGCCGGTCGGTGCCGGGCGTTGCCGGGGGACGCGCGATGCGTCCCCCGTTGATGCGACGCGTCCGAAAGGGGATTCGAATCGATCCCCGGCGCTTCACTCCCCGGTGATCGCGGCTGCGCCGACGCTCTCGATCAGATCCCGATGGCGCTGGAGCTGCGCCACGTGGAAAGCGGCGAGATCGTCGCCCGCGACGAATTCGGTGCAGTTGATGCCGTCGTCGGTGCAGAACGTCTGCCATTCCTCGGATTCGAACAGCGTGCGGAACAGGTCCATGTACCACTGCCTCGCTTCCGCCGACATCCCGGGGGGACCGTTGATGGAACGCTGCATGTAGTACTCGATGTCGTGGCCGAGCTCCTTCGCGGTGGGAATGTCCGGATAGGCGGAAGCACGCTCGCCCGTGAACTGGACCAGCGGCTTGCTCTTGCCCGCACGGTAGAACTCGTTCTGCTCGGACGGGTTGTTGACGGTCGAGTCGATGTGCTTGCCGATCAGGTTCTTCGCCACGGTACCGCCGCCCGGGAACGGAATGTAGGTGACCTCGTAGCCGAACTCGTTCTCCATCATCGCGGTCAGGATCGAATCCTCCTGGCCGGAGCCGGTACCGCCGACCTTCCACCCCTTGCCGGCCGCCTTGACCGCGTCGACGTAGCTGCCCAGATCGGTGATGTCGGTGGCGTCTGCATGCACCCAGAGCAGGAACGTATCGAGGGCCATGCGTCCGATCGGTGTGAACGTGGTGACGTCGACGCCGAGCTCCTTCTGAATGATAGGCGTCGTGTAGTAGCTGTTGAGAGTCACCATGATGACGTGGTCATCGCCCTCCTTGTCCTGCAGGTAGCGCAGGGCCTCGGCGCCGGAACCGCCAGGCTTGTTGATCGGGATGAACGGACGCGACGAAAGCCCCTTCTTCTCGATCAGCCCTTGCCACATGCGTGCCATCTGGTCGGCGCCGCCGCCGGTGCCGGCCATGATGATGAATTCGACGGGCTTCTTGGGCTCCCACGCCATCGCGGCGGTCGAGGCGGCCAGAGACCCGGCGACCGCAAGCGCGCCGGCAACGCCGACCGCAATCAGTTTCCTGGGATGAATCATCGGTGCAGTCTCCTCTTCATGGATGTCGAGCCGCCACGGCGGCTCTCGTGTTGCCATGGCATTGTGGCTGGCTCGCGATGTGAGGCAAAACGGAATACAAAATACCAAATACCAACTCAATGCCTCAGTGCGATGTACCACAATGAGCCCGATGCTACAAGAATCGTCGCCCGGATTCCGGATGCGCCAGCAGCTTGCCGCCGCTCCGCACCTCGGCGCGGGTCGCTTGGAGCCGCTGGAATGCCGTGTCGCCGGACCATGGTGGCGGCACAGCGACGTTTGCGGGAAACGTGTCCTCGATGCCCGCGCATTCCGGACCGGGCATGCTCACGGGGCCAGCCGCAACGGATACGGGCTTCCCCGAATCGCCTCGTCGTGCCCGATTGTCGTGTCCGTTCGTCGTGTCCGTTTGTCGTCCCGCCCCGGGCTTGGCTATAGTGCAGCCGGCCCGCGCCATCGCCCCGAAACGAGCCGCGCTCGAGACCTCCCGACGTGAAGCCCCGGAACCTGCTCGTCATCATGTCCGACGAGCACAGCACCAAGGTGCTCGGCTGCCACGGCAGCGCGCTCGCCCACACGCCCCACATCGACGCGCTGGCCGGGCGCGGGGTTCGGTTCTCGAGCGCGTACTGCTGCAACCCGATCTGCATCCCGGCCCGCGCCACCTTCGCGACCGGCATGTACACCCACCAGATCGGCTACTGGGACAACGCGGACCCCTACGAAGGCTCGGCCCCGTCGTGGCATCACGTTCTCCGCGAGCGGGGACACCGGGTGGAGTCCATCGGCAAGCTGCACTTTCGCTCCACCGCCGACGACAACGGCTTCCACGTCGAGCGCATCCCCATGCACGTGATCGAGGGCAAGGGCGACCTCATGGGGCTGGTCCGCGACGACCTCCCCGTGCGCAAGGGCGCGTGGAAGATGGCGGGCATGGCCGGACCCGGCGAGTCCATCTACACGCGCTACGACCGGGACATCGCGGCGGAGGCGCAAATCTGGCTGCACGAGGAGGCGCCGAAGCACGACGACCGGCCCTGGGTCCTGTTCGTGTCGTTCGTCGCCCCGCACTTTCCGCTGACCGCCCCGTCCGAGCACTTCTACCGGTACTACGAGAGCGACGCGCTGCCGTGGCCGAAGCTCTACGCGAAGGAGGAAAGGCCCACCCACCCGTTCCTCCGCGACTACGCGGGCGCCAACAACTACGACGACCACTTCGACGGCGAGGACCGGGTGCGCAGGGCCGTGGCCGGCTACTGGGGGCTGTGCACGTTCCTCGACGAGCAGATCGGCAAGGTCCTCTCCGCTCTCGAATCCACGGGCCTGGCCGGCAACACCCGGGTGCTCTACACCAGCGACCACGGCGACAACCTCGGCGCCCGGGGCCTGTGGGGCAAGTCGACGATGTACGAGGAGGCGGCCAAGGTCCCGCTGATCATCGCGGGCGAAGGGATTCCGGCGGGGGTGACGGTGGACCGGCACGTCAGCCACGTCGACGTCTATCCGTTCATCATGGAATGCACGGGCGAAGCGGACGAATGCACCATCACTCCTTCGCATCCGGGGATCTCCCTGAACGAGCTGGCCGCGGGGGCCGATCCGGACCGGACCGTCCTCAGCGAGTACCACGCGATGGGGTCACGCACCGGGGCGTTCATGGTCCGGCTCGAGGAGTACAAGTACGTGCACTACGTCGCGTACCCGCCGCAGCTCTTCGATCTGGCCCGCGATCCGGAGGAGCTGACGGACCTCGCCGGCGATCCCGCGTACGACGCCGTGGTGCGCGAGGCCCGCGGCCGCCTGCGCTCGCTGTGCGATCCGCGGGCGGTGGACGCGGCGGCCAAGAAGCGCCAGGCGGAGCTGGTCGCGGCCAACGGCGGGCGCGATGCAGTCGTCGCCCGCGGCGACCTCGGCTTCTCGGTGCCGCCCGGGGTCGAGCCGATGTTCGACTGATGTCGCGCGCGTTCGGATGATCGCTGCGGCGACACGCCGCCCATCCATGGCCGTGTCCGGGCCCGTGGAGTCGCACGTGCGCAGGGTCCGTGTCCGTACCGCAGGGGGCGCGGCTCTCGCCATGTGCGTACCCGCGGAGGAGCGACGATGCGCCTGAACGACGAAGAGCAAGCCATGCTCGCCGGAGAGCACGGCGAGCCGAGACGCCTGGCGCTCGCGCTCCAGGTCGAGATCGGCCGGGTGTTCGACGCCGCCGACTTCGTCGAGGTGAGCCAGGCCCACGTCATGGCCGACACGGAATCCCTCGGCGAGGCGGGGGTCGAGTTCCTGGAGTCCCTGGCGGGGCACGACGCCGCGGCCCGGCGGGTGCGCGTGCCCACCATCACCGACCCCCGGGGCATCGACTTCTGCGCGTACCGGCGGCTGCGGCAGAAGGACGAGTGGGCTGCTCTGGAGCAACGCGCCATCGACGCCATGCGCGCCCTCGGCATCCTCATGACGGACACCTGCATCAACTACCAGACCGTCTCCCCTCCGGTATTCGGCGAGCATGCGGCCTTCGGCGATACCGGGGTCGTCATCTACTCCAACAGCGTGTGCGGCGCGCGCAGCAACTTCGAGGGCGGACCGGCGGCCATCGCCGCCGGGCTCACGGGTCGCACGCCACGCTACGGCTGCCATCTCGACCGGCATCGCCGCGGCACCCACCTGTTCGAAGTCGGGGCGCGGCCGGAGACGCTGAACGACTGGGGCGCGCTCGGAGCGATCGTCGGGCGTGCGGTCAACTCCTACTGGCACGTGCCGGTCATCGACGGCATCGACGGCGCGCCCACCTCCGACGAGCTCAAGCACTTCGGCGCCGCGCTCGCGAGCTACGGGTCGGTGCCGATGTTCCACATGACGGGGATCACGCCGGAGGCCCTCGACAGGGACAGCGTGTTCGACGAGGCGCCGGCGCAGACCCGGCGGATCGGCCGGACCGACCTCGACGACTTCCATCAGTCGTTCGGCCGCCACGCGGACGGCGTCGACGTGGTGGTCTTCGCGGCCCCCCAGCTCTCTCTGGCGGAGCTGCAGCGCCTCGGCGACCTGCTGCGCGGCAGACGCGTCCATCCGGATACCGCCATGCTGATCGCGACCTCGCCGGAGAACAAGGCGGCCTGCGATCGCATGGGCTTCACGGAGACCTTCGAGGCGGCCGGTGCCCTCCTCCTCCAGGGCGTGTGCTTCTACCAGATGCGGGCGCGGGAGATGGGCCAGGCCAACGGCTGGCGGCGCCTGCTCACCAACTCCGCCAAGCTCGTCAACATCATCCAGGGATATGGATACGATCCGGTCATCGCCTCCATGGAGGCATGCGTGGACGCGGCGGTACGGGGGCGATACTGATGGGCGCCGGCGGTCGATCCGGCCGGGAGTTCCGCGGGCACGCCGGCATCGGAGAGGAAGTATCGGGGGTCGTGCTGGCTGCGCGCGACGACTTCAGCGCCCGCTACGATCTGGATCGGATCCGGGGCGTGTTCTCCCGGCCCGCCCATGCGCTGTACGGCGAGAGCTACGTCGGCCGGATCCTGGTCCTCAATACCGCCAAGGGAGGCGTGGCCACGGCGTGGATGCTGCGCGAGATGCGCTCCCGCGGCATGGCCCCCGCGGCACTGCTCCTCAATCGCGCCAATCCCATCATGGTGCAGGGCGCGGCGTTCGCCGGGCTGCCGTTCGTCGACCGGTTCGAGGTGGACGTCACCCGGGCCCTGCGCACAGGAGACACGGTGACCGTGTTCCCGGACGAAGGGCTGGTGCGGGTCGATTCCGGCGGAGCGGATACGCGGGGGACGAACGGATGACGGTGGTCCGCGGCGGCAAGGCCGTCTACGGGGCGAGCGTGGGGATGCTGCTGCTCGAGACCCGTTTCCCCCGAATCCCGGGCGATGGCGGCAACGCCGCAACGTGGCCGTTTCCGATGCTCTACCGAGTCGTCGGCGGCGCAACTCCGGACCGGGTCGTACGCGACCGC
>MKWU01004897.1_pt1 | contig 15216 bp, 13 predicted proteins | sample 809101 | NCBI WGS metagenome assembly MKWU01 (sample SAMN05860141, study PRJNA318959) | sponge metagenome | host: Aplysina aerophoba | place: Slovenia: Piran, Adriatic Sea, Gulf of Piran | collected 2013-05-07 | reverse complement strand
GTACTTCATCTTCACTGCCAGAGTGTCGGTGCAGTGATGCATTGTTTGCTTCAGGCTTGCTACCTTTGCTCTTTTTGGCTGTTTCCCAGTTAGTAGGTAGCAAACGACACTGCTTCTTAAGGTGTCCCGGTTTTCCGCAATGAAAACACTTGGGTACCACCTTCTTTGAGCGAGAGACTGACAAAGCCTTGGATGAACTACTTACCAGGCTTTCCTTCTCCTTCTGCTTTCTCTCCTCATGCAAAAGACGCTCCGTGACCACTTCCATCTTTGGAACTTCGGAGTTGGCTTCCAGGGCAGTAATGAGCATGCTGTACGAATCAGGTAAGCTTGCTAACAAATGGACAACTCTGTCCTCCTCCTCAACCGGGCATCCAATCACAGCAAGCTCATCGAGAATTTCTGTCAGCTGTCGAATGTGCTCCTGTACTGACTCACCTTCTCTCAGTATCAGAGAATATAGCCTCTTCCGCAGCTGTAGCTTGTTGGCCCAGGTTTTCTTCTGGAACTGGTCAGACAGTTTCTTCCAGACAGTAACCGGACCATCTGGGTCCCCAACCAAGTACAGCAATGAAGGCTCCACTGACAGAACAATGAGTGCTACCACTTGGTCCTTTCGAGCAGCAAATTTCGCAAGCTTCTCTTCATCCTCACCCACAGGGGCTTGTTCAGTGCCATTGACGATTGACCAGAGGCCTTCTTTCAGCAGCACCATGCGACATTGCAGATTCCACGTAGGATAGTTAGATCCGTTGAGAGGAACAATCGAAACAGACTTGATGGCTTCGTCCATTCCTTGAAAACACAAACACTGCAAAGAAGAACTGTCTAGAGCGCAGCGGGAGCGTGTTGGGCCCATACATAACCTGTTGGAACTCGCGATTGACAATGATTCTTTTAGCACTCAAATCACTACTACAGTTCAACAACACAGCTGAAAGAACACGTGGTACCACATTCCATTACACCAAATAAGGTCATAACCGTCCTTCATTAAATTCTATGAATATGGTTACCATGCTTGAATATGATTAAAGCATGTAACACAGCAGTTCTAGTTCTACATACTGTTAGTCTAAGAGTATGTTCTGGTAAGAGTGCAATTGTCAACACTCTGGTGCTCTTTGTTAAACGCCATTTTGAGACTGTGTTGCTGATTGTTGGAGAAGTGGTGACTATGCCCTCCAAGGCCAGGACTCTCCTCATCTGTGCCAATGTCCATTTACCCTCATACTGGGTCCAAAGGGCTACTATTCTTCCTCGTTGATATTCAGTCAAAGGGATCAGGAGACTCACAAAAGGCAGTACGTGCAAAAGACAGGAACAAAACTCACTCTCAGATTGAAAACCAAGATTGCTCCTAGTAGGGATATTTATATGATTAGGAAAAGTAGGAAAAGGATGCTATTGCGTTGATTCCGACGAATCAGATAACATTTAATCGTACATTTCGGTCCGCAGATATGTAATATCAAACTAATATCTCATTGGTTCTGGATAATCTCGCACTTCGGTACTGCACGCGTGTATATAAGAACAACTTAATTTGATATGCGATTCACCTATATATCGGTTTAGAGTGTTCCTGCCTTTGCGAATTACGTATCCTGCCTTTGAGAGTTATCCAGCCTTCGAGAGAGATGGCGAAGATCCTTGTACAGTGGAGCGACAGAAGATCTAAGGGAACAACGTCCCTAGCGAGAAAATCTGCTGTCAAGACGGGGACGATCGCTGTTGGTGAGAAGGTTTTAGCCTGTTGGGGAAAATCCAAGAAGACCTACAATGCCCAAGTGATCAGTCTCAGCAGTGCTCAAGCACCAGCATCACCTGCCACTACCAGGAACGCGCCAGAAGACCAGTTTTGTTTCGATGTGGCTGATCCAGCTCCATCGATGCAGATTAACTTGCGCCTGAAGGACAGCAGGAAGAGAGATTTTCCACAATCTTGCAAGAGTTGGACAGCTTGTCGGAAAAGATTGACAATTTTTCAGACACGCTGTCAGGTGTTGAAGTGCGACTGGTGCGCCATCTCCGAATGTTAGAGGAGAAAGTGTCTGCTTTGCAGCCTCCAAGGGAGAATCCACCACTACCGGCGACGCCAATGCCTCCATTTACTATGGAAATGGCGATACCATTCTCTCCTTCCTTGTTAGACAGCCAAGAAACCCTCCAGACACACCTGGAGTCTCCTCAACCTGTGTGTGATGTCACTAGTCGATTGAATGAGACTGACATCTGTATCCCAGCCAAAGATGTCAGTTCTGCCCTACCAGCGTGCAGATCACATAGAAACTTGGCTGCGAGGCTTGCAGCTAAGGTTTTCTCGCCACAACAGCGCCTTGGAAGCAACTACAGAGGAGTCCTGGGCAAGAAAGCCTTAAATGGGCCTAACGTTAAAGCCATATTTAATGCATGTATGCAGCATTTCCCCCTGCAACGGATCGAGTCCAAAAGCTCATCGGAGAAAGAGATGAGGAACGCAATAGATGAAGTCTGCCGCGAGACAAAGCTTCCAGCAGTAGACGGTGTAGAGAATGCCTTTTTGACTTAACCTCTGTTAGGCTGTTCCTCTGTGCTGTTATCTGTTATTGTTAGTCCTATAAAATGCTTGCAAAAACGTTTGTACTTAGTGGTCTTCATACGTAGCTGAGCATGCTGGCAGGACTTAGGACTAGCTCCGACCGAGGAAGAGGTCAGGCTTAGCCCTAATAACTGGTATTAGTACGTGTCTAATTCGAGTGCTTCAGGAATTATAAATCAACTCAGGGGATCACAGCTACAGGGTAAAGTTGACAACAGAAGAAGGAGCTGCCCTATGCTCTACTGTAGAGTTTCAGCCATGCAAAATAGTGATCCTGGTTGAGATTCATGTCTTACAGTAGTTTGTGAGCTGGAGATTGTAATTTGGAGTGCTGCAGGACAACTGAAGGAAAAGACTTAGAAGGAAAAGGAGCAGTGCCAGAGCTTGAATGTGGGACCTACGCTTTAACGATCCAAGTCATGATCCCTTGTCTCTCATCATACTTGACCTTGGTTGCTGCTCCTCTATTTCTTATCACTTTATCCCTTGAGCTTTATGTTCTACAGCACTCCAGTTACAAGTCCACCTGCTCACAAACATGTACATCACATGCACTATGAGGCAGAGGCAATTACACCATTCACAGGCTTACGGGTTTATGCAACATACTAGTTGACTGCCAAGCCCACCACTGTTACATAACACATGGGTGTTAGGCGGTCACAGGAAACAAAACACCTGTGACTAGTACATAAGAGCAATGGGAGATGAGGGATTGCAACCAGGATTGATCAATTGCCATGTTAGAGTATAGGTTGTGAGTTCGAGCTTGGTCGTTGCTCCTTTTTCTCCTGTCATCTCTTCCCCCTGAGCTGGAATGACCTCCAGCAGTCCAAGTAGCAAGCTTCAGCTCACAAACTCGTTCTTTGCATACTTTGGCTATCGTATTGCTGCATGCAACCAACCGCCTTGTCTGTATATGTGTTTGTATGTAAGACCAAGCCAGTACAGTAGGTCTTTTAGACAATGTGTCAGCATTCATTGCACTTGTGAGCTTTTAGAGTTATTTTATATCTTCTTTACCATTTATCTTAGTTTTTGTATGCCAAAAAAGAGGGACAAATCTCAGCACTCAGGTGATAGACACTATTGAAGAAGGATCAACATTTGGGGTAAGTCTGCAATCGCATATTTGCTATTTCAGGATGTTTGCATAAGTTTTAGACTATTTAGATGGCAACAACGGTGTGTCAGATCAAATGTCAGAATCTCCTGGCAGCCCTGATATAGTGAGCTCAGTACATCCACATTGGGTTGTGAACATAAGCACTGGTGATATCCTTCCAAACGTTTCTTGGTTTTAACACATACAGCAGTGAGCAGGGATAGCAGTTAATACAAGATCAATTAGAGCAAGAACATCAGTGGCTACCACATATACAGCTGTTGATCTTGATCACTGTTATTGTTCATGCATGATCTGTGTGCTTTTTGTGAAGCCCCAGGAAACAGCAACAGAAGTTGATGAGTCCACATACGTAATATCATAGATGGAATAACTATCTATAATTGAGACAAATATTCAAGCTGCCTATGCTTACTTTCTGCATAATGTACACAACTACGGTAGGCGCGGAAATTATGTTTCCATTTCGAAGCGAACTTCGCTGAGAAACTTTGTTCGAAGTTCGGTGTTACTTCGTTCAAAGTTTGGAGCTACTTTGTACGAAGTTCGGGGCTACTTCGTACGAATGAGTAAACATCGCAGCGTTAATCCAAAGAATTCTGCACCTGAAGGTGCAACGTCTCCACGATTTTGGGAAGAGAAGTGAAGGGAAGATCGAGTATGTCCACTCAACATCAGAAACAATCCTCTGTCGTTTGTACTCGCTGAATTAAGCCATAACTCGCGATAGATAGCCGACTGTCCGCTTAAACTGAAGCAAGATCAATACTACATAACACTTTACCCTCATGGTGCGATGGTGTTAACTTCCTGACAATTTTCTCTGCCCAACTTCGAACGAACTTCGAGCCAACTTCGTACGAACTTCGGCCCAACTTCGAACGAACTTCGAGCCAACTTTGTACGAACTTCGAGCCAACTTCGTTTGAAGTTCGCGAAGTACGAACTTCGCATGGAAACATAATTTCCGCGGCTACCATATATTTAGATATAGAATGGCAGCCCATTTGCCTTTAGGTAACAGTATCTTCAAAGCTGTTAGCAGCATTTTTCACTGACACCTCTACCTCCACTGTGATTTCTACTTTGGATGATACAATGGAGTGGTCTATTGTGGCAGATGTTGGTGCGTATGTGTGTGTGGCAGTCAAGATATGCTGAGTATCTTAAGCGTTGAATATGGTGGCATGAAATACCAGGAAAAGAATGAAATTGGATGTCCAGGGACAGCAAGGGGAAATTCAATGTTTCCAGACATCTCTGTGGCCAATAAGTTGTTGTTCATTGATGCTTGGGTTGGTCACCGAAAATGTTTGTGTCCACTTCAAACTTAGTGATGTGTAACTTACAGTCACCTTTTTACACACTGGACTTCCAGCCTGTAAAAAACCTCAGGTTCATCTCTACCTCTGCCATTCTACACATTTTCATGTTGCCTACCAAGGTGGCACATGTCCTCATTGCCATGGCAACTACTGCTTATGGAAAAGGTCTATGCTGCTATTCTTAGTGGTGTCCATGTATTTAATACATGCAGTTCCTGTGTTATATCTCCCAAGTGTGAATCAGTGTGTTACATTGTGACCATGGCTTTACAGATGGTAGGATATGGTCTGAATACAGTATTCAGTATCTTCATTATAATGAATTTGTGCCTGTAGCACAAACTGAACTAGTGTCACTATGATAATCTAATCCATTCAATCATATTTTGGTTGGTGTTTTTGAATAATAGATATTATAAAATCAATCAATAAAATCACAATGAGAGTTGATCTCCCATGTGGGAGGTTGCCCTGGTTAAAAGCATACTGCAGACAGAGCTACTAATCTATATAGCTAAATGATTAATGTTATTTAATGTTACTAAGCGTACTGTCAATCAGAGGTACAGCTCCATCTTTTCCTGGGTCTGCCTTGAGGGCACCTTCCTGGAATCTCTCCATCATAGATCTTCTTTGTCACTGTATTGTTACTCAACTCCTCTACCTTTTATGGTCGAGCGATACACGCAAAAGTAGCTCGGGTGTAGATATACTATAAATATAATAGTTAAAATAACAATGAATATTGAATAGTGTTTTTTTAAATAGTAAGTGTATATATTTCTCCTGAGCTGTGTTGTTTCCTCAGAGTTTGAACAAGTTAGTACCAGCTCACAATATATCATATCTAATTGTAATTACAGTAATAATTTTAGAATCTCTAGAATTATATAAAGCACACTGGTGTGTACTGAATGCAGGATAGCTATCACTGTAAATAGAAAGAGTCAAAATTAGTAGGCGATGATGTGTCCAGTGTAGCTGCTGCATTTTCCCATTGAAATGGTACCGATATTCTCAGTGCAGCGTAACCTGTATACGTTCCTGTTCCATTGATAAGATCCTGCTTCAGTTGGTTGTACGGCCGCCGGTGAGTGGGTAAGCTCTTGGAATTTGCAATTTGTGTGCTGGGCTTTGACCTGAGCAAACCAAACAGCTGGATTAGCAAGCCAGAAGGGAGGGAGCATCAGCGGCAGCTGAGAAATTACACAAGGGAACTCTGTGGTTGTGGTTCGGGAGGCTGTTCAGCCATGGATTGGTGACACACAATGGATGATGCACGAGGAAATGGGACGACTTCAGCTACCAAGCCAACTCTGAGCCTATTTCGCATGGGCACTGTTAAAAATGGTTAAGTCCAGTTTTGTACCTTCAAGGTGCTGGAATACTGAATTACAAACTGGGTCTGAAACGGTTGACAAATAATAATTGATTATGAACGAACGGTCAAGGACCCTTAGATTCTCTTGATATCGAATAAAAGCTTCGACTGTCTTCTTGAAGCCCTTGATCTAGCAGCAGCAGCGAATCTTTGCTGAATCCGTCATATCCATACCCAGAATATACGGAATAATACAGCAAAACAGCAATGTCGTATCGAGACTAGGCCAGGAAGTCATGAGAATGTCATGTGACTAAGTAGCCGAAGTAGCCAAAATGGTGGTGAACACAGAAAACTGCTTTGTGGTAATTGTTGCAGAAGTTTATTGACGAGATTGGCATTGAAATGGTTACCCATGATCCTATTCAGAGTTATGGGACCATGAATGTTTAACGAGGACAAGAACTGTTGTTTCTTGTTGTAATATAATAGCGGAGTAGTATAACACACTGTCCTCTTCTGTCATTGATTTCCAAAAAGTATCACATGGGAATTTAGTGCTGTTTGTCTGAGTTCGTATATGGCTATTTCTCGACTTTGAAACTCATCAATTTCCACAAGTCAGCTGCACATTCATAGAGGACTTAATTGTCTTTAAATTGGTCCTACTATGGTCGTGATCCAGATAGATTTGGATGAGAAACCAGCATAAATACGAAGCTCAAATTGACCACATGCATGAAATGAGCTTTGTTTATTTATCGGACATGTCCCACGTGCGTTGTTCTCCTCTGTCGTGTCGAGAAAACCTTTTTCTTGCTGCTTAATCTTGGCAACCCTTAACAACCCTAATCATGATGTATTGACTCCAGTCAACAACTGCTCGGTGCACACTCTTTAGTCATTCATATGAAAGAATGTGGCACAGAATGTTCATGTTTGCTGGTGCAACACCTTTTACCCTAGCTTTCCTATGTATGACAGTGCCAGCAGTGATGGCATACACAATTATCACCTTTACCGCAACATTCCTAAAATTCATTGCACTGCGCTACACAAGGAACATCACCAATTTTGCATTCCCTCTACCTCTGTGCAAATCTGATAGCCGCTGCTTGTTTTGTAGCGGTTCAGATATGTCTACACATCATTGGTAATGACTGATCTGTATCAAGGGCTAGATACGCACATAAATTGGTATGTACATATAATAATGTACATAGCCACGCAAACACATGGTGGCCGATCTCAGCAGGAAGGTGTTCAGTCTACATCTGATGAGGTGCAACGTCTTCCCATAGGCCCTGTCATGCTTTTCAGCAATACGAGAGGCGAGCCTCTTGTATACGACTGTGGCAGTTGGTCCAATTCCTCCTGCTGCTGTGAACACTAGTAGTGAGAATATACCATGTTTCACTGCCCCTTGGTGTCTCTTTCCTTCTGCTGTGATGGCTATTCCTGTTCCCTGGAAAATGGTATGGGCTTCTTCAACTTTATCTTCCTTGATGATGAGCCATGACTGGTTGGTATCCATTCTCAGGTCCCAGGTCTACAATGTGTTCCCACCAGATTTTGAGATGAGCAAAGTCTCCACCTGCAGTGGCATCATCTGCGAAACATACTTGCTTTAAATGCTCGTCCTCGAGCCGGCGAATAAGAGGGGAGATGGCAACGGCATAAATTGCCAGCACCAGTGGGTCTCCCTGGGTGGTGCCCTCTTGAGAAAGGAGAGTTTCACCATCGATAAAGAGCTGGACATCGTCCCGGTATGTGTTGATAAGGATCTTTGCCAAGGAGGGGCAGAGACTGTTGAAGTTCTGTAGGGCCACTTTCCGGTTCAGAGTGTTGATAACATTGGAGGTGTCAACCAAGATCACTGCTTCTGTTTCTTGTGATTCAAATACTTGGCGCATTGTGTGCACAGCTGTGCCTACAAGTGCACAGTGTACATACATACTCATTTTGTAAAGACTGCAGATCTATACATAACTGGCTTTGTGTGTATGCGAAACACACACTCATTGACTTTTTCTTGCTTTTCTTTTCTTTTTCCTTCTGTTAATCATCAGTGCAATCTCGTCTGATGTTAGTACATAATCATCTGGTCAGATCTTCTTCTTGCTTTCATTAGCACTAGTACTGCCAGTTTTAGAATGCAGGTGCAGTGACTGACGACCTCAATGCTGTGTTGTTTGGGAGTGCTCACTTTACCAGTGCATTTGTGGCCCACTGAGCTTTGTATTGGGTACCGAGGTATTGGACAGAGATGCAGGCCAGAACGCTGAAGGCTACTTTGCAAATGCTTTCCCAACAGACACTTATCTCATGTCATCTAGCAACCCAGGAAACTCAGCCTTTGTCACTTGAGTAGCTGCCATTTGCAGCTTGTAGTGCTTCAATGTCTCCTTCCATATAGTCTTTAGTGGACCATAGCAGGTTACATCCAAAGGTTGCAAGAGGTTGCTGGTGTGTGGAGGTAAGCACATGATAATAATCCCTTCCTTACGTGCAGTAGTGACTAGGCTGCGGCTGATGTGTGAGCCATGACCATCTACAAAAAGCACAACTGGACCGGATGCCAGGAGATGGAACACTGATGGTACAAAAAGACATTTGAACCAGTCATCCAACCACTGTCTGACACATCATATTGACCAGCAGCAAGCCCACCCCTTCTCAACCTCTCCCACAGACTCTTAGCCTTTCATACAACAAATGGATGCAACTTGATAAGTGAGGACAGTTGGGTTCCCAGACCCCTTAGATACATCTGTACTGGCCTGCATGATTTTATTACAGACCGTGTGTTAATTGTACCTGTTGCCTGATGAAGCCATACATCAACCATGGGTAAACCTGGGATAGCACGTACTGATGGTTAGTTAACAACCTGGGGCGTAAGTTATAACCCTGCAGCGTTAGTTATCACCCTGCAGGGTTAGTTATCACCCTGCGGGATCAGTTACCGACTGCTGCTTCAAAATTATCTTCACGCCCTCGGGTGATAAATCAGCCAGCGCCCTCGTGACCATGTTATAACTATTACTTAATATAATTATTCAATCGGCTACATGCTGTTACCTTAATTATCTGCACCAATCACCTAGTCGGACCATTCTGTATTGCAAATGGTTGTCTTTGGTTGATATCCTGCTTGAAGGTCGTCGAAATTGTCGTTTGTTATGGTGAAGTCAAACCTGGACGACTTTGCAGGACCCGAACAGGTGTTCTTCGCGAAGCGCTTCGCCAATTCACTTGTCTACGGGACGGAATAAAGTATTTGCAAATAGCCATAGTAACGTTCGGGTAGTTCGTTCGATAAGTCAATTCGACGGGCGAAGTTTGAGCTACACTCTAGTCCGTTCGAATTGCAACAAGCTAGTTATAACATGGCCCCTCGGGCGCTTGGCTGATTTATCGCCCTCGTGACCATGTTATAACTATTACTTAATATAATTATTCGATCGGCTACATGCTGTTACCTTTGTGATGCTGATGCAGAGTAGTAACTGGAATTCCAAACTTCTTTGCAGCTTCACAGTGCATACCACTCTTGACAGCAGCTAAGATGGCTTGTAGCGCTTCCGTGGACCGCTGACCTCTGCATGTCCTCAGGGTGTACTTTCTCAGCATTTTAAATCTCCCACCATGTTGGCTAGATTGTTGACACAGTCACATGATTACTTTTGCCCCGTCTTCGAGAAGTAGCGTCTTCTGGGATTGCAATGGCTTCCCGACACTGAGGGTCGGTGAGTAACATTTCATTAGTAGGTCGTCTTTGCAAAGCTATAATGGAAGACCATGTGTTTGCTACAGCAAAATTGTAGCGTGAACTACAAATTACTCAGTAATGATTATTGCTCTGACTTTCTGTGATGGTGCGCAGTTAACCCAAATGTTTTGCATGCATGTATTTGCTGAGGGTTATATCTTAGTGTCCTACGATCTATAGTTGTTTGATTTATTCCTTGCTTCGTAATCGTCAGTTGAATGCAAATGTTCCATATATGTTCTGTTTTACCCCGCTTTATCCTACCTATTTCCGTAACATGAAGCCATACGACGGCCGGCAGCCCCATAAAATGAATGACAACGTGGGCTAAGAAACGTTATAGCTAGTATCTCTCAAAACATGTTTTGTAGTCAATATATGGCTACATGTCGTTGTTGGAGGGATTCACCCCTCACTGACGATCACATTGACTGAGGTCCTGATGGCATGACCTGCTGATGAACTTGATGCCCTGATGCATCTGATCTGTACTTTCAACAAAGAGAAGCTGATCAAGCATCTGATGGTATTCATTAGTTGGCTGTATGACTGATCCCATTTTGCTGCTAGCATTGAGACTAATCTCGTGTCACCTGAGCTGCCATTTGCATTCCACCTGCTGACAGGGGGGCAAATGAGCCATGCTTCACTGTGCATATGCGTTGCTTATAGCTTCTTCTCTTTTCTCCTTCATGGTGTTGATAAGTAGTAGTGAGGTTCTAGGAGCAGTTTCTAGATGTGAATGGGTTAAAAACCATCATGTCAAAAATGCATCCTGAGATTTCTAGCAAAACCCATCCCCCCTGATGTCCACTTCTGCTTCGTCTTGGCAGTTGGCTGATTGTCCATACAAAATTTCCCCTGACAATGGCTGTTGTTCAGGCTCTGTGCATACATTGTGACATACTCCAGACATGAGGTATACTGTAAGGTTTCGTAGTTCATTGTGTCTCAGCATTCTGCCCGTGGGGAAGTTAAGGCATGCTCCACTGTGAGGTTCTTTCCACACACATGTTTTTGGCATGTAGACGACAATTGCTGCAAACACCAGTGGTATTGAATTGATTTTAAAGAGCTGAAGCCAGTTTTCCTTGACTATCAACTGATTCGTGTCGTTTACAAGTAGTGCAGGTGCATAGACATTTAGACTTGCCAGCTTTTGTCACAACAACGACAATGAAGACAAAACTGATCACTTTACTCTTTGCACAATCGCGTGGGGTGAAACAGGATAACAGCGACATACGACACGTTTCTCTTGCACAAATTCTAGGTAGACTTTGGGAACACTGTTGCCATCAGCAGCCTAAAATGAGACTATCCATGGCCTTCAACTGTTCCTGTTTGCGACTGTTTCACTAGTTTTGCCAATGTGCACTAATATTAGTTAGGAGCCGTAATTTTGAGTTGGGGACATTCCTTATGACATCTGATAAAAGTTAAGAATGCAAAGAATTACGTGTTCTATCATTCCATAGAAAGCTGAAAAGTTGCTAATGTAGGGTGTCACATTCTCAGACACATATGTACCCTCACATACATCATCTAGAGGAGGAATGTAGTGGTAGTGCTGGAGATATCCAGAGGGGAGGTGAACTAATCCCTTTGGAGAGTGAATGCTGCATGTGCATAGATAAACTAACTGTATTAGGCCTATTTAATAGATATTTGTATAAATGAGTATAACTACAGGCAACGCTACCACAATCTCTCCTGCAAGTCACTACTTGAATTATATTGGTCATATGGTCATATGATGGTGATAATAGTACTGATATTATGCGCAGCTCTATTATGTTAATTTCTGCGTGGCAAACACTTGCACTTTGTCTGTGTCATTTAATTAATTTCTTATGATAGAATGATCTTCCTCTGACTCAATAACTCTTACTACTCTCATTAGTTTGTTACCTGTATCGTTACGATTTATTCCGTTGCTAACCCCATGTTATGCAATTGTTTACCAGGATGTTAATATGGATGACTGAATGTATCTTTGTTGTTTAAATCAGTAATTGGGGCTCGCTCAGGCTCGCCTCACACTTAAGTGAAGTATCATAGCGTGTGACTCAAACACTCGCCACAGATAGCTTCAAATGAGAAGGAAATCGTACATAACGAAGCGGACACTCCAACCTCTTCCCCAGGCAAGGATACAGTCATCGGAAGAGGAATATCACCAACTAATCTTCCTCCATGCACGAGAATTTCACAGGACCCTAAGCGAAGTGGTGTGCAGATCACTCCTATATACAATGCCCACAGGAACGCCACTAAGAACACTCAGCAACACAACCGCTTCTGAGCGTTCTGAGAATCGTTCTTCACCCGGCTTACGCAACGCGAACATATATATACGATGGGTTTTCGCGCAGGGAAGCATCCCAAAGTATATTCTCATTCGCTTTTAGTCCTGAATACAAAAGAATCAAAGAATCATTACCGTGAATCTCATTATGGTTCCACATTTGAAGCTATTCTCCATTTGCTACTTAGAAGGCCACCCTCGGAGTTCAACCAATAGAGGACATGTGTTTGACGTCACACGACTATGTGTCCAAGCCAACCGCCATATTGAGTGGCAAAAAGTGCACCGTAGCAATAGACACCGATCCATATATGTATTGGGAATACCGCTTCTCGGACTCCACAGAAAACACCATCACAGTCGGGTTTGCTATTCACCTTTGCACTTTCGTGCCACTCACTACAACGATTGCACAACTATGACGTCAAATTGTTACGTAAATGCATAACCTCTATATCTGTCACGCCCCTGGGCTCGCTCAGACTCGCCCCCACGATGCTATGCATCTGCCTAGTTTATTTCTACTGTTTATGTTTTGTACTTTGTACTTTGTACTGTTGCCTTGTTTTTGTGTGTGCTTAGAATAGTACCCCATTGGCTAAGACTCCATACAGTGAAATTTGGATTGGTTACATGATACCTTGTACTTGATTTGTTAGTTCTTTCCAGTTGTGGTTCCATTCAGGACTTAGACTGCAGTGTGACTTGCATACCGAATTGCTTAACGATGTAGCCTGCTGGGATAACTGTGTGCAGTTGTGAGTTCTTGAATGATCAATCATTGTTTACTTGCTTTCTTCAATGAATAGGAGGTTTCCATAGCTGCTCATGCAAAGCAAGCAACAACCTGTGTGTCTGCAAGTAGCGTGGAAATCTTTGCAATTGGACGCTCGGTAAGTATATACACATGTACACTAGCAAACAACAGCAGTATTGTTCAACTGTGTAGTAGGAACGTGTATGCTGAAAACTATGCACCAATGGTGTGAAACACCGCAAGACATTGAGACCTGTTGCATGTGGTGTAGTAAAGTTTCAACTGGTCATGACATTACTTGGGGCAATTTTACACATTGGAAAGGTGTTATACCATCAATCTTGAGCATTCTGTGCTGGATGCTGTCTTTGGATGATCCAGCTGAATGGTTTACACCTATACACACCTGGCAGTCAGTGATATGCTGTGATGATTGAGGTCCATACACACTAGCTAAAGGAGTCACCAATTTTAGATGTTTCAGCAGCCTTTGGCTACCTTCATCAGTGATAGGAGTACAAAGCACTCCTACAAATAAATAAGTGTTGGTAACAGTATTGAGTCGTGTATATAATTCATGGTAGAAGAAGAGTCAGAGAACAGGATACTGTCCTTTCTAGATGTAGTGCTGTGCCAGGATTCTAATGGAACCATCACCACATCGGTGTACTGAAGAACCACACATAGCAACCAATACCTCTCCTTTGCATCGCACCACCTGGTCACACACAAGGTAGCGGTAGTGAGGACCCTCATGTCCAGAGCCAACACACTGTCATCGTCAGTTGTACAACGAGTGGAGGAGGAGAAGAAGATTGTACGTGCACTTAAAGAGAATGGTTACCCCTCCAGCTTCGTTCGCAAGCACTCGTGTCCAACTAGGCACAGACAGGAAGTGGATGATGTTTCGCTTTGTCTGGGAATGATTATCAGCGCGAATAGTGTTTTTTGCGTCGAGTGCTTCATATGACACCATTTGGTTGTCGAGTCACACGCACGTCACATGCAGTCATGTGCATTTCCATGAAAACACGAAAAAAATGACAAACCACAGATGTCAGTCCCAAAATAAACAATCTGGCTTCGAACGGACATGTCCCACATGCGGATTCTGGAATGAGCGGATGACCCCACAAAAGTGTATTAAATACATTGCCCATACACATGATGTCCTACCCCCAAAGTCATTCAGAAAGATGGATGGATCACAGGAAAATAACTTGTCTGAACTGCTGTGCATATTATAGTTTTTCATTGCTTTGCTTATATTTACTTCATTGTATTCTATATTCTATTCATATAGATGTTTTAAGCTGCTATGTAATATATATTGTACGGTTGGGAGGTCTATAGCCAATAATATATATATAAAGCACCTGTTGCCATGGGCAATGGGTGATTATACAGTGATTTTATAATGTATAAAACACCCTAATAATTTATATAATTACCCTGCCCATTCCATAAACTGCCCAGGGCTTTTATTAGTAGACGGCGAAAGGTAAACTTGCTAGAACAAAACTTAGGTAAGTCCACGTCCGGATGAAGTACCGAAGCGTAGTGATACATTCTGGAGTGAAGTTGGTAAGCATACACAGAAAATATTTCTCCCTGTTCTCCTTTAAAGTGTCATCTAACTCCTGACAATCCTTAGACCCTAAGATGTCTCTACGAATCTTGCTGCCAGGGTTCCTTCCAATGTAGTCTCTTCACCACTCTTCAAATTGCTTGCGGCCCAGTTGTTGCTCTGCTCCGTATGTTTAGGAACCTTCACTAAAGTACACTGGTGGACTTCCTCTCTTTCCAGAGCTGCAAATCGTCTCTTCAGAGAAAGAACAACAGGTGCTATACTGGTTAAGACATGCACACTCAGACGTTGCGGCATTTTATATGCTGTAACACCCGCGTGCCCATGTCTTAACCACTAAATATGACCCAAAGCAGCATAGGTGTCAGAATTCCTATACTAGCTTCCCATTTACGACACACTTAAGTGTTGTGGCTGTGTGTACACACAAGCACAAAC
>MKWU01004894.1_pt1 | contig 15222 bp, 14 predicted proteins | sample 809101 | NCBI WGS metagenome assembly MKWU01 (sample SAMN05860141, study PRJNA318959) | sponge metagenome | host: Aplysina aerophoba | place: Slovenia: Piran, Adriatic Sea, Gulf of Piran | collected 2013-05-07 | reverse complement strand
GACGACCCGCATGGGCGCCGCGGCTACGTTCGCTCATGCCGTCCCCAAGTGTCGCTCAGTCGATACCCCTCCGGCCACGGATCGTCCGGGTGCAGCATGTGTTCATGGATTCCGGTTATCCACGCCTGGCCGGAAATCTCCGGAATGATTGCCGCCTTGCCGCCAACTTCGCAGACATCGGCAATGTATCCCACGAACTCCGAACCAATGATGGAGACTCCCAAGAACGATTCCTCGACCTTCAATTCCCCGCGCGCGTGCAACAGGGCCATTCGAGCTGACACAGCCGTTCCGGTTGGCGACCGGTCGATCTTGCCTGGCTGCACGACAACGGCAGACCCGGCGCAAAGGCCGCTCGGTCGCCGCTTGACCGGACCTGCAAACAGGCAAAACGAAATGTGTGTCCATTCCGGCAAGTCGGGATGCCTGAACCCAATCTGATCATTGGCTGCCGCCAAAATCTTCATTCCTGCGTCGACCATGCGGGCCGCTTCCCTCGGGCGAATTTGAAACCCAAGCGCATCCGCATCCACGACAACAAAACTGTCGCCTCCAAAGGCTGTATCGACTGTCAGGAGGCCCACGCCAGGCACTTCAAGACCACGCGACAGATCGCAGGCGAAGGATGCAAGATTCTGAACGACAACTCGCTCCGCCTTGCCATCTCGGCAGTCCGCGGTGACGTGCACGAGTCCTCCCGGAGCCTCAAGTGCAATTTCGGTGGTCGGCGTGGTCATGGGGACGATGCCGCATTCCAGCAAGACCGTGGCAACGCAGATTGCGTTTGAACCTGACATCGGAGGCGTGTGTTCGGGTTCCATGATTATGAAACCCATGTCGGCCTCGGGATGAACCGGCGGCACGAGCAGATTGACGTGCCTGAACACCCCGCCTCTGGGTTCGTTGAGCAGAAAGTTTCGCAGGCTGCCGTCGGACGCAATGAAATTGCGCTGTTCCCACAACGTCCTGCCCGGCGGCGGCGCAACGCCGCCGACAATCACGTCCCCGACTTCACCCTCCGCATGCGCCGAAACCACATGTATCGAGCGGCTGCTGCGCAGGAGCGAACGGTCCATCAGCAAAATTCCATTGCCGGCTCGCCCAAGGCATCGAACAGGGGTTCAATTCCCAGGCCCGGTTCGGAGGAAGTCGACATGCGGCCGTTGATCCGCTTTGGCGACCCCGCCGCAGTTTCCACGCTGCAATAGGAGTTGAAGTCTGTGGAGGAAAAGCAGAACTCCCTGGGAGTTGACTGTGCCAGATGGGCAAGCGTCGCATTGGCAATGTCCCCTCCCCAAGCGTCCTCGATGGTCATGGGCATCTTTGCGGCAACGCAAAGATCCCGCATCAGGCGGGCTTTGGTCAGCCCTCCGACCTTGGATATCTTCAGGTTGACGATGTCCATCGCATCGTCCGAGAACGCCCGAAGCAACGCATCGACGCAGTCGATAGTTTCGTCCAATATGAAGGGTCTGCCGGTGCGACGTCGAATGGACAGGCAATCCTCGTATCTCCGACAGGGCTGCTCGACATAGACGTCAACATCGCTCACTGCATCCACAACGCGGGCCGCTTCATGGCGGGTCCAGCCGGTGTTGGCGTCGGCAACCAGAATCTCGTCTCCCTTGAGCGCCTCGCGAGCCTTGCGGATTCTGTCGATATCGGCATTCACGTTCCCGCCAACCTTGAGCTGGAACCTGCGGTAGCCTTGATCCCAATACTTCCGGATGCTCTCCGCCATGCCTTCGGCGGAATCTTGGGATATTGCCCGATACAGCGAAATGTCCTCTTGGCAGACTCCTCCGAGCAGCGCCGCCACCGGCAGACCGACTGCCTTTCCCAGCACGTCCCAGCAGGCGATGTCCAGCGGCGCCTTCGCATAGGGATGACCGCGCAGGGCCAGATCCATGGTTCGATTGATTGCGTTGAGATTGCGCGGATCCAGCCCGATCAGGTGCGGCGAAAGCTCACGCACTCCGGCTCTCACACCCAGCGCAAATGACGGGAGGTAGGCCGGTCCGAGCGGACAGCATTCACCGTAACCGGTGATCCCGCATTCCGTGAGGATTTCGACTACGGTCGTGTCAAATGTTTCCACGAAGCGGCCGTCCGACCATGTGTAGCGTCCCTCATAGATGGGCAGGTCGACCTGCCAGGCTCGAATCCTTCGAATTTTCATCAAACCACCTCCATGCCTGATGCCAAACCATTCGATCCGATGGCCACTGTCGTCAATCGACTGGCGGCATCCTGGCTGCGCGCTCCCTGCCCTTCCAGTTTGGGATTCACTGAAATCAAAACGGCGGTGGGATTGCAAGTGCCAGCTTGACTCGTGTCATGTCCTACTGCCTGACTTGAAAGCCACTGACCGCCATGCCTGCATCTCCTTCGACTTGTCGGATTGCACAAGCGCCGCAGCCGAGCTCAAATCAACGCAATCAGGCGGGATTCCTCTGCCGGTCGATGCGAGACCGAAGCGAGAACGCACAAATGTCGGCAAATGGCGCATGGGTCGGGCCACAAGGCAGAACCCTTTGCGACGGACATTCAGCCGAGACCATCAACGCCTCCTTTTCCTGCAAGCTGATCTCCATGCCGGCCATTCCAAGCGCGAGGGGGCAAAGGTCATTGCGGGTTGGGAGGCGCAGGGCTTTCGACACCAAGATCCCTTCTTTGTTGAAAGTGCAGAAAGATGCCCTGGGATCTCAAGAATGGCCTGATCGCGAAACGGAGGCCAAACCTGCCCCCATCAGGATGCACTCACTTGTGGGATGGCAGCTCCACATTGCTGCAACACCACAATGGAACCGCGCGGGAGAAATTCCCTGCCTTTCCTCAGCGCTCGTGAGTGGAATTCCCAGCCGGACAAGCCAGGAAGGCCGCAATCACATTTTGCCGGCAAGAAGTCAGCCATGCCATGCGTTCGGCCGAATCCTTGCACTTTTCGGGGAGCGGCCTCGTTGCCCTTTCCAGGACCCGCGGGCTTCTTCGGCGGAGCGCAGCGGTGCGACGACGCAGCAACCAGAGTTTCCCCTGGGTGCCGAATGAACTCAGGAATTCCGTGCGGTTGAGGTCAACGATCAATCCAGGCGACAGCTTCAGTTGACAAGATTGGGCGGAGTCTCCCCGGCAAAAAATGCAGTCAGATTGTCAAGCGCCATCATTCCCATGTCTTCGCGCACTTCGAGAACGGACGTTCCCAAATGGGGAAGCAGCACTACGTTCTCCATGCCGACCAGTTCATCGGGAACTGCCGGTTCATGTTCGTACACGTCCAATCCGGCGCCTGCGATTTCCTTCCGTTGAAGCGCCTCGACAAGAGCGCCTTCGTCGACGACGTCGCCGCGGGAAATGTTCACCAGGATTCCACGAGGCTGCATTTTCGAAAGCAGCTCGGCATCGATCATGTGATGTGTCGCCGGACCACCGGGAACTGCCACGACAACGAAATCGGCCAGTCGCACAACTTCAGCGGCTGATTCCAACTGCAGCGCTTCAACTCCCGGGTTTGGCACTTTCGAGCGGTTGAAAAAGACCACCTTCATGTCGAATCCGGCGTGGCATCGCTTGGCCACTGCGCGACCAATTCTACCCATGCCGATTACGCCAAGTGTCTTGCCGAACACGCCGGCGCCAAGCATTGCCGTTGGCGCCCATCCCGTCCATTCGCCTCTTCGAACCAGCCTGTCGCCCTCGGCCGTCCTCCGCGCCGTCATCAGGATCAGCGCCAGGGCAATGTCGGCGGTCGCCTCTGTCACCGCTCCCGGCGTGTTGGTCACGGCAACGCCGGCCCGTCGCGCCGCCTCGGGATCAATGTGATTGTAGCCAGCCCCAAAGTTGGCCAGAATTCTGCAGCGAATGGACGCAGGATCAACGAACACGTCGGCTTGAAGAGCATCTCCAAGCGTCGGAACGACGCCGTCATAGTCCTCAAGGCATCGACGCAGATCTTCAGAGTTCATCGGGTCGGAACGCATTCGCACAGTGAGGTCGAACTTCTCGTCGGCGCGATTCATCACCGAATCAGGCAATTGACGCGAAATGAACACTTTCGGGCGATTCATCAGAACATTCTCCCACCTGTTGGGACCGCTGAATCCGGCCCTATCAAAACAACCTCGCCATCGCTGTCCGGCACGCCCAGGACCAGCACCTCCGACATGAACTTGCCGATTTGCCGGGGAGGAAAATTCGTCACGGCCAGCACCTGCCTGCCGACCAGGCAGGAACAGGAATAGTGAGCCGTGATCTGTGCCGAGCTCTTGCGCACGCCGAACTCCCTTCCGAAGTCGATCCACAGCTTGAGCGCCGGCTTGCGAGCTTCGGGATAGGGCTCCGCACGAACGACACGTCCGACACGTATTTCAACCTTCGCGAAATCCTCAAATGCGATTCTAGTCATTCAGTTTCCCAAGCTCCCTGCCCCGTACCACCGCTGCGTGCACCGTGCGCTCGATCAGCGCGGTCAGCCCGGTCTCGGGCGCCATGAGATGTTTCAGGGCCGCTTCGGTCGTGCCTCCCGGCGAAGTCACGTCCCTGCGCAATTGCTCCACCGGCTTCGGGTCGACCTTCGCCAGCCAACCGGCTCCTGCAACCGTGGCCATCGCCAGCTTCAGAGACACATCCCTGGGCAATCCCTCGCTGACTGCAGCCTGGGACAACGCTTCGATCAGGTGAAAGACATATGCCGGTCCGGAACCGGACACTGCCGTTACAACGTCAATCTGGCTCTCATCCCGCATTCTTACAGTTTCGCCAACAGCTCTCATCAGCACTTCGGCCTGATCCAGCTGCGTTCCAGTTACATTGCGGTTTGCGACAAGAGCCGAGATGCCGCGTCCAACCGCCGCCGGGGTGTTGGGCATCGCCCGCACAATCGGCATGCCAGCGCCAAGCGCCTTCTGGAAGTACGCAATCCTTGTACCTGCAGCAATCGACAGAATGACCGTGCCCTTCCCCCGCAGCGGCTCCAAGGCCACAAGGGCATCGGCCATCATCTGCGGCTTTACGGCAACAACACAAAAAGCTGGGTTCGCTTCCCGAGTCAACGGCCCTATCTTCACGTCCTTCTCAATCAGCCAGGCAGAGGGAAAGGGTTCCACGACGTGAACCAACGACTTGTCGAGGCCTCCGTTCAGCCATCCGTTCAGCAAGGCCGACCCCATCTTGCCGCATCCCAGCAGCACAAGTCCTCGCTTCAGGAACGAGCCAAATTCCAGCTCCCGTTGACTGTCGGGGCCAGCGGCATTTAGGTCAGCCTTCTTCACAACGACTCAACGCTCCCTTCCCAATCAGCGCCTTGCAGTTTGCCAATCGCTGCCAGATTTGCCGCAATATTGGTCATCAAGGGATTAGGCAATGCCATTTTCGGCGCTTCGGGAGACCGCATCTCAGTCTTTGCGCCCTGCACTCGCAGAAGCCGACTGCAAGTCCACAAAGGGAATGAAGGCAGGCGCAAACTTCGAATTGAGGCTTGGCAACGACAGAGAGCGCAATTCGACGCGGCTTCCGTCGATGGTCGCGGCGGACGTTTGGGCCGCGCCATCGTTTGGCTCAACGGGCGTGCTGCAGCTTGAATCGGCTTCCGGACGGGTGGACCCCGCCGATCGGCAAAACTAGATTGTCAGCTGTGTCCCACCGGTTCCGACAATGCCAGCTTGAGCAAGCCGCTGAAGCTGGAGTTGCCGAGATTGACGGCTTGCAACACAGGGTAGAATCGCTCGCACCGGTCTATCGCTGTGGTCAGGAGCCTGTCGATATGCCGCCAGTTGCCGGCGTTGCGTTCGTCAAAAACAAGAACATTTCGGTAGACCACGAGTTCCTGCTCGGAGCACAGTGTAAACGCGCCCTCCCAGCAACATTCGTTTACCCTGTTGATGGCCCCCAGCAAGTCCAATACATGGCCTGCTCTGGGCTTCAGATCGAAACTGCTGGTCAGCCTGATCAGACCTTCGGACTGTGACCACATCATTGTCAGGAACAGCACTCTCCATTTGCCGTCGACAACAATTGCAACACTGTCCTCACCCAGTCGGTCACACGACCAATCCTGGGAATGAGCCAACGCTTCGCCGACCGATATTGGATCGACGCCCCCGATTTCCTGTTGGTACACCTTGCCTGCCCTGTAACTGCTGATCGAACTCTGCCTCTACCCACCCATGCAGCCCTCTTGACGGGGCATTTGTGCAATTTACTTGTTGGCAGGCACTGCTATGCAGTCAGCGCGCTTGGGTAACCCGCGCCGACTTGTAAAGTTGGTATCAGACCATGCTCATTTGCCTGTCGCAAATGTTGCATTTGAGACACATTCACAGTGAATCTTCATGCTTTTCCGCCCATGCCCTGGGGCCGCAACTTGCCGCCGGGAAATCGGCCCGTCACTCCTCGGAGGATTCCGCTTCGCCGCCTTCTGGATCGCCGGCAGGTTCAATCTCTTCGGCATTGCCTTCGTCAGAAGCCGTGTCGGCGACGACAACCCGTTCCAGTTCGGCAACGCGGGCAGCCAGCGCTTCGTTTTCCTCTCTCGCCTTGATCGCCATGTCCCTAACGGCTTCGACTTCCTCGCGGTCCACCAGGTTCATGTCGGCCAATTGCCGCTCAACAAATCCGCGAAAGAGGTTCTCCGCCTCCTGACCGGCGTCCTGGGCAACGCCGACGGCGTTCTGAAACAGCTTTGCCAAATCGTCAAAAAACTTGTCTTTGTTCTGCATCTCTCTATTCCTTGGTTTTGCTGCATGCACATGGTGCCGGTTTCCGTTTCGTTCAAGCGGCGTCGGCGTCGAGTCGCTGTGTGCAGCTGCCTTGCATTTCGCCCTTGCCACTGCAATTGCGGATGTCGAGACTGGTTGTTTCCGCCATCACGATCGTAGAGCATGCTACCTGCCATAGTCCTTCCGGCAATCAGTCCGGAAATTTTTTCCGTCAACTTGGGTGGGTTTCACTTTGCCCTGCGTTGGTACGCCATGGCCTATGTTGCAGGATTCATCATCGGATGGGCTTGGTTCCTGTCGCTGGTCAAGCGGCCGCATCTTTGGCCTGACAACAAGGCTCCTGCCACTCCCAGGCAGTTGGAGGCGCTTCTCACCTGGATCATCATTGGCACCGTTCTGGGGGGCCGGCTGGGATTCGTGCTGATGTACCAGCCGCAGCACTATATCCAGAACCCCGAGCAGGCATTGATGATTTGGCAGGGCGGCATGTCCTTTCATGGTGGGCTTGTTGGCAACATCACCGCCACCATTGTGTATTGCCGGCTCCAGAAGATGCCGATTCTTCAAGTGCTGGACGGTGTCTCGATAGTGGTGACTCCGGGGCTGTTTCTGGGACGTCTCGCAAACTTCGTGAACTCCGAGTTGTACGGCCGACCTTCGGAAGCGCCGTGGGCAGTGGTATTTCCCTCCGGTCCTGCAACCATTTGTCCGGATTTTTGGCAGACAGCATGCGCTCGACATCCGTCGCAGATCTATGAGGCGGTTGCCGAGGGCTTGATATTGGGGAGCGTCATGATCTGGTGTGCCTATCGCGCCGGCTGGCTAAGAACGCCTGGAAGAACCGGCGGTCTGTTCCTGGCAATCTATGGCTTCGTCAGGTTCCTCGTCGAGTTTGTGCGAGAGGCCGACCCGCACTACATCACTCCAGACAACCCACTCGGTCATGTCGTGCGGTTTTCGGACACAATCGGCATGTCAATGGGCCAGCTGCTTTCGCTGCCAATGATATGCCTGGGTCTTGGTGCGGTTTACTGGTTGTCGGACCGTCGAAAGCTGCGCTTGTGAACCCACTCGAACACAAGATTGTCAATCACATCCACCTGCACGGCGCGCTGCGATTTGACAACTACATGAGGCTTTGCGCCCTGCATCCACGGCACGGCTACTACAACAGGCCGGACCCGGTCGGATCGCCCGCCAGCTTCACAACCTCTCCAGAGATCAGCCAAATGTTCGGAGAGCTCATCGGCGTGTGCTTTGCGAGGCATTGGGTGTTGACCGGCAAGCCGAGGAGGTGCAACCTGCTGGAACTGGGTCCCGGCCGCGGCACACTCATGTCCGATCTCCTGCGGGCGGCATCCCAGGTGAGCGAGCTTGTCTCCAGTTCCCGCGTCGTCCTGTGCGAGCGAAGCCGCACGCTCCAAGAGCAGCAGCATGAACGATTGAAGAGCTACCGACCCCGTTGGACAAGGAATCTTGAAGGCGTTGGCGAGAGGACAACCTTCGCCATCGCCAACGAGTTCTTCGATGCGCTTGCTGTGAGGCAGTTCAGGCGCACTCGAAGATGCTGGCAGGAGCTTCATGTCGCCGTCAACCACAGTCGTCTCGTGCCGGTTTTTCTGCCGCTGCAAGGACGCCCGCCGGGGTATGGATTCGAGCGGGTCAAGCCCGGAAGCATTGTTGAGTGGCGACCGGAGGCCGTCACCTACATGCAGCAGCTGTCAGGCCTCGTGAACAGAAACGGCGGTTTGGCTCTCATTGTCGACTATGGCGAAGCGCGCGGGTCGGGAGACACGATACAGGCAATCGCCGGCAATGAATTTGCAGAGCCGTTCGAGACGCCTGGAAGGGCCGACATCAGCGCTCACGTTGATTTCGGTGCGCTGGCCGTCGCCGCCGGCGACCGAGTCGCCGTGGCAACATCCAGGCAGGGCACGTTTCTCAAGCGTCTGGGCATAGAGCAGCGCGCTCGGATTCTGGCTCGTGGGCTTTCGGGCGACATGCTTCGCAGCCATGTTGCCGCCCTTCATCGGCTGGGGGGGACAGATGCGATGGGTTCTCTGTTCAAAGTCATGGCGCTGTACAGGAAGGGCGCGCCATTGCCTCCCGGGTTTGCATGATGGGCGTAAGCTGGCTTGAATCGGAACTTCTCCACCCGTTTCGCCACGGCTTCTTTGCACGGCGCGGTGGCCATTCCTCGGGAGTCTGCACGAGCCTGAACTGCGGATTCCGGCTCTATGACAGTGAAACAAACGTTCGTGCAAACAGGCGCCTGGTGGCACGGCACATCGGTGTGGAAGTCGGCAACCTCCTTGTGCCCCACCAGCGCCACACCTCCCGCGTCCAGTTTCTGAGCGAGTCGAGCGGATTCGAACCGGACAACACCGACGGCTTGGTGACCAACAGGAAAGGCCTCGCGGTGGCTGTGCTGACAGCCGACTGCCTGCCCTTGCTGCTGGCCGACAGAGAGAACATGGTCATTGCGGCGGTGCACGCTGGATGGCGAGGAATGAAGGCCGGGATCATCGAAAACGCCGTCCGGAGCATGGAACTTGCGGGAGCGCAGCGCAAAAGCACAAACGCAGTGATCGGCCCGGCCATCAGTCAGGCAAACTACGAAGTGGGCGCCGAAGTGGTTGACATGTTTCTCAGTGCAATCCCCGACTGCGAAGGGCATTTCCGCATCAACCCACGCAACCGATTTGATTTCGACCTTACGGGGCTTGGCCTGGAGCTGCTGAAACGCTCGGGGGTTGGCTGCCGGGAACGCATGTCGCGTTGCACCTACGACGACGAAAGGAACTGCTTTTCCTGTCGCCGTTCCCATCACCGGGGAGAGTCTGGCTTCGGTGTGATGATTTCAGCAATTTCAATGTGAAGGCCAAGGCATGCTACATTTCAGCGACGAGGAATTTGCGGCTCGGACAGGGCAGCTTGAACAGGCCATGGAGAGGAGCAGCCTTGACGGCATGCTGCTGTTCGCACCGGAAAGCCAGTACTGGCTGACCGGGTACGACACTTTCGGATTCTGCTTTTTTCAATGCCTGGTCGTTGGTGGCCCACGACCGGTGTTGCTGACGCGCTCGGCAGACCTGCTGCAGGCGCGGCTCACGTCCAACATCGAGGACGTCAGGATTTGGATGGATGACGATGCCGCGCGGCCGGAGAACGATCTGGCTGAGTTGATTCAGGAACTGGGCCTTTCCGGCAAGAGGCTGGGCATCGAGACAGACACCTGCGGCCTGACAGGATACAATTGCCTGCGGGTGCATGAGCGCCTGGACGGTGTGGCGACGCTGGTCGAGGCCAGCGATGTCGTGCCCGAAATGAGGCTGACAAAGTCGGAAGCTGAACTTGCCTATGTGCGGAAGGCAGGCGAACTTGCGGACAATGCCCTTGACGCGGCGGTCGAAGCATCCGCTCCCGGCGTCGATGAAGGCAGAGTTCTGGCGCGGATGCAGGGCGCAGTGTTCGAAGGAGGCGGCGACTATCCGGGCAACGAATTCATCATAGGCTCGGCGGAACACGCCATGTTGGTTCGCTACGCCTCGGGAACCCGCGCGCTGGATGAACAGGATCAGCTCAACCTTGAATGGGCAGGAGTCTACCGCCATTACCATGTTGCGATGATGCGGACGCTGATCATTGGCGAGCCTTGCAGGCAGCATCTGCGCATGCATGAGGTCGGGGTCGAAGCCCTGTTGCGCTGCGAGAGTGAACTTCGTCCCGGAAACAGCATGGAAAGAGTGTTCGACGAACATGTTCAAGCGCTGGAAGACAATGGCATGGGACATTTTCGATTGAACGCCTGCGGCTACTCGCTGGGTGCGCGTTTCACGCCAACTTGGATGGATCGCTTCATGTTTCGTGCCGGGGCAAAGACGATCATTCAGCCCGGGATGGTCTTTTTCCTGCACATGATCCTGCTCGACGGAGAAAATTCCCTGGCAATGTGCACCGGACGCACTTCGCTGGTGACGGAAGGTGTTGCAAAGCCGCTTTCCCGACACAATCTATCGCTCATCACGATTTGAAACGGCTGCTCGGCCGGAAACCGGCTGGGGCGCGGAGCACTGAGAAAAAGCGATGACCGACGCAATTCGCACCAAGGCGCTTATAATTGGTTCCGGACCTGCCGGTTGCACCGCCGCTGTCTATGCGGCAAGAGCGATGCTGAATCCGGTCCTGGTGCAAGGCATACAACCTGGGGGCCAACTGACCATCACCACGGAAGTCGAAAACTGGCCCGGCGACGAGATGGTCATGGGGCCGGATCTCATGGTGCGCATGGAAAGGCACGCTGCCTCGGTCGGTGTGCGAATCGAGTCCGATCACATAGTCGAAGTTCAGCTTGGCGCCCGTCCCTTCAGGGCAGTCGGCGACAGCGGGCAGCTATATCTTGGCGACACGTTGATCATGGCGACCGGAGCACAGGCGAACTGGTTGGGGCTGCCAAGTGAAGATGCCTACAAGGGACATGGCGTATCCGCCTGTGCAACATGTGACGGCTTTTTCTTCCGCGGGCTCGATGTAATCGTGGTTGGCGGGGGCAATACAGCGGTTGAGGAGAGCCTCTTCCTGACAAACTTCGCCAGAAAGGTCACGCTGGTTCATAGAAGGGATGAGTTGCGGGCCGACAAGATTCTGCAACACCGCTTGTTCCGAAACAACAAAATTGAGCCGCTGTGGTTTCATGAGCTTCGCGAGGTGGTTGGAACTGCCGACCCAAGGACCGTCACCGGGGTCAGGGTTTGGAACAATCAGACTGACGCAGTTTCCGACTTGGACTGCTCGGGCGTTTTCATCGCCATAGGCCATTCTCCCGCATCGGAGCTCTTTGCCGACCAGCTTGACATGATTCCGGGAGGTTACGTGGCGGTTGAACCGGGAAGCACGCGCACTTCGATTCCGGGTGTGTTTGCGGCCGGCGACCTGATTGACAGCACATACCGACAGGCAGTGACGTCGGCTGGAAGCGGATGCATGGCCGCGCTCGACGCCGAAAAGTTTCTTGCATCGCTCGAATGATTCAAGACATCTCCCGCGGCCGGCATCCGTGGGCGGCAGCTACCCGTCCCCGCCAGCAGTTCCTGTCCTTCAAGCGGTTGCCGAACAAGCGCTGTTCACTCGCTGCATTCGCTTGCCATTGACGGAAATTCCGCGGGTGGCAGAAAAGGCGAGGTACAGCCAAGCACAGCTGCCGCTGCATGCCGACAATGCACCATTGCAGTCTCATGACGGCACAACGAAGTTCTCTGCGTCCAATTGACGCGCCACAAAGGCTCCCTTGCCACTCGCAACGACCTGCCAGGAAACAACTTGGTTCCAAACCGATGCGCCTTGCCGGTCATCTGGTAAGCGTGACCTTGTTCAAGTGCCTCGGCCGGTCGGGGTCGGATCCAATGTGGCAAGCGATCCTCTCCACCACCGCATAACATGTGGTTGCCTGTGACAGCGGATCAGTCATTTGATGCCTTGTCGGAATGACCGGCAGCGTCTTCGCCTTGCGAGCCTTCGCAGACGTCGCAAAGACGTTTGCCCCAAGATCGGCCAAGTGATCAGCAACCTCAACCACCGTGTCTTCCGATGAATCCCCAATGGCCAGCGCAATCGCTGGAAATCCGGCTTCGATGATTGCGACAGGCCCATGCAGGAATTCCGCCGCGGAATAGCTTTCCGCATGCAATTGACAAACTTCCTTGAGCTTGAGCGCAAGCTCGTTTGAGATTCCGAATGTAAGGCCTCTGCCCAGCGCAATCATGCTGCTGGCCAACGCTGCCACGTCCAGCAACTCTGGCCAGTCGACGCGCGCGGCAGCCTCCAGCCGGCCGGGAAGCGAATGTGTGGCGTTGATGAGATCGGTGTCTTGATTTGCATGTGCCAGGACACGCAAGCCAATCAGGGCAGCAGTCACAAATGTCTTGGTAGCCGCCACGCTGCGTTCCGGCCCGGCATTGGTTGCAAGCACCTGATCGCTTAGCGAGGCAAGTTCGGAATCCGGATCGTTGGTTATTGCCAAGAGCAGTGCGCCGCTGTCACTTGCCGTGCGTGCAAGTTGCAGGATATCCCCGCTTTGGCCGGACTGCGAAATCGCTATGCACACACTTCCGGCCAAATGTAGTTTTGAACCATATATTGACGCCAGAGAAGGCCCAATGGTCGCAACCGGCATTCCCATCGCAAGTTCAAAGGCGTACTTCAAGTATGTGGCGACATGGTCTGATGAGCCACGGGCGATTGTCGCGATGTATGGAGGATTGATTTCGCGAAGCGCCGATGCAGCAGCCCTGATTGGTTGGTCATCCAATGTCAGTTGACGTTCGACCGCGTCTCCAATTCCAAGTATTTCCTGCCTCAACCGCGACCGCTGCTGTGCCTTCATTGATCCAGTCCCAATAACCAACGCAGCCCAAGCTCCATGCGGGAAACCGAAGCTCCCGCCTCAATCCAAGTCCAGAATTGAGTCGCCGACGTCTGTTGCAGCCGCCTGCAGAGCCACTTTACCCAACGAATTGAGCATTTGCAGTGGTTCGAAACTCTATCCGCGCCCAGTCAAATGCCTAGCATACGCTGCACCGAGCGCCTTTCAAGAGCCTCCGGACATCATCCGGCGAGCAATGCCAACTTCACATAGTGGCTTCACATGGCATTCCGCTATGTTCCTGTCCTGGCAATTCCGCAGATGCCTGTTTGCCTGTCGACTTCGAAACCGTCCGCTTTCAATTCGACTGCATGGCTTTCCCGTGCCTTGTCGATGCCCTTTGCGGGTCTCCAGCGCTGGCACACGCGCGGCCGACCCGGAAAACAGAATTCAGGCGGTCTCCCATCTGACAGCGCTGCCGGGCGGCGGCTTTGGCAAGCGGCTGAATTCAGTCGCAGGCTCAGTGCGGCAAGATGCAGTGATGCTTGAACAGACCGACAACGATTCTGCCGTGATCGTTAGGGGCAGAGCGTGCCACAGGGGATTCGTAGAGAAAGTAAGCCCGAACTACGTTGGGCTTCAACTTGGCGTGCCACCAGAACACTCTGTCGGTTCCGCGATGACGGCGAGTGCGATCTCGTTGAGCCGGCGGAAATCGCTTTGTGCGGCCATTTTCATCCGAGGTCTTGAAACCGACCCTTGCGGACAAAACGCTTGGCAACTTGCTCAAGTCGCCATCCAAGTGACGCTCATGGAAACAATTCGCCCCATGATCGTTGAGTCCACCCAGACAAAGGATCAATTCATTCCGGACTTCAATGTATGGTCGGCTGAAATCTCCCAGGCCACTCCAAACTTTGTCGGCCCATTTGAGAGCAGGAAAGGCAGACCGTGCAAGGCGCTCGAACTGCTGCTCATTCGCATTCTCAAGTTGGATTGCCGAGCGAAAGAAGCGCACATGATGGCATTCACGAGTTACGAAGTGCAGTTCGCATTCAACGCCAGCCACCGAAACCGGCACCTGTCCGCGCGGTACCTCGCCAAGTGGCAGACGTAGAACCGCCATGTGTTGACCTTTGCTGCACTCCGCATGTGGGGTGTGTATCACACAGAGTTATGAACCATTTCATTTGGGAAGCAGACCTGACCGTTTCATTGAAGTTTTCACTCGTTGATTTATGCTGAGCTTTCGGGCCATTGGGCGACAGTGCTTGACAGTCCCGCAGTTCGCTTCCTCGAAGCACCTTGGGCGTTGCGTCTGGAACAAAGTCAATTCGTCGATTCCTATCGGTTCCGGGACCAATCTCCCAATGCAGGGAGCGCTTCCGACAACCGAACAGTTGCGATATGCTGTTACCTCCCTTGACGACAAGGCCGGCCGCATCATGCGCGACAGCAAGCCATGTCATCCTAAACCAAGACTTTTGTTGAATCATTGAAGGAAAGTCATTCGGTTTGGGCCGGATTATCACTATGTGGCCCTTTCTCGCGTGATGTTGGAAACCGTCCGATCCGGGTCGCTGGAGAGAAGTTCCGCCGCACCTGCTACATAATTGTTGCAGTCCTTGCACAGGCAGCGTCCTTCAAACAGCGGTTGCCGCAGCCAGCATCCCGCTCGCCAACGGTCGTGTCTCCGAGTCATTTCCGCAAAGCCGACTGCTGTCTGTTGTTCCGGCAACTTGAATGCAGGCAAGTTGAACTATATTCTCGACGATTGGAAGAGGTGCCGCCCAGCGTGGCGACGGCCTTCGTCCAGCATCGCAATCCATGGCAGGAGGGGACCCGAACGGGAGAATCGACATGACACTTTCGGAGAAGCAGATTGAGGATCTGGCGCAGTTCATTCGTGACCGAGATCGCAGCGTGCCGCCCTACTATGCGGGCCGCGCGGACATGCTCGCCGACATCGAGAAGTGTTGCCTTGACCTGTGGAAGCGGCGCAAGGGCAAGGAGCCCCAGGCCAGCGGCATGACGCGCATACTCTACGGCGCTCCCGGGGCCGGCAAGAGTTCGACGCTGATGCATCTCGAGCGCAAGTGGAACGCCGCCAAGGGCAGGAAGTTCGCGCCGCGCATGCTGTACCTTCCC
>MKWU01004891.1_pt1 | contig 15228 bp, 9 predicted proteins | sample 809101 | NCBI WGS metagenome assembly MKWU01 (sample SAMN05860141, study PRJNA318959) | sponge metagenome | host: Aplysina aerophoba | place: Slovenia: Piran, Adriatic Sea, Gulf of Piran | collected 2013-05-07 | reverse complement strand
CGAAGAGCAGTTGGCGGTTCTGGCCGCGGCGCTGCCGGTGGGCCGAGTCGTCGAGACGGGGCGGAGGCGGGCATTGCATCCCGACCTCGCCGAGGTCGTGAGGCGCGCTGAGGGGCCGTCGGTGCATTGTTGGGAGCGCCGGCCCGACCATGCCGACGCCTTCCGTGTCGCCATCGGAACGGCCGACGAAGTGTTCTCGCCGACGCTCACGACCCCCGGCGGCGAGCCGCCAGCGGACCGCGCCGCGGCGCTGCTGGTGAGTCTGCCTCCGATGAGCGACGTCGCGGTGGAGGTGGCGCTGTCGCCGGGCAATGTCGTCGGCCTGCTCGGTGAGCGCGCCGCCGCGCTCGCCATCGCCAGGGGCCTGGTGCTGCAGGCGGCGGTGCACCACGGTCCGGCCGACTTGGCAGTGGCCGTCGGTGCCGACGACCCGGGTGTGTGGGACTGGTGTCGCTGGCTTCCCCACACCGCCGACCACATGACTGCTCGCCGGGGGGCGACGGTCGTCTCCACCGGCGAGGTCGGCACGGCCGACGCCCTGCTCGCCGCGGTCTCTGACCGTGTCATCCTCGCCGTCATCGACGGTGCCGACCCGTTCCAAGGCCGGTCCACGGTTGGGCGCCGACTGCTCGGCAGTGAACGAACCGCGTCGATCATTCTTGTCGACGACGCCCATCGCCTCCCTGCGGGCTGCGACCTGGTGGTGACCGCTGAAGCTTCGGGTCTTGCGGAGATCGTCGACCCCCGTCAGCACGGCGGCGGCCGGCGGGTGCTGGGCTGGGGCATTGAAGAGGCGGTTGCACAGCGGGCCGCGCGGCGCCTTGCCCGCCTGGATGATCCTGAACTGCCGCTGGTCGGCGCGGGCGTTCCCGCAGCGTGCAGCCTGCTTGGGCTGCTCGGCGTGAGCGGTGACGATCACCACGAGATTCTGCGCCGCTGGCGACGCAGCAGCGGCACTGCCGACCTGGCTGTGCCGATCGGTGCGGATGCTCAGGGCCCGGTGGTGCTCGATCTCATCGCTGACGGCCCTCATGTGCTGGTCGGGGGCACGACCGGTTCGGGAAAGTCGGAGTTGCTCCGGTCGCTTGTGGCGGGGCTCGCGGCTTGTGCCGATCCGGACCATTTGGCGATGGTGCTGGTCGATTACAAGGGCGGCGCAGCGTTCGACTGTTGTGCCGACCTGCCCCATGTGGCCGGGCTGGTTACTGATCTCGACGAGCATCTCGGCGCTCGTGCGCTGCGCTGCCTGGAGGCTGAGTTGCGTTACCGGGAGCATCGCTTACGCGAGGTCGGGGCTGAGGACCTGGCCGCATTTCGGTCTCGGAGCGCGGCGATGCAGAGCGCGGGTTCGTCGTGTGAACCGTTGCCGCGGTTGTTGGTGGTGGTCGACGAGTTCGCTTCGTTGGCCGGCGACCTTCCTGATTTCTTGGACTCGCTCGTCGGCATCGCCCAGCGGGGCCGCAGTCTGGGTGTCCACATGGTGCTCGCCACGCAACGCCCGGCCGGCGCGGTGACCGACGACATTCGTGCCAATGCCACCTGTCGGATTGCGCTGCGCGTCAGCGATCCCCGTGAGTCGGTCGACATCATCGACGCCGCCGACGCGGCCGGGATACCCCGCAGTCGCCCCGGAAGGGCGATCGCCCGATTCGGCCCCGGTGAGGTCATCCCGTTTCAGTCGGCGTTGTCGACCGGGCGCTCGACAAGCGAGGCCAGCGTCTGTGTGCGCGGCGCGCAGGAGGCATTGGACGAACTCGGCGGCCCGACTGATCTGGAACGTCTGGTAGCGACTGTCCGTGCTGCACACGCCAGTGCCGGAGGTGCGGCGCCGCGTTCACCATGGCCTCCTGCGCTGCCGACCGACGTCTGCCGAGCGGAGCTCAGCGAGCCGGACGACGGGCGCGAGCCCTCGGGCTGGCTGTTGGTGGACGAGCCCGACCAGCAGCGACAGTCGGTGTCTGGCTGGACCCTCGCTGACGGTCATCTGGCAGTGGTCGCCGCTCCGGGCGCGGGCGCGACGACGACCCTCGGTACCGCGGTGTTGGGGGTGACTCGTTGTGCCGGAGACGAAGCTCCCAATGTGTATGTCATTGACCATGACGCGGGCGGGCTCGGTCCGCTGGCGGATCTGGCGCATTGCGGAACCGTTGTCACTCCCACGGCCAAGGAGATGCGCGTCCGGCTGATCCGCTGGTTGGACGACGAGATCGTGCGCCGTCGAGCCGACGATCGGCCCTCGGCGCGGATCCTGTTGGTGATCGACGACCTCGGCGGCCTGAGCCGGGCCCATGATCCAGTGCGGGAGCAGGCGGTCCACGAAGCGCTGGAACGCATCTGGGCCGACGGGCCCTCGGTCGGTGTGACGTTGGCCGTCTCGCTTCGCCGCGGGGCTGATCTGGCGCCGTCGATGGCGGCGACGGTCGGCACGGTTCTGCTGCACCGGGTGGGCGACCCCTCCGATGCTCTGCGGTTCGGGGTCAAGGAGTCGACTGACGCGTTCCCGAGCGGGCGGGTGATGCGCGCCGGTGACCAAGCGGTCGCCCAAGTGATCAGGGACGCGCCGAGTCTGTCGGCGTCGGTGTTGGCGCGCCGAGGCTGGGCGCCTCCGTCGGTTGCGCCCCATGAGGTCGGGGTGCTCGCTGGGGTGGTTCCCGCGAGCGAGTCAGGAGCATCCGGCGAGGTTGGGGCGGTCACTGCGGAGCTGCGTGTGGCGGTAGGTGACCGTGACCTCGACTTGAGTCCCTTGCGGCTCCATCGCGCAGAGCACGCGCTGATCTTGGGTCCGGCGCGTTCTGGGCGGACCAACGCTCTGGCCGCGATCGCCGCGGTCTGTGGTGAACGTTGCGTGGTTGTGGGTGACGGTCCGCGCTCAGAGAACGAGCTCGCGGCCCGCTCGGGGCGCGACCCGGTCGGTCCCGAGTCGTTGGCCGAGCTGGTTTCGTCCGGCCCGCTGGTCGTGCTGATCGACGATTGCCTGAACGTCGCTGACCCCGATGGTCAGCTGGCGGCGCTGGTGGCCTCGCCGCCGCCGGGAGTGCATGTCGTGGCATCGGCGCGTCCCGACCGATACCGGTCGGCCTATGGCCATTGGGCCGCCGAGATTCGTTCGTCGAGAGTCGGGATCCTGTTGAAACCCGACCCGATTGATGGCGACCTCCTCGGTGTCTCGCTCCCCGCGCGGCTCGAGCTTCCCAACATTGCGGGCCGCGGCCTGCTGGTCGCGGACTCGGAGTACGAAGTGGTCCAGGTGGTTTACGCCGGGAGTCCACAGTCGCCCGGGTAGCGCACGCCGGAAGTCCTCAGTCGCTCGGGTAGCGGACGCCGAGTTGGGCTCGCACCCCGTCGCAGGCGGCGATCATCGCGCGGCTGGTGGCCCAGGGCATCCGTGGGCTCTGCTGTTCGCCTGTGGCGAGACAGCGGTGGACTTCGGCCACCTGGTAGTGCAGCGACGGCGGTGTCTCCTTGATCTCCTCGCGCTCGGGCCCGCTCTGCACAATGACGGTGTCGGTGGCGTGGGCCGGCGCGGGGAACTCGACGAAACCGCCGGTTCCCTCAATCCGTGCAGTGTGGGTTCCAGTCACGTCGATTCCGCATGTCAGCGTTGCTGTGGCGCCGTCGGGCCAACTGCACAACAGCGTCGTCTCGGCATCGACTCCGCTGTCGGCGACGATCCCGGCCGCGGTGATCGAGGCGGGTTCGCCGAGGATCCACCAGGCGAATGTGAGCGGGTAGACACCGAGGTCCAAGAGGGCGCCGCCGCCCGTTTCGAGGTTCCAGAGTCGGTGGTCGGGGTCGTAGGGCAGGGCGAACGAGAAGTCGGCGTGGATGCGCCGGACCTCGCCGATGGCACCGTCGTTGATGCGCTCGACGGCCCGGACGTGAGCGGGGTTGAAACGCATCCACATTGCTTCCATCAAGAAACGGTCGTTGGCCTGTGCGGCTGCGGTCATGGCGTCGACCTCCGCAACGTTGAGGGCGATGGGCTTCTCGACGAGCACGTTCTTGCCTGCTTCGAGGAACATGACGGTGTCGTGCACATGGCCGGGTTGCAAGCCAGCCACATAGACGACGTCGACATCGGGGTCCGCGGCAAGGTCGGCGTTGCTGCCGTGCGCACGGGGGATCTGATGGGTGGACGCGAACTGCGAAGCCCTGTCCTGCGTTCTTGAACCGACCGCCACAAGCCTCCCACGCTCGGCTCTGCTGAACGCGTCAGCGAACTGCGCGGCGATATTGCCGGTGGAGGAGATCCCCCAGCGAACCATTCCTCGGTGTTGCTCCATGATGCTCCCGTGCGATCAGCGTCTGCATCCGCAAGGATACGAGGATGAATTCAGCACCGGTCACCGGCCGGGGGTCCTTTCCGCGGCGCCATGCGCTGACGCGGGGTTTCACGCTCGGCGCTCCCCGCAACATCCGGGTTTCTGCAGATGGTCAGCGGGTTGTCTTTCTGCGTTCGAGCGGACCGACCGATCCGGTCAACTCGCTGTGGCTGCTCGATGTGGCGAAAGGCACCGAGCGACTCGTGGTCGATGCCGCGGAGTTGGGCCCGGAACAAGCTGTGCAACCGGCGGCGGAGAGGGCTCGCCGCGAGCGTGCCAGGGAGTCCGCCGGAGGCATCGTTTCCTATGACGTTGACCGTGACCTGACGGTCGCGGTTTTTGCTGTCGGATCGCAGATCGTTCGTGTGGATCTGCTCAGTGGCGAGGCGCGTGTGCTCGATGCCGCCGAAGGTGCGTTCGATCCGCGGCTTTCGCCCGACACCACCAAGGTCGCCTACGTGGCGGGCGGTGAACTGCGGGTAGTGACCGACACCGGGGACCGTCTGCTGATCGGCGAACCGGACGAGACCGTTTCGTGGGGCTCAGCGGAGTTCATCGCGGCTGAGGAGATGGGCCGGACGCGGGGGTTCTGGTGGGGGCCCGACAGCGATGCGCTGCTGGTCCAGCGAGTCGACGTGGCGCCTGTCGGTATCTGGTGGATCAGCGCACCGGTCTACCCGCAGGAGTCGCCGACGCAGATTCGCTACCCGGCAGCGGGCAGCGCCAACGCCGACGTGGCTCTGGCCATCGTGGGTCTCAACAACAGCCGCGTCGACGTGGACTGGAGACACCGCCAAGCTCCCGATGCTCCCGGGTCCGCGGCTTCGGTTGTGCCCGGCGACAGCGGCGTGTTGGGTGGTTCCGCGGCTCCGGTTCTGCCCGGCGACAGCGGCGTGTTGGGTGGTTCCGCGGCTCCGGGTGTGCCCGGCGACAGCAGCGTGTTGGGTGGTTCCGCGGCTCCGGGTGTGCCCGGTGCGAGCGACAACCTGTGGGAGTATCTGGCCAGAGCTGATTGGACCGATGACGGCATACTGCTGACGGTGCAGAGCCGAGACCAGCGCAGTCTGGGCGTTTTGGACGTCGACCCGCTGACCGGGGAGTGCTCCCAGCGCTACCAGGTGGTCGATGAGCACTGGGTTGAGTTGGTCGCCGGAACTCCCGCGTTGCACGAGGGGCGGCTGGTCACCGTCGAGGATCGAGCGCCGGCTCGGCGGCTGTGTGTCGACGGCGCGGCGTTGACCGGCGACGGGGTGCAGGTGCGAAGCGTGATCGACGCCGGCGGCGACGGCATCGTGATCACCGCTTGTCGGGAACCGACTTCCGTGCAGGTTGCGACCGTGGGCTGGAACGGCGAACTTCGCTGGTGGGACAACTCCCCGGGCATCAAGAGCGCGGTCATCGGCGGTGCAACCGAAGTGCGGGTGAACCGCGGCCTGTCCCATCATGGCGCCGGGGTCGAGGTTCGTCATCACGGGCGCGCGGTGTCACGGATCGCCAGCCGAAGCGAAGCGCCGAACGTGGACCTGAACATCTCGATGCACCGTCTCGGTGATCGTGAACTCGCGGCTGCCCTGCTGTTGCCCAACGAGCCTTCCGAAGCGGATTCGGAGATGAGATTGCCGGTGCTGCTCGACCCCTACGGCGGCCCCCACGCGCAGCGGGTGCAACAGGCTCGGTCGCTGTTCTACGTTTCGCAATGGTTTGCCGATCAGGGTTTTGCTGTGCTCGTGACCGACGGCCGCGGCACGCCGGGTCGGGGACCGACCTTCGAGCGCGAGGTGCGGGGTGATCTGGCGGGCCCGGTGCTCGACGACCAGATCGACGCACTGAAGGCGATGGCCGAGTTGAATCCCCGTCTCGACCTTGACCGTGTGGCGATTCGAGGCTGGTCGTTCGGCGGTTATCTGGCGGCGTTGGCCGTGCTGCGCCGCCCCGATGTGTTCCATGCGGCTGTCGCCGGAGCACCGGTGACTGACTGGCGGCTGTACGACACCCATTACACCGAGCGCTACTTGGGCCACCCCGAGACTGAGCCCGAGAACTACGAGCGCTGCGATGTCCTCTTCGGCGCCGCGGAGGTCGACGATGCGAAAGGGGCCGCGCCGCTGCTGCTGATCCACGGTCTCGCCGACGACAACGTGGTCGCCGCCCACACCCTGCGACTGTCGCGCGCCCTGCTCGAAGCCGGCCGCCCCCACACGGTGCTCCCCCTGTCAGGCGTCACCCACATGACCCCCCAGGAAGAAGTCGCCGAGAACCTGATGCACCTCCAACTCAACTTCCTCCGCAACGCCCTGTCATGCGCGAGCACTGTCAATGATTCGACAGACCGAACATGCGTCAATTGATGGGTCGCAGGGCCCGCCTCAGAAATCGACTGGGCGACGCTCCGTATTCGAGGCGGCCCACGACTCCGCGGAGTCGCGGAGCGCGATCAGGCGTGTCCGTGACGCCCAGTCTTGGGAGGTCGGGAACTGTGACAAACAGACGCGTGAGTCTCATTATTCCTGTGGGCCTGTTCACGCTCGCGGCCTCGATCGGGATGGTGTTCGCGCTGCTGCATGAACTGCGCGATGCACACGGTCTAAGCGGGGGCGCGATCGGCTGGATCGCCGGAGTGTCGTTTTTTGCGGCGGTCGCTTCACAGCTTCTGATCGCCCCGTTTGCCGATCGCGGTCACGCTCGTCGGGTCATGACATTGTCGATCTTGGGGGGCGCGGTCGCCGCTCTCACCTTCGCTCTGGCCTCGGAGCCATGGCAGTTCGTCTTGGCTCGGATCGCCGCGGGGCTCGCCTTCGGTGCCTATCTGCCCGCGGCGCAAGCCGTGTTCACGGCGGCGGACCCCGACCACGCCGGACAGCACCTCGGCCGGCTCGCTGGCATCCAGACCGCCGGTTTCATCATCGGCCCGGGGATAGGCGCCGGGCTTGTTGCAGCCTGGGGTCTCGATGCCCCGTTCTATTGCCTTGCCGGAGCCCTGGCACTGCTAGTCGGTCCGGTCGCCACGACACATGTGGACGAGGTCCTGCCCGACGGCCCTGATCTGGGACTGTTGCGCACCACCGCCGACATGCTCGCGACGATGGCGAGGATCAGTCGGCGTCGAGAAGCGCTGGCTGCCGCGATCCTGAGCGCGGCGCTGATCATGCCAGCGGGAATGTATGAGGCGATCTGGGCGATCTTCTTGCAGGACTTGGGAGCGTCGACCACGTTCATCGGTGTCAGCCTGGTGCTTTACGGCTTGCCGTTCATGATCGCCGCGCCCATCGGAGGGCGGTTGGCGGACCGCCACGGACCGATGCGGATCGCCATGGCTGCGCTGGGGGCGATCATCCCGCTCACCGTGATCTACGGACATCTCACCGTGCCGTTGGTGCTGATGAGTCTGGCCATGATCGAGGGCGCTGCCAACGGTCTGGGGATGCCGTCGGCCCAGACGCTGATGGCAACGTCCACCAAGCACGGGGAGCGGGCGACCGGGCAGGGGCTCGCGGCCGCAACGGGGCAACTGGCGGCAGGGGTGAGTGCGTTGGTGGCTCCGAGACTCTTCGAGAACTACGGCCCGGAGTGGACCTTCTTCTGGGTCGCAGTGGCGATCCTGGTGCTGGGCACGCTCGGATTCGCGGTCGGTTTCGGCGGCCGCAGCAGGCCCCAGACCGTGCCTATCCGCACCTTCGGCCTGTTGCGAATCCGCGGCGGCGGCCGCTGAACAGCCGAAGACCCCTCCCCGGCCGGCTCAGACAGACCGGCTGCGTTCTGGCGGAACGACTTGACCTCGGCAGTGATCCCTCAATAGTTGCCGCGGAACCCGCGAGGGACTCTGGGTCGGGCTCGCAAAAATCGCCAACCTGACCCTGTTTTCCCTGGAGGGGGACGGGAATGAAGTTCCCGAGTCTGAAGCATCGGGCCCTGCGCCCAGATGACATCGAACCCACATACAACTGTAGTGCAAGAATCTGACGGTGATTGAACCACGAGAATGCGTCGCTCGCGTGTCGATGGTTGTCACAATTCGGCGGTTAGGTCGCGGTGAGGTCGATCTCGAGGACGCCTTGCGCGATCAGGCTCTCGATTTCGGTGTCGTCGAGGCCGAGCCACTGCGTGGCGACCTCGCGGGTGTGTTCGCCGAGTCCCGGCGCCGCGAAGATGTCGGGGCCGTCCATGGCACTGGCATAAAATGCCGCGCCCTCGAAGATCATGTTGCCGATGGGCGGCTGGTCCATCCACCGCAGGTAGCCGCGCGCCTCGAGGTGCGGATCTGTCGACTGTGAGCTCGCGGTGTGCATGGCCCCGGCGGGGACTCCGGCCGCCAGGCACGTTTCGGCCACCTCGGTGTTGGGCATGGTGCGGGTCCACTCGGCGAGCTGTTGGTCGACGGCGGTCTCGTCGGCGCGGCGGCCCTGCTCGTTGGCGAGGTCTGGGCGCGTCGCCCACACCGGTGATCCCATCAGCGCGACCAGTGCTTCCCATTCGGTGTCGTTGCGCACGCAGATCGCGACCCAGGCATCGTCGCCCTCACAGGGGTACAGGCCCCAGGGCGAGCCGTGGTCGGAGTGGTTGCCCCGCGGCTGCACCGAGCCAGCGACCAGGGACTCCTTGGCCAGCAGGTCACCGATCGTCGACACCACCTGTTCGACCTGGCAGACCTCCACATGCGCGCCGCCACCGCCGAGCCGTCGTCGCCCCAACAGGTGGCCCAACGCTGCAACCGCACACACCCGGCCCGCGAAGTGGTCGGGGTAGATCGACTGGTTGCCCGCGGGCGCCGGGCAGTCCTCGTAGTTCCACAGATGGGCGAGGCCTCCGGTCACTTGGGTGTTGGGGCCGTAACCGAACCAGTCGGCCCACAGCCCCCGCGAGCCCATGAGCTGGCTCGAGACCATCACCACATCAGGGTTGGCGGCCTGCATCGCCTCGTAGCCGAGTCCCATGCCGTCCATCGTGCCGGTGGAGTTGTTCTCGATGATGAGGTCGGCGTCGCGGGCCATGCCCCGCAGCAGTTCAAGGCCCCGCCCGGTCTTGGCGTCGATGCCGAGGCTGCGCTTGGAGCGGTTCGACGAGGCGAACGAGGGTGACATCTCCGCGCCGAGCACCGCACGGATGAAGTCGATGTAGCTGCGGCTCTCGATCTTGACGACGTCGGCGCCGTACTCGCCGAACATCCGCCCGCACTCCACGCCGACCCCGCCATGGCCGAAGTCCATCACCCGCAGGCCTTTCAGGGGCGGTGCCTTGCGCGGCGCCTGTCGCGCCGCAGATTCCGGTGCGGGGCGCGCCGCGGGGATCGAGGCGAACACCTCGTCGGTGTGCTCACCGACGACGGGAGGGCGGCCGGTCGGACCGCAGCGCTCGCCGTCCACCTCGAACCAGCCCGAGGGCAGCTTCATGGTGCGCCCGTCCTCGACTGTGACGTGATCGAAGGTTCCGCGGCTCTCGAAGTGCGGGTTGACCAGCACGTCGTCGGGTTTCAGGAACGGCGTGCAGACGATCCCCCGTGCCTGGGCCTGTTCAGACACCTCGGCCATGGTCATCGGCGCGAAGAGTTCGGCGTAGAGGGGGTTGAGCACCGCGTCGGCGATCATCAGGCGGCCGATGAACCCGTCGAGTTCGGGGTCCTGGAGATAGTCGGGTTCCCCCATCCAGGCCCGGATCGCCTGCCACTGGCGGGGGCTCAGCACGATCAGGCGGACGAAGCCGTCGGCGCAGGGAATGATCGTGTAGACCACTCCCGGTCCCGCACGCTGTTCGGAGTGGGGTTGGCCGGCATCTGCGGTGCGACTCCAGTTCGACAGCGACCAGTCGGTGATCTGTGCCACGCACTCGTTGACCGATGCGTCGATGACTTGGCCTGCGCCGGTGTCCTCGCGCTGCCAGAGCGCGCAGAGGATCCCGAACGCGGTGGTGAACGAGGCTGTGTCGTCGGCGATGTTGCCCGGTGGGAGGATCGGGCCTCCCTCATGGGTGCCCGCCTTGAAGGCCATGCCACCGGTCGCGTCGACAACCGCGTTGGGCACGTCGCGCCCCGCCCATGGACCGGTTCGGCCGTAGGCGGTGATGGATGCTGCGATCAGTTGCGGGTGACGAGCCTGGAGCGCCTCGGCGTCGAGTCCAGGGTCTGCGTGCGTGGCGGGCTCTGCCGAGTCGATCACGATGTCGCTCGCCGCGATCAGCCCGTGGAGCCGTTCAAGGTCGTCAGCGTTTGTCGGATCGACCACCGCGCTGCGTTTGCCGCAGTTGCGGAACGTCCAAAACAGCGAATGGTCGCCGTCGATGGGTGCCGTCCGGCGTGACGGCGAACCGCCGGGCGGCTCGACCCGGATCACATCAGCACCCAGATCGCTCAAGATGCGACCGCACAGCTCACCCCGCTCAACGGTCAAGTCAACGACACGAATCCCGGCAAGTGGACGAAGCACCACATCTCCCCCTTCGAAGCTCGCGCCGATCGTAGCGGTACGAGCCAACGACCTTCGAACCAAGCGCTGGTTCAACATACGTGTCGGTTCGAGGCACTGCGCTATTCACCGGTTCTCCGCTCTATTGTGGGGGGCGTAGCCTTGCGGGATGGCAGGCCCACTTCCCATGCGCTTCCTGCGTTCGTTCACACGAGTGTCCGACCTGCCGCATGTGCATGCAGAAATCGCTCTGGTGGGGCGCAGCAACGTCGGCAAGTCGTCGCTGATCAACGCCGTGGCGCAACGCAAGTCTCTCGCCAAGACCTCGAAGTCTCCGGGTGCGACCAGGCTGTTGAACGCGTTCGAGGTGGGCGTGGCTGATTCAGGGCGGTGGCTTATGGACCTCCCCGGCTACGGCTTCGCCAGAGTGTCCAAAGCCGAACAGAAGCGGTGGGCAGTGCTGCTCAATGAGTACATCCAAGAACGGGAGAACCTCGTCTCGATACTGTTGCTGATCGACGCCGAGGTCGGCCCCACCGCACTCGACCTGCAGACCTTGGCATGGCTGGAGCATCTCGACCGCCGGATCTGCTTCGTCGCCACCAAGGCCGACAAGGTCCGGCCCGCCAAGTCCGCGAAGCGCCGTGCCGACCTGTCGCAGAAGCTCGGGGTCGACAAGTCGGAGATTCTCTGGGTCAGCGCCGGTAAGGGCATTGGCATCGCCGAACTGCGCGCTCGAATCAGCGAACTTCTCGGCACCCAAAGCTGATCGAGATCAATCGACAGAGATCTGGGCCATCAACTCGGCCCGCTGCTCATCGAAGGTGTCGAGGTCCATCTGGCCGTCGTCGTAACGACGGTGAAGGTCCTCGATGCGGGCCATGATGTCGTCGTTAGACAGCTTCGGGCCGTCGTCAACGGTTTGCCCGTCGTCGGCGTCTTCGTCGAACTCGCCCCTCTCGAGACGCTTCTCTCGTTTCGCCTGTGCCTTGGCCTTCTTGGCCATATCACGCTGCCGTTTCGCAAAACTGGATCGTCCGGTTGCCATAGCGGGCTCCTCTCCGGTCGACGACACGTATACTCTGACCGACCGTTGAGGGTACGGGCACCAACGCCCAATCTACAACGATGGTGCTGAATTCTCTCTGTTGTCGCCGGGCGTAGCCGGAGCCGCGCAGCGTGTTGCTTGCGCCGGGCGCAGCCGGCACCGCGCAGCGCGTTGCTTGCGCCAGGTGAAGCCAGCGCAGCGCGGCGGATCTGCAAGCTTGGGGGTTCTTCTTCTAAGTTGTGAAGTGTGAGTACCGACACGACACCAGAAACTCTGGCACTGCATCGACCGGAGACCTACGCAGACCAACCGCCCCATGACCTTTTCACACGTCTGCGCCGGGAGGAACCCGTCGTCTTTCAAGAGATGGACGGCGCGCCCGGCTACTGGGCGGTCCTGCGCCACGCGGATGTGATGCACGTAGCCAAACACCCCGAGATCTTCTCGGCCAACGAGGGAGGCGTGGTCATCGAGGACCTCGATCCGCCCAGCCTCGCGCAGATGCGGGACATGCTGCTGGCCATGGACCCACCGCGCCACACGGCCTACCGTCGGCCGATCTCGCCTGAGTTCAAGGCCCGCGTGATCGGCGCGATGGAAGACCGGATCCGCACCATCACAACCGAGATACTCGACCGTGCCGAGGCGATGGGCCCTGAGGTCGAGTTCGTCCACGACGTCTGCGCCCACCTCCCGAGCCAGGTCGTCGGCGAGTTGATGGGGCTGCCAGGCGAGGACTGGCCAGCCATCCACGCCATGGCGGAACGCAACAGCGGGGGGCAGGACCCAGACATCTCTGCCAAGGAGGACCGCGGCTCATCAAGCGTCGACATGGCGATGTACGGGATGGCCTTCGCCGCCAAGCGAAGGAACCAGCCACTGCAGGGCGACCTGACAGACCTTCTGCTCGGCACGGAGTTCGACGGGAAGCTGATGACCGATGTTGATTTCGGTCGCTTCTTCGTGCAGTTGGTGACCGCTGGCAACGACACCACCCGGACCATGCTGTCGGGCGGCCTGCTCGCCCTCCTTCAGCATCCCGACCAGATGCAGATGCTACGCGACGATCCCTCCCTGCTGCCCAAGGCTGTCGAGGAAATCCTGCGCTGGGCCAACCCCTTGCACTACTTCCGGCGCACCGCGCTGGTCGACACCGAACTCGGCGGCAAGTCGATCTCCGCTGGCGACAAGGTCGCGATGATCTACACCTCGGCCAACCGCGACGAGGCCGTATTCGACGATCCGCAGGCATTCGACATCACCCGAGACCCGAACCATCACCTGTCGTTCGGTTTCGGCACGCATTTCTGCTTGGGCGTGCATCTGGCCCGCCTGGAGGGCCGGGTGTTCTTCGACGAGGTGCTCAAACGCTGGTCCGGTATCGAGTTGACCGGCGAGCCGAGGCGCCAACAGTCGAACCTCAACAACTCCCTGAAACACCTCCCGGTGCGCCTGCTTCTCTAGGTGATTCATACTGGGTTTTGCGCGGGCTCCAAGGATAGGAGCGAGTATGGGAGCTATGGACGGCGGCCTCCATCGGTGGTTGCAACAAGTCGGCCATAATGGTCGGTGAACAATCAGCAACCGAACCGATGGAAGTGTTTAGTATGGCGCAGCGTTTGTGTTTTGGTGAGCGGTCGCGGATCGAGGCGATGTGTGAGGCTCAGTTGAGTATCGCGGTGATCGCGGGTCGGGCGGGTCGTGGACGGTCTACGGTGCATCGCGAGGTTGACCGTGGTGGTGGGTGTGGCGGCTACTGTGCTGTTCGTGCTCAGTGCCAGGCGAGTGTCAACGCGGCTCGGCCCAAGACTCCCAAACTGGCTGGCGATGCGGTGTTGGCCGCTGGGTGCGCTGGGGTGGCCGAGGGGCTGGAACTCAACTGGTCGCCTCACGCGATTTCTGCGGATCTGAAGGCTCGAGGGAAGCCGGTGTCGCAACAGCGCACGGTTGGCCGCCTCGCGCTTCGTCTTTGACTTGGATCGATCCGTCGTGACAGCGCCCGTCCGGTCGCCGTGGATCGACGGCGCGCCGGCAGTCAGCTCTGCCGCGAAGCTCGCGTGTCGAACGACGACGAGAAGATCGGACGGTCAAGCAGCGTGCCGCCAAGCGCGGGTTCTAACTTGTATCCACCCAACTTGATGCCCACATCAGCAAGCTGGTTCATCGCTTGTTCGGAACGCTCCATCGCCGTTCTATCCACGTGTGGATTGGCGTTTTCGATTTCCTCGATCGGTCTTCTTTCCATTGTCCTGCTCCTTGCCTTAGTCCTGTGTGTCAACAGAAGTTGACAGCATTCTTACCGCTTCACAGCCATTCATCATTCCAAAAGCGGCCGAATGCGATTGTCGAAGTGATCGATGACTGCGTTCTTGTCCCTTACGTTCGTCCATAAAAGCACATTGGCTTCAATACCCTTAAACCAATGCATGATCTCTTGGCGGTAGTATTGGTCGGATGCAATTCCACACAGTCTTTGACTCCGTGCGAGGAGACTACGCAAATCACCGAAGCGAGCCTTCCCTCATTGGGAAGCACAGCGTCCATGCACGGCAATATACTTGTCAACCAACAACACCGCAACACCGAGCGGCGATGTCGGCGGGCTTTTCGTGCTTGAGGGTGGGCGGCCTCCATGGGTGGTTGCGGATATTGCCGACCACAGCGCCTTCGCTGACTTGGACTTCGCCTATCGGTTCGTGTCCGTTGTGACGCGCTAGCAGTGCCACCCGCCACAGTCTGAGCCGGTCGTCGTACTCAGGCACCCCGAGTTCGACGTCGAGGGGTTGAGCGGCGAGCCATTCCTTGACGGCGCTGCGCGTGGTGGCTGCTGTCATGCTGCGACCAGGTGTTCGTAGCGGAGGCGCCTGCCTGCCAGATCAACGGCGATGGCTGGCATTTGCCGCTCCCCAGCCCGTCCGCGGAAGTTACCGCGAGACGCGAAACATGCCGTGTCGAGTCCGTTTCGGTGGTGCTCGCCGGGAGCGTTCTTGGTCATGTGCCGATGTTGGCAGAGGGGTGTGACATCGACACCGGCACCGGCACCGGCCAGCGGCCTAGCACCATCCGATATGTCCCCCAGACTCATCTCCCGACATTACCAGGATCCGCAACGCTACCAACCGCTCGTCCTGAAGCTCAGACGGGGCGGGGGCTGGGTCGGGCACGCAACGGGCGGGTCGCTGCCCACGCTAACAATTCAACATACTGAGAAACTTGCGTATACTGCAAGGTTGTCAGTATCTCGCTAGGGTGTAGGTGTCAAGAATTGCGGCAACACGTTGGATAGAAAGATATGGGATGGCCGGCAACGTCGCAAAGCAACTGGGGGACATCCCCGCAGCTCAGCATGGCTATTTCACACGCGCGCAAGCCTCAGCGGCCGAGATACCGGACTTCGATCTGACGAGGTCTGTGAGACGCGGCCTGATCGAACGCGTCGGGCACGGCGTGTACCGGGTCGCCG
>MKWU01004890.1_pt1 | contig 15235 bp, 15 predicted proteins | sample 809101 | NCBI WGS metagenome assembly MKWU01 (sample SAMN05860141, study PRJNA318959) | sponge metagenome | host: Aplysina aerophoba | place: Slovenia: Piran, Adriatic Sea, Gulf of Piran | collected 2013-05-07 | reverse complement strand
ATTGCCGCGCGAACAGATTATCTGGTGGATAGCGCAGATCAATGCACGCTATTTCTAACCGCGAATAAGCGCAATGGGCGCGAAGGCCGCGTATTTGCTGCGCGGTCTTATGATGGCGGGCGCAAATTTGGATTTCTATCGTGGCTGAGTGAAGAACCTGCGGGCTTTCAGATTATGCCCGCGAGTCTGCGTCTAAGCGATGGGTGTATTCTGGTTGCGGTGCGCTGCACGGAGCACGGAGAATTTACAGCTTCGAAACACTGGATCGATACGTACTTGTCCGAAGATGACGGGCTGACCTGGACACATGTCGGGCGACCTGTACCGGCTTCTGGCCAGGGGGGGAACCCGCCGACACTGACGCTTTTGGAGGATGGACAAATCGTTCTAACTTACGGTTATCGCGCAGCACCTTATGGCATCCGCGCCAGGATCAGTGATACGACCGGCACCATCTGGAGCGAGGATATCGTCCTGCGCGACGATGGTGGCAATGCGGATATCGGGTATCCGCGGACCGTTTTGAGGTCCGATGGATCTCTTGTAACGGCTTATTATTATAACGATACGCCAGAAGGAGAACGCTATATCGGCGCGACCATCTGGAAACCCTGAACCTACTCTTCCCAGATGTTTACACCATCACTATCAAACGCCGGGAGCAGGACAAAGTGATCCTCTGTCTCAATCATGCGCTCGCACAGCAAGCGATGATGGTGGGCAACCTGGTCGCGGTAATTGGGGTCATCCACCAGATTATTCATTTCTCCGGGATCGTTTTTCAGGTCAAAAAATTGCCAGGGTCTGCCGCCCATGTTATTGCCCTTCACGGTATATTTGTAATCCCGCGTGCGAAATCCCCGCCAGACCTCATCAAAAAATGGTGGTCTTTCTCGCAGTTCCGCAACAAATTCGAGCAAAACGCCCTCGCGATCAAGCGCATTGACATCCCCGTGAATGAGGGACGTTAAGTTCGTCCCCTGCACCTTGTTTTTTGGGGTTAACCCCGCCAATCCAAGTAATGTTGGAAATAAATCCTCGGTGCATGTTGGATCTTTAATCACCGTTCCCGCGCGTTCTCTTGCGCGAGAATCCCACACCATAAGCGGAATCCCCACAGATTCTTCGTAGGGCCACTGCTTGGCACGCAGGCCGTGTGCTCCCGCCAATTCGCCGTGATCAGATAAAAAGACGACAATTGTATCATCCAATAATCCCTCCACTTTGAGAAAAGCCATCATCTTTCCGACATTCGCATCCAGATTTTCAACCATGGCATTGTAGCGCTTGCGATTGAGAATAAAAGTTTCGCGCTCTGCGGAGTCTGCCACATCAAAGTTTTCGGGTAATACGATATCTCTCGCTTCCCAGGCGGATTGCACATCTTCGGGAGCGACAAAGGGATCGTGAGGCGGTTCCACAGAAACGACCATACAAAAAGGACGGTCATCTGCGCGGTCTTTTATATAATCCATACCAATTTGAAACAAGCCATCGGTCTGATACCCTTCGATTTTTTTGGGCGTGGGATCGTCATCTTCGAAGTAACAGGTGTCAAAAGGATCATTGCGCAACTCAAATCCGTACCATTTTTGCCAGCGACCCTGCCGAGAACGCGGCACCCGCGTGCGGTTGACCTGCACAGCAGAACCCAACCGCCCGTGCCCGCCATCGAGATGCCATTTGCCCACATAAATGGTCTCATATCCCGCCTCATTAAACTCATCGGCCAGTGTGCGTTCTTCCGTGGACAATGCGTATTCAATGCCCGGAACTTTGCGGACATGGGCATATTCCCCAGTCATAAGTGTAAACCTGAAAGGTACGCAGATCGGATACGTGGAACACGCATTGTCAAATCGAATACCCTGTTGTGCAAAAGCGTCCAGATGCGGTGTGCGGGCATCTGGGTCGCCGTGAACTCCAAGAGCCTGCCGGCGCAACTGATCGCTCAATAAAACGAGTAGGTTTGGCATAATCCGCTCCATTTATACATGAAAGTTTATCCCTACAATTCAAGTGCCCGCCACATGTACCAGCTTCCCACTGAGCGATAGGGTCTCCACCGCTCGCAATAGACCATCATATCTTTTTCTGCTGGCAACTGGTCCAACCCATAAGTAAGCATAAATCCCTTGCGCACCCCCAAATCTTTTGTCGGGAGGACATCGGGCCTACCGAGATGAAACATCAGAAGCATTTGAACCGTCCACTCCCCAATCCCACGCACTTGTGTAAGGTTTTCTACAATGTCGTCGTCCGACATTTCGCGAAGGCGTGACCCCGAGGGAATCAGCCCATCCATAGTTTTTTGCGCGAGATCATTTACCGCGACTATTTTTGCCCGGGACATTCCCGCACTGCGAAGCATCTGATCATCTATGGCAAGTACTCGATCCGGGTTGATCCTTCCCCCTGCAAACAGAGCGCGCACCCGTTTGTGAATCGTGGCAGCAGCTTTCCCTGAAAGTTGTTGATAGATAATCGACCGCAAAAGCGCACCAAAAGGGTTTAATCGTTTGGGGAACGCAATGGTTATCGGTCCTGCCTGCTCAATTAATTGACCGAGTGTACGATCTTTTCTGTATAACACACGCATCGCTTTTTGAAAATTATAAGTCAGCACCCCGATCATCTCCTGCGAATAATTGTTGCGATTGCCTACCTGACGACACAGAGGAATATAAACATATCCTAAAAAAAAAGGAAAGTCCTCTGTCAACCTGATATACCTATCAACAGTAGATTTCCCCAATGTGGATAACTCAATCCACCCCCCATTGTACAAAAAAATAAGAACTCATTGATTTTTAAAGAGAAACAATGCTTGTGCACATCCTTGTGCACAAGTTTTTGTATGTGGAAAATAATCTGGATAAATTGTGGATTATATATGTAAAAAAGATATCCACATTCGAAAGTGTGGAAAACCACACTGTTTTCCACACTTTTTGCACACAGAAATACACAATGTCATATTGGCAGAAATTTTCTTATCCTTCTATTTTTCCGTGGGTTGTTATTTTTTTTTGCTCTTTTTCCACAGAATTCACAGTGTTATTATTATTATTGTATATCATGTACATATTTTAATTTTATCAATAATACAAATACAGAATGTGAATAAACGACGACCCGTAGAAAAAATAAACCCCAGAGTCCTATACAGGTCTGGGGCATATTATTTCAAGATCTATCTGCTTATGTGATTACTGGACTTTTACTCTTTAACTTACAATATGATCTTGTAGTTCACTAACAAGATGTTCAAATTCTGGATCCGACGATATTTTGCTCTCTACTCTCCGGCACGCGTGAATAACTGTGCTGTGATCGCGATTTCCAAATTGCACACCAATCGTCTTGAGTGGAGCACCTGTAAGAGATTTGCTCAAATACATACTCACATGACGGGCCGTTGCCACATCTTGCTTTCGGGTTGTACCCACCAGTTTATCTAAAGGTATTTCAAAAAAGTGAGCTGTAGCTTTTTGAATACTTTCAATAGTAACAGTTGGTTTGGTCTTTTGGGGCGGGCTTAGCAGCGTCTTTCGCGCTGTTTCAATCGTGAGTGGATAGCGTTGTAATTTGGTAAAGGCCACCAGGCGTTTTAATGCACCTTCAAGTTCGCGGATGTTGGTATCGATCTGTTCAGCTAAGAAACTGGCAATTTCGTGGGACAATAAAACACCCATTTCTTCTGCTTTCTGCATTAAAATTGCCACACGCGTGGGAAGGTCTGGTGCTTCAATATTTGTAACCAGGCCCCATTGAAACCGGGAAATCAACCGATCTTCAAACCCCTTGAGATGAGATGGCGGACGATCAGAGCTGATGATGATCTGTTTATCTGCTTGAAATAGCGCATTAAATGTATGGATAAATTCTCTTTGGCAACCTTCGGTTTTCACATAATACTGGATGTCATCAACCAGTAACACATCCGCCTGGCGATAGGTTTGATAGAAATTAGAGGTTGTTCCGCGATTGATTCCTTCTAAATAATCTGTAAGAAACTGTTGCGCAGTAACATAAACTACCCGCTGAGCGGTACCCATTTCGATACAGTATGCACCAATGGCCTGTAACAGATGCGTTTTTCCCAATCCAACGCCGCTATAAAGGACAAGGGGATTAAAAGCTGTTTGTCCAGGTAACTCTGCTGTCGCTTTTGCTGCGGAAAACGACACCTCATTGCTGTCACCGACAACAAAATTGTCAAACCGGTAGCGTGGATTCAGAGGAAATACAGGTTGGACAGATCCAGGATGAAGAGATGGCGCCGCAGATATGGAATCGAGAGGTGCTCCGTGCATAAATTCGGGACCCTGTGTCACGGGCGGTGCCATTTGCTGATGCGTATCACCAACCGTAAAACTTATCCGCGGATTCCATGTGAAGACTTCCTGGATGGTCGTTTTGATCAACCCGATGTAATTTTGTTCTAACCAATCGGCATAAATTCTCTCTGGCACCACCAGAATAGCTTCTTCAGAGGTAAATTGCCGCGCCGTAATTGGAGCGAACCAGGTTTCAAAACTTTGATCCTGTATTTTTTCCTGGATGGCGTGGAGACACCGGTTCCATAAGTTAGAAGAGCGTTCGTCCATAGTGCAAATATCCGTCTATGGCTGGCAAACACGCGCCAACTAAAGGACACATCAAGAGGGTGCTTTAAGAGTTGGAAACCGTTGTCTGAGAAATCCGAATATAAGGGAGGTTGATTTCGCGTCAGAAGGTGGGAGGCTCTCAATTGAGGGAAGGAAAATTGAAAGGATTCTGAAATTTTGAAATCGAAACAGTTCGGTTATTTTTAACAGCAGACCACGGTGGGGGAATCCACTTCATAAGTGAATTTCAAAACATTCTGAAAGCTAATCGAAAACTAAGCAATGAAATAAGCGGTGTCAAGTGAGTTTTGGACAAAGCAAAATATTAATAAACATTTGAAAAATAGTAAAATAATAGTAAAAAGTCAATATATAGTGTACAAAAAAAATGTACGCTATATATAGTAGTGTAATTATACAGATCTCTTATCAACGGGAAATCCCTTGACAAACGAGATATGCACATCTATATTCCAAACTCTTTGTCGATATAGATAATTGAAATTTTTGTAGATACGAGGTGGTTTGATGAAACGGACGTTTCAACCACATAATCGCAAGCGCAAAAATAAACATGGTTTTCGCGCTCGTATGAGTTCTCCTGGTGGTCGCCATGTGCTCAATCGACGGCGCCGAAAGGGTCGCAAGCAGCTATCGCATTGATATGTAGGTGTGTTATGGGAACACCCAACCTACGCATTCGACGCGAAATAGCGAAAATTCGACAGCACGGCCAAATCTTTCGTGGGCGTTGGGTTCATGTTCGGATTGGTACTTCCGAGATGGATCTAACGCTCATTTCAATTCGGAAAAAATTTGGAAACGCAGTTCGGCGCAATCGCATCCGCCGGCAAGTACGTGCAATATGTTCCGAACTAATACCTTTGGGCCATTCTCACTCTTTGATGATTATCTCCATAGGAGACCATGCTTTCGGTGTCTCTTATGCCGAACTCCGTCTGGAACTACACCTCGCATTTCAAAAGCTCGGTCTTATCGACTCTTGATCTCCTTTTTTGCAATTCCTTCCTTTCATCGACTATTCTCAATCAAATATGTAGAAGGACTTGATCTATGGATAAACGCACGGTAATTGCCTTTGCGTTAATCGGCCTGGTTTTGATACTGATGCCGTATTACATGCAACTCCTGCAGGGTGACACTCCTCAGCCTTCTGATCCTGTAGAAAAACCTGCCCTTCGCCAAGCTGAGCCACCGCAGATCACTGATACACCTCCCGAACGTCAACCCACACAACAACCAGAAATCCAACCGCCTCTTAGCCAGGACGAAAAGCCAGCTTCTACATCGACGTTCCAGGCACGTGATATTGTCATAGATGCCGAACTCTACCGCGCTGTTATCTCCACACGCGGTGGCGTGATTACCAGTTGGCAACTCAAGACCTACTTTGATAGCTATGGCAATTGGCTGGAATTGATCGCACCCAACGGTGCTGGACTTGGGGCTACTATTGCGAGTGAATCCCTCAACAATCTCGAATTTATCCCCAGTCGCGATCGCCTTGACATTTATGGTGATACGCAAGACTTGATCGTGTTTCGCGCTCAATCTCCTCGTGGTCCAGTCGAGAAACGTTTCCGGTTTCAGGGTAACCGATATCGCATTCACGTTTCCGTCATAGCTGAGGGTCTCGCTCGAGATGATAAAATGGCGATAACATGGGATGGTGGTCTCGCTGATACAGAAAATAAGCGCGGTACTTCAGAGAGTTTTTACGAAGGTGCTTACGAACAAATCGTCACCTACATGGGAGGGGAAGTTGAAACTTGGGATACAGACCGCCTCCAGGAGAAAGAGACGCCCCCGAGCGGTCAACTAACCTGGATTGGCGTAAGAAATAAATACTTTCTCGCCGCGATTATCCCCAACGATGGTCGTTATGACCTCTCCCTATACGGTGATAATAAAATTGACCCGCTTGGCTTTTCTTATCGCGATTTTGCTTTTGATATGTATGCTGATTCTGGACTTAATATTATCAATTACTCCGCATATGTTGGCCCAATTTCTTATGATATTTTGCGTGCTCAAAATCGCGACCTTGATGGACTTGAACGAGAACTGGACCTCGATGACTTTGTCGATTATGGTCCTTATTTTGTGCGCTCCATTCTCAAGCCAGTTACAATTTTAATTCTTAAGGCCTTCCTGGCCATGCACGCTCTGGTTCCAAATTACGGCGTGGTCATAATCCTATTTTCTATTCTCGTCAAGGTCGTTGTTTTTCCACTCACGCACAAAAGTCTTGAATCCACTGCCAAGATGCAGACACTCCAACCCAAAATTGCCGAAGTCCGCGAGCGTTATGCTAAAGATCAGCAAAAGATGAACCAGGCCATGATGAAACTCTATCGGGATGAGAAGATCAATCCCATCGGTGGATGTTTGCCTATGGTTTTACAGATGCCCATACTGTTTTCTCTTTTCTCTCTGTTTCGCGGTACTATTGAACTTCGACAAGCAGGATTCGGTTTCTGGATCACCGATCTTTCACAACCAGATACCATCCCTATTGGTGGTTTTGACCTGCACCTCTTGCCTCTTTTAATGGGCGTGTCGATGTTTATTCAGCAAAAGATGATGATGAAGGATCCCAAACAGGCTATTCTTGTTTATCTCATGCCCGTCTTTCTCACCTATATTTTTTGGAGTATGTCCTCTGGCCTCGTCTTTTATTATACACTCTACAATGTGCTGACCCTCGCCCAGCAGATCATCATGGAAAGAACCAAATCGATGTTGGGCACGTCCTGATCGGTTTATTTCTATGTCTGACAAAGATACCATCGCGGCAATCGCCACTGCTCCAGGCGAAGGGGCAATTGGCATCATCAGACTCAGCGGACCAGATGCCATCTCAATTGCAGAACGTTTCTTCAGAGGCAAAAACCCCCTCAGCCACCTTCCATCTCGCCAACTTTCTTTTGGACATCTCTATATTCAGGGCCGGGATTTTGATAAAATCCTGGTCTCGGTCATGCGTGCCCCCAATTCCTTTACCGGCGACGATACGGTTGAATTTAACTGTCATGGGGGACCTTTTCTCCTCAGACGGATTATGGAAGCAATTTTCCATGAAGGTGCTCGACCCGCTGGTCCGGGAGAATTTACCAGGCGAGCTTTTCTCAACGGTAAAATAGACCTCTCACAGGCCGAAGCAGTTTCTGATATGATCACCGCGAAATCTGATCTGAGCCTTCAATCGGCTTTTTTTCAACTCCGAGGAGGGCTTCATCGCCGTTTCGTAAAAATGGCAGAATCTATTCGTCAGGCTGCCATGCTTCTTGAAGCCGGTTTAGACTTTTCCGAAGATGTGGAGATAGATGTCGAGATGATTAAGCCACCAATCTCTCAGGCTTCAAAGCATATCGAAGATCTCATTTTTTCGTACGAACGCGGAAAAATTATTCGTGAAGGTGCTGTCATCACCCTCGCTGGTCAACCCAATGTGGGAAAATCCAGCCTTCTCAACCGACTTCTTGAAGAAGATCGCGCGATAGTTACAGATATTCCCGGTACAACTCGGGATACAATTGAAGAGCACATAGATCTCAATGGAATCACTGTGACACTGGTTGATACTGCTGGTATTCGCGATACTGACGACCCGGTGGAACGAGAGGGTACGCGTCGATCTCAACAATTCATAGAACGCGCAGCTATTGTTCTCTATATCGTGGATGGATCGCTTCCTCCATCTACTTTGGATCTGGATAATATCAGTGGTTTTGATCACGCATTTCTCGTTCTCAATAAGAGCGACCTGAATATTCATACCGATTGGCAAAGTGTCCAGTCTCTCCATCCCCAGATCATTCTTTCAGCCAAAACAGGCGATGGCATTTCCTCCCTGCGTGATCGCGTTCGCGAGACTCTCCTGGGAAAGAGCAACCTGCCTGACGAAATTGTCACCAAAGAACGGCATGTTCTCGCACTTCAACAAGCTTCAACGGGACTCTCCCAGGCTCTTCAAAGCCTTGAATTCGGCAATCCAGGAGAAATTATTGCCATGGATCTCCGCGTTGCACTCGACGCGCTTGCCGCGATCATTGGGGAGACTACCCCAGATGATGTTCTTGATCGAATTTTCAAAACCTTTTGTATTGGCAAATAATGTTGAACTGGTCTGAGACACGACCAGTTGTAAAACGTTCCACGTGAAACATAGGAGGGGTTGAGCGATTGTCTCACCTCTTACCGCCTTTATAGAGGTATATTCAATGCAACCCGATGAGGCCATTGAGCTTGCGGAGAGATCCTTCGACCTTTCTTTTTCTCAGGAACAGGTCGTCAGGCTTCAGGAATACGTCGATTTGCTTAACAATTGGTCGGCTCGCGTTCGACTGATCTCCCGCAATGATCGCAATTTTATATGGGAACGTCACATTCTCGATTGTCTCTCGTTGGTACCGCACCTTCCAATGGATGGACCTCTCCTCGATTTGGGTTCGGGTGCTGGTCTTCCGGGTATTGTGATCAAGATTATGAGGTCCGATCTCGACGTTTATCTTCTCGAACCCGCCCGCATGAAAGCCCTTTTTCTCCAGGAAACGATTACCGCGCTCGGTCTTCAAAACACTTCCGCTATCAGAAGTCGCGCAGAGAACCTTATTGGAGATTCCTTATTATCGGGTAGATTTCTGATTTGTACAGCCCGCGCAGTTGCACGGCTTCCCCAACTTTGGAATTGGGTTGAACCTTTTCTCGCCCCCCGCGGTGTGCTTATTTCAATGAAAGGGCCAGATGCTCTCAGCGAGTTCACCAACGGTGTTCCACACGGCATTTATGCCACTGAAACCACTTTGACTTTACCATTTATGGAACGAAAACGTTCCTTTGTCTTTCTTAAAAGACGTTGAACTGGGATACGACCAGTTGTAAAATGTTCCACGTGAAACGTTTTACAACTGGCCGACTCTCAGGCCAGTTCAATTTATTTTTTATTGGCAGTCAAAACCTGAGAGAATATGCAAGAAGCCCCTTTCTCAACGCGAGAAAGGGGCTTCTTTTCATTTTATGGATGTTAGGGTAGTTGCTTGAAGATCAACTTATACCAGCAAAAGCTTTTGCTGTGCTGAGCAATACTTCCCATTGTTGGGCGGGGATCTGGGGGATGATCTTAATGAGTTCGGGAATATCGCGGTCTGTAGTGGAAGCACTCGCATTCAGAGCTTCGCACCACTGCTTGTTCTTGAGTGCCTTGCGAATATCGGGACTCTGGAGTGCTTTGACAATGCCTGCATCGAGCATTTTGGGGTCGGCAATTACCTGACTGATGACAGGGTCTGTCATCAGCTTTTCCATCTGAGAAAAAAGTCTGCGGCCTTCAAGTGTTTTCTGTGCGCGTTCTTTATACGCCAAAAAGAGAAGCAATTGAGGATCGAGATCAAGTGCTTTTGCAAGATTCGTACACACGTCGTCGGATGGTATGCGTTCCCCCTTTTCTATTTGATAGATATAAGTGCCCCACACCCCAATGGTTTCACCCAGAGCCTGCTGGCTAAATCGTCCAGTACGAGCTTGTTTTATTATTTCACCAAACCTCATACACCCCTCCCTAAAGGTCAATCGCATTTAAAAATTTCATAACATAATATGAATTGAAAAGAGCCGCGTGGCAAGCTAAATTCTTGAGAAATAGATGAGTTAAACGAAAACATTTCCTCTTGACAACACAAACTTGACAGTGTATATTTTGGTCATTGCACTCTGTTACTCCCCACACAGAAGGCAATGCACACACACTTGTTTGTGTATGTGCGGGACATAATGTCCTGAAAAATAAAGAGAAACGCGATTCAGTTAAATTATATTTTTGCCTGAGTTCAAGTCTCTCTTTATGGGTGGGGAGGGTAAGCCGATCTTGCTCTGATTCCCCTTTCTCCCCAGATCGTCAGGCTTATCCTCCCCATTTCCCCTTTTTCTCCCCCTTTTTTTTCTGTATTCCAAGTACGGAGATTCTTTCGTACTCCATCTGTCTTTTCAGGAATTCGCCCATGGCCCTTGATGCTGGCGAACTCGATCTCATTCGAGAAACCGTTCGCGACGCCATTGATTCTTCGCAAGAAAATTTCGCTCAAATGGTCGCCAGGCAATTTGTAGAAATTCGATCTGACCTCCAAAATGTGCAGGATGCGATTCGCAAAATAGGCACACGCCAAGCTCAGGTCGAGGCCGATATATCAGAAGTCGGTCACATCTGCGAACAGCTCAAGCGCAGGCTTTCGATCATACACGATGGTATGGGTACTGCTGATCGGCTGTTGCAAGAGCGTGAAGTTTCGCTCAGATTGGATCATCTCGAACGCGAGCTGGCAGAATTGCGAAACCGTTTGCCCTCTGTTTGACATTCCCTCCCCAAACATCAAATCCTCTGGAAGTGTTTTCCGTGACTTTGGGATATCTCAATCTGAAACAACCGGATTTTCGAGTCGTCCCAGTCCATCAATTTCACATATCACATGGTCGCCGTGTTTGAGCCAGAGTTGCGGCTCACGCCCCATACCCACACCGGGAGGAGTGCCGGTAAAAATCAAATCTCCGGGGGTGAGCGTAAAGACATGGGTGAGATAAGCAATGAGTTTGGGTACGCCGAAAATCAGTTGAGAGGTATTGGAATCCTGTACTGTCTCGCCATTGAGGATACAGCGAATGCCCAGGTTATGAGGATCGGGCACATCTTCTGTTGTGACCAGATCAGGTCCTATTGGAGCAAATGTGTCAAAGGTCTTGCCCATCATCCATTGTGCGCCTGGTTTTTCAAGCTGGTAATCACGAGCACTCACGTCGTGTCCGACCATGTAGCCCGCAACGTGGTTGAGGGCATCTTCTTCAGAGATGTTGCGACCGCGTTTGCCAATGACGACCACAAGCTCGACTTCGTAGTCAACCTGGGAACTCGCGCTGGGAGCCACGATATTTTCATCGGGTCCGATGATGGATGATGCATATTTGGAAAAGACAATGGGTTCGTCGGGAATGGGCATACCGCTCTCGGCGGCATGATCGGCGTAGTTGAGACCTATACAAATGATTTTTTCTGGATTGTCGATGGGAGCATGAACAGCGACATCTGTTGCAGAAATGGCATGATCCCCTTTATCAATTATTGCCTGGGCTCTGGAAATGGCGTTATCGCCTGCTTCGAGAAATTCTTTCATGGTGGAGGGAATCGAAGGATCCGCAGTGCTGAGGTCAATGATCGAATCGCCTGATCGGGCACCGAGCTGGCGCTGCCCCTGGTGAGCAAATGTAACAAGTCGCATAATGATGTTGTCCTTGGGAATGTGGAGGTTTGTGTTGTTCCGCGAACAATAAAGCGTGGAGGAGAACCACTGTCAAGGGAGATTTGGGGGGTATTGTTTCCGCGCTCAGGTATTGTAACAATCACCTGCAGAGAGGTGGTAGTTTATTTTCTCCGAGATGTGCAAACGGATTGTTGCCTATGATGAGCGTCTGGGCTTATATTTAGAAAATTACATCTATATGATATGAAGGAGAAATGTCCATGAAACGAGTTGTTTTTTTAGGGCTATGTCTTTCGATAGCGGCCTGTGGAGGGAGTGGAATGGAAGATTTAAAACAAGCCAATGAAAAGTTGAACAACGAGAATCGGTCGTTGAAAAGCTCTTTGAATAAGGCACAAAACCAGATTGAGCGTGCCAGCGAGGTCGGAGGCCGAATGCTGTTTCTGGTAAATCAGATTCGGAATGTGAAGGCGCGTATCGCGACGAATATGGGCGATATCGAATTGAAATTCTATCCCGAAAAGGCACCAGTTCATTGTTTTGCCTTTATCACGCGAGCCGAAAGCGGATTTTATGACAATACCAAGTTTCATCGCGTAATTAAAAATTTCATGATTCAGGGTGGCGATCCAAATTCAAAGGACGATGATCCATCTGAGTATGGAATGGGGGGACCACTCGTGCATATTCCTCATGAATTTAATGATGCAAAACACGTACCGGGCATTCTTTCTATGGCACGCATTTCAGATGTGTCGGCTGGTGCCGGGTCACAATTTTTCATTATGCATGGGACTTCGCCCAATTTGGACAATCAATATACTGCTTTTGGAGAAGTGACAAAGGGAATGGATGTGGTTGACAAAATTGCAATGGTCGAAATCGCTCCAGGGGATCGGCCAATAAAACCCGTGGTGATCAAGCGCATAGATGTGTTTCGATAGGACAGACATGAGGAGGAAAAGCAACCAAAGGGGGCGTGTCGTATTGCATGTGGAAAAGTGGATAATATTATCAACAATTTAAGTAGTTGATTTTATTTAACAAAGAAACAAATTAATACAGCTATTCAAAAGTTATCCACACACTTTTCCACATTGTCTCTTGGGTTTTCCGCCGCTGAAATGCGGGCATTTCTGGTTGTTTTTGGGCCTGTGTGGAAAGGGATATTTCGCTTGCTACACCTACAGAATTGGCCTATATTTGGATTTATTATAGCATTAGAAAACTCAAATAAAAACTTCACTATCCGTGGGTTTAAACAGTGATTGAAAAAGTTAAAGATGATGTCGCCGAGATTTTGGCACCTTCTACAGAATATCTCGTCGAAAAACGCTTTACTCCCGATTTGTTGACCATGATCGGGTTTGTTTTCAATATAGGTGCCGCAGTGCTCTTTGGCTTTGGATTGTATATGTGGGCCGGGTTAACGGTGCTTGTTGCGGGTATTTTTGATTTTCTCGACGGGCAGGTGGCGCGCAAGGGCAAGACAGAATCCAAATTTGGCGCGCTTCTCGATTCCACTGTTGATCGATATTCCGAAATTTTCATCTGGTTTGGCATTGCGATTAGTTTCATACGAGCTGATGATCTCTGGACAAGCTCGGCGGTCTTTTTTGCATTGGCAGGATCTCTGATGGTGAGTTATGTGCGCGCGCGCATCGAGGGTCTTGGGGCGGAGTGCAAAGTTGGGTTTATGCAGCGCCCCGAGCGCGTTATTGCCATTGGTGCTGGCGGAGTGATCGTCCCTTTGATTGGGGATATCGGTTTGATCGTCGTGGTCTGGGCAATTGCTCTGTTGGGAAATTTTACTGCAATGGAGCGGGTAATTCATTTTCGTAAGCTGACAAAATCATAAGGCCTGGTTGTCGAATACAGGATGACAAAACCCGGAGGTACCGCCGGGTTCTTTTTTTCCTTACAGAAAAACGTGGGAACAAATGTCCGGTATTTTCATATCATTTGAAGGCATTGATCAAAGCGGGAAAAGTACCCAGGCCAAGAAGCTGGTTGATTATCTGAGGGAGCGTGGGCACGAGGTTGTATTTACTTATGAGCCGGGCAGCACAGAACTTGGACAAAAAATCCGGAGTCTTGTACTCGGACGCACATCGGCGGGCAAGATAGATTCAACCGCCGAGATGTTCTTATTTTCAGCGGACCGCGCACAGCACGTCAACGAATTGATTCGACCATCGCTGGATGCGGGCAAAGTGGTAACTTCAGATCGTTACGTCGATTCTACACTGGCTTATCAGGGCTATGGTCGAGGGTTGAATCTCGATGACCTGAGAATGATTCAAAACGTGGCCACGGGTGGTTTAAAACCAGATATCACAATCTGGATAGATGTCGATTTGCAGACGATTCAAAAACGGGAATTGCCACTTTTTTCAGATCGCATTGAATCAGAAGATAGAGGAGGAGAGAAAACATTTTTTCAAAGGGTTCGGCAGGGTTTTAAAGAAGCATATCAATCTGAACCCGATCGCATTTTCAGGGTGGATGGAACACGATCTGTTGATGCTGTGTTTAAGGATATTAAAAAGGTGGTTATCAATCGAATTAAGCTCAGAGATTTATATAAGATCAATTTGAAAGACTGGGTGCTTAGTACTATTGAGAAAGTGGAAAGAGGAACGGATTGGAACTGCGCGTGGAAGAAGACATATTTTGAGCTGGGAGGCAAGAGCAGAGAAAGCGGAAGCAAATTCTGTCCTATGAAAGGCGCAGAGGTCCTGTATCGATTGGGAAGAATTAAAGGCAGTGGGCAGCCTTTTCGAAATCCAGAATTGAAAGAGATATGGAACTTTTCAACGAATGGTGCCTATGCGATTCTGGCGTTGGAATACATTGCAGAAAAGCCCGATATTTCTCGGTCTGAGTTGTGGCCCAGGATACAAGAACGTATTCGTTCTGAATTGGGTGAGGAACCCGCAAAGTTCAATCAAGGTGCTCCCACAGTTGCATATAAGCTGTGGCATCTCGGACTGATCAGGCACGACAAATGAGACTGCCGCAAGAACCTGTTACCACAAACTGGAGGCTCCCCATGTTTGGAGCGAAATTCCGAAGAAGATTCGCCATTTTTACAACTTTAATTGGTGTTTTGGGTGTTTATCTGGTGCTCGATTCCCGGTTGGTGACCGGCGAAGATGCTTATGCGCAATTGGGGCGCGGGTTTGAGGAGATTAACGAAGCCTACGAGCTGCTCTTCAACCAGTATGTCAATGAGCTGAAGCCAGAGGATTTGAGCAAGGCTGCCATTTCCGGCATGTTGTGGGATCTGGATCCTTATACTACCTTTTTTGATAGCAATGACCTCAAGCAGCTTCAGATAGAAACACAGGGCAA
>MKWU01004888.1_pt1 | contig 15236 bp, 23 predicted proteins | sample 809101 | NCBI WGS metagenome assembly MKWU01 (sample SAMN05860141, study PRJNA318959) | sponge metagenome | host: Aplysina aerophoba | place: Slovenia: Piran, Adriatic Sea, Gulf of Piran | collected 2013-05-07 | reverse complement strand
CGCGCTCTACTCAGCAACCAGGGAGGTGATTGACCGGCAAACGACAACCTGATATTTGTCTAATCGCTCCGCTCCCAGGGTGGTCAATGACCGTGAAAATCTCGGTCAATGACGATGAAAATTCACAGTACGGCGTATCATGGCGGCTAGGGTAGCCATCCAATCGACGAACCAGTCACACTGCTCCAAAAGCTTAACCGGAGTGTAGTGTTCTGGACTTGCCACATGTACAAGCTGATCACGAAAAGCAATGAGGTCTCTGTGATGGTATTCACCAAACGTTTGCCAGAACCAATCGGTCTCTGCCTTGCATCCGCCGACCGAACCCATCAAGTACCGAGTTCTCACGGCGTACCACTTAATTGCGGCGTGAGCCATTATCCCATCCATTATGTCGGGTCGGTCATTTCTTCCCGTGGACTCGTCAACGACTGCCTCCAAATACGACCGAAAATTCCAGTCCTCTTCGCTGGCATAAGAAACCGTGTCGCTGGCTGGGTTCGTAACCTTGACCAGTCTGGATCTGGCGTGGCTCAACATATCCGCGATATTTTGGATAGTTTTGAACACCATTACAATTTTTGTTAAGTTATCAACTTGTTCAATTTGCGAGAGTATGTCGTCATCGGTGAGGCCTATTATCATTGACTGGACTTTCTGTAGTATGGACTGACGACTGGTACAGCCTTCGTATAGGATTATGTGAGCCACCGCTTCTGGTAAACTGATCCTCTCTTGTTCTAGAAGTTTTCCTGCAGCAATATCATTCAGGTGCGCCATGGAAACACTCCAAAAGCTAAACCCCAATCCACCGAAGAGGTGATTGTCGAGGGGTGCTGAGGGGGTAAGAAAGTGCTCCCGGCTTCGGGGATAATGGTTTGTGAAATAGCAAACGGCCCTGAAACAAGGAGCACCCAGAAGATGCTACCACTTGAGCAGCCCGACCGCATCCAAATCGCTTTCGACGATCACCGCCTGGTAGCCAATGCTGGGCTGCTGCTTCCGGAGACTGCAGAGTCGCGGCATAATGCTCGCGACGCAGTGGGAGAAGGGGACCGCCGGACACCTGCGCTCCATCGGTAATAGCTCCCAACCACGCCACACAACCCGGCGGCTCTGAAAGTGACAAGAGGGCAGGCGAAATTCGGAAAGGCGATGTGGTTCTCGGGGACCTGTCCCAGGGTGCCGGGATGCGCCGGAAACGGTTCAGCCAGCCGTGAGTGGGTTCCGCCGCCCGGCGGCGCGCCCTGAACCCGGCCTCCCGCCTGATGGCCCTCGCCTCCTCGCCGCGACTGCGGATGCGGGCGGTGAAGCCGAGCTCCCTCTGCGGTGGGTCTTCCTGGGGAGCGTAGGGCGCCGCGCTTGAGGAGGCGGTTCGGTGGCGTAGTTTGGGCCGAACTCTGCCACTTTCGGCGCCTGGCCGTTGGTTCCGCTCGGGGCGCCTGATGACACTGCGCCCCTTTCTGGCAGAGTTGTTCCTGTGTACTATGCCACCGTAGTACCATGCCACCATGGACGTGCCCCACTACTGGACCGCCGACCAGGTCCAGCGCCTCCTCGACGCGCTGGCCGCCCACAACCGCCACCAGGCCCGCACCGCCGCCCTCATCATGTGGCGCTCCGGCCTGCGCGTCTCCGAGACCCTCGAGCTCGAGTGGCGGGACCTCGACTACTCCGGCGAGCCCGCGACGCTGCTGGTCCGGCGCTCAAAGACCCGCCGGGCGCGGACCGTGCGGCTGCACCCCGAGCTGGTCCAGCTCTTCACCAACTGGCCCGCCAACCGGTCGCCGCGGGACAAGGTGGCGGCCATCGGCATGCGGACGGCGCTGAGCCACATCGCCGACGGCATCCGGTGGGCGGACCTCGACCAGGAATCGCCCGGGACCGGGAAGCGGCGCCCCGGCGCCCACAGCCTGCGCCACAGCGCCGCCCGGCACTGGCTGATGGTCGGCCGGGTCCCGCTCAACGTGGTCTCGGCCTGGCTGGGCCACGCCAACGTCCAGGTCACTCTCCGCATCTACCTGCCCATCGTGGGCAGCGACCACGGTATGGAGAACGTGCCGTAGTTGACGCCGCGGCGGCGGCGCCCGGGGCGCGCCGAAAGAAAAGGGTCCCATTCACGCAACGGCCGTTTGTCGAACCACATTGGGTGTCAACAGGCCGGCATGACGAACGCCCGGAACGGGTCCGGCGATGCATTGCGGCGGGTCTTGCCGACGACGCTGGCCAGCCGCGGCCCAGTTTTTGAAGCTGCGCCTGATCCCGTGGGGTGTGCCGGGTATTTCCAGCCGGCGCATGAGGGCGGCAAGCCTGGCTTCCGCCAGGCATTTGCCGCCGCGTTCAGCAGGGAAGATCGGCCCATCGCCGTTCGTGCGTGCTTTGGCGTAGGTCAGAATCCCGATGGCCAGGGAGGACAGGGGCACAGCGTGGGGGCGTCCTCCTTTCATGCGGGCGGCGGGGATATGCCAGGTGTTGGTTTCCCAGTCGATCTCGTCCCAGGTAGCTGAGCAAGCCTCGCTGGAGCGGGTGTCGGTGCACACCATGAAAAGTAAGCAGCAGACCTCTGCCCACCATGCGTCGGCATCTCGTATCTGTCTGAGGGCGGCGACCAGTTCGCCGGGATTCAGGTGCGGGTGATGGTTGGTCGGTTCGTTTGTCATTTTGATGTCCTCGCTGGTTCGGTGCGTTGTGATGGTGGCGGCTGGTCCATACCATCCATACGATCATGACTGTCGGTCGCTGGCAGCGACCACGGCGGGGATCGTGCCCTAACGAGTTGGTTTCCCTCGGCATGCACCTCGTTTCGAGTATCTGGACCGGTGTCTCGAGGCGGTTTGACGTTCGTCGTGGCTGGGGTCGCGCGTTGGCGCATATCGCTCATGCGGTAGGTCTCACGCGGTTTTGTCGTCAGAGAACAACTGATCGAAAGAGAGCTGCCGTTCGAACGAAGGCTGCTGGTCGTCTTCGGCTGGGCCGTCCACGTCGGTGGCATCGTGGTCTGGGCCCTGCTCTTGGTCTTGGTCCTGGTCCTGGTTCTCGTCCTGCTCTTGGTCTTGGTCCTGGTCCTGGTTCTCGTCCTGCTCTTGGTCCTGGTCCTGGTTCTCGTCCTTTGGTGCGATGAAGGGTCCGCACGTCTGGGAGAGGAAATCCGCGTACTCCTGCAGTAGTTTTCTGCGCTGTTCGAGGAGATTCGTGCGCCTGTACGCCCGCTCCACCCTGTTACCTACGACGTGTGCGAGCGACATCTCGGCGAGTTCTCGGGCCTCAGGGTGGTTCTCAGAAACCCAGTCCTTAAAACTGCTGCGAAGGCCGTGGGGCACGAACGGGAGGGCGAGTCTTTTTGTAAGGTCTGAAAGATTGGAGTCGCCAATGGAGTCGCCGCCTCGTTTGGGCGGGAAGATGATGCCCCTGGAGCGGCCTTTCCTTTTGGCAAGCCGCAAAATCTCCATGGCCGGTGTGGAAAGTGGGACCACATGGTCGTCGGGCCCCTTCATCCGTTCCGCTGGAATGGTAAGGGTGGCTTTTTCCATATCGACATCGTCCCAGGTGGCTTCCCTGGCCTCTCCGCTGCGGTCAGCTGTGAGGGCCATGAAGAGCAGGCAATATTTCTCTGCCCACCAGGTGTCCGAGTCCCTGATCTGGGCGAGGTACTGGCCCAGATCCTGGTAGGGGGCGGCTGGGTGGTGCACAGGGGGTGGCTGAGTGCCCATTAACCGTGTGTTGCTGCGAACCGCCGGGTTGGTGGTGCGGAATTCGAGGCGTATGGCCCAGTCCATCACCTGTTTGAGGTGATTTTGCACGTTGTTGGCGGTTGCGCTTTTGTCGATCCAGATCGGTCGGAGTACGTCGATTACGTCCTCTGCGTTGATGTCGGAGACCAGCTTGGTCAAGATGGGCAAACAGTATCTGTTTTTGGAGAGGTGCCATTGGTTGACGATCCGCCTTGCTTTTTTCTCTCCTTTCCGGTTCCATTCGGGAGTACGGAGGGCGATCAATGCATCGAAGGCTTCGGCGAGGGTGGGGACGACCCGTTTAGGTTTTAGGATGTCCTCGCCGAGGGCGAGTTTTCGCGCTTTTTCGAAAGCCCTTACGCGTGCCATCTTCAGGGTGATCTCAGGATAGTTTCCGAGGCCGATGGTGCGCTGTCTGCCGTCTATGAGGACCCGCTGTTGCCAGAACAAACGGAGTCCACCGCCGGCCTTCTTCCGGGCGACGATGGCCAGCCCGTGGCTGCCGTGACCATCGCCCCGTTTGCACGGTTCCTTGATGGACCGTATGAAGGTCTCGGTGAGTCGAGGAGGGCGCTCGTCTACCATGGGAACGCCCCCTTTTGTGCACACTGTTGTGCACACTTTTTGGAGCAGCGAGGCCGAGAGCGGTTGTACTCAGCAATACCATTGCAGCAGAACAGATTTGCTGATGTGAGTACGAAAAGGGCAAATATGTCACTAAAAACATTACGGAACATATGTCCGTATTGGCGAATACCGTTGTTGACAAATTCGTATTCCCTGAATTCGTCACAGGCTTTTCTGAGTAGGACACGGCTCGACGCACGTGTTTGTGCACACTTTTGTGCACACTTCGGAGGGTGGGCCGTGCAGCCGTCATTGCAGCTACGACGGGGGTGGCGCCGGCGCAGCGGGGACGCGATACGAGCGTGCTGACCGGTGCGCCCAAAGACCGGGAAATGTGCGGTCGCGGTCGCGGTTGTATCCGGACCCGGACCAACAGCAAAAACAGAGGCGTGCGGGGACATAAAAACACCTGGAACTTACCCTGCCAGTGTCCTGACAGAGCGTGGAGCGTGCCTTTAAATCCCCGCTGGCGCGGGGCAATGGAGTATCCCGACCATGTGGGGGTCGGGGGAGGGCGGCTAAATCCCCGCTCGCGCGCGGGAGCCAGCCCACTGGCTGGGCAGGGCCGTGAACTCCCTGTTGCCCGGTGAATCCCCACTCGCGCGGGGGAACCAGTCCCTGCTATGATCCTAGCACATGGGCAGGTCGGGTCGGTCGCGGACGTCCTGGAGCTGAAAGATCCTTCGGAACCGCCCGGGTTTGCCTCAATTGCGGCATGGCTCGCGCGCGAGGATGGACCATCGGCGGGCCGACCAGCCGATGATCAGACGGTTGCAGTTCGTGCAGGAACCGTGGGCGTGGGGCTGAACGGAATCGCCGTCGACGCGCTCGAAGGCCGCGGTGGCCATCTCCCGTATGCCGTCCCGCGCCAGGTCCCGGATGTCATGCCGGTTTTCGTCGAGCCCTTGTTGCCACCTACTGGTGACGCAAACCCTTCGGAAGATATGACCATGATCGAACTGCAGCGATTCCCGGAGGTCGGACAACGGCTGACCGCCGCGCTTCGCGACGCAGCGGGCGCCGCCGTGCGTTAAGCCTGCAGAGAGATCTGTCAAGCGTATGAGCGAGTGGGGCTTGTTGCACCCCGGCATGCTGAGGTCGCTGGACATAAGGGCCTTGGCGGATTTGAGGACAATGCGGCCTTTCTGCTCTCCGAGCGCCGGCGGTAGACCCGCCAGCCATATCGATGCCCGGTGCGCCTCGCCCAACCCCAGGTGCGTGGACCGGTTTGCCCGGGGACTGCCGGCGCCAGCGGCCGTAACGGCGGACCCGCGGCGGAAAGTCGGGCATCTGGCGCTGGCAACAAAACCGGCCGCCCCGTCGTCAGGGCGGCCGGCGTCGCCGTTGGTCGGCGACTACTTCATTGTGCCGATGGGCGTTGCGTCCGCGCCATGGTTGAGTGTCATCAATCTGGAGAGGCGGGATACCCGTTCCACGGCGCGGATTGCCGTTGCTCAGCGCGCCGGTGGTCGGTCCCGCCCGTACTCTTACGACGTCCGTCGCCTCGGACGGGAGGGAAGGGTGACCAGGCGACGCACGTCGCCTGCCGGTCCGCTACCTTCCGGTTGGGAACGGCGCCGGTTTTCAGGCAATGGGAGCGGCCGCAGCAGCTCCTGCCTCGACCTCGCGCAAAAGTCAGCGGAAGCCAGTGATGGGATCACAACGGAACGCCGACACCGGATGCTGGCATCAGTGGCTGGCGCCGGAGGTTTTCCACCGTCCAGCGCGAACCCTGAAGCCCGGGATCCTCCGGCTGCCCGCCGCCATTTGTCCGCCCCCCTCGCCGGCGCCGTCAGGCGGAAGGCCCAGCCGGGGTCAACGCCGCGCCAGCGGCAGTTGGACTTCCGCCGGGTCGGGCCAGCCGGCCCGGTGTTCACGCCCTCCGGTAAGTCCCCAAACCTCAGCCGGGTTGCCGGCAGAATGTGACGTGCGTCACATTGCGCCGCAGCTCCTCCGTCATCTGCAGGGCCGCACCGGTTGAAAAAGTCGACCCCACCGCAGAGCCCAGCAACCAGTTCGGCTGCAATGCCCGCGCCGCCGCGGAGACCCCAAACTGCGCCCGCGGCGGCGGCGTCTGGCCGACCCCCGACAGCGAGCCGGCGTGGGTCTCCAGCGTCAGCATGAGGTTGGGCAATCCCAGGCCGCTGGCGACTTCAAGAGGACACGGGGCGGGCCGCGGCGCCACTGCATGAGCTGACGTGGCCGGGTCGGCCATGCTCCGGGTTCATGCCGGCATGGCCGGGGAGCGGTTCCCCCCTCTGAACGAGCCCTCGCTCCAGCGCCCGTGGCGATGGATCACCACCGCAGAAACCGACGCTCCCGGCAGGGCCGCCCGGAATCCCGCCGGGCTTGCAGGTTACGGGCGGCTCTTCCACCGTGCGTGTACTCGCGGGCGCATCCTTGGGACGACCAATAGGTGTCGGGGAGCAGCTCCTCCACCGGTTCGTAGGGAGCCAGGTCGTGCACCTTGTTGATGTCAAAATAGCGCGCTCGAAGGAATTGCCGGCCGTTGAGGTGGCTGTCGACCGGAATGTAGCGGGCGACGAACGCCTTTCCGTCCCTGGCAGTCATGAAACGACCTCCTTCCTCCTGGCACAGTCGTTCCGCAGGCGCGGGCGCAGTGAGCGCGGCAGACGCGGTTCCACGCTGACACCGCGAGTGTGGAGCCGATACCGCCCTGCGCATGCGATGACCAAGGCCAACGCGACCCGCCGATTGGTGCGTCGCCATGCTTGTGGTCACAGTCCCGCTGCAACAATCGACGCCCCACTGAACTCCGTCAGTACCGGGCGATTGGCGCCCTGCAAGCACGATGGCGGCGGGGATTGTATCGCGCCAGAGACGGGCCCGCAAGTCGCAACCTCAATCCAGAGTGTTCAGACTTGCTGAGGCGAAGCGTCCCGTTTACCGCTGCCTACGGTCCGGCTGTGCAGGGACAGCCGAGGTTTCGGCCGTTTTGAGGCGCATCGCAAAGCTGGGTCCCCTCAACTCTTTTCGCTTTCCATTCAATGGGGCAGATCAATGGGGCAGAATCACTGGACAGCAAATTGACATGGTTCGTTGCGAATAGCAGAGTTTCCCGTTCAATTGAAATTGGCTTGCTCTGCGGGGATTGCCGTGCTACAAGTTGCGCCATCTCTAGAAGGAATAGTCTCGTTCATGCCGGTGTCCAGGAACGCGATCGATCGTAACCGGTTCCTCAACGTCCAGTTGCCCTACCAGCTTCGAGCCTCTGATTTCGACGCTGCCATGCAGGATGTGTACGACTTCTTATTCGACGTCAACTCCAACTTGGTGGACCGTGGATTGAGCCGTCTGGATGACATGCTCCGTCCGGCAGCGCTTTCCGGGCTTCTCTCCGACATGCTCACAGAGAGTTTGGCGCGCCATTCCCGCAGCCTCACCCAAAACACCTATTTCAACGGGCACCCGGATTTGGTTGTTCGGGGTATCTATCCCGACGATTCGGTCCGATCTGGAGATCAGGGGGTGGAGGTTAAGTCCACTCGCCGGAGGGGTGGGGCGGTGGATACGCATGGAGCACGCGACCAGTGGATGTCGGTGTTCGTCTACACGGTGGACAACGCCACGGAACCTGCGGTCGACCGTCAGCCGCTGACGTTCACCGAGGTTTACGTCGCCTCCGTAACCACGGATGACTTCAGGCGCAACGAACGTGGCGAACTGGGCACTCGGACGGCAACCCTTCATGCGGATGGCTTGAAGAAGCTGCGCAGCGGGCTGCTCTACCGAGCTCAGGGTTCCAGTTGAGCGAGTTTGGGAATGGCGGACTTGGCCAACGTGAAGTAGTGCTCGTCTTTCTCGGTACCGACGGCATGGTAACCAACCGCCAACGAAGCGGCCAGGGTCGAACCGCTGCCGGCGAACGGGTCGAGGATCGTCCCGGTTCCCAGGGGTAGAACTCCCCTGACCACCTGCCTCAAGAACGCCTGCGGTTTCAGGCTGGGGTGAGGAGCGATTTCCCGCTCGGGTTTCCGCGTGGGCGCGGACTCGATAACATCGCCGAACGGCTTGTCTTCCGATATGCGCCGGAATCCACCCGTGTGCCACTTGCGAAGGTTATCCTCGACTCGGCCCTCGATCGGCTTGCGGAACATCAGCCAGGGCTCCCACATTGATCTGGGCATCACGCTCACGCCGCTGAATTCCTGGTGTGCCCCTTTAGGACGGTCTCCGCCCCGCATTGTCATCACCAGCCTGACTATATCCCCCCTGCGCTCCAATCCGGCGGTGTCCAGTGCCTTGGCCACGATATGAGAGACCAGTGGATTGGTGGCCACGATGACGTTTGCGCCAGGTACAAGTTTGGGAAGCGCGAGACGACCCCAATCGACGAAGAAATCCTCAATGTGATCCAGCTGGTTTTTGGTGAGGGTCGTGAACCTTGGGAGTGGCGACCGGGTGTGTCCGTCGTAGGATGGCGGCAGGCGCCAAACACCGCCATGTCCCTCCCTCATTTTGGTCTGCTGTTCTGTGGTGTACTCGTGCAAGCCGTATGGAGGATCGGTGACTATGGCGTGGATGGACTGATCCTGGATGTCTCGGATCCAGATGAAACAGTCAGCGTGGTAAAGCGTGACCTGTTCGTGGTGGAATGATTCCGGCCATTGGGTCGGCGAACCACTTTGAGCCGCTGCGGAAACCTCTGTCATTGACTGTCCTCTGGTCCTTGAAGCGCCCTGAGCCTCGAATTGTTAGGGCAAATGCCCGTGTCGGGGTCATCGTTAGTGCCCTCGGATCGTTAGTGCCCAATGATATCGGCCAGGCGCAATTATATCCTTGGGAACTTCTCGTGCACGACCCGCATTCTCGATCGTGCCGGCTTTCGGGAGTGTTTGTAACTCAGGTCTACTTCGAGATTTTTCGCGGAAGTTGTCGCTGGTCCCGGTTTCCGGTTGATAGACCCGTGCTCGCCGGGGACCGGACGTGACGTTGTCATGAAAACGGCAGGCAACCTGCCGGCGCGTCGGCGAGTGGTAACCGGTGGCCAGCATCCGGCGGGTTACACTCCGGACGGCTCGCGCATGGTGTAAACTTGCGCCGCTTCAACGGATGTTGGGCGCCTATTTCCGTTTGCGTCAATCTGACGCACCGAGAGTTGGCAAGATGCCATAGCTGGTTGGACTGGCCATCGTGGTCGCAATCGCGTTGGCGCTCTGGTTCTATGGCAGGAGGAACGTTCGCCGCGCCAGAGGCAGCGACCTGACCGAACTGCGCCAGGCTGAGCACAAGGTCAAGGTGTCGGATCCGATCATGCGGAGGGACATCGACATCCTGGAGCGGCACGGCTCGGACCTGTTGCAGGACGCCATAGAACTCAGGCGCGCGCAATTGTTACGGGGCGGGCACCCGGACAGTCCGCCCGCCGAGTGAGAGCGCCGCGACATTTGCCCGTTTGGAGCGCTGCTCGTGAACATCAACCTGGAGGCATTTGCGGAACGGCGCCGTGAGGCCGAACGAAAGGCCGGGGTAAGACCTCACCTGCTTGGCGGGCTGGTTTTCCCAGGCGGGTAGTGGTGCGCCGGATACGAACTTGCAAGGCCTCTGACCATGCCGGGAGTGCGGTTCTTTAGCTGATGTCAGTTTCAGCAACTGGATGATGCGCGATATTGGGCATATCGCGCATCGAAAGCTTGTGGTTGGGCCGTGGACCCGGCGTTACTGCGCCGCCGCGGGTCCCATGGTCTCGGTGAGATGATCGGCCCACATCTGCATGACGCGTCTCCGTTCTCGGAGGCTTTTGCCGTCCAGAAACGCTGCCAGGACGGGGTGATGGAGCTTGAAGGCCAGCACTTGGTATGCGGTGGTTGGCGTAATCTCGGGGTGTTCCATGGCCCAGTTTATGAAGCTGCGTCTGATCCCGCGGGGTGTGGCGGGTATTTCCAGCCGGCGCATGAGGGCGGAAAGTCTGGCGGAAGCCAGGCGCCCGCCGCTGCGTTTGGCAGGGAAGATCGGGCCTTCGCCGTTCGTGCGCTCTTTGGCGTAGGTCAGAATCCCGACGGCCTGGGAAGACAGGGGCACAGCGTGGGGGTCTCCTCCTTTCATGCGGGCGGCGGGGATGTGCCAGGTGTTGGTTTCCCAGTCGATCTCGTCCCAGGTCGCTGAGCAAGCCTCGCTGGAGCGGGTGACCGTGAACGCCATGAAAAGTAAGCACAGACTTCTGCCCACCAGGCGTCGGAATCTCGTATCTGTCTGAGGGCGGCGCCCAATTCGCTGGGATGCAGGCTCGGGCGGTGGTTGGTCGGTTGGTGTGTCATTTTGATTGTCCTCGCTGGTTCGGTGCGTTGTGGAGTCGCCCGGGACCGGCCAGCGGCGCCCCGGCGCTCACAGCCTGCGCCACAGCGCCGCCCGGCACTGGCTGATGGTCGGCCGGGTCCCGCTGAATGTGGTCTCGGCCTGGCTGGGCCACGCCAACGTCCAGGTGACGCTGCGCATCTACCTGCCCATCGTGGGCAGCGACCACGGCATGGAGAACGTGCCGTAGCCGGACCCGGCCGGGCGATTGCAGCAACCGGTGGATGCGCGATATTGGGCATATCGCGCATCGAAAACTTGTGGTTGGGCCGTGGATCCGGCGTTACTGCGACGTCACGGGCCCCATGGTCTCGGTGAGACCATCTGCCCACATCCGCATGACGCGTCTCCGTTCCCGGAAGCTTTCGTCGGCCAGATACACTGCCACGATGGAGGGACGGGGATTGCGGGCCAGCGCTTGGTCTGCGGTGGTGGCCGCGATCTATGGTCGTCCCGCGGCCCAGTTTCTGAAGCTGCGCCTGATCCAGTGGGGTGGGGTGGGTATTTCCAGCCGGCGCATGCTGGCGGAAAGCTTGGCGGAAGCCAGGCATTTGCCGCCGCGTTCAGCAGGGAAGATCGGCCCATCGCCGTTCGTGCGTGCTTTGGCGTAGGTCAGAATCCCGATGGCCAGGGAGGACAGGGGCACAGCGTGGGGGCGTCCTCCTTTCATGCGGGCGGCGGGGATATGCCAGGTGTTGGTTTCCCAGTCGATCTCGTCCCAGGTCGCTGAGCAAGCCTCGCTGGAGCAGGTGTCGGTGAACACCATGAAACGTAAGCAGGAGACCTCTGCCCACCAGGCGGCATCTCGTATCTGTCCGAGGGCGGCGACCAGTTCGCCGGGATTCAGGTGCGGGTGATGGTTGGTCGGTTCGTTTGTCATTTTGATGTCCTCGCTGGTTCGGTGCGTTGTGATGGTGGCGGGTGGTCCATACCATACGACCATGACTGTCGGTCGCTGGCAGCGACCACGGCGGGGAGCGTGCCGTAGCCGGCTGATTTCCCTCGGCACGCGCCTCGTTCCAGGCACCTGGATCGGTGCGCGGTTTGATGTTCGTCGTGACCCGGGTCACGTGTTGGCGTAGTTCCTTCATGATGTAGGTCTCACGCGTCTCACGCAGTTTTGACGTTCGCGTGGTCCAGCGATTCGTGGTGCACCTTGGGGGTTGGTCTGCCCTAGTCCTCAGTGATGTCCTTTTTGTGCGGGATTGTCGGTGCGGTATCCGTATCTGATGGCCCGTCTCATGGCGGCAGCCAGGAAAGCGTGCACGTCGTGAGCTGTTCGGTTTCGACTGTCCCAGAGCGGTTCGATGACACCGAGGACGTCGGCCGTCGACACGTCCGAGACGACTTTGGAGCCTATGGGGGCGCAATGCCCCTTGAGCCGGTACCATTCGGTTATCGTTCTTTTCGGTGTGTCACCGCGGGTGCGAGCGGCTATCATCTGATCGATCACTGCGTCGAGGGTCGGCGCCGCAGATGTCTGAGTTCTGATGTCTTCGCCCTGTGCGACCCGCCGGACGTGGTCTGCGGCTGTGGCCCTAGCCATGGCGTTAGTGGGTTCGTTTGTCATTTTGATGTCCTCGCTTGTTCTGTACGTTGTGATGGTGGCGGCTTGTCCATACGACCATGTTGGTCGGTCGCTGGCAGCGACCACGGCGGGGAACGTGCCCTAACGGACTGGTTTCCCGCGGCGCACGCCCCGTTTCGAGTATTTGGACCCGTGTCTCGACGCGGTTTGACGTTCGTCGTGGCTGGGGTCGCGCAGCCGTCATTGGAGCTACGACGGCGGTGGCGCCGGCGCAGCGGGGACGCGATACGAGCGCGCTGACCGATGCGCCGAAAGGCCTGGACATGCACGGTCGCGGTTGTATCCGGGCCTGGATCAGCAGCAATACGAGCACTTGGGGTCATAAAAAACCTCGAGGCGGAAATGCGCCCTGATCTCAGTCTAAAGTTTCCGGCGATCCCACCAATGCGACGTCCGACGACTGACAGACCGGGGGCGGGTTATCAGGCAGCGCGCGCGCCTGCCGGTCCGCTACCTTTAGGTTGGGAACGCCGCCGGTTTTCAGGCAATGGCGGCCGCAGCAGCTCCCGCCCAGACCCGGCGCAAAAGTCAGTGGAAGCAAGGGATGGGATCACAATGGAACGCCGACACCGGATGCGGGCGCCGGAGGTTTTACACCGTCCAGCGCGAACCCTGAAGCCCGGGAACCTCCGGCTGCCCGCCGCCATTTGTCCGCCACACTCGCCGGCGCCGTCAGGCGGAAGGCACAGCCCGGGTCAACGCCGCGCCAGCGGCAGCGTGGCTTCCGCCAGGTCGTCCGTCTCGTCGGACCGGCGAACTGCGTTGAGAAGGGGAGCAGAACGGCAGTGGAATCAGCCGGGCCGGACCTCTAGCAACGACCGGGTCGAGCCAGCCGGACCGGTGTTCACGCCCCTCCGGTAAGTCCCCAAACTGCGCCCACGACGCCAGCGGCATACGACGTCCGTCGTATTTTTCGCAGCTCCTCGGTCATATGCAGGGCCGGACCGGTTGAAAAAGTCGACCCCATCGCAGAGTCCGGCAACCAGTTCGGCTGCAATGCCCGCGCCGCCGCGGAGTCCCCAAACTGCGCCCGCGACGCCGGCGCCTGGCCGACCCCCGACAGCGAGCCGGCGTGGGCCTCCAGAGTCAGCGAGAGGTTGGACAATCCCAGGCTGCTGGCGACTTCAAGAGGACACGGGGCGGGCCGCGGCGGCGCTGCATGAACTGACCCGGCCGGGTCTGCCATGCTCCGGGTTCATGCCGGCATGGCCGGGGAGCGGTTCCCCCTCTGAACGAGCCATTGCGCCGGCGCGCGCGGCGATGGATCACCACCGCAGAAACCGGCGCTCCCGGCAGGGCCGGCTGGAATCCCGCAGGGTTTGCAGGTTACGGGCGGCTCTTCCACCGCGGGGGCACTCGCGGGCGCGTCCTATTGGGACGACCAATAGGTATCTGGGAGCAGATCCTCCACCGGTTCGTAGGGAGCCAGGTCGTGCGCCCTGTTGATGTCGAAATAGCGCGCTCGAAGGAATTGCCGGCCGTCGGAGCCGGTTATCGCAAGGGTTTCGACGGTGTACTCCCGGTCGTAGGTCACCGTCATGACGCCAAAGTCCGGTATTTCAACCTCGCGGACGTATCCATCCGGGGTTTGCCGCGCGTCCTCGCGCGGCAACAGGGAGAACAACTGGAAGTTGAACCAAAGGTGGCTGATGTCCTCCACCGGTCCGGTATCGACCTCCGAGGAGTTCTCGGGGAGGAAGTACCACCGGTCCGCATCCAGGTCGTGGAGGTACATGCTGAAGCTGTTGGGACGGCTCACCACTTCGATGGAGCGCCTGATGGGCCGGGTCATATCCATCTTCATGACGAACTGGGATGTGGGATCGCCCGCCGTTCCCATCGTCCCCCATCCGCTGACGGCGGCCTCGATCGGGTAGCCCCCCTCGGTGAACTCGACGGGCATGTCGAAGGTTGCCTCGTACGAGACGCTCCTGAGGTTTTCGAAGACCTCCTCGAATCTCGCCTCCTCCTCCCCTGGTGACCGGTGAACCCGGGTGGGCTCCGCCGTCGACGTCGGCGAGGGCGAGGGAGCCGGCGTCGGCGAGGGTTCCGGAACGGCGGTCGCCGTCGGCGTCGGGAGGGGAGCGCCGGAACCTGCGGCGGTCCCCGAGACTGGCGCCGGGGCCGCTGCGGTGGATGCGCCGCCTTGTTCCGAGAGCCTCCCGGGGACCGGCGTCGCGGCGGCCCCCGGGGGCGGCGGCGTGAGGCGGACCGGGGCGCCGGCGGTCCCCGGCGTTTCGACCTGGCTGGGCGCGCACGCGAACGAGCCGGCGACCAGGACCAGCAGAACGGAGATCAGCGTGAATTGTCTCAAGGGTCTTCTCCTCATCGGCCAACGCGGCCTGGCGGGGCGCCGGAATTGTAGCAGTCAAGCGCAGGCTCCTCCCCCTGCTGGCCGTTGCCCGTCTCCGGACCTTGCGCCGACGCCATCCCGTCCCGGCTCAACTGGTCCCGGCTCAACTGGTCCCGGCTCACCCGTCCCTGGGGCCGCCTCACCGCCGCCCAGGCCCGCAGCAACTGCGCGGCGCCTTCGGTCAACCGGTTGACGGGGCCCGGCCCGAAAACTCTCCGAATCTGTGGACCGTCCGGGCCGGCCCCCACTCCCCGATCAGGACATGCGCCGCCGCGGCGCGGCGCCGGAGCCCAGGGCGATCACCGCCACGCTCGCCGCCAGCAGGATGCCCAGTCCCGGACCGGGCGCCGCGAATCCGCCCAGGGTATGCATGCTCCCGTCCAGGACCGGCGGCGTGAACCTCAGCAGCGCCAGCACGCCGGCGATCGTCAGCAGCGGCGCCCCCGCCCGGTACCGGCGCCGCACCACGCTCCACGCCGTGCCCAGTGTCAATAGTGTCGTTGTCCAGCGATTCCGTCAGGTTAAATGGAAAGGGAATTTGTCAGTCCTACCGTTTGGAGGTCAATTGGGGAAGGCGCCTGGAGCCACGGTTGTGTGGTTGGTTGGTGGGTTGTGTGAGGGC
>MKWU01004886.1_pt1 | contig 15239 bp, 12 predicted proteins | sample 809101 | NCBI WGS metagenome assembly MKWU01 (sample SAMN05860141, study PRJNA318959) | sponge metagenome | host: Aplysina aerophoba | place: Slovenia: Piran, Adriatic Sea, Gulf of Piran | collected 2013-05-07 | reverse complement strand
TGAAGTGGCGATTTTCAGTGTCGCTTTGGAAGAAGCCGACATTCAGAAAATATATAAGGATGGTCTCGAATTTGCAGTCTTGGCGGTTGACCCAGCTGACAAAATGACCACCACTTGGGCAAATGTGAAAGTCAAGTATTAGGAATCTTTAAATATTCACGCGGCGTTTGTAAGCCTATTCGCAAATAGTGCTGTATACGGACTGCAAAATTAGCGTAAAGGGCGGGACCCATACCCGCCCACACGCATGGTGAGGCACAAGCTAAACCCGCGTTCTACAGCACATATCGGATAGTGAAAGCGAATGGATAGGTGAACTCCCAAGCGCACTGCAATATAAAAAACAGAAAACGGAGGCACAAATGACGTTTAGTTATGACGAAACAGATGACTTTGACGAAACGGATGACTTTGACGAAACGGATGATTTTGAGGCGGAACCACAGGATGAATTCTTGGAAGAGGACGATGACGATGATTCTGATACCGCGCTCTCTCAGGCTTTTCGTCAAGCAGCGGCAGGGACAATAGTGGATGAAGACGAGGACGAGGACGAGGACGACGATACCCTGGAAGATGATGATACCGAGGAAGATGACGATACTGAAGAAGATGCTGATGGCGAGGAAGAAGATGTTAAGGGTGAGGACGATGATGCTGATACCGAGGAAGACGCTGACGCTGACGCTGACGAACCACAACTTATAGAGCCGGTAGAAGTGCTGCCCGACGAAAACGAAGATGATTTAGAAGTAGAACTGCCCCTACTTGAATTGGTTCCAACGGAACCGGAAGTCGAACTTTTCCGACCTAAGGAACAGGGTAACACTGCCTATAGGGACGCGAGGACAGCCTACTATGAAGCAAATGATTATCAACGGGCAATCGAAAAATTTAACGAGGCTATTGAATACGAAGTTCAAAGTGCCGAGGACAGCCTCACCGATGCCAACGAAATCGTTGCAAAATCGAAGTACTGGCAAGCAGAAGCGTACGTCAAATTACAAGACCTTCCGCAAGCTATTGGGACTTTTGAGGATCTGGTCAAAACTTGCCAAGGGCATTATCTCTCATTAGCCGCAAAGCGCAGAGCGGATCAATTGAACGCGAAAAACTCTTAAACGTCGGGCGTTTTGACGTACCGATGCGATTCTATATTGCTTAGAACAAACCTATTATAGTTAACAGTTAATAGTGGTTGGAAAGAGGTTTTGGATGAAGCGGTTTTTAGTTAATAGTTAATGGTTTATAGGGGTTGGTAAAGAGGTTTTAGATGCATCAGAACCCTCTTTCCAACAACCGATCACCAACAACCAACAACCAACAACCAACAACTATTTAGAAAAGGATTGACGAATTTGTGGAAACTTTGAAAAACTTTCTAAAACAAAAGGCAACGAACTTACGTATTCATTCCATAATCTCCACTTCGGAGGCAGGTTCTGGACATCCAACCACGTGCCTCTCGGCTGCGGATATCGTCTCCGCTCTCTTTTTTCACGCGATGCGTTATGACTGTAGCGATGCCCAAAACCCTAACAACGATAGGTTCATCTTATCCAAGGGACATGCCGCACCACTACTCTATGCTGCGTATGCTGAGGCGGGTATCATTCCGACCGAGAAACTCCGGACACTACGACAAATCGACAGCATTTTGGAAGGGCATCCGACACCTCGGTTTGAATGGACAGAGGTCGCAACCGGATCCCTTGGACAAGGCTTATCGCTTGGACTCGGCATGGCACTCAACGGCAAATACTTAGACGAATCCGATTACCGCGTCTATGTACTTCTCGGCGATGGTGAAACTGCTGAAGGTGGGGTCTGGGAAGCAGCCGCTTTGGCTTCCCACTACCAACTTAATAATCTCATCGGAATTGTGGATGTCAACGCACTTGGACAGAGCCAGCGCACTATGTACGCTTTTGATGTTGAGACCTATTGTAAGCGTTTTGAGGCGTTCGGATGGCAAACTATCGGGATTGATGGGCATAATTTTGATGAAATCTTGCCGGCACTCGCACAAGCCAAAGCTTCGACCGATAAACCTACTATGATAGTCGCCAAGACGTTTAAAGGGAAGGGCGTTTCATTCCTTGAAGACGCTGACAACTGGCATGGGAAGGCTGTTGCCAAAGGTGAGGAACTTGACAAAGCATTAGCCGAACTCGGTCCACTCAATTTAGAGACCCCTGTTCAGATTGAGTCCCCCCAACCTGTAGATGCGCATGCTGAGCGTGCTGTCGTAACTGAGTGTGAACCGCCCGAATATCCTTCTGGTGAAGAGATCGCTACGCGCGGTGGATACGGCATAGGGCTTGCAAAACTCGGGAGCGCAAACCCGAATGTTGTCGCTTTAGATGGGGATACTAAAAACTCTACTTATGCCGAACAGTTTATGGAACTCTATCCGAACCGCTATTTTGAGATGTTTATCGCAGAGCAGAATTTAGTAGGCGCAGGCATCGGTCTGGCAAAGCGAGGGAAAATCCCGTTTGTCTCCACCTTTGCTGCGTTTTTATCGCGTGCCTACGATCAGATTCGGATGTCTGCAATTTCACAAGCGAATATTAAATATGCCGGTTCACACTGTGGTGTTTCAATCGGAGAAGACGGTCCCTCACAGATGGGTTTAGAGGATATAGCGATGTTCCGGGCAATTCCAGAGGCAGTCGTGCTCTATCCAAGCGATGCTGTCAGTGCTGAACGACTTGTCGCCGAGGCTGCCGCACATGAAGGTATTGTTTACCTCCGAACCTCGCGCCCCAAAACATCTATTCTCTATGATGCCGATGAAAGTTTCCCCATCGGTGGATCTAAAGTGGTTCGACAGAGTGATGCGGATAAAGTAACAGTTGTTGCTGCCGGTGTTACCGTTCATGAAGCATTGAAGGCATACGAAACACTTCAAGCGGAAGGTATCGCTATTCGTATCATTGACCTATATTCCATCAAACCAGTTGATGCGGCAGCACTAAAAGCGGCAGCCGCCGAGACAAACAACACTTTAATTACCGTTGAAGACCACTACCCCGAAGGCGGTTTAGGGGATGCCGTGTTGGATGCTGTTGCAACTGAAGATGTTTACGTCCACAAACTTGCCGTTACAGGAGTACCACGTTCTGGAAAACCGGAAGAACTCTTAGAACATCACGGTATTAGTGCGAATGTTATTATACAGAAGGTGAAGGACATTATCGCGCGATAGCAGCAATTTCTAAAACAGATTGTAGGTGTGACTGGAACTGCGTCTATCTAAAAAAGAGTCAATCGCGCAAACTTGATGTGAACATGCAAAAGGCAATTGTCTGGGGTACTGTCTTCGGTGTAATTATCCTTGTAGGCATTGGAATAATCTATGCCTTGCGCGTGCCGCGCACAACCCCAAAAACCTATCCAGCGGATAAGGGACCTAATTTTATTGATGTTACTGCCTACCCTGTGAAGATGCAGGAGGCTTACGAACGCTTTACCAACAAGTGTAGTCGATGCCACACTGTTGCACGCCCCATTAACTCTACCTTCACACCGGAAGAGTGGCGAAAGTATGTCTATAAAATGATGCGGAAGCCCGGTTCAGGGCTTACGCCGAGAACCGCTGAGGAGATAATTAGATTCCTAATTTACGATGCACAGCATAGGAAGAGAAAAACAAAATGATTGTTACTCGTAAACTTCACGCCATGATAAGACTCTCGATGTTGGCGATATTATTCTCTGTAATAGACATGCAAATCGGATTCACTGAAGAGGGTGGGATGAAAAAAGAGAATTTTCAGGTTTCAGTAGACGCACAGCGTATCGAATTTACCAAGCCGGCTATTTTCAACGAGGGGGCATGGTTAGTGCCTTTAGAGCCGTTTGCCAAACAACTCGGATTGAAGATAGAATACCCGGAAGGGACGGAGATGGTGGTGCTTTGCGGCGGTGTGGAATTGGAACTCTGTGTGCCACTCCAATTCCGAGATAGCAAAGAGGGTGCTGTAGACATTGATGGTGTAACTTATGTGCAACCAGCGTACCTCGCGAAAACCTTCGGCTTTGAAACTTACGAGGCATCGGCGAACACGCTGGAGATTATCCAACCGACACATCTCGCTCCCGAATTCACACTCTCTGATTTAGAGGGTAACCCAAGACATTTAAATGAGTTTCGTGGGAAGAAGACGTTTCTCTATGTTTGGGGGTCGTGGTGAGGTTGTCGTGGACAACTGCCAGGTTGGCAGGAATTTTACGCTAAACACAACGGAGCATTAAACTTTATCTCAATCGCTCTTGATGCGCAAGGCGCATCTGTCGTACGTCCTTGGCATGAAGCCGCGAATGCCGATTTTGTTACACTCGTTGATTCACAAAATAGTTTCGGCACCCGTTATAACCTCAAAGCGATTCCTTACGGTATAATGATTGACGAGGCTGGACGGCTGGTGAAAGCACCTTTCAACGTTAACGTCAAAAATCAAAAGCACCTTGCAATGCTCGAAAAGTGGTTGTCGGATCCCGACTATAATGCGATGCTGCTTCGCGAAATGGAACCCTCAAGCGAGACGGTTGTAAAAACGAATGCTGAAGCAGCTGCGCGCTTTGAACTCGGTCTCATCTTGCTGGAAAGCGGTAAAAAGGAGGAGGCGATGGCGGAATGGCGAAAGGCACTCGCGTTAGATCCGCAAAACTGGATTATCCATAAGCAAATTTGGGCAGTTGAGCACCCGGACAAATTCTATGACGGATCTGTCGATTACGGTTGGCAGAAGACACAATTAGAAGCTGAGGTAAGCAAACCCTAAGCGCAGAAAAACATGGCTGAGTCCTATGATTAACGTGCAGCGTTTACCTCAACCTGATAAATCTTTAAGAACAGTTTCATCTCTATTTTGTCTAATCTTTTAGGAGAAAACAGATGAAAGAAAGTTTACAAAACATCGCAGACCTCATCGCTGAACCGAGTGCCGCATTTTCACGGCTCAAATCGCAGCCGAGGTCAGGAATAGCGTTTATTATCTTTTATCTGTTTTCCGTTCTACTGTTATGGGCTGTAGCACCCTACACGCAACAATTGATGTCCGGACAAATGGAACAAAGTGACGCACCTTCCGAGCAAATTCAGACCATGGCTCAGGTTATGGGAGCACTTACCATCTTTCTTGGACCCGTTTTTGCGATTCTGGGGTTCATCGTTAGTAGTGCCCTTCTCAAATTAGGGGCGCGGTTTCTTTTGAAAAATGAGACCTTAAGATTTCGCCATATCTACGCTGCTGTTATCCACATCTCGCTGATCAGTTGCCTCATACAACTCGTCAACACTGCGCTCTTGCTTATTTTTACAGACGTAGCGGATGTCAAAGGTACTGCGGATTTCAAAATGATTCCGGGGCTGCACATGTTATTTGATTCGGGAACAAACGTTAATCTGCTGGTGTTTCTCAGTCACATCAATCCACTCAGTGTGTGGTTAATCGCGGTGATGGCAATAGCGATCACAATGCTTGCCGATATAGAAAAAAACAAAGCCCGTGTCGCGGCGGTGGGGCTATGGGCACTTAGTATTCTACTTGAGGTCGTATTTGCCACCTGAGCATCAGAATTATGAAAGAGAGTTGGCAAAATCTAATTGATCTCATTGTGAACCCGAAAGCCACGTTCACGCGACTGAAATCCAAGCCGAAATGGGGAGCCGCATTTCTTGTTTTCTGCTTCCTTGTCGTGTTGTTGGCATGGATGGTTTTTCCATTTACGCAGCGGTTCATTAACCCACAGTATGCAAGTAGTTTAGCGAGTATGGAGCTGCTTGGATCTACCAAAGCAGCATCTATGGTATTGGTTGCAGTGAGTGGGATTGTTCTTGGAGTTCTCTGTGCTGTTGTGTTCAGTATCGGACTCACCGTGGTATCGCGAGTTTTCAAGGTAAATGAGACACTCAAATTTAAACACATTTTAGCGGCTTGGTGGCATACGATCTTGATTAATCCACTGGTATTTTTTGTCAATATCGCATTCCTGCCAGTTTTTAGGCACCTTGAGGATATTGAGACGGTTGTTGATATAAGAATTATTCCCGGAATTCACATGTTGGTGCCATCTGTCGAAAATCTCTATCTTCTGATGTTTTTGAGTTTTGTAGATATCTTGGGTATATGGAATATCTTTGTTCTAACCGTGGCGGTTGCTACACTCGCGGAAGTCAGTAAGACCAAAGCATGTCTTACGGCAGTAATTATTTGGCTATTAAGAGTCGGTGTTGATGTTATTTTCCAAGTTTCATCTGCTTCTTAGGAGCGCGTAGGTGAAGAGAGTCGATAAAATCTTATGAATCATGGGTAATGTTGGTGGAGGAAAATGATGAATACAAGAGAAGGTTACGCAGAGCTAGAAACAAAAATTTTAGATGCCAGACGCGTTTGGAAACGTAGCATTTTTTGGGCAGGATTCGCTATCGTCCTGACAGGTATAATCGCTGTATTCGTGGGTGAGGCTATCATTGATTGGTTAATGCCCCTGCCAAGTGTTGTGCGAATTGCTTTGTTAACACTTGGTGTCGGTGTGACGGGGTACCTGCTTTATAAGTATCTCGTTCGACCGCTCCGGGCAGCACTCACACTCCGGGATATTGCACTCAACGTTGAGCAAAACCACCCTGACCTTGAAGATAGATTGGTGAGTGCGATTGAATTCGGCAATCGCGAGTCAACAGACCCGATTGAAGCGCACATGCTCCAACGCCTGATTGAAGATACCACGCAGCGGGTGAAAAGTATTGATTTTAAAGCAACAGTCGATCACAGTCGTACCCGTAAGCATGTCGGCATCGCGGCTTTAGTTGCTGTCGGATGCTGTGTACTCGCGCTCCTATTTCCAACACAACTCCATACCAGTCTCCTCCGCGTGCTGGTGCCTTGGGAGAAGACTGAACCGGTTTTGACAACGAAGCTAACTGTTGAACCGGGAAATGTACGCATCCTGCGCGGCAAAAGCCTACCTATTCACGTTACTGTCACCGGAAAATCTGCTGAGAAGGCTGTCTTAACCTACGAGAATATAGAGAACCGAGGAGCCACCCCCTCCGAAACTGAAATAACCCAGCAACAAATTAATATGCTGCAAAACCCAGACGATAAACGTGGATTTGCTTATGAAATTTTTAACATTGACGCGGATATGGAATACTACGTTGTAGCGAACGAGACCACTTCGGAACGCTATACTGTTGAAGTTTTTGAGATGCCGAAGGTAACGGAAATTTCTGTGGCTTACACTTATCCAGACTATACAGGTCTGAAGCCTGTCGTACAAACAGGAACAGGTGATATTCAAGCGGTCGTCGGCACACAAGCAAGAATAAGACTCACGACCAATAAAGCCATTCAAACCGCGACATTTTCTCTGAAGATGGATGTTAAGTCTGAAGAAGACTCTGCTTCAACCCAGATGGTTATCTCCGATGGAAACATCCTTACAACAACTGTAGATGTTATTGGGGATGGGACGTATGCTGTTAGTCTTCTCGGCATTGATGGTTTCAATAACGAGATACCCATTGAATATGCCATAAAAGCCATTCCAGATACTGTGCCGGAGGTTGTGATAAAGGAACCTGGACGCGATATCAAAACGACAAAGTTAGGCGAGGTAGAAATCATTGCTGAAGCCACAGACGATTATGGAATTGCAGAACTAAAACTTATGTATCGCATCGGGTCTGATGAACTGCAGGAGTTAACCTTGGAAACCTCTACGCCTGATGATGTTATAGAATCAGGCGCCGTTGATACGGTTCAACGCCGCGTCGCAGACGGTAGTTATACATTCTACCTTGAGGAATTTGATGTTGAACCGGGAGATATTATCTCCTACTACGCACACGCTGTTGATAATAACACGCGCACAGGTCCCGGCGAAGCGAGTAGCGATATTTATTTCATTGAAATCCGCCCGTTTAATGAAGATTTCCAAGAGATGGAGGCAGAGCAGGGACAACCGATGCCGAATCCGCTTGTAGAGATACTCGCCTCCCAGAAGCAGATTATTCGAGAAACAGCGAAACACATTAGCGCGAAACCGTCATCAGTTACGGACGAATATCGGAGTGCCGTTAAGAAAACGGGGGACAAGCAAAATAAACTCAAGGATAAGACGCAGGAACTTGCAGATGAGTTTAGTATGGCAATGCAAGGAAACTCACCTATTACCCCTGAGATTCTGATGAACTTGGAGGATGCAATAGCGAAAATGCGTGAGGCGACTGATAGCTTGAACGCTGTCCGACCTACTGAAGCCATTCCCTCGGAACAAGAGGCGCTTGAACTCTTGATAAAAGTTAGCCTTGAACTTCCGCACATACTGATGCAGATGCGGAACAGTAATCCTCAACTTGCTGAGAATCTTGAACTCGAAATGGAGGAGCTGCAAAGCGAACTTGAGAATCAGCAGAACGAACTTGATATGGAGATGCAGGAGGAGACGCAGGAGATGTTAGATCAGGCACGTCAGATGTTGGCAGAGCAACAGCAACTGAGTCAACAGAGCCAGCAGTTAGGACGTGAAAACGAACCTTCTCCGAGCGAAATGCAACAGAACAGTCAGCAACAGGGACAGTTGTCACAGCAGGCGCAGCAGATGGCAGAGCAGCTGGGGACCATGCAGCAGAATGCTCAAGGATCCCAAGGTCAACGCTTGGATCAAGCCGGTCAAGCGATGCAACAGGCTGGTGAACAGATGGATCAAGCCTCACAAGGCATGCAACAGCAGGAACCCCAAATGAGTGCTGCCAAGGGAGAAAAAGCGGAGGAAAGGCTTGAGGAAGCTATTGAACAGTTGGAGAAGGTCGCATCGGAATTCACCGATGCTGCGCTCGCCAATGCTGCAGAACAGGTCCAGCAGTTGATAGACGAACAATCTGGAGTCCAACAGGAGACACAAGAACTCAGGAGCCGTTCTCAGCAGTCAGAAATGCGACCCGAAGATTTCCGACAGGCATCTGAACTTGCGAACGAACAGCGAGAACTTCAACGGGATCTTGAAACACTTGAGAATACACTGGAGAATCTGCCTGAGCAGCTCCGTGAAGAGAACCCAGAGGCAGCCCGAAATGTAACGGACGCTACCAGACGGCTCGCTGAAGAGCAGACTGCCGGCGATATGTCAACCGCGCAACGCGCCCTGCAATGGCGTAGCTTCCGCGCCGCTGAACTGAATCAACAAGAAGTCGTGGAGACCCTAAGGCAAGTACAGGGGGATCTGCAACAGGCGCAAGCGAACATGGCAAACACCGAGGAAGAGCAGCTCGAAGCCGCACTCCAGCAGGTCCAAGAGGCGCGGGAACAGATGGACGACATCCAACGCGAACTTCAAGCCACGGAGGGACAAGAGCAGACGGAGGAACAGCAACGCCGTCAGCAACAGCTCTCTGAGCAACAACAACAGATTCAGGAGCGGATGCAACAGGCACAACAAGCCATGCAAGACGGTCAGGAAGGGCAACAACCCGGACAACAACCCGGACAGGCTGAAGGTGAGGATGAGAACCAAGAAGCGCGCGCCGGTGGTCGGGAATCCGAACGTGAAATTAATGAACTCTGGCTTGACTTACTTGATACTATGGATTATCAACCTGGAAATCGTTCAAATCCGTTCCCTAACTATGAATTGGTTATTCGGGACTTGACGAAGTTGGAAGCCGCACTCGAAGAGCGACTCAACACACTTCAGGAGAAAAAACGACTCTTTCAGGTCGCCAAAGAGGATGTCCCGCCTGAGTATCGACGGCTCGTTGATGACTACTACGAGTCTCTATCACAATAGTTCATTCAAAGGCCCACTTTTGCTGGCGAGGTTTCAATCCTCGCCAGCATTGGATTGGGTATTATTGTTAATCTAAAAATGATTGGAAAATCTACTATGGAGTTTAAAAGTGAAAATATTGTCACGCCGGGTGAGTTGATCAACTTAGACGATTACGCACCCGAGTATACTGGGACTTACGAAAAAAAAGGGCAGACAAAGCGTAGGTTGAAAAAGTTACATAAGCAACTGCTGAAACTTCAGGAGCTGCTTTACGCGGAAAGTCAGCGGGCACTTCTCATTATCCTGCAAGGGATGGATACATGTGGCAAGGATGGCACTATCCGAAAGGTTATGGCAGGTATAAATGTACAGGGGTGCGATGTCGTTAATTTTAAAGTCCCTTCTACAGATGAGCTTTCTCGTGATTTCCTATGGCGTGCACACAGAGTTGCGCCACCAAAAGGGAAAATTGGTATCTTTAACCGTTCACATTATGAAGATGTTCTTGTAGTCCGTGTGCATGACTTAGTGCCACAGGCAGTCTGGGAACAACGCTACCAGCAGATTAATAATTTTGAAAAAATGCTGGTTGAAAATGGGACGGTTGTCCTAAAATTTTTTCTCCATATCTCAAAAGATGAGCAGAAAGCACGTCTTGAATCTCGGATCAGTGATCCGACGAAGCATTGGAAAATCACGGAAGCCGATATTAGAGAACGTGCCTATTGGGATGACTACATGCACGCCTACGAGGCTGTTCTCCAGAGATGTAGTACCGACTGTGCACCTTGGTATATAGTACCCGCGAATAAGAAATGGTATCGGAATCTCGTCATTACTGAATGTATTGTGGATACACTTAGAAAACTTGGTATGAAGTATCCTGATCCGACTGATGATGTTAGCCAACTCACGATTGAGGATTGAAACGATAAGGAATATCCGATGCTTTCAAAACAGCAGATAATACAATTTGAAGAAGAAGGTTATCTACTCCTTTCTGGATTGATTCCACAAGAAACTGTCACAAAAGCCGAGGCAGCGATGTGGCAGATGATGGGAATGGAAGCAGATAATCCAGATTCATGGGGACATTTCAAGCGTCCAGGGCTTGCTGGATTTTACATGGAGCAGATGTCTAACGGGAATCGCATAGAACTTTTCGGCGTTACCAATCCGGACGCATTAGCGTGTTGTACCCCTGATTACCTCGCTGTTCTCAAGCAACTCGCATCCCGATACCCAGAAATTCCACATTGTGAAGATCAAAGTCCTGATGGTATCTGGGCACTCAACCAATTCCCCGCTTCAGGCAAGTGGAAAAGCCCATCGCCGCACTTAGATGGCGACTTCCGAGATTTTCAGTTGGATCCCGGCACTTTTCGAGCGACCAGTTTAACCTATCTCACCGAGGCAAATTCACACGGCGGGACGACAGTAATATGGCCCGAAGGTCCACAACGAATTCGGGAGTTTCGTAGAAAGAATCCTGAATTCTCAAACTATGTTCGCGATGTCCGCGCACTTTTTCCTGAAATGGATTTAGGCGAACCCATGGAAGTCGTCGCTAAACAGGGGGATGTCCTATTTTTTCATCACCTTTTACCGCATTCTGGGACGATGAATGTCGGTACTGCGCCGCGTTTCGCAATTAGATATCTGTGCTTATGCCTTGCATGCCGTAAATGGGAGAAAAAAGGGGAGTGGAATATCTGGATGCCATAAAAAAGTTGAATGGAGGAAGGGAAGATGATGACTCAAGATAAACATGTTGGCTTTGGCTGTTATTTTCTATTCATTGTTGTTATCGTTTTGAATCTTGCTATCGTAAAAACCGCAATTTCCCAAGAGGTTTTCGCACAAACCGGGTTTGAGGAATTCGCGGTCGGTAACCTGCCCAAAGATTGGGAGGTCATTGGCGGTGACTTTGAAGTTTCTGGCGACACCGTCAAGACCGATAAAAAAGCACTCGCTATTTTGGGCGGTGGAGACGGAGATGGAGTCGGTATCCCCATAGAAACCGAAAATCCTATTATCTCGGTCGAATTCTGGGTTTATATTGAGGGCGGTGGGAGGTCTTTCAATTTCAAAGTCGCTACTGCTGACGGCTTTGGCGAAAACAATGGCTGCACCTACATCAACTGGGACGCAGGCATTGTCCGGCTTTACGACGGTGCCGCATGGCAACTTATTGGCGATTTTGAAACCGATACATGGAAATACGTCTACATTGTCGCTGATGTCGGCAAAAGCGAATTTGATTTTTCCGTAGGCGATGACAGGAACGATGCGTTGGGTGCCAAGCCAGAAAAAGGACTCCCCTTTCGGAACGCTGCCCTCGGTCCCGTCGCCAAATGGGTCGCTTTCTATACGTGGGGGATAACCGTCCCGGGCTACGTTGATGATTTACTGGTCTATGAAGGCGAAGATGCACTTGACCTTGCTGTTGACCCAAGCGACAAACTGACCACATTCTGGGGGCAAGTTAAGCGCAGATTATAGAGCGATCTTACTAAATGTGGAGGTCGGAAATGAAAAACGGTGAAAAGGTTTGCCTAACGCCAGCACAGCGGCTACACTTTGACATCTACGGTTTTGTGTTATTGGAGAACGTCCTAAACAGCGATGAAGTTGAGCGTATGAAAGGCGCGCTCTACAAAATCAAAGCCGACGAGAATCTTGATGCCACACGCGTCTATGCCCGCGGGGGCAGTGAACACCATGTACTTTTCGGTAACCTTGTTGAATACGATCCAGCACTATTAGAGTACGCCGCGCATCCACAACTCGTGCCGCTCGTTGAAGAGGTGGTGGGAGGTGCAGTCCGTCTTGAGGAGACCGAAGCGATCATTAATAGTCGCAATCCAGAGACAGAATCAGGCGAACTCCACAAACGCCGCTATAATCCAACCGGTTTTCATCGCGGAACCCAACACGGATGGGGCACCTATATGGAACAAAATAAGTTCCACTGCATCTTTGTAAAAACGCTCGCTTACCTCACCGATGTCGGTCCCGACGATGGCGGGACGTGCGTCATTCCCGGAAGCCATCGTTTAACATGGAATCATGGTGAAATGATTGAAGCTGCGCTTTCTGATGACAAACTTATCTACCAAGTCGAAGCGTCTGCAGGTTCCGTCCTGCTTTTTGCCGAGGCGTTGATTCACAGCACCACTGCCATCCGTAGCGACAAAGAGCGCGTTATCCTTATCTCCGGTTATACACCGCCGATGGTGCGAGAATGGCCCGGCAACGAAGTCAGCCCTGAATTCATTGAGACATTGCCGGAAGACATCCGTCCGCTCATTTCAGGAAGCGACAGTTGGCATTGGAAGCGTCGGTATTGATTTACCGCTTTTCTGGTCCGAGCGCGCTTCCACTTCTATTATTGGCGTTTGAGTTTTCCCCATGTAGTAGCAAGTTTGCTGCTCGGTTCTACTCGGAGAGCTCCGGGACCACCGTTCGGAACATTGCTCCCTGTGATTTTAACATCGTCAAATCGAACTTGTGCGCCTGAGACTTCAAGCCCGGGTTTTCCGCTTTTTAGCGGGTTTGGGTCGGTGACAGTGAACACCTCATCATCAATTTGAAATTTAAGTCTCCCTCTACTGTCAATAGAGGCAGTAAGAGCATACCATCTATTGAGTTTCGCTACGAAATCGAATTCGCCGAGTGTTGATGCTCTGCCTGTATACTTTGTAATATGGACAATCTCCCATGGGTAGAGAATCTGACATACATAGAAGGAGGATTCCTCCCATCTCTGGTGGAGTATAAGTCCTAAGCTCGCTGGTTCCGCCTTGGCTTCAACCAATTTAGCTTTGCATGAAAGCGAATAGTTTCTCCAATCAAGTTCACCTGTTGACCATACGGTGGGAAAGTCATGGTGAGGTTCAAATGTTTCAGCCACTGCCTCACCTCTATCGATCCACCATTTCGCCTCTTCTTGGTCAAAAGTATTAAAGAGTTCCCATTCTTGCGTGTTGTCATCTTCAAAAGCGTCTGTCCATGTGCCAGCAAAACTTTGTTGATTAAAGACCATAACACACAGAACAATATGGAAGAGGCATAGAAAACCTCTGAATTTCTTAAATCTCATTGCTTTCTCCTTTTCAATTCTTATGAGTCGTGTTGATATAGCGTCACTCCATTTATGCTCCCGAAGTCCGCGGCATCCACAACGGTTCCTTCCCCATCTCTGCAAACAACAACTTCATAACCAAGTCTGTCTTCAACGCCGCATGTTCAGCGGAATTCCACAGATTGTTAATCTCGCCAGGATCCGCTTTCAGATCAAACAACTCCCCATAGTCTTGGTTATAGTAGGCGGTCAGTTTATAGCGATCATCAACGTAGGTTTTGACGTGTACCGTTGTGGGTTCATGACGGTTTTCGACGATAATATGGTCGCGTGCCTGTTCTGCTTGTCCTGACCAGACCGGCATCTGATCTACACCCGTCATCGAACGTGGGATGTCAATACCAGTGGCACTGAGGAACGAGGGACCTAAATCTACCAGTGTCTGCAATGCCTCCGATTGTTTCCCCGCAGGTACAACCCCCGGATACCGCGCGATGAACGGTACTCGGATGACATCTTCGTAGTGGAATGCTCCTTTTGCGACGAGTCCATGCTGTCCGTAAAAATGCCCGTGATCGGAAGTGAACACAACCAGTGTATTATCTGCAAGTCCGAGTTCATCAAGTTTCCCCAAGATTTGCCCGATGTATTTGTCCATCAGACTCACCATCCCGTAATAGACAGCAATATCTTTAGCGAGTTCATCCCGATCGCGTAAATGCGAATTAAAACCGTGTACACCCTTCCCGCTTTCGCGCCAAGCGGAAAAATCGGGCTTTTGTTGTTGTGTTAATTGGAAATGCAGCGGATTATTATCATGCTCACCTTCGGTCACTGATGGTACTGTCAACTCTGCCGGATCATACATCGTATCCCACGGTTCTGGCACAAGGTATTTCGGGTGCGGATCGAAGAAACTTGCCCAGAGGAAAAAATTCTCACCGTTCTGCTGATATGTCTCCATGAGTGCGTTTGTGCGTTCCGCAATCCATGTATCGTAATGGTATTCTTCCGGGATGGGCCACTTTCGATATTGTCCGCGGGCGTTCCCTGTCGGTGGCGCGAAATAATCTCGCCAATTGGTGCAACCGTTCTCTTCCATCCAGATGGCATAGTGCTGTCCGACGTGCGCTTCATCGGCGTGATTGCGCGCCAGTTCAACGTGTTCAAACCCGTAAAATGGTTCGTTGAAACTCCGCCAGAAATCTAAATCTTGGAGAATCGGATAGGATTCGAGAGACGGGAATTCCTCCGTGCCGTGAAGCGGTTGAAAGTGTGCTTTTCCGACAAGGGCAGTCCGATAGTCTGCGTCCATGAAGTCTTCACCGACGGTGTGCTCGGCTTCAGAGAGTTTTGTGCCAAGTGACCAAGC
>MKWU01004885.1_pt1 | contig 15241 bp, 11 predicted proteins | sample 809101 | NCBI WGS metagenome assembly MKWU01 (sample SAMN05860141, study PRJNA318959) | sponge metagenome | host: Aplysina aerophoba | place: Slovenia: Piran, Adriatic Sea, Gulf of Piran | collected 2013-05-07 | reverse complement strand
AAAAGGTAAAAATAGACCCTTTTCCATTGTTTCCTAGGCCTAATCATACACTTGGCCTCACATTGGCGCTACTCATACCAACAAATCTCCATTAAGGTATTTTCTAATTTGGAATAAATAGACGTGCCCTTAAATTGCCAAAGAATATGGGTGAGTATCACTCCTAATCCCAGTAAATTACAACAAGCAAAGTTATTAATATACTAACTCATTAATGAATTTGATTCAATAGGGTTTCGGCAGAAGTTAGTTCACAAACTCCTGGTTCCGATTCAATATTGATTATCTTGACTTGGCCATTCACCGCATACATTGAAAACCGCTTTGAGCGCTTATAAAGCCCTGCTTGGGGCGCCGAGAATTCCATACCGATTTTGGCAATAAATTCACCGTCAGGATCACCTAAAATTAGCAGGTTCTTTTCTTCAGATTTTAAACTCAATGCCCAAGCATTCAAAACAAACGGGTCATTAGCCGCAATGCAAATCACCTTACTCACTCCCTTTGCTCGCAAGGCTTTATGATTATCAATGAAACTCGGAAAGTGGGAATGAGTGCACGTGGGGGTAAAAGCTCCTGGAACACCAAAGATGACGACATTTTGTCCTTGTATTTTGTCATAAAGTGATACTTCTTCGGGACCATCGTCCCCCAAAATCATTAATTGAGCTTCTGGAATTCTATCGCCGACTGAAATTGTCATTTTTTCCTTAATATTTTCTGATTACACAACTTGTTTGATATACTTTGTATTATACCAATTTATAGCCCAAAGGATAATGTATGGAAAAAATTATTGTTGTAGGAGGTGGCCAAGCAGGATTTTCAACAGTCGCCAAGTTGCGAAATCTTGGTTACAATGGGAATCTAACGCTGATTTGTGAAGAAAATGAATTACCCTATCAACGTCCGCCTCTTTCAAAAAAATATCTTACCGGGGAGTTTGAAAAAGAGCGTCTATACTTTCGACCACAATCCTTTTACAGTGAAAATCAAATTACCGTATTGCTGAATACGAAGTGTCAAGAGATTGACCAAAAAGCAAGTTGGATAAAAACAAGTCATGACAGACTTTCATATGATCACTTGGTTTTGGCAACTGGGTCAGTTCCCAAAAAGCTTCCTCCATCTATGGGCGGCGATTTGCTCGGTGTACATACTATAAGAAATCTAAAGGATATTCACACTATCCAGTCCGAGTTAGTCCCTGGAAGTAAAACGCTCATAGTTGGAGGGGGATATATTGGTTTAGAAACAGCTTCAGCTTTAATAGCAAAGGGATTGCAGGTGACCTTGGTTGAAGCTGCACAACGGATTCTCCAAAGGGTTGCGGCTCCAGAAACGGCTAATTTTTTTCGCCGTTTGCATAAAAAAAATAATGTTAAGTTAATTGAAGGCGTTGGATTAGAGGCTTTAGATGGTGATCAAAGAGTTCAATCTGTGACTTTATCAGACGGTTCAAGGATAGATGTTGATTTGGTTATAGTCGGTATTGGTATATCACCTTCAGTTGAATTAGCAGCTCAAGCTGGATTAGATATCGAAAACGGCATCAAGGTTGATACAAAAGGTCAAACTTCTTGCCCTAACATCTGGGCGTCGGGTGATTGTGCTTCATTTCCTCACAAGAATACAAGGATTCGCCTTGAAAGTGTTCAAAATGCAATTGATCAGTCAGAAGTTATTGCTAAAAACATTCATGGCAATGCAGTTAACTATGACCCTGTTCCTTGGTTTTGGTCAGATCAGTATGATGCTAAACTACAAATTGCCGGTCTTAATCAGGGCTATGACCAGATTATAACCCGCAATAATCTAGCAACTGATGGAGTTTGCTTCTGGTATATGCAAGGTGGTCGTTTACTTGCTGTTGATGCGGTCAATGATCCAAGATCCTTTATGGTCGGCAAACGCTTATTGGAGAAAGGAATTCAAGTGAACCCTGAAGCACTGTCAAATCCAGACAGTAACCTCAAGGAATTGCTACGTCAATAAGCCCTCAGGAATTTACCTTTATGCAAATTATTGCTGGGCAACTTAAAGGACTAAAGCTCAATACTTTTCGTGGTAAGGGTAACGCATCAATTATCAGACCTACCGCTAGTCGAATTAGGGGAAATATTTTTAACTTGCTAACCAACAGTCATCTTGGGAATCGAATTAAGCATGCCCGCATATTAGACCTGTTTGCTGGAACAGGGGCGTTGGGTCTTGAAGCGATGTCAAGAGGCGCTGAGTTTGCCGTATTTATTGAAAATAATCCGATTTGTTTTCAACTCATTAAACGCAATGTGGAACGTGCTGGACTAACCTCTAAGACATTATTGTTTAAGGCTGACGCAACACACCTTCCTAGAAATGTTAGGCTCGCGTTTGATCTAGTTTTTCTTGACCCACCCTACTACAAAAACCTATCTATGCCAGCACTTGAAAGCGCCAAAAAGAAGGGTTGGCTTGATGCAAGCAGCATAATTGTTATTGAAAGTGAGGGTCGAATTAATTTAGGGAGTGAGTATTTCATTCATGATATAAGACGCTATGGCTCCACATGGATAACAATTGCAAAGTTCAATCCTGCTGATTTAATTTTGCCATGTGAAGAATCTCCGAGGTCGGATTGAGGATAGAAACTTATAGCAATAGAAAATTCAACAAACGGGGTGGTATCTAAATCCAACTATAATCCCTTTGAAGGGTCTTGCTTAGTTCATTTTTTCAATTAAGTGCAGCCCCCAAAAGGAATGGGGCTTATATATTTAACGGAATAACTCATATTTAAAGTGGTTTCGTTGGTCAGAGACCTAAATTAAAAATATAAGGTCATTTACCAGTTTTGGTAATATTTAACTCCTGATTCGATTTTCGACATAATAAAAAGTTATTGTTACCCTGATTGTGTGACTCAAAAGCGCTCTTTTTGGCACTAATTGCCACAATTGCTCCTCGCAGCCATACTTTCATACACAAAGAACAGCGGTTCAAGTCGGAAGACAATCTTTCCCAAGACCTTGTTATCCTTCAGTTGATCAATATTCGCGACCCAATCCCAGCCTACAATGTTCAAGAGCATGATACTCAGAACCATCTGACCATCCAGCCAGCCATGAGAACAAGTGCGATCACCAAGGCGATGGTGAAGGATTTACTGATCATACAAAATCTTCAAAGACAGAAGGACACCACCATAGAGTGTTGTGTCTTGTTTGGGGATAAATTGGGGCTTGACCGGAAATCTATTTTGAGATATCATAATGTTCATCCGTTGGGTTAAGTTGAAGTTGTTGTGATAATCGCATGTCAATGCCTTTGTCACAAGTAATCTAACGGGTTTTTTATTTATTTGAGCGCGGAACGAGGGATTGCTGAGAATGACTACAATATTGCTGTAACTTCTTATGTAGAACAAGAAGACAACAGAGAGGTTGTAGAATATCAAGCCCCTAAACTCCGAAATATCTCATATTGCATTTAATCAAGCTGAATTGAGGAAAAAAATTGATGCCATTGTTAATGAGCTTGAAGGTGTACAAGAATGAATCAGGGAAATAAATTGAATCTCTTTCTCATAGAAGAAGGCGCAATATATAAAGAATTAGGAGAAGTTTGCCAATTTAATCGTGGGTCTTCAATCACAAAGAAGGAAATTACCCTTGGTAATATCCCTGTCATCGGGGGGGGGTAAAACCAGCCTTTTATCACAACACTCCAAACAGAACAGGTGAAACCATTGCCGTTTCTGGTGATGGCGCAAATGCAGGATTTGTTAGTTTTTGGACTTCCCCAGTATTTCTTTCAGGACACGCATTTTCTGTTAAGCCAGATGAAAAGCAATTGCTTCCTAGATTTGTATATTATTTTCTGAAGAATCTTCAGGAAAAAATTTACAACTTAAAGCAGGGTGCTGGAGTACCTAACGTTAAGGGTAAATCCCTTGCAAAATTATTGATCCCCATTCCCCCACTTGAAATACAAAATAAAATCGTGAAAATTCTGGACACATTCACAGAACTAGAGGCAGAACTAGAGGCAGAACTAGAGGCCCGAAAAAAGCAGTATCAATATTACCGTGACACACTCTTGACATTTGATGAAAATACCCGGGGGGGGGTAAAATGGATAACTTTGGGTGAGATTGGAAATATCAAGATGTGTAGGAGAATTTTCAAGAGCCAAACCACTAGTTCTGGAGAAATTCCATTTTTTAAAATTGGTACATTTGGAGGTTTGCCGGATGCTTTTATCCCCCGTAAACTTTACGATCTGTACAGAGAGAAATACCCTTTTCCAAAAAAAGGTGATATCTTAATTTCAGCAGCAGGCACAATTGGCCGAGCAATACCTTATAGCGGCGATGATTCGTATTACCAAGATTCTAACATTGTTTGGCTTGACAACGATGAATCTATGGTATCCAATAGGTATCTCCAATATTGGTATCAAGTTGTTGAATGGACAACAGATGGTGGAACTATAAGTCGGTTATACAACAAGAATCTCCAGAAAACAAGAATTGCCGTACCAACATTTGATGAGCAGGAATTAATTGTTTCCATTCTTGATAAATTTGATAGTCTAGTAAACGACCTTTCGATTGGACTCCCCGCAGAAATCAAAGCTCGTCGACAACAATATGAATATTATCGAGACAAACTTCTCACTTTTAAGGAAGCTGCTTAATGCCGACATGCTGGATTATAGCTGGCCCAATCGGAGCAGGCAAAACTACTTTTTCTTTGGATTCTCTACCAAAACTTACAAATAGTTCTCAATATATTAATGCAGACTACCTGAGTAGTTACCGGATGAAGATTTATGAACAATAATAAAGAAGTAGAAAGAGCAGAACTTCACAAGACAATTTGGCGTATTGCTAATGATTTGCGAGGTAGCGTTGATGGTTGGGACTTCAAGAGTTACGTTCTCGGCATGTTGTTCTACCGCTTTATCTCTGAAAATCTAACTTCTTATTTTAATGAGCAGGAACAAAAAGCAGGTAAATTCGATTTCGATTATGCAAAGTTGGATGATTCCGTGGCAGAAATCGCTCGTGCCGAAACGGTAAAAGAAAAGGGGTTTTTTATCCTACCCTCAGAGCTTTTTGTAAATTTGCAGAAAAATGCACGGCATAATGCCAACCTCAACGAAACTATGAGCCGTATATTCGCCAATATCGAAGGCTCTGCCCGTGGTGCGAAAAGTGAGGATGCGATAAAAGGCCTCTTTGATGAACTTGATGTAAACAGCACCAAGCTGGGCGCAACCGTAGCCAACCGTAATAAAAAATTAGTTAATTTGCTTGAAGCCATTGGCGACTTACCGTTGAGCAATGATGGGGGCTTTTCCAGCAATACCATTGATTTATTTGGTGATGCTTATGAGTACCTTATGACCATGTATGCTTCAACAGCTGGGAAATCAGGAGGTGAGTTTTATACCCCACAGGAAGTCTCAGAATTATTAGCCCATATCACCGTAATCGGTAAAGACGAGGTCAACAAAGTTTACGACCCTGCCTGTGGGTCAGGCTCTCTATTGCTAAAATTTGTAAAGGTACTGGGTCAGGACAAAGTGCACAAAGGATTCTTTGGTCAGGAAATCAATTTGACCACCTATAACCTATGCCGAATAAATATGTTCCTACATGATGTAAATTTCGAAAAATTTGATATCGCACATGGTGATACCCTCATTAATCCAGCTCATATGGACGATGAGCCTTTTGAAGCAATTGTCTCCAATCCTCCTTATTCCACCAATTGGGAAGGAAAAGATAATCCTTTACTGATTAATGATCCACGCTTCGCATCAGCTGGAGTACTAGCTCCCAAGGGTAAAGCTGACCTTGCTTTCACTATGCATATTTTATCCTGGTTGGCGGTTAACGGTACGGCAGCTATTGTCGAATTTCCCGGTGTACTTTATCGTGGGGGTACTGAGCAAAAAATTCGAAAATACCTGATTGACAATAACTACGTTGATGCAGTCATTCAATTACCACCTGATCTTTTTTTCGGTACAACTATTGCCACCTGCATTATTGTATTGAAGAAATCCAAACTTGATAACGCCATATTGTTTATTGACGCATCAAAGGAATTTATCCGTAGTGGAAATAAGAATAAAATCCTAGCAGAGCATCAGCAAAAAATTATTGATACCCTTAAAAATCGCCAAGATGTAGAATATTTCGCAAAAGTTGTAAGCAGTGAGAAGATAGCTGAGAATGACTACAATATTGCTGTAACTTCTTATGTAGAACCAGAAGACAACAGAGAGGTTGTAGATATCAAGGCACTAAACTCCCAAATTTCTCGTATAGTATTTAATCAAGCTGAATTGAGAAAAAAAATTGATTCCATAGTGGCTGATCTAGAAGGGATTGAGAAATGAACCAAATTAAACGGTTGATTACAGAAAATTATAGTGAGGGTGTTCCTTTCAAGGAGTTGGGTGAGCTTCTAGACTATGAACAACCGAACAAATATCTTGTAAAATCAGCGTCATATGACGACAGTTATGACACTCCAGTCCTTACAGCCGGAGAAACATTTTTTCTTGGTTATACAAATGAAACTGATGGAATATATCCTGCATCCCAAGAAAAACCCCTCATTATTTTCGATGATTTCACAACCGCATTTAAATGGGTTACATTCCCTTTTAAGGCAAAATCTTCAGCTATGAAATTGCTGAAACCGAGACCCAACAGCAATGTATCGCCTAGGTTCATTTACTTCGCGATGCAAACCATCAAATTTATACCTCACTATCATGCTAGACATTGGATTAGTACTTACTCAAAACTGAGTATTGCCGTTCCACCTTTAGAAATACAAAATAAAATCGTGAAAATTCTGGACACATTCACAGAACTAGAGGCAGAACTAGAGGCAGAACTAGAGGCCCGAAAAAAGCAGTATCAATATTACCGAGACAAACTCTTGACATTTGATGAAAATACCCAGAGGGGGGGGGTAAAATGGACTACATTGGGTGAGATTGGAACTTTTATTCGTGGCACAGGTATCAATAAGTCCGATTTCACTGAATCTGGAATTGGCTGTATTCACTACGGCCAAATACACACTCACTTCGGGGTATGGGCTAAAGAAACCAAATCATATATCAATCCGCAAGTCGCTTCTCGATTGCGTAAAGCAAAAAGTGGTGATTTAGTGATTGCTACAACGAGTGAAGATGATGACGCTGTAGCAAAAGCTGTAGCATGGATTGGTGTTGAAAACGTTGCTATCAGCACTGATGCTTACATATTCCAACACTCACTCAATCCCAAATACTTATCATATTTCTTCCAGACGGAATATTTTCACAAGCAGAAGAAACCTCATATAACGGGAACAAGTGTAAGACGCATCTCAGGCAAGAGTCTTTCAAAGATCCCTATCAATATTCCATCAAATAAGGAGCAAGAGAGAATTGTCTCCATCCTAGATAAATTCGATAGTCTGGTAAACGACCTTTCCATTGGTCTCCCCGCAGAAATCAAAGCTCGTCAACAACAATATGAATATTATCGAGACAAACTTCTCACTTTTAAGGAAGCTGCTTAATGCCGACATGCTGGATTATAGCTGGCCCCAACGGTGCAGGCAAAACTACTTTTTCTTTCGATTATCTACCAATACTTACAAATAGTTCTCAATTTATCAATGCAGATTTGATTGCTGCTGGAATATCTCCGTTCTCTCCTGAAAAAACTTGCTGACCGCTAGTCGTTTATTTCTAAATGAAATAGAGAAGTGTATTGTTGCTCAAAACGATTTTGCTTTCGAAACCACTCCATCAGGGAGAGCCTACTTACGACTTATTGACCGACTTAAAGTTGAAAGTTGGCAAATAAATTTATTCTATCTTGCACTCCCAAATGTCGAGATTTCAATTAATCGGGTGGCAGAACGGGTTAAAAAAGGAGGTCATAACATACCGACTAAGGATATAAGAAGAAGATTTCCAAGAAGCCTTAACCTTCTATTGAACAATTATAGTTATATCGTAGACCAATGTACTTGCTGTATGAATAATGAAAATAAACCAAAACTTGTATTTGAACAATTTGGTGATAAACGCTATATTGTTGATTACAGCGACTACAAAATTCTTGAGGAACTTAGCAAATGCAAATAATTAAAACAGACTCCCCATCACAAGAAGCTCTTCAACATTTAGAAGGCCTTCGCCAAGCTGGTAAGAAGAGACTTGGAAAGAAAGTGGCGGTTGGGACAATATGCTGTCTTCTGTGAAGATGGGAAAGTAGTCAAGAAAAGTGGTGATGAGTTGAAAAAACTTTTTTCAGAAGAATAAGCAGAATTTAGCTAATTTGATCATTGGCAACAAAAAATAATAATAAGGGAGAATTAAACTCCAACCGCTACGAGGCTATTGCCATATCCAGCGAAAGTACTGTTGTCGCTGAATACTTACCCGATGAAAATAGAGAATCAGCCTTTCAAACTGAAGCTCAACTGGAAAAGGCTTTCATTAAGCAATTGCAATCGCAAGCTTATGAATACTTGCCAATCACCCCTGAAGAAGCACTGGAATCCAATCTCCGACACCAATTGGAGAAACTGAATAACTTCAAATTTTCCGATCCTGAATGGAAAAATTTCTTTGCGACCAAAATCGCTAATATCAATGATGGTATTGTTGAGAAGACAGCACGTATTCAGGAAGATTTTATTCAGATTCTAAAACGTGATGACGGTACCGCCAAGAACGTTCACCTGATTGATAAACAGAATATCCATAACAATTCTCTGCAGGTAATCAACCAATTTGAAGCTGAAGGAAGGAGAAGCAACCGTTATGATATAACAATACTGGTTAATGGTTTACCGATGGTTCATGTGGAACTCAAGCGTCGTGGTGTTGACATACGTGAAGCATTTAATCAGATTAACCGATACCAACGAGATAGTTTTTGGGCAGGAACCGGTCTATTTGAGTATGTTCAACTGTTTGTTATAAGCAATGGAACTCTGACAAAATATTACAGCAATACGGTACGTGATAGTCATTTATCTGAAATACTTAAAAAACGGTCACGACATAAAACATCAAACAGCTTTTCATTCACCAGCTGGTGGGCAGATGCAAAAAATCAACACATTGCTGAACTGAATGATTTCACCAAGACATTCTTTGCCAAACACACTTTGCTAAATATCCTGACAAAGTACTGCGTTTTTGATGTCGAACGAAAACTAATGGTCATGAGGCCCTATCAAATTGTGGCAGTGGAACAGATTCTTCTACGTATAACAACAAGTTTTAACCATAAACAGCTGGGGAAATTAAAAGCAGGAGGATACATCTGGCACACCACTGGTAGTGGCAAAACCTTAACTAGTTTTAAAGCAGCCCAATTGGCTAAAAAACTACCAGATATTGACAAGGTGCTATTTGTGGTCGACCGTAAGGATCTGGATTACCAGACTATGCAGGAATATGAGAAATTTGAAAAAGGAGCTGCAAATTCCAATACTTCTACTGCGGTTCTTCAAAAACAACTGGAAGATCCTAATGCTAAAATCATTATTACCACCATACAGAAACTAAGCCGGTTTGTAGCAAACAATAAGAAACATCCAACCTATGATGCTCATGTTGTATTGATTTTTGACGAATGTCACCGAAGCCAGTTTGGGGACATGCACAAAGATATAACAAGAAGTTTCAAGCGCTACCATCTCTTCGGTTTTACCGGGACGCCAATTTTTTCAGATAATGCCGGCACTCATGGAAATCCAAAGATACGTACAACCGAACAGGCTTTTGGGGACAAACTACATACCTATACTATAGTTGATGCAATAAATGACAAGAACGTGTTACCCTTTCGGATTGACTATATCAACACGATTAAATCATCACCTGATATTGATAATAAGGATGTGCCTGCCATCGACACCGAGCGGGCATTAATGGCTCCAGAACGTATTACACAGGTTGTGAAGTATATCTTTGAACATTTCGATCAAAAAACCAAAGCTAGCTCCAACTACAAACATAATGGAATGCGGTTGAAAGGATTTAATTCTCTGTTTGCCACCTCTTCCATTGAGGCTGCAAAGCGATATTATACCGAATTTATTGAACAACAAACCAGACTTCCCATTGACGAACGACTAAAGGTGGGTTTGATCTACAGTTTTTCGGTCAACGAAGAGGAATTGGACGGATTGCTGACCGAGGAAGAATTTGAAACCGAAAGGTTGGATCAAAGTTCTAGAGATTTTCTGGATGAAGCCATCAAGGACTATAATAGCCTGTTTGGTACCAGTTTTGATACCTCTGCTGACAAATTTCAGAACTACTACAAGGATTTGTCGTTTAGACTGAAAAAACGTGAACTTGATCTCGTGATAGTTGTCAATATGTTCCTGACAGGATTTGATGCGACTACTCTCAACACACTCTGGATTGACAAAAATCTTCGAACCCACGGCCTTATTCAGGCTTATTCTCGAACCAATCGCATTCTTAATTCAGTCAAGACCTACGGAAACATAATATCTTTTCGTGATCTAGAACAGCAAACAAATGATGCACTTGCACTATTTGGAAACAAGGATGCCAAAGGTATTGTTCTTCTTAAACCTTTTGAAGACTATTACGAAACATACCAAAAGTATATTGAGGAACTAGTCTCAAGTTTCCCACTTGGAAAACCAATCATTGGTGAATTTGAACAAAAGTCCTTCATAAGGATTTTTGGTGAAATTCTAAGGCTGAAGAATATTCTCACTGCGTTTGATGATTTTGCTGGTATTGAAATCATAACCGTACGTGATTTCCAGGATTATCAGAGTGTTTATCTGGACTTACACCATGAATACCGGAAAAATACTAATTCAGATAAAGAGGTTATTAATGATGATGTGGTATTTGAGATTGAATTAGTAAAGCAGGTCGAAATCAATGTAAATTATATTCTGCTACTGGTTGAACAGTACCTTAAGAAAAAAGGTTCAGATGAAGAAAAAGAAATTAAGGCTAAAATCACACTGGCAGTAAAATCAAGTCCCAGTTTGCGTAGCAAGAAAGATCTAATTGAACAATTTGTAGATTCAATTTCAATTAATGAAGAGGTGGATTCGGCTTGGTACAACTTTGTAGCTTCCAAGAAAAAAGAGGAGATTGAACGAATAATTCAGGAAGAGAGTTTAGATCTTGAAGAAACCAAATCTTTTGTAGTCAATGCTTTTCGGGATGGAGAAATAACAGTCACTGGTACAGCTATAACAAAAATACTGCCACCAGTTTCACGTTTCAATGGATATGCGGAGAAAAAGCAAAAGGTTTTGGATAAGCTTAGTGTATTCTTTGAACGCTATTTTGGTTTGATTTAAAACCTATTTTACCACCAGTAAAATTGATTTTGTTCCGAAGGTTGTTAAGAGTCAATCAACTAGATAATCCAGCGAAAATCAACCTAAAAATGTACCCTAGGGGCAGGGCATCGCATTTGAAATAACATACTATCACATTTCACGTAATTTTCTCTCGCAGATTATTTCCAGAAGGAGATTAAAGGAATTTTATTTCTTTTTACTGGCAATAAATGTAAATATTGAAAAAATATAGTTCGTCAGCAAGCAAACCATTGTAAAATCGCAAATGCAATAGCCCTGACCTAAGGGCCGATTACCGCAATTCACCAATCTTAGTATAATGTCCAGATCATTGAACAAAGGGCTCTATGACGCAGTCATACAAGGAAAACCTGATATGGTTCAATTTTATATTAAAAGTGGTGCAGATCCTAATGTTCAGCAATTCGACAAAGATGGCCGCACACCTTTACATAATGTAGTTTTAAAAACTCCTGATGAATATAAAATTATCTACCTTTTGATGGATGTTGGCTTCGACCCATGTCTCTTAAATCCAGAAATCAGTAGCCGGACACCCCTAGCGAGTTGGGTTGGGAATATTAAGATAATCAAATTGTTGCTGGAGGCGGGTGCCAACCCAAATATTATTGATTTCTATGGTAAAACACCCATAAGTGATGCGTTTAGGTTAAGAGAAATCTATATTTGCAAGATATTGCTGGAGGCCGGTGCCGATCCAAATACTTATGATCAATACGGAAATAGCCTCCTTTTAAAAGCAGTTAGAAGTAAACATATCAAAACAATCAAACTCTTGCTTGAGGCTGGAGCCGACCCCAATTATCATGTGGATGATTTTCGTAGACCTGTTTTAAAGGAAGCTGTCAGGCAAGAAAATCCCGAGATTGTCAAACTCTTGCTGGAGAACGGTGCGAGTGAGTTTGATCTGGATGACGCTATCAGGCAAGGCAATTCCAAGATTGTTGAATTGTTACTGGAAGCCGATGTAGGAATCGGTTGGTTTGACCTGGATGAAGCTATCAAACAAGGCAATCCTGAAATTGTCCAACTATTATTGGAGGCTGGTGCCGATCCCAATCCTCTTGGAGATGACTTATGTGACACAATTTTACATGAAGCTGTAAGCCAAGGAAATCCTGAAATTGTCCAACTATTGTTGGAGGCTGATGCCGATCCTAATTATGAACGTGATGGGCATTCTTTTTTATATACCACTTCGACTTTAGAGGAAGCGTTTTGCCTATGGAATCCCGAGATTGTCCAACTGTTATTGGAGGCTGGTGCCGATCCTAATTATAGAACGGATTACTACGATTTTATCTCTTTTTTGCATGAAGCTGTAAGCCACGGCAACCCCGAGATTGTCCGATTATTGCTGGAGGATAATGTAGATCCTAATATGCTTGATGACGTCAATGGACGTACACCCTTGCATGAGGCAGTGCTAACAAGACCATCCGAAGTAACCCTCGAGTGTATCAACCTCCTCCTACCTGTTTCCTATCTAAATTTTCCTGCTGATAATGGTCGCACACCCCTATATGATGTAGTTTTGTTGGGAAATATAAAAATCGCCCATCTTTTGCTTGAGGCTGGTGCCGACCCTAATCATTCCCAACCCGATAAGAATTATTTTGAAACTCCTTTAAAACTGGCAGAAGCGATGAGTTCGTCCAAGGCAGAATATAGCAATCAATATCAGAAACTCTTCAACTTGATAAAAAAGTATGCTACTCAAAATATCCTTGAAGGAAAACAAGCCTTTGAAAATGGTGATTATAAGACTGCACTGCGTGAATTCCGTCCCTTGGCAAATCAGGGAAATGCTGAAGCCCAGCTCGCCCTGGGCTATATGTATGCCTATGGACACGGCATCCAAAAGGCAGATCCTACTCGTGCTCTTTCTTGGCTCATTTTGGCTACTACTCAAGGTTTGGAGGAAGCGAGGGAACTTCGATATACACTTGAGTACAGTTTTTCAGACTTGGTGGTCGAAGCAAAATGGTTAGCTAACCGTAGGCAAACTGGCATAGAACTTGATGAGTAGGATCTTGGTATTTTAAACTCTTTCTGATTTACCAAGTCGAAGATGGCAAATTGAAGTTGGAAGTGCGGTTTGAAGATGAATATCTATGGCTACCACAACAAACGATTGCTGACCTTTTTTAATTTTCCAATCAACCCGTAAGTCACCAAATCAATTCAATTAATGAAGAAAGCGAGATCCAACAGGAGGCAGCTGTCAAAATTTTTTACAATTCAAATTAGAACGGGATTCCAGATTAAGCCAAACTTTTAGACCGAATATCAACTAATTTTCATCCACAATCCCTCTTTGACCATTTGGCACCTCTGGTCATTTTTTCAATCAAATATCATTGGCCGTATATTTTTTCTTGTAGTCAAATATTTTGTGGTTCTTTGGTATATATTTTCCAAAAATAAGTCAGAAATAAGTCGTTGAATTTGAACGAAGAATCGGTGATAAGTAGTGACCTTTTTTTGAGTAGTGACTCTTATTTTACAAGAGTTTTCGCGAGTACATGTTGGAACTCAAGAAAGATGGCTATGTAAACTGATATGAGCTAAACAAGAAATCACACCTTTTGGTGGTCTCCTTCTATATTTGAAAAATTCACCTGCAGCTTGGGTAAGCCATTCCCAACAAAACATTGAAGGCTAAAATGAAAAATCAGAAGAAAGCAGCGTGCAAATCATTCAATGCGAGTGTTTTCCCGGTTATGATAATGAAGATGTTTCCAAATGACTTTACGGCAGTTTAATGGTTTTCAATACCCCTTGACCAATCGGTATAACTGCGTCAAATTCGCTGAAAGAAATAGAAAATAAGTTAACCCAAGGCTAACCGATGCCGAGTTTATTGTAATGATTTTTCCGTCAAGTTTGCGACCTTCAAATTTACCGATTGAATAAATTACCAAATTGATTAAGTATATATAAAACTAACTAACTGGTTATTCTATAATGTATCTCACCGATGAACACATTGAACTCAAAACGCTGGTCAGAAAGATTGCTGATGAGAAAATACAGCCGCTGAGCGTGGAGCTTGATGAAACCGGACGATTCCCGATTGAGCTCTATAAGCAACTTGGCGAGTTAGGTTTGTTCGGCGTTTGTGTACCAGAAAAATATGGCGGTCCACAACTTGACGTGTTGAGTTATGCCATTGTGATGGAAGAGCTTTCAAGAGGGTATGCTTCTGTTGCAGACCAGTGTGGACTCGTGGAGTTGATTACGACGTTATTGGTTGACTATGGAACTGAAGAACAGTGTCTCAAATACTTACGGAACATACTATCTTTAAAGACACTAGTGGCTTATTGCATTACCGAGCCAGAAGCTGGAACCGATGTATCAAATATTAGGACCAAAGCAGAAAAAATTGGGGATGGTTGGCTACTGAACGGTAATAAAATTTGGATTCATAATGCTCCTATTGCAGATCTGGGTTTCGTTTTGGCTAAAACCAATCCAAACTCAAAACATCATGGAATGTCCGTCTTAATTGTTGATTTAAACTCCAAAGGTGTAACAAAAGGCAAGAAAGAGAAAAAACTGGGACAAAGCTCAAGTCAGGTCGGAACATTGACCTTTGATAATGTAAAATTGCCCAAAGATGCCCTTCTCGGCGAAGAAGGAGAAGGATTCCAGATCATGATGCGAGTGCTCAATAAAGGACGAGTTGGGATCGCTGCACTTGCAGTCGGGATCGCACAGTCAGGTTTAGAGCTGGCTCTTGATTACGCTCACCAGAGAAAACAGTTCGGAAGGGAAATCGCAAAATTTCAAGGAATGCAATGGCTTATTGCTGACATGGCTAAGGATATTGAAGCTGCGCG
>MKWU01004884.1_pt1 | contig 15242 bp, 9 predicted proteins | sample 809101 | NCBI WGS metagenome assembly MKWU01 (sample SAMN05860141, study PRJNA318959) | sponge metagenome | host: Aplysina aerophoba | place: Slovenia: Piran, Adriatic Sea, Gulf of Piran | collected 2013-05-07 | reverse complement strand
AAAAGGTCGCGGGTAAAGACCGAGCGGCCGCGCGTGCCGGGCAAGTCGCGCCACAACAGCACGTCGTCGGGAATGTCGTCTTTAACCCGGCGCGGATTGGCAATCAGCCACGCGCTGAAGTCCTTTGCGGGAAAGTCCTTTTTCGCGGTCAGCAGCAGGTAAGCGGCTTGGTTTTCCCGGGCCGTGTCTAGCAGGCGCTGGTCGAGATAGCCGACCATGACGGTTGTGCGGGGCAGGATTTCGACGGCTGCATAGGTGTTGAATCCTTGGCGGCCCAGCTTGTAGGGATAATCGGCTTCCCCGTCGTCTTCAAAGCGGTCGATGACGCCGTTGCTGTTCATGTCCATGCCGAACAAAAATTCCGGCGGGTCTATATCAAAGCGCAGAAACGGCTCCTCGTAATCGGGTTGGGTGTTGAAGTTGCGGTTGAAATCCGAGATGTCGTCGTTGTCCTCGTCAATGCCCGGGAAGACCGCGGCGTCGGTCAGCAACTGCTGCCCCTGCCGCGTGTTGACGCGGCTGCCGAACGTGCGCCGCGTCCAGTCCGGCAGCTCGTCCTGATCGTCGTTGTCATCGACGAATTCGTACAGGTGCCGCTGCTCGTTGTCGTAGTACACGTGTCCCTCGGCGTTGGGCATAAAAGCGCGGGTAGAGTAATCTGAGTCGATGCTGAAAACCTCGGCGAAAAACGTATAGGGGTAGTTGCGTTTCTGCGCGGTCGCGTACAGGGCTTGGGCCTCGTTGGTGGCCAGCGTCTGGTTTTTGGCCACGTTCTCGTTGGGAAAGCGGCGGTACTGAAAGTTGCGGACGAACTCGCCCCGGAAGTCAAAGCCTTGCAGGTCGGCAATGGCGAGGTCGAAGCCCAACATGCGGGTCCCGGTCGGCAGGCCGTAGCTGAACCGGTGAAAGGCCTGATTCGAGCCATCCTTGACGTTGCCGGCTGCGCGCAACACCGGCAGGAATACGGGCGTGCCGAGGTTGTTGGTCTGCTTGTTGGAGGTTACTTCGACCTTGTAGTCGTTGGCCAGCACGAGGCCGACTTCAATGCGCTCGATCTCGCGGAAATCGTCGATGGCGTCTTCTGTGCTCGGGGAGAAGTCTTCGATGTTGTAAGTCAGGGTGATGACATCCGTGCCGCTGGCCACAATTGCGCCGCCGCGGCGAATGCCGCCTTCGACCACGGGGACGATGTCTCCGGTGTGCTCGACGCCATCGATGAAGATGCGCCAGCGCGACAGCAGTGCGCCGCCCTCACCGTCTTCGGGCGAATCGTCGGAGATGCGCACGACGATGGAGCGCACAAAGTCCGAGTTCATTGGGCCGCTGAGCAAGCCGCTGAGCGAGTTGTCGCCAAACGGCAGGTTGGAGTTGCGATGCGCCGCATTGACAAAGGTCGCGCCGAGGGCGGCAAAATCCCCGACTTGCACCCGTCCCCTAGCGGCCATCAGAGTGGTGAAGGTATTGGCCTGGACGCCACCCCCGACTTCACTGGAGGAAATTTCGCCGGTGTTGCTGACCCGCGACGATAGCATGGTCAGGGCGTACTTGTCGGTTATAAGGTCCCACTGAATGCCGTCGAAGCGCGGCTTGGAAAACGTCAGGGGGGTCAGGGCCGTGCGGATGCCGTCGCCGACCATCAGGGCCGAGTAGAACTGCCCGGAATGGCTCGACGATACGAGTAGGTTGTTGAACCACGAACGAAAGCGCGGATTTTTGGTGATGATGCTGCCGTTGTCTTCTGGGTAGTCTTCGGTCCAGTCGTACACCAGCCAGCCTTGGGTGATGTAATCGCCGTACACGTCGTAGAACGGCGAGCCTTCCAAAAAGACATCGGTGTAGCGCTCGTAGTGGTTGCGGGCGTAGTTGGAGTATTGCTCTTGCCGCCAGTCGTACAACGAGTACAGCCGCTGCGGCAGATACCACTTGCGCACCGAGGGCACGAGGGTTGCCGGAGAGACTTCAGCGCCTGTGGTGTAATAGGGATTGTCGTACCCAGTGGCGCGTTGGGCGTCTGCCTCTTGCGGCAGCGTCCAGGCGAATAGGCAGATTAGTAGTGTGAAGATTCTACGTCTCACAGTGCGCTCCCTTTGGTCGTGGATTCAACTCGTAAGTGCAATTGTTCAATGTTCAAGTTGCCCTTCTGTTTCCTGGCATAAGATTTCATGTGGCGTTTGAAAAGCCAAGCCCTTTCGCGGTCGATGATTGAGCCGATCCATGATGTGGTGTATCTGTGCCTGCGACAGCGTATCAAGGGCCGTCCCTTTGGGCACATACTGGCGAATCAGCCCGTTGGTATTCTCGTTGAGTCCTCGTTCCCAAGCATGGTAGGGATGGGCAAAATACACCGCCGCGTCCAACGCTTGGCTGATGGTGGCATGGTGGGCAAACTCCTTGCCGTTATCGGCTGTAATCGTCTGGGTATGGCCCTTATGGGGCGCGAGCAACGCAATGGTGGTCGCCGCCACGTGCTCGGCCTGCTTGGAGGCGACTTTGCCCAGCACGGTATAGCGCGAGCGCCGTTCGACCACCGAGATGAGCGCCCCGGTGCGCGCACGTCCCATCACCAAGTCGATTTCCCAATCGCCGATGCGACTTTTTTCCTCGACGATGGCCGGTCGCTGGTCAATGCTAACTCGGTCTTTAATCTGCCCTCGACCATCGGCTTTTCCATAGCGTTTCTTGCGTTTCTTCTGACTGTGACGCAGATGGCGATACAACGTACCGCCCGCTTGGCGATCGGCCTGAATGTGCTGGTAGATGCGCTGCGGACTCAACCGAAGCCCGCCGGTCGCCTTCAGCCGACCCGCAATCTGCTCGGGACTCCACTGCTGACGCAGATCCGCTTCGATGCGCTCGATGACCGCCGCCGTCATCTTGGTCGCCTTCGCCTTGGAGCGACGACGCGCCAGCGCTTTGTGGTGGGCTTGATGGGGACGATAGCCGCGTTGCCCTTGATTGCGCCGCAACTCTCGACAAATCGTCGAGGGCGATACCGACACCGTCGCCGCGATGGACTGCTGATCATGCCCGGCTTTCTTCAGCGCGTACATTTGGTATCTTTGATGTTCGGTCAACTGGTGATACGTTCCCATAAGCGCCTCCGTCGAGAGTGGCGTTTGAAATGGCCAAGGGAAATATACCAGTTGGCCGTTTCTATGCCACCTACCCAAGCGATTGCACTTACCAGTTGAATTCAAGGGTCTTAATAAGCGAGTTAGGAGGAGAATGCGAAGTCTCACGGAATAGCTCTCTTTAATCGAGTATGTAATAGAAATGAGATTTGTAGGGGAAGTTACAAATCCACCCTATGCACCAGTTCGATGTTCTGACCAACATCAAAGTTGTGCCACGGCGCGGAGGACTGTTGGATCCAGAGTCTTGTTCGCCTCTTTCCTTTTTATGTATTTGTAAATGGAGGCCAGAATCTCAGCCTGTAGTATTTCTGTCCTCTTTTGTCCGGTTTTAAGCAGATCGAGCAATTCGCCAGTTCGTCTTGCAATCGCTTCTTCCTCGTCGGGTTCCGGACGAACTACGGGCGTCCTTAAAACATATTTTGCGGAGTTGTTTGCAGAAGGATTAATAGTTTTTAGACAAGCCCAAAAGGGAGTAGAATTACAATAGGCTAACAGAAATTCCAGTTTAATTTTCTTTGGGAAAATGCCGACGATCGATTGGTCAAATAATGATTCTTGAATAAGTGATGCCGTTGGCTTCGTCGAAGTGACCATCGGGAAACCAATCCCTCGTTTAAAGTAGTACGAGGAATTCTGAAACCTTGCTTTCCGATCTGATTTGTAATGAGCAACACAGCGTTCACTCCAGTTCACAAACCACATAGTTGGCTTCAAAAATTGATAGCCTCCACCTTTGAGGATAGGTATAAAAGTGCGGTTTCCAGTAAGCCCGTTCAAAATGCTAGGAACGCCTTCGGGGTGACTCTCGACCAAATTCGGATCGACAATCTGATAACCGTGTGACCGCTTGACCGAAATAGAAGCCCGCCGCAAAAAATGTTTGTCGTTCCCCGAGTAAAAACCCGTCGCGCAATTAGCGAGATCAGACATTGTTAATTTATTGTCAGATGATTCTTCTATAATGACATGTCCGGGAGAAACAGGAATCGCGTAATTGTACGTTCTCAGCACATCTTTCTGCAAAATGAAAGCAGAATCTGATTCGAGATCAAGAGGCGAAGCAAGCTCGTTTATCTCATCGACTATTCTGATCCGGAAAGAGTGATGTGGTTTGGCCTTCTTACGGGAGATCGAAATTATACAAAGATCGGCATACCCAAAAGAAATACCCGGAAATAAGGAAGATTTGAATATATCTATCGTTTCAATAGAAAATTCTCTGATAATATATTCTCTCAAAGGTGCGTGGAGGTGGAGATAGAGGAATGTGTTTGGCACGATGAAAACTAGCTTTCCATCTTCCGCTAATAATCGCAAACACCTGAGAAGAAAAAGAGTATAAGTCTCGCGGACGTAGAAACCTCGAAAACGCTTCTTCAAATCAGCTCTACGATCGTATTCTTGCCAACCTCCGTATGGCGGATTTGCAATAATTTTGCTGAAGCGCGGTCCAAAGTTCTCGCGCATATCGAGATCTGGACAAAGTATGGTATCTCCTTTAACCACGCGCACTGTAGGGTATGTAGAGAACTTCTTTTGTAAGTTGGAAATCTGATTGGGATGAAGTTCATACGCAGTTATACATAAATAGGAGTTTACCTTCTGAATCGCTTCGATTAGGTGACCGTCACCGGCAGCCGGTTCAAATACGGTATCATTTTCAACCAAAGACAAGAGGCTGGCCATATATCCACCTAATATCTCGTCGGCGGTGAAAAACGCTCGGTATGGATCTTTATGCTTTTCTCGGACTACCATTCTAAATACCCCAACAGGTTGTTGATCGTAAAGTGATTCGTGGTATCGTGAAGCAAATCTTCTGCCCAATTAATATCAACAGTGACCCAATCACGCAGATCAAATCCGGTGTAATCGCTAACCTTATGATAGGCATCTTCACCACAGTAAGCTTCCCATACTTTAGAGTCCTTCAGTATCTGAAAATAGTGATTGTTTTGATTTTCTCGTGCTCGGACGAGAAGAACATTCTCGTAATCGTCCTCCATATTTCGATAGATAGTTGCGACCATTAACAACCTATTTGTGTTTCCCTTTTCATTTGATCCAAAACCGCTCTTGAAATCAATATTCACCTTTTTTCCATCAATCTCGGCATGGAAGTCAAGTTGGAGATTGATTTCTCCTGAATCGACTAGAATCCAAATCTTTTTGTAGTATTCAAGAAGTTCCGCTTTTTGCTCAGGTGCTAGCTCAAGAACGGCTATATACTCCTCAATTTCTTCTCGCAGGCTTGATCGAACCTCTGAAAAAAGAGGAGGCACGAATGGCTTGACGGGCTTTACAGAATAAGAGAATGGAATGCGAACAAAACGCTCCCATAGTTCACCAACTCTGCGAGAGAATGCCATATATTCATAGGGCCAAATTTGATTTCGTAGATCGATCATTGCAACTTGAGCACAGTAGGTGGAGGTGAGAATGGAACGCAACCTGTCTTCACTAGTCCATTTTTCCAATTCCGCCGTATTTGTGACGACTTCCAGAAACGACTGTAAAATATCGCTCAACGCTCTATTTATTCTACCTGCAATATCCTTATAATTTTCACTTCCTAATTCTCGTTGAAGCTCAGATAGCTTTTCTCCTCCACGCTCGCGAAAATACTGAAGGAGATGTGATTTATCGCGTGTTGTTTCATTTGTAATTCGATAAGGCATCATTTGATTTGTGGTCCAATAACCGCTTGTTTTGTACTATGTTCGCGTTTTTTTTCGTCCTTCGCAAATACCTAATAAACGACATGTACAAGCCGGTAAACGCGGTCGGCGCGGGCATCGGCTTCTATGGCAATGCGCAGGACGTAGATACCGGGCGGCACTGCGCGGTCGGCGCTCCGTCCGTCCCAGACGTAGTAGAAGCGCCGCCCCGGTGTGCCTTGGCTGGCGAGCTCGACTACGGGCCGGCCATCTAGGGTAAAGATCTGTACTTGCGGTGCTTGCTCGGTCTTGACGACGGTGAATTGCAGTTCGCATAGGTCGTTGGTGCCATCGCCATTGGGGGTTATCGAGCGGGTGTGCTCGACGTTGCGGATCAACGAGCCGCTGGCGACCGCCTCGGGCACGAAGACTATATCGGCACCGAACTCGGCGGGGACGACGCCTTGGAGGTTATCTTGTGCGGTCGAGTTGAAAACGAACGCGTTGAAGACCGTGGGGCTGTGGGACAGGCGCGTGGAAAAGGCGATGGCGACCGAATCCCGTCGGACCAGCGGCGGCGGCAATTCTACTAAGAGCGAGTCCCCCCGCAACAGGCCAGTGGCCGCGACCTCGGCTCCCCCCACGGATGCGCTGACGAATGCGGCATCGCGGCCGCCGCCGGGCGGGAGGAGGATGAGCGCGCGATCGAACCCGGCGTCTCGGCTGCTGAAGCCCAACGGCGCGATGGTGTAGCGAAACGCCTGCAGGGAATCCATGACGGCTTCGCGGGGGAAGATATGACCTGTCAGCCCAGCAGTGATGATCGGCGCATTGGCTACAAACGTGAGGGATCGCAAGGTGGGAAAGACCGCTGGATCGTCGCTGATGAGCCGCACCCGCGCCCGCAGCCACTGGCGCGGCGACGGCGAGAGGAATGCCTGCCCGGAGAACCGATGGGGTTGGCTATACGCGCTCCAAGTGTCGTCGCGCACTCGTTCCTCGACGATGTCGCCGCGGTTGCGGGACTTGGCGGACTCGTAGGCTTGTTTGGTCACTTCTTTGCCATTGGTGAGGAAGTAGCGCTTGAGGGTCTGGAAGCCATTGCCGGTCTGGGTTTCCACTTCGATGCGCGTTCCGGGCGGCAGGTCGGCGTCCCATTCGACAAAGCGCATGCTGCGGGCACCGCCGAGGGAAATATCCTCAGACTCCAGTTCGACTTGCGCAGGATAGCCCTCGCTATGGAAGACGAAGAGTTGGGCGGCGCGGTGGAACTGCTGCGGTCGCGTCACGCGCCACAGCAGCAGCCGCAGCGCGCGCGGCTCGAACTGGAAGTCGAACAAATAGCGGCCGGAGTTGGCCACCGACGACAGCAAGTCGTAGTGGAAAGGGCCTTCGACGACTGGATCGGCGCTATTGCTGGGGGTGCCGTCGGAGGCGAAGAAATCGAAACTAGGCCAACTGCCCTGTTTGTCGCGCTGGAAGCCGTAGAGGAACGGGCCGCGGCCGGAGACGATCGGCAGCCAGATGAGGCGATCGACGCGAAAGACGTTGCCGAAATCGACGACGGACCAGACGCCTGAATCGCGCCAGTTGCCCTTGTCTGAGGCCTCGATATTCCACCCGCGAAATCCCACGTCTTGGTCGATGAGGGCCTCGGCTCCGCTGCCCTTGCCGCAACCTGGGCAGTCGCGGTGTTTGGATGTCCACGTCCGGCCTCCCCAGTGCTCGGTTCGGTCTTCGACCTGCACCATGGAGGACAGGTTGAAGCCAATGCCGTCCACCTCTATTTCGGCGAGCGCAGCATCGGGCGTTGCGCCGGCCGCTTCAAAGCGCACGAAGCGTATGATGTCGAAGTCGAGGATCTCGTCCGCGCTCAAGTGCTCGCCCGTGGCCGAGGCGAGGCCGGTTGTGGTGAGGTCGAACTCGACTAGAGACTCGGTGTTGTTGTTGATCGGTCGGCCCAGTCGGCGATAGACGATGCGCTTGGCCCGGCCGCCGAAGACCGGAATGCCCGGGCTGACGTACACTGAAAAAAAGTTGAAGGGCTTGGCCCCCTCGCGGTTGGGAAAGCGGACGCGCACCTTGTCCGCTACGACGGAGCGCCCTAAGTCCAGCTCTAGCCACCACGACTGCACTGGGGTGTCCGGGTCGGGTTTCCACCAGGTGTTTGGGTCTTGGTCGCCGGCTAGGTCGGCCTGCTGCTGGTTGGACGGCGTGCGCGCAAAGCGCCGCCCGTATTCGCCGATGGACTGGCCGGAAAACTCGCGGGCGTTGGCCACTGCGTTGAACCGCTGGTCAAAGCGCTTCACTTTAATGCCCTGCGGCAAGACTTCTACTAGCCCCTGCGGATGGGCCCAAGAAGCGAAGTCAGACCCGGCAAAGCGCAGGTTTTGGCTGTTCGCCGCGACTGCGAATAGGAGGAAAGCAACGGCTAGTTGTAGAGTTTTCATGTCGCCCTCATTGGTATGTGACAACCAATTCGTAGATTCCTAACAGATGTTACGTAGTCTTATGTAGCGTCTGCCTTTTGCGGCCTCGCCTTTGGTTTTGTCATTCCCGCGCAAACGGGAATCCGGTGTAGGGGCGACTCTAAGAGTCGCCCCTACCAATTCGCAATTCCATCAGTACGCGACTCCGACTGCTGCCATGCGGGTAAAAGTGCCGCGATCGACCTCGACTGCGACGCGGATTAGGTATAGCCCCGGGGGCACGAGGTCTCCCCGCTCGTCCCGCGCATCCCACTGCAGCGCGTATGGTCCGGCTGCGGCCTGCGCGTCCAAAATCGCAGTGCAGCGACGACCACTCAGGTCGCGCACTTCTACCCGCAGCGTACCCCCAGCGACGCCGAACAAGTCGAATCCAATGGCGACCTGCTCGTTGGTGCCATCGCCGTTGGGCGTGACCACAGGCGCAGACAGCCCAATCGCCCCGAGAATGCCCAAGGCTTCATCGCTGGATACTACTTGGATGCTGTTGCTGGCCACGTCGGCGTGGGCATCTCCGGCTTCGATGGACTGCGGTAAGCTAGCGGCCGAAGTGTTAAAAAGGCGGCTGGCCAAAAAGACCGATGGCTGGAAGACCGCGCCTTGGAAGCGCACGCGAAACGCCTTGTCTTCTTGGAACGCCGTGGGAAAGGTGAAGCGCAATTGCTCGTCGCTGGCGGCGAGGGAAAAATCCTCGCCCTCAGCCGCTGGCTGGTCGTCGATGGTCAGATCGAGGAAGCGGGTGCCCGGAGGAACCTCCAGCTCGATGCCGTCGAACCCCGCGCGGTTGCCGACCTCCGTGCGAATGTGATAGGCAAAGCGCTGGGCGACGCCGAGCGGCACCTCGACGGCTCCGTCCGCACCAGCGCGTCCGTCGAGGGCAATTTCCGCTAGCGCGCGGTCGGCCAACAGCGGCGATACTTCAAAAGCCAAGCTGTCGAGCACGCCAAAGGTCAGCGGATCTTCAGCGGTGATGGTAAAGCGGAACTGGAGAAACTCGGCCCCGTCCGAGGAGCGGATTTCGTCGCCCGACGCTTGGTAATTGACCGACCAGTTGTTCCAGTTTTCTATGTCGTCGTCGCGCTTGGCGCGGAAGCCGGCGATGCCCTCGGAAAACCGTTCTACCACGCGCGGCGAGTCGAAATAGGTCTTCTCATCTACCTCCACCAGCCGACCGAGGTCGTCGAAGATGAAGTACGTCTTGGGATTGTCGTCAAAGCCAGCGCGGGTTTGCAAGTTTAGTCGCACCGGTGCAGTGGGATCGGCGGTGATTGCGCCAGAAGGCAATAGGCGATAGCGGGGGAATTTCCACGCGACCTGTCCCAAGCTCACGGCTTGGCCGAAGGAATGGGGCGCGGAGATGTAGCGGGCTTCTTGGGGGTAGCCGCGGCCAAAGATTTCGATTTCGGCCAGTAAGGTCGTGGTGGAGACTTCGCCGAACTTGAAGCGGAGAAAGCGGGTAAAGCGCAGGTCGGTTGCGAGGGAGACGATGCTGATGTTGTTGGCAAAGGTGCTGGCGAGAATCTCGTCGAGGGGGTGGTACCCCGACGATCCGGTCGATGAGGTCTCGTCCTCAAAGATCAGCCATTCGACCGGCACGTTGGTCCGGCTGACTTCATAGGCGCGGGCGAACAGCTCGCGCTGCCGCTGGTTGTCGCTGGTCAGCCCGGTTTGCGGCGGAAAGAACACGATGCTATCAACGGGCACGGGCACGCCTAAGTCGAGCGTGATGAACTGCACGCTGTTGGGGCGGCCATCGGCCCGCGCCCTGTGGGCAAAGGCTGCGGTTAGTTTGTCGCCGTCGACGAGCCCGCGCATGACCTCTGCGGCTAAGGCGTTGGTCCCTCCCCCCTGCCACAGGCGCGGGTGCCAGCCGACCTCTAAGGTGTCGGCCTCGATCTGGCGCGGCCCCTTGTGCAAGCTCCAGCGATAGCCAAAGAGGTTGCGCTGAGTCGTGGCAATGCCCGTGCGCACGAGTTGGCGAGTAACCGTGTGGCCTAGTGGAATCGCCCTCGGCTGAATTGCCCCGGAGTGCGCGGAGTCGTCGAGGGCGATCCAGCGCTCTGCGGCTGCAGCCCAAGGCTCGCCGCTTGTGCCACCCACGACCCAAGCCGAGGGCTGTGCTGCCACTTGGCCGCTGATGGCGAGGAGCAGTACCAGCCATCGCATGTTGCTCGCAGCGATCAATAGACCACCCCTATCGGCTCTACGGCGGCAAACACGTCGAAGTCGGCCTCCACGCCGACGCGGCAGAGGTACAGGCCTGGGGCTACCAGCGCGCCGTGGTCGTCGCGACCGTCCCAAGTTTCCGCGTAAAAACCGGCTGACCGCGGCTGGGAGACTAGCTGCCGCACTCGGCGTCCACTGAGGTCGAAAATCTCGACCGCCACTGCTGTATCCGCGGCGAATTGGGACAACACGAGGTCAATTTCGACGGCATCGTTGCGGCCGTCCCCGTTGGGCGAGATGATGGCCGTTGAAAGTGCTACTTGTAACTCGGGTTGTGCCTGCGTTACAAAGGCGTTGGTTGCGTTTGTACCCACTAACTCGCTGGCATTGCCCGGGGCGATGGGATGCGGCGGGACGCTCCCTGCGCCGAGGAGATAGGCGTTGATCGGGGTGTTGTGCACCAGCAGTCGCAAGCGGAAGGTGATCCGCAGAGGCTGGTTGTTGTCCGCGGCGACAGGGGCAAAGAAAAGGTCGAAGCCGCTGTCGGTTGCCACCCATTCAAAGTCTTCCAGCGCTACGAGGGGATCGCCCATTTGCAGGCTCTCGAATACCGGCGGTGGAAACGCCTCGATGCGGACGCCGCGATACCCGGCCACGCCGGCTGCGAATTCGGTGCGGATGTCGTAGGTAAAGGTTGTGTCAATGCCCCCTGCGACTTCGAGCAGGCCGCTGGCGGGAAAGGGATCGGTGGCGAGAGCGACCTCGCCGACAGCCTCGCTGACCAGCCCGGGCGAAAACTCCACCTGAAAGGTGTCGATGCGCACGGCGTTTTCAGCGTCGCCGTCGAAGAAGATGCGGAACTGCATGAATTCCCTCGGGCTGGGCAGCTCTATGGGCACTTCGATTGTGCCCGTGCCGGTGATGTGCGTGCTCGGCGACCACGCGCTCCAGTTGTTGACGTCGTCGCGGATGTCGCCCTTGACGAAATCGCGCACCGGCCCTTGCTCCTCGATCGGCAGGTTGAGATAGTCGGCCCGGTCCAGTTCTTCTAGCAGCTCGCCGGTGGCTGGGTCTTGGCGGTACAGGGTGCGCCGTGGCAGGTTGGTGTTGTATTCGGCTGCTGGCACTTCCTCTTGGCGACCGGTGTCGCGGTCGCGGCGAAAGTACGATAGAGGACTGTCGTCGGCCCCGGTCCGCATCTGGATGGCCGCAGTCGCATCTCCGGTCGTTCCGAGTTGCGTAGTATGCACGCGCAAGCGGCCGTAGTTGACCGGGCCGCCAAAGGAGTGCAGCCCCGACTCGTAGCTGGCGACCGGGACAAAGCCCTGCCCGTAGATTTCAAACTCCGCGATGTTGAACACTGTTTTCGACAGCACGCGTAGCTGGAGGAAGCGGCCCTGCAAGGGAGCAAATTCGATATCGACGGTGGATTCGCGGTTGACTTCTACTCGCCGCAAAACCTCGTATTGCGGCCTGTTGATGTCGTTGAAGTTTTCGCCGTCGTTGACCCGCAGTTCAAAGGCTTTGATAAAGGCATCATCGCCGGGCGCGGGAAAGAAGCGGATGCGGTTGACTGGGAAGGGCGCGCCCAGATCCCAGAAGAATGTCGCCCCGGCTTGGCTCTGTGCGGTCTTGAATACGCCCGACGAGGAGGTCGTTGGATCGCCGTCGAGCAGGTCGAGGGGGCCGGAGACTTGGTTGAAGAAGCCGTCGTTGGACCACGCCCGTGGCTGGCCGCCGAGGGTGAAGTCGCGAGGTTGGCCGTTGAGAAAGCGTTGACCCGAAGCGCGGAGCAATTCGATGAGATTTTCGCCGGCTTGGAGCTTTAGGGGCTGTAGGGCACCATCGACATCCAGCGCGCCGATCTGCGTCTCGGCCTGCGAAACCCACGTAAGTCCGCCCTTGCCGATGTGCCACACCTCGATTTGCGCATCGCTTGGCGCTAGCCCCCCGAGCACCACTAGGAAGGTGCCGACGAGGGATCTGGGCGCGCGGGCAGTCATCAGTTGATCCGCGCCGCGGTCGAGGGATCATGCCCTTGCAGGGTGTCGCGCTGGAAGGAGAAGCTCAGGTCAATCGCCTCTATGGGGGCGTCTGTATAGTCGAAACGCAAGACGATGTTCTCAATGTGTACTTGGATCGCACGGACATCGTCGTCGAGGACGGGAAAGACCAAGTACCCCTGTTCTTCGTTGCCGCTGAAGATCAAGGCTCCGCTGTACAGCGTCCGCTTGAGCGCGTCCGTGCGAGCTTGAAAGGTCTTGCGCCCTTGGCCGGTGCGGCCCAGCCAAAACGAGCGAAAATACTGGTATAATTCGGCGTAGCTCAGCACCGCGTACTGGCGGGTATTGGCCGTGGTAATATGCGCGTTGAGCGGGTCGAGCTTGACCTTGGGGAATTGATAGTTGTTGACCTTGAGCCGAAAGACGGTAAAGCGCGGCGGCGTCCACTCATCGCCCGGGGCCGTCCACTCGCCAAAGGTATAGGGGTTGTTGGACAGGTCTGGCCCAGGGGCGAGGCGGTTTAATTCCGCGTCCGTCATGGGCTTGAGCTCAATCGACAGGCGGTCGAGGGCGTAGGTGATGGAGCCGTCGTCGTTGACGGTCATGCCCTCGGCTTGGCGGTTAGCGGGCTGGAGCGGCGTGTGAAAGTAGCGGCCGCAAGCCAGCACCAACAGGGTCAGCAGTAAGGACCAAGCCCAGAGCCGTTTGTACACGATGCAATCCCCTAAAAATAATGTAGGGGCGACCAGCCGGTCGCCCCTACGATTACGACCGGTTGGTCGCCTTGCGTTTAGAACGAGTCCTTGATCTTACCCCAAGTCGATGACTCGACTGCTGTGGGGCTGGAGTACTCGCCAATGCGCAGCAGCTTGGCAATGGAGTAGTACTGCCGCGACGAGGCTTCGGGGCCGCGAGTGGTCCAGTCGTTGCGACCGCCCGGGGTGCCGTCTTCGCTGGGCGAGAAGCTCGAATCCGGGCCTTCGCCGTCTTCGTACCACATGGCGAAAGGCAGGCCCGAACCATCTTCACCAGCCACTGCGTCTAGCTGCCATTCCTCGCTCGCCGACGGACCAGTGTCCTCTTGGAAGGCGAGGACCTTGACGCTCCACTCGTAGTACGTGGTGCCGCCTTCGGCCCACAGGTCGGCGGCCCAGGCTTCGGGTGGATCGACGCGCACGGCCATTTCGATCCACGGCGATTCGCCGTACTCGGCCCACGCTTCTTGCTCGGTGTAGCGGAAAGCGACGTTGGTCGGCGGGCTGAGGTCGCCCGGGGCCATCAGCCACTCCATGGTGTAGCCCGAAGCCGGGCTGCGCTCGCGGCCGTGATCTTGCGGGTCGAGGCCGACTTGCAGCATGTCGCCGTCCCAGCGGGCGATATTGGTGCCAGCGTGTGCCAGCACGTCGTCAACCGCTTCCAAGAAGCAATACCAGCGGTTGTCGTCGCCGCCCTTCCAACCCATGAAGGTGGTGATGAACAGATCGTCGCGGTCGGGGGCCGGTCGGTCGCCTTCGTCGCGCCACTCGTCCATGGTCAGGGTGTACTCCGGGTCAAACCAACCCCAATCGTCGCTATGTGCGTCGATGGTGATGGCACCGGGATCGGGAACTTCGAGCATGTAAAACCAGAATCCCTGACTGCCATTGCGATCCGCTAGGGCGGGCGGATCGAAAAACTGGGCGTTCGCCGTCCCTATAAGGGCGAGGCTGAGAACGCTTGCGATTGTAAATCGCTGCATACTTGATACTCCTTGCGTTTGAAGTGAACGCCAGAAACTTCCGGCGCGTTGATGAAGAAGCCATAATAATAAACGAGGGTAAGAAAATCAACACGCCCAACCCTTGTGCTAGCGGGCCGCATAGACTGCGGATTGGTTATACGGGATGATCAACGGCTCAACGCCCTGTAACCCAGCCGCCCATTCTTGGGGATCGTAGTTGCGGGAGACAAAGCAGGCGTAGTGCGCTGGCACGGCAGCCTTGAGGCCGAGCGCCGAGGCCATCTTGGCCGAACCAGCAAAGAAGGGAAATTCCCCTTCGCTGGGGTGATTGGTCAACAGCCCGATGTCGGGAGCGAGGTCGCGGATGGGTGCGAGTAATGCTTCGTGCTCGGCGAACGTGTTGACCGGATCGCCGGAGATGTACACGCGCACGTCGCCGGCCTCCACTACGTAGCCGAGGTGGGTTACATCGGGCGGGGCGATGTCGTCGCTGGGCAGGCCCTCCGGGGGCTTGGCGTACACCGCGTGGGCCGTCATGGTACCCAGTTTGGCTGCGTCACCGGCGGCAATTGTCGATGCTGCGGCAGTAATGCCAGCATCGCGGACGCGCTGGATGCTCTCGGCTGGGCCGACGATCTGCACGTCTGGATAGGCTGCGGCAATGCGCGCAATGGACTCGGTGCAAGTGTGGTCGCCGTGGTCGTGGGTCAGGAGTACGAAGTCTGTGTGCAGCGACGCTTCGTGGAGTGGGGGGCGGGCGTGGATGAAGCGGTCGGCTGGCCGCTCGTGGGGGTAGTAGGGATCGACTTGGACGATGGTCCCCTGCGCGTCCTTGAGGCCAAACGTGCTCTGGCCAAACCAGTGGATGCCGACTGCGCCTTCGCGTACTTCCAGCGATTCAAATGGGTGCATGATTTCTCCCTGCAAGAGTGAAGCCGGGTTGCAACCCGGCGTGTGTTCTGTAAGTTTCGGTAAAAGCTTACTACACGACACCTAAGCTGAATGTGCGTTTTCTGATGTTTTCCTGGGAACGCGGGCCTCTGGCCCGCCTGCGGGCGGGACGCCCGCGATCCCAG
>MKWU01004883.1_pt1 | contig 15247 bp, 15 predicted proteins | sample 809101 | NCBI WGS metagenome assembly MKWU01 (sample SAMN05860141, study PRJNA318959) | sponge metagenome | host: Aplysina aerophoba | place: Slovenia: Piran, Adriatic Sea, Gulf of Piran | collected 2013-05-07 | reverse complement strand
CGGGCCAGGCCCGGGGGAATGAGGATGCAGATGGCGCGAGCAACGTGGAACGGCGCGGTGATCGCCGAGAGCGACGAGTACGAGATGGTGGAGGGAAACGTCTACTTCCCGCGCTCGTCGGTCCTGAGCGAGTACCTCGCGGAGAGCCCGACGGAGAGCGTCTGCCCCTGGAAGGGGACGGCCCGCTACTACTCGCTCGAGGTCGGCGGCGACACCAACCGGGATGCCGCCTTCTACTACCCAGAGCCGAAGGAGGCCGCGAGCAACATCGCCGGCCACATCGCCTTCTGGAACGGCGTCGAGGTGGAGCGCTAGCGCCGGGTCCCGCCCCCGGCGCCCCGGCCGGGGCGCCGGGCACCAGGAGCGCCCGCTACTGCGCGAGCAGGCCCTTCTGCTCCAGCCACTCGCGCGCGACGTCGTCGGACTCGCGCAGCTCGAGGTCGGTCTCGATGTTCCACGCCACCAGGTCGTCGGTGGTGATAAGCGCGCTGAGCTCGTTCAGGGCGTCGCGCAGGCCCGGGCCCCACGCCTCGAGCACGGCGCTGCTGATGATGGGCGCGATGTTCTGGGCCGGGTGGAGGCCCTGGTCGTCCTCCAGCACGCGGAAGCCCTGGACGCCGATCTGGGGCGCGGTCGTGTTCCAGACGACGGCGTCCACCTCGCCCGCGGCCAGCGCCTCGCCGAGGAGCGGCCCGAACTCGATGGTCACCGTGTCCGAGAACTCGATCCCGTATACCCCCGGGTCGGTGTAGCCGAGGAAGCACTGCGGCCGCTCGAAGCAGGCGGCCGCCGCGCCGAAGACGTAGCCGAGCGCCGCGACATCGGAGATCGTCTGGGCCTCCGAGTCGCCCCGGACGACGAAGGCGTCGCCGTCTATGGCCGGCGAGTAGTCGAGCACGGTGGCGCCTTCCGCCTCGTGGACCGGGCCGATGGTCGCGATGATCGCGTCGGCGTCGGCGGCGTCGATCCCCGCGTCGGGTGCGAGCGCCGTGAGCTCGCCGCCGATGTAGTCGATGATCAGGTCGACCTGGTCGTTGCGGAGGGCCTCGATCGCCTCGGTGCGGAAGCCGGCCGGCGTCAGGATGCTGACGTCGTAGCCCCGGGCGCTCAGGTACTGCCCGTAGACCTCCGCGATCGTCACGGACTCGCTGAAGTCCTGGCCCCGGATGCGGATGGTCGGACCCTCCGCGTCCCCGTCGTCGTCTCCGCACCCCGCCACCAGCACGGCGGCCGCCGCGACCATGGCCACGAGCAGCGCCCCGATCGTGATCCTCACCCGATGCTCCCCCTCCGCGATGCCGTCTGTAGCCTGAGCCGGCGCACCCCGTGCGGCACCGTCACGCGCTCAAGCAGGGTCACCACCAGACTCGTCGTGGCCGCCAGCGCCGCAATCAGTAGCGCCCCGCCGATGATGAGCGTCTCGTTGTTCTGGCCGAGTCCGTCCCGAACATAGCGGCCGAGTCCGTCACCGCCAAGGAAGGCGCGGATCGGCTCGGTCGCGACGACCTGCACGGCGGCCACCCGGATGCCGGTGAAGACGACGCTTATGGCGAGCGCGAACTCGACGCGGAAGAGGATGGACCGCTCGCCGAAGCCCATCGCCCGGGCCGCGTCGACGGTGCCCTGGTCGACGTGCCGGATCGCCGTGTAGGTGTTGAGGTAGAGCGGCGGGAGGGCGAGCAGGAGCAGCGCGAGGAAGATGGGCCACGGCTCGAACCCCCACCCCCGCCTGAGCGCCACCGGCACCAGCAACGCGGCCACCGCGAAGGTCGGCACGGCGCGGCCCAGCGTCACCAGAGCGGTCGCCGTCAGCTCGCCCCGCCGGAGGTGCGCGAGGAGAGCGGCTGGCGGGAGGGCGAGCAGGATCCCCGTCCCCATCACCGCGGCGCAGAGCGTCACCGTGTCGAGCCCCGAGCTCAGGATGCCGTCGGGCCCGAGCCACGTGTCGAGATCGCCGAGGCACCCCCGGAGCCCCGCGCCGCGGGGGGGCGGCCGCCGCCCCGCAGGGCGGGGGGGGGGGGCGGGCGGCGGGGCCGCCGCCAGGTGGCGAGACCGCGGAGCCACTCCAGGAGCCCGATGCCGCGGGGGACCGCCGCCTGCGCGATGGGGAGGGCGATCATGCGCGCCGCCGCCTCGCCCAGGGCGTCGCCGCGGCCCCCGCGTGGTAGATGAGCAGATCCAGCGCCAGCGCGAGCAGGATCGAGAGCGAGGCGCCGATCGTCATCGGCGTCCAGAAGGTGCGGCGCAGCCCGTCGAGGATCAGCCGGCCGAGGCCGCCCTGGCCGATGATCGCCGCGACGGTGACGAGACCCACGGTCGAGACGGTCGCGATGCGGATCCCCGTGATGACGTAGGGGAGCGCGAGCGGCAGCTCCACCGTCAGCAGACGGCGCCTCGAGCTCATCCCCATGCCCGACGCGGCCTCCCGCACCTCGGCCGGCACGGAGCGGAAGCCGTCGATGATCGCCGTGACCAGGATCAGGAGGGTGTAGCCGGCGAGCGGAAGCACAGCCGTCGCCCGGCTCAGGCCGGTGTACGGGACCAGCAGGCCGAAGAGCGCCACGCTCGGGATCGTGTAGAAGGCCGCCGCTCCCGCCGTGATCGAAGGGGCCCCGCGCTCGTAGCGGAGCGCCACGGCGGCGAGAGTCGCCGAGAGCAGGAGGCCGAGACCGAGCGCGAGCAGCGTGAGCTCCAGGTGCTGGACGAGCGCGGCCTGGATCTGGTCCCACTCATCGACGAACCACGACCAGCGGACGATCGGGTTGCTGGCCTGGAGCGCGGGGATCACGCGTCGCGCCCGGCGAGCCCGGACCGTATCTGCTCGAGGGTGACGATTCCCCCGAAGCGGCCCCCGTCGTCGATGACGGCGACCGACGTCCGGGAGTTCATGATCACCTCCATCGCCTCGCGCAGCGTGCTGCTGGCCCGCACCTGCGCCGCCGGCAGCTCGCGCGGCGGCGCGGCGAGCGTGGCCGCCTCCTCGACGTGATCGCGGTGCGCCCAGCCGACGAAGCTCCCGCCGGAGGTCAGGCCGATCCACTCCGAGCGCGCGTCGTCGAGCAGGGCGCGGGCCTCGGCCGGTGCGCGGCCGATGTCGAGCACCGGGCCCTGCTCGAAGGGAAGGTCGCCGACCCGCTTCAGGGCCAGGCGCCGGATCTCGCGGTCGTCGCCGAGGAACTCTTCGACGAAGGCGCTCGCGGGCGCGTGGAGGAGCTCGTCCGGCGGGGCGTACTGCTCGAGGATTCCCCCGACGTTGAGCACGGCCACGCGGTCGGCGACCTTGACGGCCTCGTCGATGTCGTGGGTCACGAGCACGATCGTCTTGCGGAGCCGCTCCTGGAGCGCGAGCAGTTCGTCCTGCAGCCGCGCGCGCACGATCGGATCGACGGCGCCGAACGGCTCGTCCATGAGCAGCACCGGGGGATCGGCCGCGAGCGCCCGCGCGACGCCGACGCGCTGCTGCTGGCCGCCGGAGAGCTCGTCCGGGTACCGCCCGAGCTGCTCCGGCTCCAGCCCCACGAGACCGGCGAGCTCGGCGACGCGCTCATCGACGCGCGCCCGCTCCCAGCGCAGCATGCGCGGCACGGTCCCGATGTTCTGGTGGACCGTCTGATGCGGGAAAAGCCCGACCTCCTGGATCACGTATCCGATGCCGCGCCGGAGCTCCGCCACCGGCCGGAGGCTCGCGTCCTCGCCGTCGATCTCGATCCGCCCCGAGGTCGGCTCGATGAGCCGGTTGATCATGCGCAGCGTCGTGGTCTTCCCGCAGCCGGAGGGGCCGATCAGGGCCACGATCGAGCCGCGCGGAATGTCCAGGGTGAGCGCCGTGACGGCGGGCTCTCCGGCGCCATCGAAGAGCTTGGTGAGCTCGAGCAGGCGAATCGCGCTCTCGGTCATGGCGCGAGGATACCCTCCGGCCGCGGGACGACCCACGCCGCGCGGCGGGGCCGGGGCGCGGGAGGCTCACGGCGTATCAGGCGACGGGCGCCGCGCCCCGCCGCTCGCAGCGGCGGGGCCGCAGGCAGTGCGGGGGAGGGGGGTCCCGGTGAGCGAGGGCGAGGGGATCGACATCCAGGCGCCGTACGATCCCGGCAACATCTTCGCGCGCATTCTCCGCGGGGAGATCCCCGGCGATCGCGTGCACGAGGACGATGACTTCATCGCCTTCCGCGACATCGCACCGCAGGCGCCGCATCACATCGTCCTGATCCCGCGCGGCGAGCCGCCGACCTCGCCCGCCGGGATAGACGCCTCGTGGGAGCCGCTCGGCGGGCGCATGCTGCGGGTCGCTGCGGCGATCGCCAGGGCGCAGGGCCTGGAGCGGAGCGGCTACCGGCTCGTGCTGAACTGCGGGCCGGATGCGGGCCAGACGGTGCCGCACCTGCACCTGCACATCCTCGGCGGCGCGCCGCTCGGGCCCCTTGCCTAGCGTTGATCCCTCTCCCGCCGGGGCGGCCGCGGCTCGGCGGCCCGTGCGACCACGATGGGCGGGCTGCTAGGATTCCCGAGGCACGCTTAGGCCGAGCGTCGGCCGGCGCCCGCCGCCGCTTGGTGCGGCGCGTCGCGGGCGGCGATGCCGTGCGGGAGCCGCGAGAGCGTCCGCCTCGCGCGCTCCGGTCCCGCCGGGCCCGTAGCTCAGCGGCCTAGAGCAGTCGGCTCATAACCGATCGGTCCCAGGTTCGAATCCTGGCGGGCCCACCAACCATTCAGGGTCATCTCCGGTTGGAGACGCAGGGGGGCAGCGTGATTCGGCACGTGTCGGCGATCGCCGAGGTGGTGGAAGACGTCGGTGAGGCGGTGAGCTTCTATCGCGACGTGCTGGGCCTGCCGGTCGACCAGGAAGAGAATGGCCAGTATGCAACGGTGAAGGTTGCCGGGGCGCTTCACTTCAGCATCTGGTCCCGGGCAGCCGCGGCGGAAGCGACTTTCGGAGACGAGAAGGCCGTCGACCGCGTCCCGCTGGGCTTCTCCGTGGAGTTCGAGGCAGACTCGGTGAGTTCGGCGACCGACGCTCTCGTTGAGCGCGGATGGACGATCGTTCAGGCGCCGAAGGAGGAGCCATGGGGACAGGTGACCAGCCGCTTCATGCTCCCCAGCGGGATGCTCGGAGGATTCTCCGAAACACCGTGGGCACGCCGTATCGATCAGGGCTGAGGCACCATGCCGGGGACTGCACGTCGCCGGGGCTGCCGGCCCGACGGCGTCACCGGGTCGCATCGCGACGAGCGGTCTCAGGGCCTCGGCCACGGGCCGCCCGGGTCCGGCAGGCATCGGACTTGCCCGGGGGAGCACTATTCCTAGGGCGCAGCCCGCTTCGAGCGGCGTGCCGACGGATCGTGGACGACACGTGTAGCAGGGCCGGGCGACTCCGACCGCGGTAGGAGCGCCGATCCCCGGGGCCCGGGCCGGCGATCGCAGCGAGACGGATCGAAGTGAGGGGGCGAGCACGGACTCAGCAGGGACCGGCCATCGATTCGTCGGCGTCGCTCTCATCCTGCTGGGAGTGTTGTTCCTGGTGCCGCTCGTCGTCGGCGCCGAATTTCCGCTGGGGCAGTGGTGGCCGGTCTTCCTCGCTGCCGCCGGCCTCGCCGCCGCCACCGGCGGCAACCTCTGGGGCGGCCTCGCGGCGATCGCCGCCGCGGCCGCGCTGCTGCTGCTGAACCTGGGCGTTCTCGACCGGGACCTCTCGTCCCTCTGGCCGGCGGCCCTGATCGTCGTCGGCGCGGCCGTGCTCCTCCGCGCGTGGCGCACCGGCGCCGACGCGGCTGCGGCCCCGGGCGATGAGCTCAACGTCCACTGCCTCTTCTCCGGCAGCCGCGTCACCGCCAGCGAGCACTTCCGGGGCGGCAGGGTCACGGCCACCTGCGGCGAGGCGGAGATCGATCTTCGCCCCGCCTCGGCGGTCGACGGCGCGGTCACGGTGCACGCGAGCACGCTCTTCGGCCGCATCATTCTCCGCGTCCCGCACGACTGGGCGGTCGACGTGCGCGCCTCCGTCGCCTTCGGGACGATCGAGTCGCAGCGGACCGAGCCCGCGGAGCCGCGGGCCCGGCTCACGATCACGGGCTCCTCTCTCTTCGGCGGGATGCTCATCACGTCCTGAGCCCGGGCGCGCCGGCCACGTCCCCTGGGTGTCGCCGACCGGGGCGAGCACGGCCGCTGCGGGCCCGCGCCGCACGCCGTCGGTGCGGGGCGCGTCCCCACCAGGCGCCGACCGGCGGTCGAGTCCGGGCGTGCGCGTAGCGGCTCCCTGCGGCTAAGATGCGACTATGTCTCACTCACCGCGCAACCGGTTGCTGGCGACGGGGCTCGCCGCCGCGGTGCTCGTCGCCGCCGTGCTCGCCGCCGCGCTCGCGGCGCCCCGGCCGGTCGCGGCGGAGCATCCCGAGGCCGACCGTTCGGATTGCCCCACGCAGGAGCTCGGCGAGCTCGCCGCCGAGCCCGGCCTCCCGCTGGCGGCGAACGGGCGCTGGACGACGGAGGACTGCGACTCGCGCTTCCGCGCCGGCAGCGACGCCCACACGTACCGATTCGAGCTGGCCGGGCCCGGCCGGGTCCGCATCGACCTCCGGTCGCCCGAGGCCGACTCCTACCTCTACCTGCTGGCGGAGGACGGCAGCCGCATCACCGACAACGACGACGGCGCCGCCGGGATCGACGCACGCATCGAGCGCGATTTCGAGTCCGGCTCCTACCTGATCGAGGCGACGACCGTGGGCGGGCGCGCGCGCGGCCCGGCCGACTTCGCGCTCTCCGTCGTGCGCCTGAGCTGCGAGCCCATCGACCTCGGGGTGTTGCTCCCGGGCGTCGACCTCACGGCATCCGGCACCTGGACGCTCGAGACCTGCGGCTCACGGATCGTCGCCGAGCACCCCGCCTACAACTACACCTTCGTCCTGCCGCAGGCGGCCCGCGTCCGCATCGATCTGGAGTCAGAGGTCGGCGACCCGGTGCTCTCGCTCGCCTCGCCCGAGCGGGGCGTGATCGGGGCCAACGATGACGGCGGCGACTTCATCAATGCGCGCATCGAGCAATACCTGCCCGCCGGTCCCTACCTGATCGAGGCGACGACCTACCGGCAGCGCGACCTCCAGTCCCTGCTGGCGGACTTCACGCTCACGGTCCACCTCGTGGACGAGGCGGCGGCGCAGCAGCGCTTCCTGCTCAAGATGGAGCAGGTGCTCGCCCCCGAGCAGGTGATCGCGGGCGAGCCGTTCGCCGTTCACTACCGCGTCGGCAATATCGGCGGCGGCGATCTGCCCGAGGATGCGAGCGTCGTCGTCTACGCGGTCGGTCCCGGCATCCGCGAGGTGCTGCGCGGCCTGCCGGTGCCGCTGTTCCATGCAGGCGCGGCCTACCACTCGGGCCCGCAGGCGGCGGGCGCCACCAGCACCTCCACGCCCGAGCTCGGCCCGTTCGGCGTCTCGTGGCAGCGTCCCGGTCCCTCGTGGGTGTTCGTCGCCGTGATCGCGTTCGATGGCGATGACGAGGAGATCGCCTTCCACGGGATCTGGCGGAACGTGAACGTGACCGACGGGCCCACCTTCGGTCCGGTGGCCGTCACCGTGGACGGCGCGGAGTACGCCGTGACCGCGGCCGCCGACGACGAGGGGAGCGTGACGACGACCGTCGCTCCCGTGTCCGGTCCGGAGACTGCGCTCGAGGCCGGGATCGCGGCGAGGGCGACCTACGCCGCGGCGGTCCGCGCGCTCGTTCTCGAGGGTCTCTTCGAGCGCGCCGCGATCGCTCCGCTGCCGGAGACGGCGGAGCCGGCGCCGGTGAGCCTTTCCAGCGCCTCCTCCAGCGCCCTGCTGGACTCCTTCGCCGGGCGCTACGTCGCCGCCATCCACGCGCAGGGGCTGGTGGAGAGCTTCACCGGCGGCGAGGCGATCAACCCGCTCGCCATCGAGGGTCTGACGCTGGATCTGGCCGGCACCGCGTCGGCGCAGTACGCGTACCTCGCGTCCTCGTGGAGGGCGCTCGCCGGGGCGGTCGCGGGGGGCGGCGCTCTCTCCTTCGCCGAGGCACGCGCGTTGCAGGTGGAGCTTGCCTACGCAGAGCGCGTGCTGGCGCCCGCGATCACGGCCGGCGAGATCGTGACCGCGGCGCGCGCCGCCGAGGCCGGCTGGGAGAGCCCGGCGGTGGCGGCACGCCTCCGGGCCCTCGCGCGGCAGCGGTCGTGCGATGTGAACGCGCCGCGGGGCGTGCTCGAGGCCGCCGGCGTCGCCGATATCGCGGCCTTCGTCGAGCTGCACCGCGAGCTGCACGCGGCACTGCCGGTGCACGCGCTGGCCGTCGACGCAGCACTGTGCGGCGCGGCGGGCGTGGACGCCTCGAACGCGTCGTTCCTGCGGCGCCTCGGGATCGTCGATGCCGACCTGGCGCGGCTCGACGCGCCCCGGCCGCCAGCTCCGGCGGAGCCGCCGCCGCCGGAGCCCCTGAGTCTGCGGATCATCGCCCGGGCCGCCGCCGACGGGCGGGTCGAGCACGGTATCGAGCTCGCGGGCGGGGAGCGGATCCTGCCCCGGCAGCGCTACCTGGCGACCGGCGCCGCGGTCGGGCAGTGGCACGTCAGCAGCGATGTCGAGGTCGCAGCGGGCACGCTCGGGCAGGTCCGCGCGCGCCGGCTCAGCGACGGGCGCATCGAGTGGAGCTTCCGCGCCGCCGCCGGCGAGGCGGTCGTCCCCGACGTGAGGTTCCTGCCTTCCGACCCGCCGCCGGGGGTCTGGTTCCGCAGCACGGCGATCGACGTCGTGCCCCTGGAGGCCCCGGAGGAGTAGCCGCCGCAGCCGCGGGAGGTGGCCATCGCTGCGCGGGGTCGTCGGCTGCGCCTGGCGGCTCCGCGCGATGACCCTTTGGGCGGGCGACGCCAGCTGGAGGCGGTGCGGATCCCTCTCCCGATCGGGGTCGCAGGCGACGCGCGGGTGCGATCGCGCGGGCACGGACGATCGGCTCCCGGCATGGTGCCCGAGGTGAGAATCGGTACCATGGGCTCGTTGCGCGCCGCCGCATCGGGCAGGCGACGCGGATCCGTTCGAAGATCCTCGATGCCGGCGCCGGCGTCCTCGCTGCGGAGGAGTGAGCGCGTGACGAACCGCCTCGTCCGGCTCAGTGGGTTCACGGACGCATGAACGTCCCGGCCGACGACCGAGCGGGATACGAGCGGGCGCGCGCGGTCGACGCGGAGCTTGCCGAGCGCTGCATCGCACACACCGTCGTCGGGGATCTCGCCGGCGAGCTCCAGTACCTGCGGAAGCCGCGTCTTGTCACCCGTGCGGAGGCTCTTCCGGAGCGACTCCGGCGGCGACGCCTTCTCGACGCTAGTCGACATCTCGAACTACGACGAGGAGGGGATCGGCTACCGCCTGCCGACGCACGTCTGCGCCGAGCGGTCCGAGCAGTGGTGAGTCCGCCCGGCGAGCGTCCTGCCCGCGCGCGCGCGCGCTCCCCTCGGCCGCCGGCGGAGGGATAGGGCGCCATGGCGACCGCCCCGACGCAGTCCCCGCGCTACGAGGCGCACGAGCACCCCTCGCTACCTGCCTCCCTCGGCTACGGGGCGCAGTTCAGCCTGATCGCCTCGGCCACGCTGCTCGTCACGCCGGTCGTCGTCGCCACCGCGTCGGAGAGCGGCGAGGCCTACCTGGTCTGGTCGGTCTTCGCCTCGCTGGTGGTGGTGGGAGTCTCCACCATCCTGCAGGTGCGCCGGGTCGGCTTCGTCGGCTCGGGTGCGGTGCTGCCGATGTTCACCGCCGCCTTCGCGATCCCGTTCTGCATCACCGCCCTGGAGGAAGGTGGCCCGGCGACGCTGGCGCCCCTGGTCGTGGTCTCGGCGGCGGTCCAGCTCGTCGTCTCCCGGCGTCTCTTCCTGCTGAGGCGGGTCGTGACCCCCGTCGTCGGCGGCACCGTGGTCATGATCCTCTCGATCACGCTCGCGTCGGTCGTCTTCGCCATACTGGACGATGCCACGCTGGTCGCGCCGGAAGAGGCCTCGCTCACCGCGCTCGTGACGATGGTCGTCGCCGCCGCTCTCATGCTCCGCGGCTCGGCCCTCCTGCGCTTCTGGGGACCGCTTGCCGGCATCGTCGTGGGCTGCGTCGTCTCCGGGGCGCTCGGCATCTTCGAGACCGGGCGCATCGCGCGCGCGTCGTGGGTCGGGCTTCCGGGCCAGCACCCGCCGCTGGAGGTTGACCTGGGCCTCTCCTTCTGGACGCTGCTCCCGGCATTCTTCTTTCTGGGCGTGATCATCGCGATCCAGGCGAACGGCGCGGCGATCGCGATGCAGCGCGTCGCCTGGCGCGACAACCGGGCGATCGACTTCCGCCAGGTCCAGGGAGCGGTGGCCGGCGCCGGCGCCAGCAACCTGCTCGCCGGCTTCGCCGGGACCGTTCCCAACGCGATCAACCCCGCGATCGTCTCCTTCACGCAGATGACCGGGGTCGCGAGCCGCCGGCTCGGCTATACCATCGGCGCCATCCTCATCACCCTCGCGTTCCTGCCGAAGGTCTCGGCGCTGATCAGCTCCATCCCGGGGCCGGTGATGGCGGGCTACCTGATCATGGTGACCGGCACGCTCTTCGTCGACGGCGCGCAGACCATCCTCGGCAACGAGCAGAACCGCGAGAAGGTCGCCGTCGCCGGCGTCTGTTTCTGGATCGCCGCCGCCTTCCAGTTCAAGCTCTTCACCCTCCCCGATCTCGGCCCCGTGTGGGGCGCGCTGCTCAAGAGCGGCATCACGACCGGCGGGCTCGCGGCGATCGTGATGGTGCTCTACCTCGAGCTCACCAACCCCCGGCGGATGCGCTTCTCCTCGCGCCTGCACATCGACGCCCTGTCCGAGCTCAACGAGTTCATCAACACCTTCGCGCGCCGCCGCGGCTGGGATCAGGCGATGGAGGAGAGGCTGCGCGCGGTGGCCGAGGAGACGCTGCTCGTGCTCGCCCCGATCGATCTCGCCGGCGAGGAGCAGGAGGCCGAGGAGGGGGTCGCGCAGCGGCAGCTGGTGGTGCTGGCATCGAGCGAGGGAGCGGTCGCCGATCTCGAGTTCATCGGCGGCGGCGACGAGTCCAACCTCGAGGACCAGATCCGCCAGCTCCAGCAGCACGACACGGAGGAGCCGGCCGAGCACGAGCTCTCGCTGGTGCTGCTGCGGAGCTACGCCTCGTCCGTCCGGCACCAGCAGTACCATGACACCGACATCATCACCGTGCGCGTCGTCCCGCCCGGAGATCGGTAGGCGACGCCCCGGGCGCGCGGCGGAGGGGTCCCGATGTCCGCCATCGACGAGCTGCTCGCGGGCAACCGGCGCTACGCGGAGCGCTTCGAGGACGGCGGGCTGCCCGGGGCGCCGGCGCTCGCGCTCGCCGTCGTCGCCTGCATGGACGCGCGCCTCGATACCCACAGGCTGCTGGGGATCCGGGAGGGCGACGCCCACGTGATCCGGAACGCGGGCGGCGTCGTCACCGACGATGCGATCCGCTCGCTCACGATCTCGCAGCGGCTGCTGGGGACGCGCTCGGTGATGCTCATCCACCACACCGACTGCGGCATGATGGGCTTCCGCGACGACGAGCTGAAGGAGGCGATCGCGCGCGAGACCGGGATCCGGCCGCCCTTCGCGATGGAGGCCTTCACCGACCTCGAGGGCGACGTGCGGCAGTCGATGGCCCGCATCCGGGCGAGCCCCTTCCTCCCCCATACGGAGGACGTGCGCGGCTTCGTCTACGACTGCGGGACGGGGCGGCTGCGCGAGGTCCCGGCCGCGTGAGGGTGACGCGCGGGCCGGGGCGGTGCGGGTGAGCCGGCGCGAGCGTCTCGCCGCCTCCCTCGCCTCCTACCGGCCGCGGCTCAGCGGGTGGGAGGTGCCGGGTGCCGGGAGGGCGGCGCTGGTGCCGGGCGACGGTCGCTTCCGGCCGGCGGCGGTGCTGCTCCTGCTCGACGCCCGGGCGGGCGAGGAGTGCGTGATCTTCCAGCAGCGCAGCGCCCAGGTGGAGGACCACAAGGGGCAGGTCAGCCTCCCCGGCGGGCGGCGCGACGAGGAGGATGACTCGCTGCTGCGGACGGCGCTCCGCGAGACGCACGAGGAGATCGGCGTCCCGCCCGGCGCCGTCGAGGTGTTCGGGCGGCTCGACGACATCACCACCGGCACCGGCTACGCCGTCTCCCCCTTCGTCGGCGCCCTCGACCCGGGCTGGCCCGGCCCCTTCCGCCCGCACGCCGCGGAGGTCGAGCGGCTGCTCGAGGTGCCGCTCGCCTACCTGCGGAGCCCCCGCTCGCGCGTCCGTGCCTCGGTGCTCGTGCGCGGGCACCCGCGATCGGAGGAGGCCTTCCTCTACGACCGCACCCTGATCTGGGGAGCGACCGGCCGCATCCTCCACAACCTCCTCGAGGTGCTCGCCGCGGGGGGCGGCCCGGCGCGGTGACGCTCCTGCTCGTGCGCCACGCGCAGTCCTCCGGCAACGCCTCCGGCACGATCCAGGGCTGGCGCGACGAGCCGCTCACCGCGCACGGCCGCGAGCAGGCCGCCGCGCTCGCGGAGCGCCTCGGCCGCCGCGAGCCGCGCATCACCGCGCTCTACAGCAGCACGCTGGCGCGTGCCCGCGAGACCGCGGCCCCGCTCGCCGCGGCGCTCGGCCTGGAGGTCGAGCGCCGCGCGGAGCTCCGCGAGTACGGCTACGGGGCCGCCGAGGGGCTCAGCTGGGCCGAGGTCGAGCAGCGCTTCGGCATCACCCTCGTGCAGTGGGGGAGGGGCGAGCTCCCCGGCGAGGAGGGGCCGGAGGCCTTCCGGGGCCGGGTCCTGCGCTGCTTCCGGGAGCTGGCCGGCAGGCACCGGGACGGGCACGCCGCCGTGATCACGCACGGCGGCGTGATCGCGGCCATCCTGGCGCACGTCCTCGGCGTGCCGGAGGGATCCTGGGTCCGGATGCATCTCCCGAACGGCTCCCTCGCGGAGGTGGCGCCCGACGGCGACCGGCACGCCCTGCTCTCCCTCAACGGGCACGACGATCTCGCCGCGCTCACCCGGCCGAGGGAGCGGCCGGGCTCCCCCTGACGGCCCCGCGTCGTCCCCGGGGGCTCGACAGCCCCTGAGCCCGGGACGCCCAGCAGCGCCGGGTCTCGCTCCGGCCCGGGAGCGAGGCGGCCGCGGTGTTCGCGGTCACGCACATGGGGTAGGAGCAGGGTGCCCGAGGGGGCTCGGCCGGATCCGTGCGGTGGCGGGGCGGGGGATGCGGGGCAACCGGGATCCCTACCGCGAGTCCGGTCGCCGGCGCCCCTCCTGCGCGTCGCCCTGCGCGGGCAGATCTGCCCCCGTGCCCGACAGCCCGGCGAGGAGCGTTCCCCGGTCGATCTCGCCCAGCAGACTGCCGTTCCCGCCGACCACCGCGACGGGGTGCTCGCTCCGGGCCGCCATCGCCACGACCTCCTCGATGGGCGCTTCGGGGTCGGTGGTCGTCGGCGTGAGGATGGTGGCTTCGTCCAGCGACTCTCTCCCGCGCACGAGCATGTCCTTGGCCTCGTCCGCCGTCAGCACCCCCTTGAGCGTGAAATCGCGTGCGATCAGGAACACCGCATCGAGGTCGTGCTGACTCATCGCGTACAGCGCGGCACGAGGCCCCTGCCGTTCGTACACGACGACGGCTGGCTCCCTCATGATGGCCTTTGCGGGGATGACCCGTGCTCTCGATACATCCCGCACGAAGTCGGTGACGTAGGCGTCGGTCGGCAACGTCACGACGTCCTCGGGCGAACCCATCTGGATGATCTCGCCGTCCCTCATGATCGCGATGACATCCCCCATCTTGAGGGCCTCGTTCATGTCGTGCGTGATGAAGACGATGGTCTTCTGCAGCTCCGACTGCAGGGCGAGGAGCTCGTCCTGCATCTCCCTCCTGATGAGCGGGTCGAGGCCGCTGAAGGGCTCGTCCATGAGCAGCACGTCCGGATCGGTGGCCAGCGCCCTCGCGAGGCCGACGCGCTGTCGCATCCCGCCGCTCATCTCCCGGGGGTAGTTATTCTCCCACCCCTCGAGCTTCACTATCCGGATCGCCTCCAGCGCAGCCCTGTACCTCGACTGCTTCTCCATGCCCCGCACTTCCAGGCCGTACACCACGTTCTCGATGACGTTGCGGTGCGGCAAGAGGCCGTAGTGCTGAAAGACCATGGCGACCTTGCTGCGCCGGAATTCCACAAACTGTTTCGGCGAGTAGGCCAGGATGTCCTCGCCCTCAAAACGGACCTGCCCCGCGGTGGGCTCCGTGAGCCTGATGAGGCAGCGCACCAGAGTCGACTTGCCGCTGCCGGACAGCCCCATGACGACGAACACCTGCCCCTTGTCCACGCTGAACGAGACGTTCCGGAGCCCGACCACGACCCCCAGTGCCTGCCGGATCTCCTCCCGGCTCATCGACTCGTGCTCCGGCTGCAGGGCGGCCTTCGGATTGGCGCCAAAGACCTTCCACAGGTTGGTGACCTCGATCTGACGGCTGTCCGGCGTCATGTGCGGATGGCTCCCCGGCGATCTGGACCCAGCGCCACGCTGCGCGTGACCGATCGTAGCGCAGGACCCCTCAGGATGGACCCGAGCCGCCGCGGCAATCACCGGCTCGCGAGCGCGATGTGCCTGCGCCGTCGCGTCGCTGCGCGATCCCGCCTCTCGGGCGTCCTGCGACTGCGAGCGGACCCGGGGAGAGAGAAACGCACCGCGGCCGTCAGCTGCCTCGCGCGGTCGGCGCTGCGGCGTCCTCCCGGCCATGCCGCGCTCGCCCGAACCGTATCGCGCCGAGGTTCCCCATCTGGGGCAGCGGCTGCCAGACAGCGCGGCTGGCCGTCCCGGATCGGTGGCGCCGGGCCCTGGCAGGGAAGATGGCGACACCACCCGGTCCCGGCGGGGGGCACCGCGCTCGCCGGGGGCCGGGTCGCCGTGCCCCGGAGCGACCCAGCGCTTCCCGGCCGGCGGCCGGGACCGGGTCTCCCAGAACCCGGTGGCGACAGCCGCGGTCCCCCCTAGAGCGCCGTGAGGTGCGCGACGGTGACGCCCTCGCCGCCCTCGGCGCGCTCGGCCGGCTCCTGTGACGCGACGAGCGGGTGGTGAGCGAGCAGATCGCGCACCGCGCGGCGGAGCGTCCCCGTCCCCTTGCCGTGGATGACGAGCACGCGGCTGCGGCCGACGCGGACGGCGCGATCGAGGTACTCCTCGACCGCGGGCAGCGCCTCGTCGAGCGTGCGTCCGCGCACCTCGATCGACTCGCCG
>MKWU01004882.1_pt1 | contig 15251 bp, 28 predicted proteins | sample 809101 | NCBI WGS metagenome assembly MKWU01 (sample SAMN05860141, study PRJNA318959) | sponge metagenome | host: Aplysina aerophoba | place: Slovenia: Piran, Adriatic Sea, Gulf of Piran | collected 2013-05-07 | reverse complement strand
GGGACAACGTGACGATGGACGTGGAACTGATTTCGCCGATTGCCATGGACGAAGGCCTGCGCTTTGCCATCCGTGAGGGTGGCCGCACCGTCGGCGCCGGCGTCGTCGCCGAAATCGTCGACTAGAGTTGGGGCGAGGGGACGAAGGCAATGGCCGGACAAAACATCAGGATCAGGCTCAGGGCCTTCGATCATCGGCTGCTCGACCAGTCGACCAGCGAAATCGTCTCCACGGCGCGGCGTACCGGCGCCAGGGTCAAGGGTCCCATTCCACTACCGACACGGATCGAGAAGTTCACGGTTCTGAGAGGTCCCCATATTGACAAGGAGTCGCGCGAGCAGTTCGAAATCCGCACCCATAAACGTCTTATCGACATCGTCGAGCCGACGCCCCAGACCGTCGATGCACTCATGAAGCTCGACCTCGCGGCCGGTGTCGATGTCGAGATCAAGCTGTGAGGTGAAGGCCATGCGTTGCGGCATGATCGCCAGAAAACTCGGAATGAGCAGGATATTCACCCGCGACGGTGGCCACATTCCGGTCACCGTTCTCGAGGTTGGTGCCAACCGCGTCGTTGCCCGGCGATCCGTTGAGCGCGATGGATACACGGCCCTGCAAATCGGCGCGCAAGAGGCGAAAGCCCGGCACCTCAACCGGCCTCGTCGGGGTCATTTCGCCGCTGCCGGCACTGAGCCGCTGCGCCAGCTCGTCGAGTTTCGCGTCAGCGATGAGGCCATGTTGCCGGTAGGGGCAACGCTTTCGGTCGATCACTTCGTGCCCGGCCAGAAGGTCGATGTCACGGGAGTAACGCGTGGCCGCGGATTTGCCGGCGCCATGAAGCGTCACAACTTTGGCGGCATGCGCGCTACCCACGGTGTGTCGGTCTCCCACCGCGCCCATGGCTCCACGGGCAACAGCCAGGACCCGGGCCGTGTGTGGAAGGGCAAGAAGATGGCCGGACACATGGGGGACGTGAAGGTCACGGTGCAGAACCTCGAGGTCGTCTCAACCGACACCGGCAAGGGTCTCATCATGGTGAAGGGTGCCGTACCGGGCGCTCCCTCGGGCTGGGTGTTGATCCGTGATGCGGTAAAGGCTCCGCCTGGAGACGACGTTCCCTTTCCCGGCGCCCTTGTCAGTGATGACGATCACCCGGACGAAACGTCATGAAGATCGACCTGCTCTCCTTTGACGATGGCGCGAAGGGCGATGTCGAATTGCCCGAAGAGGTGTTCAGCCTTCCCGTCAGGCCGGACATTCTTGCCCGCGTGGTGCGCTGGCAGCTGGCCAGGCGGCGGCAGGGCACTCACATGACCAGGACGACCGGCGAGGTGACCGGGACAACGGCGAAGTTCCGGCGCCAGAAGGGCGGCGGTACCGCCCGCCATGGCAGCCGAAAGACGAACATCTTCCGCGGTGGCGCCGTGGCCCACGGACCGCGTCCGCGCAGCCATGCCCACGCGTTGCCCCGGCGTGTCCGCGCCCTGGGCCTGAAGACAGCGCTCTCCCTCAAGGCAGGGGAGGGCAAGCTGGTCGTGGTCGACAGCACCCGGCTCAGCGAGGCGAAGACCGGCCATCTCAGGTCCCGCCTGCAGGAAATGGGCATCAGCAATGCGCTCGTCGTCGATGGCCGTGAGGTTGACGCCGGTTTCCGGCGTGCCGCCTCGAACATTCCCGGGATTGACGTGCTGCCTTCATGCGGCATCAACGTCCACGACATCCTGCGTCACGACACGCTGGTTCTGACCACTGATGCCGTGGCGGCGCTGAAGGAACGACTCCAATGACGCCAGAGAAGTGTTACGACATCATTCGCCGGCCGGTCATCACGGAAAAGTCGATGCGGGGCGCCGAGTGGAATCAGGTCACTTTCCAGGTGGACCGCAGGGCGACCAAGAAAGAGATTCGCCAGGCCATCGAAACCATCTTCGGTGTCACGGTCAAGGCGGTGAACACCATGAACCAGACGGGCAAAGTCAAGAGATTCCGTGGCCGCCTGGGTCGTCGCAATGCCGTCAAGAAGGCGGTGGTGACGCTGGCCGAGGGGCAGCGAATTGATGTGACCGGGACACTTTGATCATGGCACTCAGACCACAGAAACCCGTGACACCTGGCAGGCGCGGCCTCGTCCAGGTTGATCGCCGCCATCTTCACAAGGGCGCGCCGATCAAGGAATTGACCGAGGGGCTCAACAGGAAGGGCGGACGCAACGTCCACGGCCGAATCATGACTCGCCGACGTGGGGGCGGGCACAAGCGACGCTACCGCAAGGTCGATTTCCGCCGTGCGAGATTCGATGTCCCGGCGACGGTCGAACGCCTGGAATACGATCCCAATCGCTCTGCACACATCGCTCTCGTGCGCTATGAGGACGGCGAACTGTCGTACATTCTCGCTCCCCAGCGCCTTGGCGTCGGCGACCGCGTGGTGTCGGGTTCCAGGGTCGATATCCAGCCCGGCAACGCGATGCCTCTGCAGAACATTCCGGTGGGTACCGTGGTGCACAACATCGAATTCAAGGCCGGGGCCGGCGGCAGGATCGCCCGTTCGGCGGGAGCCTATGCCCAACTCATCGGCAAGGACCAGGGCTATGCCCAGCTGCGTCTCAAGTCCGGCGAGATGCGCGTGGTGCGTGGCGAGTGCATGGCCACCATCGGTGCGGTGTCCAATCCCGAACACCAGAACCGCAAGCTTGGCAAGGCTGGACGGTCACGCTGGCTTGGCAAGAGGCCCTCGGTGCGCGGCGTCGTGATGAACCCGGTGGACCATCCCCATGGCGGCGGCGAGGGGCGGACAAGCGGAGGCCGTCATCCCGTGACACCGTGGGGCAAGCCGACCAAGGGTGCGCGTACGCGTTCGAAGAAGGCCAGCGACAAGCTGATCATCGCCCGCCGCCACCGCAGAAAACGCTAGGAGATCCGACGTGACCCGATCTGTCTGGAAAGGACCCTTCGTGGACGGCTATCTGCTCAAGAAAGCCGAGACTGTGCGGGAGTCCGGCCGCAAGGAAGTCATCAGGACCTGGTCCCGGCGTTCGACCATCGTGCCGCAGTTCGTCGGCCTCACATTCGGCGTCTACAACGGCCGCCGCCACATTCCGGTGCTGGTGACGGAAAACATGGTGGGCCACAAGTTCGGTGAGTTTTCGCCGACCAGGACCTATTACGGACATGCTGCCGACAAGAAGGCGCGGAGAGGCTGACGCCATGGCGAGACGGCACCGATTGCCCGAGCTGGGAGACGACCGGGTGCACGCTCGGGCCCGTTCCCTGAGGGTCAGCCCGCGCAAGCTCAACGAGGTTGTGGCGCCGATCAGGGGCAAGACCCTTGATAGGGCGCTCAACGACCTGCTGTATTCCCGCCGCCGTATCGCCGGCGATGTACGCAAGGTGCTGCTGTCGGCCATGGCGAATGCGGAAAACAATCACGGCCTTGATGTCGATCGTCTGGTCGTCAGTGAGGCCACGGTGGGCCCGGGGCTGAAGATGCGCCGTTTCCGGCCAGCCGGCCGCGGCCGCGTCCACCCCTATCGCAAGTCGTTCTCGAATCTCGAGATCGTGCTGTGCGAGACCCAGGAAGGTGAGGACTGATATGGGACACAAGGTCAATCCCGTTGGCTTGCGCCTCGGCATCAACCGGACTTGGGATTCGCGCTGGTATGCCAGTGGTGCGGGCTATGCCCGCATGCTGCACGAGGATCTGGCCATACGCCGCCTGGTGCGCAGCCAGCTGTCGCAGGCGGGCATCTCGAAGATTGTCGTCGAACGCCAGGCGTCGAGGGTCCGGGTGCTGATCCATACGGCCAGGCCCGGTGTCGTCATCGGCACGCGCGGCAAGGGAATCAAGTCGCTCAGCGAGAGTCTCCAGTCCCTGACCGAATCGACCGTTGCAGTGAACATTGTCGAGATCCGCAAGCCCGAAGTGGATGCCTACCTGATCGCCGAGAACATCGCTCAGCAGCTGGAACGGCGTGTCTCCTTTCGCCGCGCCATGAAGCGCGCCGTGCAGTCGGCCATGCGGCTCGGAGCGGAAGGCATTCGCATCAATGTCGAGGGACGTCTGGGCGGCGCCGAGATTGCCCGTGCGGAGTGGTATCGGGAGGGCAGGGTGCCACTCCACACGCTGCGGGCTGATATCGATTTCGGCCGGGTCACGGCCAAGACCGCCTACGGAACGCTCGGTGTCAAGGCGTGGGTCTTCAAGGGCGAGGTGTTCACCCACGATCCAGGGGCCCACGAGCGCCGTGAGACGGAACTTCATGGCACCCAGGCGAGGATGTGACGGTCATGCTTTCTCCGAAGAAGACACGCTACCGCAAGGCGCAAAAGGGTCGTATCCACGGGAACGCCAAGGGGTACACCAGCCTCAATTTCGGTGCCTACGGCATGAAGGCACAGTCCGCCGGGCGCATCACGGCACGCCAGATCGAGGCGTCGAGGCGCGCCATCACCCGCTACATGAAACGTGCCGGGCGTGTCTGGGTGACCGTGTTCCCCGACGTTCCGGTGTCCACCAAGCCGGCCGAGGTGCGCATGGGCAAGGGCAAGGGTTCGCCCGAGTACTGGATGTGCCGGGTGAAGCCGGGGCGCGTAATGTTCGAACTCGACGGGGTCGACGAGACGACGGCCCGCGAAGCCATCAGGCTGGGTGCCGCGAAACTGCCGATACCGGTACGCTTCATCCAGCGCCATTCCGGAGGAACGGCATGAAGGCCGTCGAGGTCCGGGCCATGAGCGCCGACGAGAGGCAGGAACAACTGCTTTCGCTGAAGAAGGAACTCTTCAACCTGCGTTTTCAGCAGGCCAACGGGCGTGAGGGCAACACGGCGCGTGTGCGGCAGATCCGCCGCGATATCGCGCGCATCAAGACTGTTGAAGGCCGCTCCAGGACCGGCCTTGAAGGAGGCACGTGAACCATGTCGCGACGCACCATGCAGGGAGTGGTGACGGGGAAGTCGGGCGACAAGACCGTCGTGGTCAGGGTCGACCGGCTGATGAAGCACCCGCTCTACAAGAAGACAATCCGCCGCTCCAGGCGCTATCACGTCCACGACGAGACCAACGAGGTCCAGGTCGGTGACAAGGTCCGGATCGGCGAAAGCCGTCCGCTGTCGAAACTGAAGCGATGGACGGTTCTCGAGCCCGCCGTCTGACCGGCGTGCCCGTTGGGAGAAGTGATCGATGATCCAGGCTGAGACCAATCTCTTTGTGGCCGACAACTCCGGTGCGAGGCGTGTGCAGTGCATCAAGGTACTCGGCGGTTCGAAACGCAAGACCGCGAGTGTGGGCGACATCATCGTCGTCACGGTCAAGGATGCCGATCCCCAGTCTCCGGACCGTAGCGCCAAGATCAGGAAGGGTGACGTGGCACGCGCCGTGATCGTGCGCACCGCCAAGGAGATCCGCCGTCCGGACGGCAGTGCCCTGCGCTTCGACCGCAACGCGGCGGTGATCATCAACCGGCAGAACGAACCGGTGGGTACCCGCATCTTCGGCCCGGTCACGCGCGAACTGCGTTCCCGCAATTTCATGAAGATCATCTCACTGGCGCCCGAGGTGCTCTGATGGCTGCAAGGATCAAACACGGGGACCGCGTGGTCGTGCTCGCCGGCCGCGACCGGGGCCGCCAGGGCGAGGTCCTCAAGGTCCTGCCACGCGAGGGCCGGGCCATTGTCTCAGGCATCAACGAGGTGCGGCGTCACACCAGACCGACGGCGAGGGATCCGGGTGGCATCGTCACCAAGGAACTCTCGATCGATCTGTCGAATCTGGCGGTGGCCGATCCCGTTGACGGCAGACCGACCCGTGTCGGATTCCGCACCCTGGACGATGGCCGCAAGGTCCGTGTCGCAAAGCGTTCCGGCGAAGTGATTGACTGATGAAGGAGGGTGACGCCATGGCTGTGCCGCGTCTCAAGACGATGTACAACAGCACCATCCGCCCGGCGATGATGGAGACGTTCGGTTACAAGAACATCCACGCCGTTCCCCGGCTTGACAAGATCATCCTCAACATGGGCGTGGGTGATGCCGTGCAGGATTCGAGACAGGCTGATGCCGCAGTCGGGGAACTGACGCTGATTGCCGGACAAAAGGCTGTCATCACCCGAGCCTCGCGTTCGGTATCGAACTTCAAGCTGAGGGAAGGCATGCCCGTCGGGGCGCGGGTCACGCTGCGCGGACGCCGCATGTTCGAGTTCCTCGACCGTCTCGTCACCATCGCGCTGCCCAGGGTGCGCGACTTTCGTGGCGTCAATCCGAAGAGTTTCGACGGCAGGGGCAATTTTGCCATGGGCCTCAGGGAACAGATCGTGTTCCCCGAAATCGACTATGACCGGGTCAGCCGCATTCGCGGGCTCGACATTGTCATCTGCACCACGGCCAGGACCAACGACGAAGCCTGGCACCTGCTCGACGGTTTCCGCATGCCGTTCACCAGAACGTGAACATCTGTCGAGGGAGTTCCCAACGAAAGGACGATCATGGCAAAGAAGAGCGCCATCGAAAGAAACAAGCGGCGGAAGAAGCTCGTCGCACGCTTCGCCGCCCGGCGGGCTGCACTCCTCGCCCAGGCGAAGTCGCAGGACCTTCCCGTGGAAGAGCGTTTCCAGGCGAGACTCAAACTCGCCAAACTGCCGCGCAATTCAGCGAAGGTCAGGGTGCGCAACCGTTGCGCCGTCACCGGCAGGTCGCGCGGTTACCACCGCCGGTTCGACATGTCCCGGGTGATGCTGCGCGAACTGGCCTCCGATGGCCTGATCCCCGGCATGGTCAAGTCAAGCTGGTGAGCGAGGTGAGACAAGTGTCATGACGATGACCGATCCCCTGGGCGATTTGCTGGCCCGCATCCGGAACGGGCACATGCGCGGCAAGTCGCGCATCAACTGCCCGGCGTCGAAACTCAAGGAAAACGTGCTCGGTGTGCTCAAGCGCGAGGGCTACATCCGTGACTGGCACCGCAACAGCGAGATGCCGTCGCGGCCCGAACTCGTGATTGAACTCAAGTATTACGAGGGCGAACCGGTGATCCGAGAGATTGGCCGGATATCCACACCCGGGCGCAGGATCTATTCTGGAGTCAGGGACATGCCCAGCGTCTATGGCGGTCTGGGCATTACCATCATGTCAACACCCAAGGGCGTGATGACCGACGACGAGGCACGGGCCGCCAATGTTGGCGGCGAAGTGCTCTGCCGTATCTTCTGACGCCGTCGCTGGTGAGGAGAGGGAAACCATGTCCCGCATCGGAAAGAATGCGATCGCCGTACCCGAGGGAGTCGATGTTACTGTTGGCGATTCCTCGATCGAGGTCTCCGGAGCGAAGGGGTCGCTCACGCAATCCTTCCTTCCCGAGGTGTCGATTTCCCTGGAGGGGAGCGTGCTGGTGGTGACACCGAATTCGTCATCGCGCCAGGCGACGGCCCTGTGGGGCACGACACGCTCCAACATCCAGTCTATGGTGACCGGGGTGACCTCGGGATTCCGCCGCACTCTCGAACTCCAGGGCGTCGGTTACCGGGCGCAGATGCAGGGCGAGATGCTGCGACTCCAGGTCGGCTACAGTCACGATATCGAGATCCCGGTGCCCGATGGCCTCGCAATCGAGTGCCCGAACCAGCAGGAGATCGTCATCAGCGGCATCGACAAGCAGCGGGTCGGTCAGCTCGCCTCGGAAATCAGGCGCCTGCGGCCACCCGAGCCTTACAAGGGCAAGGGGATTCGCTACCGCGGCGAGGTGGTGTTGCGCAAGGAAGGCAAGAAGAAGTAGGGGCGATCATGAAGACGGCAAGGGAACTCCAGACGCGCCGCCGGGCGCGTACACGTCTCAAGTTGAAGGCACGGGCCTCCGGACGGCCACGACTGTCTGTCTTTCGCTCGTCACGAAACATCTATGCGCAGATCATCGAGGACGGCGCCGGGGTCACCCTGGCTTCGGCATCCAGCATCGACAGCAGGATCAAGGGTGAGGTTTCGAACGGCGCCACCATCGAGGCGGCGTCGCGTATTGGCAGGGTCATTGCCGAGCGCGCCATCGCCGCCGGAATCACCGAGGTGGTCTTTGACAGGGGTGGCTACCGTTATCACGGCCGCGTCAAGGCACTCGCCGAGGCAGCCCGTGAAGGCGGTCTCAAACTGTAGAACGTGTTCTGGAAGGGATAGGGGATGGCATCATCGGGTCGTGAACGGGGCGGCGGACGCCGTGGCGGCGGTGACAACCGTGAGGGAAGCGAGTTTCTCGAGAAGCTCGTCAGCATCAACCGCGTTGCCAAGGTCGTCAAGGGCGGCCGGCGCTTCGGGTTTGCCGCGCTCGTGGTCGTCGGTGACCAGAAGGGTCGCGCCGGTCATGGCGCCGGCAAGGCGCGCGAAGTGCCTGAGGCAATCCGCAAGGCGACCGAACAGGCGCGCCGCAACATGGTCAGGGTGCCGCTGCGGGAAGGGCGCACCCTGCACCATGACGTGACCGGACGCTATGGCGCCGGACGCGTGGTCCTGCGTTCCGCACCGCCAGGCACCGGTGTCATTGCCGGAGGCCCGATGCGTGCCGTCTTCGAGGCGCTCGGTGCCCAGGACGTCGTCTGCAAATCAACCGGCAGCGCCAATCCCCACAACATGGTCAAGGCAACGTTCGATGCGCTGGCGCGGACGATGTCACCGCGCCAGGTGGCGGCCAAGCGCAACAAGTCGAACCGCCTGATCCAGGAATCGAGGACCTGATGGAAGAAGCAAGGACCGGGCGCCTCAGGGTCACGCAGACCGGCAGCCCCATCGGCCGCCCGGCAGACCAGCGCCAGACACTCGTCGGACTGGGCCTGGGGCGCATGTCGAGAACGCGCATTCTCGAGGACACTCCGGCTGTGCGCGGCATGCTGACAAAGGTGCATCACCTTGTGGACTGGGAAGAGATTGGCGGGGATTCCGATTCATGAAACTCAACGAGATCCGTGACAATCACGGCGCCACCCATGCGCGCAAGCGACGCGGGCGTGGTATCGGTTCCGGTCTTGGCAAGACGGGCGGACGTGGTCACAAGGGCCAGAAATCACGGTCCGGTGTGGCTCTTGCGACCTTCGAGGGTGGCCAGATGCCGATCTACCGGCGCCTTCCGATGCGCGGGTTCACGAACCCGTCGCGCAAGCGCTATGTCGAGGTGACACTTGAGCGCCTGCAGCGGGCCATCGATTCCGGCAGGCTCGACGCCAGCCAGGCCATGACCGGGGACACCCTGCGAGATGCCGGCGTCATCAGGCGGCTTCGCGACGGTGTCAGTCTCCTCGGCTCAGGCGACCTGGCGGCGCGCATCGAGATCACGGTCGCCCGGGTCACGAAGTCGGCACGCCAGCAGATCGAGGAACGGGGCGGTACCGTCAACGTGACCGCCGGCTGACGACAAGGGGCATGGCAACACGTCAGGACCAGTTCGCCGGCCAGCTCAATCTCGGAGCACTCGGCAAGGCGACGGAGCTCAGGAAACGCCTGTGGTTTACCCTGGGCGCACTGGTGGTCTATCGCCTGGGGACCTACATCCCCATTCCCGGTGTTGATCCCTCGATCCTGGGCGACATCTTCCAGCAGCAGGCCGGCGGCATCCTGTCGATGTTCAACATGTTTGCCGGCGGTGCCCTGGAACGCATGACGATCTTCGCGCTCAATGTCATGCCCTACATTTCCGCCTCGATCATCATGCAGCTCATGACGGCGGTCTCGCCGCGTCTCGATCAGCTCAAGAAGGAAGGCGAGTCGGGGCGCAAGACGATGAACCAGTACACCCGCTACCTGACAGTGGCCCTGTGCATCGTCCAGGGTTATGGCATCGCCGTCGGCCTCGAGGCGATGGCGGGAAGTCAGGGCTCGGCGGTCATGGAACCCGGTCTCTTCTTCCGCTTCACCACGGTCGTCACCTTGCTGGGTGGCACCATGTTCCTGCTGTGGCTCGGCGAGCAGGTGACCCAGAGGGGAGTCGGCAACGGTGTCTCCCTCATCATATTTGCCGGTATCGTCGCCAGCTTCCCGGGTGCTATCGCCCAGTTGCTGGAACTGGGCCGGGTCGGCTCCATTTCCGCGTTCACCATCATGGCGATCTTCGTCGGTGCGGCCCTGATCATCTACTGGATCGTGTGGATGGAGCGTGCCCAGCGACGCATCATCGTGCAGTATCCAAAACGCCAGGTCGGCAACCGCATGTTCGGTGGTGAGAGTTCCTACCTCCCCCTCAAACTCAACACTGCCGGTGTCATTCCCCCTATCTTTGCCAGTTCAATCCTTCTGATGCCCGCGACCTTTGCCAGCTTCTCGGCAGTGGGAAGCGGTTCGAGCTGGCTGACGGAGATCACCAGGCTGCTGGGCCGTGGCGAGCCTCTCTACCTGCTGATCTTCGGCTCGGCGATCGTCTTCTTCTGCTATTTCTACACGGCGGTGGTCTTCAATCCGGCTGACACCGCGGACAACCTGAGAAAGAACGGAGGATTCATTCCGGGCATCAGGCCGGGCAAGAACACCACCGAGTACCTTGATTTCGTGCTCACCAGACTGACCACCGTGGGCGCGCTCTACCTGGCCTTCGTCTGTCTGCTCCCCGAGTACCTGATCGGCAGCCTTGCCATTCCTGTCTTCCTGGGAGGCACATCGCTTCTGATCTGCGTCACCGTGACCATGGACACGGTCTCCCAAATCCAGTCCCACCTGCTGGCACACCAGTACGAGGGCCTCATCCGCAAGGCCAAGCTGAAGGGGAGGCGGCGATGAAGCTGCTTCTTCTCGGTCCCCCGGGGGCCGGCAAGGGGACCCAGGCGCACCGCCTGATGGCGCGCTATGCCATCCCCCAGCTTGCCACGGGGGATATGCTGCGCAAGGAAGTGGCCGACGGCAGCGATCTCGGCCGCACCGCCTGCGAGATCATGGAAAGGGGTGATCTTGTCGGCGACGACCTCATCGTCGACATGATTGCCGGACGTATCGACCAGCAGGACTGCCGGAATGGCTTCATCCTGGACGGTTTCCCCCGGTCTCCGGCCCAGGCCGAGGCTCTCGACACCATGTTGTCAACGCGCTCGAGCGCGCTCGATCGCGTCATCGAGATCGGTGTCGACGACGACATTCTCGTCGGCCGCATCACCGGACGTTTCACCTGCCGCGCCTGCGGCGCCGGGTACCATGATGTCTTCCGCAAGCCGGCTGAGAGCGGCGTGTGCGATTTCTGCGGCTCGCGGGGCTTCGACCGGCGCGCCGATGACAACGAGGAAACGGTGCGTTCGAGGCTTGCCGTCTACCATCGTCAGACCGCGCCACTCCTGCCGTACTACGCCTCCCGCGGCATCCTCGTCACGGTTGACGGCATGGCCGCCATTGACGTGGTGACGGAGCAGATACTGGCGGCGCTTCCGGCGCCGTCGAGGATTGACAGCGGTGACGGGCGCCTCTTACAATGAGGCTCTTGTCCGCCAATCAAATTCATCCATATCCCCTTCAGTTACCGGCCAGGGAGAGACGGCTTTGGCGCGCATTGCAGGAGTGAACATTCCGACGTCCAAGCGGGTGGAAGTGGCGCTGACCTACATTCACGGAATCGGCCGCACAAGTGCGCGCCAGATCTGCCGTGCGGCGCAGATACCCGACGCCAGACGTGTCAACGAACTCACGGACGCGGAGGTCGTCCAGATCCGCGAGCTGATTGACCGCGACTACAAGGTTGAAGGCGACCTGCGCCGCGAGGTGGCCATGAGCATCAAGCGGCTGATGGATCTCGGATGCAATCGCGGTATACGTCACCGCAAAGGGCTGCCGGTTCGCGGTCAGAACACGCACAACAATGCGCGAACCCGCAAGGGCAAGGCGCGGCCGGTCGCCGGCAGGAAGAAGTAGATTCCAGAAAATGGCACGTGAAACGACCCGCGTCAGACGGCGCGAGAGGAAGAACATCACATCGGGCCTTGCTCATGTGACCGCTTCGTTCAACAACACCATGATCACCATTACCGATGCCCAGGGCAATGCCATCTCCTGGTCGTCAGCGGGGTCCATGGGCTTCAAGGGATCGCGCAAGTCGACGCCCTATGCGGCGCAGATGGCGGCCGAAGACGCCGGTCGCAAGGCGCAGGAACACGGTGTCCATACTCTGGAAGTCTATGTCAAGGGCCCGGGTTCGGGGCGTGAATCAGCCCTGCGCGCCCTGTCCGCAATCGGTTTCCAGATCACCGCCATCCAGGATGTGACCCCTATCCCGCACAACGGGTGCCGACCGCGCAAGCGTCGCCGGGTCTGACCTGTCCCCTGACATCGTGACCCTGACGGACGCCGCGGTGCGGCAGCGTCACCAATGAGGCAATGAAGCACAATGGACAAGAACTGGACGGCTCTGATCAAGCCCAGGAAGTTGCAGATCATTCCCGGAATGGACGCTTCGCGCGAGGCGGATATCATTGTCGAACCCCTTGAGAGGGGTTTTGGCACGACCCTGGGCAACGCCCTGAGGAGAATTCTGCTGTCGTCGCTGCGCGGCGCCGCCGTGGTTGGTGTACGCGTGAACGACGTCGTTCACGAGTTCTCCTCGATCCGCGGCGTGCACGAGGACCTGACCGACATCATCCTCAATATCAAGGCGCTGGCCATCAAGATGCACAGCGACCACACGCCCGAGCAGCCGCGACGCGTCTTTCTCAACGCCAGCGAGCCTGGCGCCGTGCTGGCTGGCCGCATCGATGGTGGAGCAGATTTCGAGGTGCTGGATCCCGATCATGTCATTTGCACCCTCGATGCCGGGGCCAGCCTGGACATGGAGTTTCATGTGGCAACCGGCAACGGCTATGTCCCGGCGTTGCGCAACCGTGACGAGGAGGCGCAGATCGGACTGATCCCCATTGACGCTATCTACAGCCCGGTGCGCAAGGTTGCCTTCAAGGTGGAAAACAGCCGCGTCGGGCAGGTGACGGACTACGACAGGCTTGCCATGTCGGTGGAGACCAATGGCGCGGTCAGCCCCGAGGACGCAGTGGCCCTGGCGGCGCGCATTCTCCAGGAACAGTTGCAGCCCTTCGTCAATTTCGAGGAGCCGCAGGATCTTGTCGATCACGATGATGCGCGGGAGCCGGAATTCAACAGGCACCTGCTGCGCAAGATTGACGAACTCGAGCTTTCGGTGCGCTCGGCCAACTGTCTCAAGGGAGACAACATCGTCTACATCGGCGACCTCGTTCAGAAGTCCGAGTCGGAGATGATGCGAACCCCTAACTTTGGCCGCAAGTCGCTCAACGAGATCAAGGAAGTGCTGGCGCAGATGCAGCTCGGCCTCGACATGAATCTGCCGGACTGGCCGCCGGAGAACATCGAGGAGCTGGCGCGGCGTTACGAGAATCCCTTCAGCTGACGAGGACGGGGAGAGGGTCATGCGACACCGGCATTCGGGGCGCAAGCTCAATCGAACGAGCGCACACCGTACCGCCATGCTGCGCAACATGGCAGCGGCGATGATCAAGCACGAGCAGATCACCACCACCCTTGCCAAGGCGAAGGAAGTCTCTCCCTATGTCGAGAAACTCGTCTCCCTGGGCAAGCGAGGTACGCTTCACGCCCGGCGCCTTGCCCATGCGAGGCTGCGTGACGACGCGATGCTGGTGAAGCTGTTCGAGACGCTGGCGCCGCGCTATGAGGATCGTGCCGGCGGCTACACCAGGGTCCTCAAGGCAGGCTTTCGCTACGGCGACAGCGCGCCCATGGCGGTCGTCGAGTTCGTCGACCGTGATGAGGACGCCAAGGGCCAGGATTCGGGTCCGCCGCCGAAGAGCGAAGACGAGGACTGAACTTCCGGGAACTGGCCGGCCTCGCCAGTGTGCTCGGGCGAGGTTCCCGGGCCTCAGCCGTGGAACAGGCTGTCGCTCCGCCCCGCCCGGTCGTCGACCTCGATAACCCAGAGATCGGGGTCGTAGGTCTCCTGGCGGGCCAGGTGGCGGTCAGCCTCCACTTCGTCCAGGACCTTGTGCACGGTGGACGTGTGGTCTTCCCGCGACACCCGCAGGATGCTGACCTCGTCGCTTGCCTTTACCAGTTTCAGCCAGATTTCCCCGGCGTCCGCATCGCCCCGTCGCAGGACGTAAACGGGCACGGCGGCGAGATCGCAGCGGCGCAGGAAGGCCTGGACCCAGACAGCCGAGGCAAGTCGGACGGACATCGTTCAGGCTTCCTGGTCGGCGGGATTCATCATGGCAGGGATCATGACGCCATGATGACCGATCCTGTCGCCGGGGGCCACCGGCGGTTGCCGTTTCGACTGCTGACGGTGCACCATGGTATCCCGCCAGCCGAAGAAGGAGCCGGTGCTTGACGGGTCTTTTTGAAGACGAAGTGCCGCGACCACTGGCCGACCGCATGCGTCCGGCGGCGCTGGAGGATGTCGTTGGCCAGGACCATCTGCTGAAGAAGGATGGTCCGCTTGGTCGCATGGTTGCCCAGGGACGCCTTGCCTCGATGATCCTCTGGGGGCCGCCTGGAACCGGCAAGACCACCATTGCCCGGCTCATCGCCGAACGGGTCGATCTCGCATTCGATCCCGTATCGGCCGTGTTTTCCGGTGTGGCGGATCTCAGGAAGGTCTTCGAACGGGCCCGTTCGAGGCGTGCCACGGGCCTTGGCACACTGCTGTTTGTCGATGAAATCCATCGCTTCAACAAGGCACAGCAGGACGCCATGCTGCCCTTCGTCGAGGACGGCACCGTCGTTCTTGTCGGAGCCACCACCGAGAATCCCTCCTTCGAGGTCAACCAGGCGCTGGTATCGCGATGCCAGGTTCTGGTGCTGGAGAGGCTGGCCCTTGACGCCCTTGGTCAACTTCTGTGCCGGGCCGAGAAACTTCGGCAAAGGACCCTGCCACTGGATGACGATGCCCGCCTGGCCCTTGCCGCGATGGCCGATGGCGATGGCCGCTTCCTGCTCAACATCGCCGAGGAACTGCTCGCCCTCGATATGCCGTCGCCTCTGGACCGCCAGGGCCTGGCGGAAGTGGTGCAGCGCCGGGTTCCGGTCTACGACAAGGCCGAGGAGGGCCATTACAACCTCATCAGCGCCCTTCACAAATCGGTCCGGGGGTCGGATCCGGACGCCTCCCTCTACTGGCTCCCCCCGCCCTCTCCCGGCTCCCCCGCCCCCTGCGGCGGGGCGGGCACCCCCTCTTCGCCCCCCGCCGCGTCATCCGCATGGCGGTCGAGGACATCGGTCTGGCCGATCCCGCTGCCCTGCCGCAGGCGGTGGCCGCCCGGGACGCCTT
>MKWU01004881.1_pt1 | contig 15251 bp, 19 predicted proteins | sample 809101 | NCBI WGS metagenome assembly MKWU01 (sample SAMN05860141, study PRJNA318959) | sponge metagenome | host: Aplysina aerophoba | place: Slovenia: Piran, Adriatic Sea, Gulf of Piran | collected 2013-05-07 | reverse complement strand
GGGCGCAGGCGCTACGCCACCCTCGGCAGCGCCGATGCCATGACCGTGCCCGAGGCGCGCGCCGAGGCCCGCAGGCTGATTGCCGCCTTCACCGAAACGGTCAGGAACGACGGCGGGCCGCGCACACCGGGGCATCCGATGGACGCCTTCGCCGGAGAGTTCCTCGAACGCTACGCCCGGCACTGGAAGCCCAGCACCTTGCGGAACAGCGCCTATATTGTGCGCACGCGTATTCTGCCCGCCTTCGGTCATATGATCGTGGACGCCATCGCGGTCGAGCACGTCAGGGACTGGTTCGCGTCCATGGCCGACCGGCCCGGCAGCGCCAACCGCGCCATGCCGGTGTTGTCCATGATGATGCGCATGGCCGAGCTTTGGGGATACCGCGCCCACAACTCCAACCCGTTCAAGAACACCCGGCGCCACAAGATGAAGCCGAAGGAGCGGTTCCTGACGGCGGCGGACGAGATGGCCCGGCTCAACGCCGTGCGGACCCGCAACGAGTTATGGTGCCCGCACATCGTCGCCATCGTCCGACTGCTGATGCTGACCGGCTGCCGCTTCGGCGAGATCGCCGCGCTCGAATGGGACTGGGTCGGGGACAGGCGCATTTTCCTCCAAGACGTAAAGACCGGCCCGCGCGCTGTGCCTCTCGGCGAGGCCGCGCGGGCGCTCATCGAGGCGCTGCCCGGCGCGCGCGACCCGGAGGACTACCTGTTTCCGCGACACGCCGAAGGCCGGGGCACCTACAGCCTCACGATGTGCTGGCGGACGGTATGCGCGGATGCGAAGCTCGGCAGGCTGCGCCTCCACGACCTGCGCCATACCGCCGCGAGCCAGGCCGTCATGTCCGGCGAAAACCTGCCCCTCGTGGGCAAGCTCCTCGGCCACCAGCGACACCGGACCACGGCAGGCTACGCCCACATTGACGATGCGTACCTTGTCGAAGCCGCCGAGAAAGTCGGGAATTTGATTTCCGAAGCAATGTATAGATGACGCGTTTACTTGGTCGAAGATGTCCTAGAAAGATCCCACCCAACAAACGAGAAAGCGGCTCATCCGTCCGCCAGAGGTAGTAGCCGCTTTACTTCAGACCCCCGCCTTAAAAAGATATTGAACGCCAAATTCCGGTGTGCACCCGGCATGAAGCTATTAATTTGTTCAGCAACATCCTTGATCTTTGCACGTTCAGATTGTTTCTCACTGAGATAGTAGGCATTCCAGAAATACAGATCAACGACCGATGAATCAATGAAATCAATTTCCCTAGAGTATCCGGCAACCCAACGAATCTTGACCGCTTGTCCTCTTCTATTCTCAAGAAGAAATTGAGCATTTTCTTCGTTGATGAAATTGCAGCTACCAACAAACAGTCCCCTTAATCTCGATCTTCCCAATCCAGCAGTCTGTCGAAGTATATTCCGGAACTTCGTTCGACTAATATTGTTTGATCTTCGTCCCTCCGCACCGAGTATGGACCTTTCGCTGCCATGTGCAGCCAAGTAAATGTTACGATATCTCCTTGCAGTTCGTCGAACGATCTCCTCCAATGATGATCGGTTGTTAAACATCTCATAATGATAAGCCGCTGGGTCGTCTTCATGGATGTCTGACAGAACGTCGAAAAGTCCACGGACAGACGAATTGCCATTCCTCCACCAGCGACTTTCTATTACTGCGAGGTCAAGCGGCATGTTTCATCTCCAATATCCTTAGCTGAAAGATCAGGTTCCCTTGAGCGAGGCAGCCTAATGTTCCGCATGCATCGCACTTTAGCAGCTGCCCATGAGGTCTCCCGCAATTCTTGCAGGGGGTTTTTCTTGTTCCAATGTGGCATTCCATCCTCCAAGTCGTAACCATTGGCAGCCGCAGGATTAATTCCTTGACTCATAGCATGAGGGCAACCGGATGCCTAGACACACGCGGCGCAAGTGCGGACCTCATTCTACGACAGGCGCATCAGGCCACGACGCTCGCTCCGAGCCGCGCCGCGCGGCCTGCCGTTGGCCGGCAGCGGTTGATGGACGAAGTCGAGCTCAGGTTCCGGATCAAATACTGGTAGGCACGATTGCCTGTCCCGACCCACGGCCCGTTCTGCCAGACCAGAGGTTACCCAACGTCGTGCTAACCACTAACGCGGTAACCACTCTGTACACCCTGCGCATGGCTGTCTCCCGCTCACTAGCCCGGCTGGTTTGGGCCGTTTGCACACCTCGCGGAATTCGTGAAGTTCCCGCCCATTCGTCAAGTGGCTCTTCAATTGGGAGGGCGACCCGACAGAGCGAGATACCGGGCGTATGCAGGAAAGAGCCTAGACGGTGGACTCATGGAAATTCGCCGGTAGGTCACTACAATGTGGAGAGACAGACGAAGGGCGCGATATAGGGTCCAAGGCCGCAAAGCGGCGGAAGCCACCGTACAAGCATCAGCCGACGACGACCGCTGAGATAGCGGAAATCCTCTCCTATTCACGCTCAAGGCGAGCCGTTGACGAAGACTTTAGTGGGGGGTCTTCGGATGCGATATACTGGCAAGGACACCATTGGTTGTTGCCGGGGAGGGAAGGATGGCGGACGCCAAAGCGGCGAAGAAGCGAAAGAACCTTCGTCAGCGTTCGAGGGGCGTTGCCGGGCTGGTCCCGGCGGTTGTGGCGCTCCATTTGGCCGCGCCGGCGGCGGGGCAGCTCAAGCCGGAACGGCTCGACCTGGACGCGAAGGCGCAGTTGCACGGGTGGAACGAGGATCAGGCGCGCAAGGCCACGGAGATGCGCGACCGCTACCAAGAGGGACAGGCGCGCTTCTACGAGTTCGCCGGCATCGGGTTCGGCCTCCATATGTCCAGGCTCCAGCCCTGCAACGGGCCGATCTATTTTGTGCTCGGCGAGGCGGGCGACCTGCGCATGATGATGGATGGTGCCGAGGGCAGTCTCGCGGTCCAGCCCACCGGGCACGCGCTGGTGGAAAAGACGATGGACGAGGTGAGGCAAGCATTGAAGGCCAATCATCCGAACAGCCGGCTGTGGTACGCGGACGTGTACGAGCACCTGGTCGAAGCCTGCGGCGGCTGAGGACGCCCGCCGGCCCCATCCGCCGATACAGAGAGACCCCGCGCCCGACTGCTGCGGGGAGCGGTTGGTGTGGTTTCGTGCGGTGCACATGCGCACCCGCCTCGGGCTGGCACCATCCCCAACACGGATAGGGGCGGTGACGGGACTTACCCAGCAGGCGATGGAGGGCGAAGTGCATGCCGACGCAGGCGAGCAGCCGCAACCAGCGCCAGATCGTCGAGCAGACCGCCGAACGTTCCGCCGGTCAGGAGATAGCCGGCGAAGTGCTGGCGGAAGCCCATGGACCTTTTGCCCGCACGGTCTCGGGAGGGACGATCAGCGGACAGGCAAAGCGCAAGTACTGCAGGCAGATGAAGCCCCATCTGGCCGCAGAATCGCCGTACGGCAGGATCGTTTACGGCCACTCGATTGCATTCGGCTCGAAACCGGGGGACTCGGGCGCATTTCTGCATGTCGCCAAAGCGGAGATTCCTACGCCGGGTACCGAGCGATCGCCTGACACGGAGCCCCCAGCAGGCTCAGGCTAGGAGCGGCCGCCAATCTCGCTCGCGTTGGCGACGCATCGCGCCAATTTTTCGCTCATGGGTGCGCCGAGCGTTATGAGTTGGATTGATTGGGTTTGGGCTGGAGGGGAGCGCCCCGATGTCGCTTCACCATTGATCTTTCTGGAAATTCCTTACGCGGTCGGACTTTTCTCGCCAGCCGGGAGGCTTTGTGGCTGTTTGTTGAGCATCCCATCTTGGTGGAAGATCTTTGGCTTTTGTGGCGGCGGCATTTCCCGGGAAGGCACCTGCTGCGACGAAGCGGCGATTGCTTTGCGGGATGGTTCGTCATGGAGCAAAGAGTGTGCCGCAGCCGAATGGTTCGCCGAACGGTTCCTCAACTCCCTGAGTGTCCTGTTCGCCGACATCCTGCGCCGTATCGACCGGCTCAGACCGCCGCCCGCCCCGGCATGAGCGATGGCATCCTGTTCCTTCGGGTCGCCGCCGACAGGATCGGTGCGCCCGGACCGGACCGGATCGCCGGCAAGAAATGCCATTCCGGGCCACCAATGCCGCCAACTGGTCCCCAATCATCCGGGTCGGCGCGAAGATGGTTGTCATTCGAAGGCGAATTGCACGTCGAGCGGTTTCGAGCCATACTCAATGTGCTGGGAGGGTTCCATATGGGGAATCCCAGATTTCCCCGCTAGGTGTTCTTTCCGATGGCCGGCGCCAGGGGCGGCTGGGCGAGGCTCGCGAAGAATCTCAAGGCCGAGATCGACACGGACCTGATCGAAGCCGACCGGAGCACCGTTTACCTGCCCTTCGAGTCGGGCGAGCACGGACGTGCGGCAGTCAAGATTGTGGACGATTGAGGTGTCGAAAGCCTGAAGGTCCTGGAGCTAGTTTGATGGCGCGGATAAGCAAAGAGAATGCCCTAAAGCGTCTGAAGAGAGCCTTGGAGAAAACTTCCAATGTACGGGGTCAAAAACATGGCAATTCAGATTTTCAGAAATGGAAAATTTCTACTACTCAAGACCTCAAGAGAATATTTGGTAGTCAGAGTGATTATCCCAGAGACTTCGACCACAGCTTGATAATTCATCTGCATGAAGATAGCGGCACCAATGTAGATAGAGCCGCAGTCCTGCTGAATTCTTGGATTGAGGAAATTTCGGAGGACTGGCCTGAGACGGAGCAGGCTTCTGACGGCACCAATGCCGATGATGATTTGATGCACAAGGGCAACAAAGTTTTCGTCATTCACGGGCACGACGTAGCCGCTCGGGAAACGGTTGCGAGATTTCTCCAGAAACTGGGGTTCGAACCGATCATTCTGCACGAACAGGTGAACAAGGGTCGCACGATAATCGAGAAGTTCGAAGATCATTCGGATGTCCCATTCGCGGTGGTCCTCTTGACCCCGGACGATGTGGGGAAGCCGAAGGATGAGAAGTCCGAACTCAAGCCACGCGCTCGGCAGAACGTCATTCTTGAGCTGGGCTTCTTCCTTGGGAAGCTCGGTCGGCATCGGGTTTGTCCCCTTGTCAAGGGCAATGTGGAAACACCGTCGGACTACGACGGAGTCATCTATACCAAGCTGGACGGCGACGATGGGTGGCGGATCAGGCTGGTTCGGGAATTGAAAACCGCAGGCTTCGATGTGGATGCGAACCAGGCGTTTCTGACATGAACCCGCAACTATCGATCCCGAGATCCGAACTAGCGAACTTCTGTCGGGCGCACGGCATCCGTCGGCTCGCCATCTTCGGTTCCGTATTGCGGAGCGATTTCGGTCCCGAAAGTGATGTCGGCGTGCTGGTCGAATTCGCGCCGGGACGCGCTCCTGGCCTGTTGAGCATGGCCGGCATGGTTTCGCGACCCTGTTCGGAGGCCGCAAGGTCGACCTGCGAACCCTAGAGGATCTGAGCCGCTATTTCCGCCAGGAAGTCCTCGACACGGCGGAAGTCCAGTATGCGCATGGATGACGACATCCGTTTGCTGCTCTCAGATGGTGGCATGGCGCCGCAAACGGCAATCCGGATTCCCCGAAAGGCGCTCGGCGCATACAGGGATTGAGGCTCAAGTCGCGTATGGCCCTGGCGTAGATGCTCGACAGCCTGCCGAGAGCCCGCCATGGCGGCGCCAACGCAATGCCGTAGGCCGTACCGGTCAGGCGACCTGTCCGCCGTGGAGAATTTCCGTCCAGTCGGTGAACACATGGACCGGTTCGCAAATCTCGTGCAGGCCCGTGTAGCCTTGGTTTCCCACCTGCACGCCGTGAAACCGCGTTCCGGCTTCCCGCGCTTTCCGTGCGGCCGCAACCAGACCGGGCGGCGCCGGCCACTCGCCATCGCTTACGAACAGCACGTCCGCTTTCTTCCACTCGTTTTGCTGTAATTGCTCCAGCACCCGGTTCATAGCGGCCGTCGGGTCGCTGCCGCCTCCGAACGACAAGCCGAGGAACGCCAATAGCTGTCCCATGCCTTCGGGAGAAAGGGCGAGTTCATGCTCCGCCGTCTGGCCGGGGCCGCTGAAGGCATAGAGACGGCAACGCCGTTTTTCGGCATGCGCAGTACGCAGCGCTTCCAGCACGAGCGCCTTGGCGACCTGTTCCGGCAGGCCGTGCATCGAGCCGGATGTATCGACGACCGCCAGAATTGGTCCTCGTTCCTGTCTGGGGCGCCGGACTTCGGCCTGTTCGTTCGATTGCTTCTCAACGAGCGTCCGCTCGATCTCGACGCCCTCGACCCTGTAGGTGAGCAAGGCCTGTTCCGCCCGGCGGGCGTGCCAGAGCAGCCGCAATTGGGGATGTCCGAGCATCGCGGCCTCGACCGGCAGCATTCTGGCGATAGAGCCGCTGCGTTCGATTCCCCGCGTTTCTCCGACAACCAACGGCGTCCAGGCCTCTGTCCTTTCCTCTTCGAGCCGGCGCATGGGGACGAACATCCGCTGGGCAACAGATTCCGCCGTCTCCGATACATGCAGCCGCCCCAGTGTCTGCACGATCTCGCGAAACTTCGGGAGGCGCTCGACGAGTTCCCGTAGCCTGAGCAGGTTGCGCCACCCGGTATGGCGCAACACGCCGGCCGTCAAATCCCGGCCGCGCCCCAGCATTTCGCCGAGGTCGCCGAATATTCCGGCGATTTCGGCCCAGGCGCGCGCCAGTTCCTCCCAATCCCCGATCAGTCCTGCATCGGCGGCGCGCGGCCGGCCGGCGACCTCGCGCTCCGCCCGCTCCCGCAGACGCTGAACGGTATCTCGGTCAAACCCAAGCGCGGCAGGCCGGGACCTTCGGCGCCCGGAGTCCGTACCCCACTTCTCGGCCAGCTGTGCCGCCTTGCGTTCCAATTCCTCCCGCTTTCGCGCTTCGGCGCGTTCGAGCTGCTCCAATTCGCGCAGCCGGCGCGCGACATCTTCGCGAACCGCGTCGTTCTGACGGAAAAAGGCGGCAAGAATGTCTTCCAGAACGTCGTCCACCAACTCCGGCCGGTCTTTGCAGAGCCGGGCCAGTCCTATCTCGTCGAGCGCCTGCCGCACGGGTGCTGCGATTTCCGCCGGAGGCCAGGAATCGACAGGTGGCAACTGTCCATCGAGAAGCGCATCGCGCCAGGCGCGTATTCCCCCAATCCGTTCGGGAAGGCTGCCGAAGGGCAGTGCGATCGCGACATCAAGGAACCGCTCGGGGCATTGATCGAGGAAGGTGTAGCTGCGTTCCAGCGCAGTGGCGTCGAATCCGCTGGCCGGTTCGGCGGCTACCATCGCAAGACACGCTTCGGCAACGTTCCATCCTCGTTCCCGTATGCCACGCCCCCGGGATTATCGTCCTCGCGCGGAAGGAGGTTGTAGCCTTTCTCTACTTCCGTCAGTCGATCGAGCAAGCTCTCGGCCTCGGCAAGTCTCTCCTTCAAACCCTCGGACGCCGGCTCCATAAAATCCGCCGTTACCCAGAGGTGACTCCGAATTTCGTCTTCGAACGATGCGATGTGTTCGTCGATCACCGTCCTGTGTGTTTCCACATCCGCTCGAATGGCGCGTATCTGTTTCAGGCAATCCGCGACATAGACTGCCTTGTGCTTCATAGGCTCCGTTGCAGGGGGCAAATCAATCATGATCCAGTTGGCTTTATCTTTCAGGTAAGCATCTTTTCGATCCCAGTCCCTAAAGGATTCTCGCCGCCCAACAATCATTCCGTCAAGGTCTTCTCTCGAATAACCTTTGCCTCCATTGTCTCTATCGACACCGACGGACTGTCCATAACCATTACGACCAGGCTTAATTGAATTTTCCGGGGCCATGAACAATGGCTTTCCATCTCGATGTTTCTGCCCCTTCGTTGACGACGTGTGATTGCCATCGCTCCCCATATACCGGGGACGGCCTTCATCATCGCACAGCTGTGATCGAGCCGCCTTGTCTTTCTTCAGCTGGCCTTCCCACACATTGATCAGTCGAATGAGGCTGGCCGGTTTGTCGGTCGCCGCGCCAACGCGGGACGCGTACCAATTGTAGATTCTCTCCCTGTCGCCGGTGTCGCTCCAAAGGCAATGCTGGAGAAGCCAGCAGTCCCAGACCGACACACGGTCCCGCCCGTTCGTCAACGCCGACGTTTGCAGAAGCTTCAAGGTCTTGCGCCAGCGGCGGTCCGACACCGGGATTTCTTCGGCCATGCACCAGGCGCGCAGGTCTCCCAACAGCGCCAGCACTTCACCGGGTACCTCCACGTCTTCGGCAAGGTCACGAATCTCGGCCAATTCGCCTGCGGGCAACGTGAGTTCGTGCGGCACTTTCGGTCCGGTGTCTCCGCGCAGCTTCAACAGGTTCAGGAATGCGTCGACCGACACCGGCGCTACATGCAGCCGCAGCAGGAACCGGTCGAACAGGGCGTCGAGCTCCTCGCCCTCCGGCAACTCGTTGCTCGCCGCCACCACGGCCGCAAGCGGGGTCTTTTCGCGGCGGGCGCCGTTGTCGAACTCGCGTTCGTTGAGCAGTGTGAGCAGGGCGTTGAGAATGGCGCTGTTGGCCTTGAATATCTCGTCGAGGAAGGCGACGGAGGCGGTCGGGAGGTAGGAGTCGGTCAGGCGCTCGTAGCGGTCTTCCTCCAGACCCTTGATGGACAGCGGGCCGAACAACTCCTCCGGCACGGAAAACCTCGTCAGCAGGCGCTCGAAATAGCGCGCGTCCGCAAGAGCATGGCGCAACCGGCGCGCGACGAGGCTCTTGGCGGTGCCGGGCGGCCCGACCAGAAGCAGATGCTCGCCGGAAAGCGCCGCGAGCAAGGCGAGCCTTACGGCCACATCCCGTTCGACAAGCCCGTCGGCAAGCAGGTCCCTAAGCCTGCGCACACGGTCCGTCAGGTCCGACGGCGCCCCGGTTTTCCCTTCCACAACCTTCCACTCCCGATTTGCTATTCGCCTCAAGGACCCGCGCGGTAAGAAATGGTCTTTCGATCATGGCGCAGCTGTAGGAGACGATCACAAAGGGGCTTATATACCAGTTTACCCGGACCGCGTTCTCCGTGACCGCTCAGAGCAGGGGCAGGAGCGCCTTCACTGCGACCAGCACCGCGAGGGTCCCACCAAAGAGGACCGCGAACGCGAGCAGGGCCACGAGCGTCGCAGCCGGCTCGTAGAAGTTGAGCATGACCCGCGCCAGCCGGTCGGCGGGTGAGGGCGGATCAGACGGATTGCGGACACGCCATCGGCGGCGGCGCTCGGCCATCAGTACCACGAGGAGGCCCGCGACCACGGCCCAGACGGGCGACCCCGGTTCTATCACCGCGTCCTCTAGGTACAGGAAGACCGAGGCGAGGACGCAGCCCCGTAGGAGCCAGTCGTCCAGACGCGGACCGGTCATCGGTTGTCTATACGCCGGCCGGCCTCAGCAGCTCCTCGCGCTTCCCTTCCGGTGCGTCGGTGCGGTTCTCGGGCAGCGCTCCGTCCAGCAGGGGGCTGCGCCTGATCTCCTCCACCAGATCGCGCGTGACGGCGGTGTCCTCCCTGACCTCCTGCAGTGTCGTGCTGTAGAGGTCCTCCAGCTTGCCGACGCGCTTGTCCAGACCCCGTATGTCCTCTCGCAGCGGCGCGACGGCCTCCTCGACCACCTCGCGCAGATCGTCTCTGGTCAGCAATAGCGGTTGGTTCACGTTCCGCGCTCCTTGACTCGCCCGTCCATCTTCTCGCTGCCGGAAGACCGGGGCAACACTCCGGTCCCGTCTCGTGCCAGAGCCCCAGCGTGGCGGCGGTCTCTAGGGCTAGTTCGGTAGGTCCTCGAAGGACGCGCGCAGGCGTGCCCGCAGGTCCTCTTCAGAAGCGATACCGGCGCTCTGGCTCACGCGAAATGCGGTTGCCAGATCGCGCAGGTGAACTAATGGGACGTCCTCAGCACCCACGCGTTTCTCCTGCACGACGACCCCCCGATGTCGGAGCGTCACCGCGTAGTAGGCTGGGCTGCCCAGGTCGCACCGTACATCCACCCGTGCCGTCAGCTCAGAGTCGGCCGAACAGCGGGCCTCTACCACGCCCGGTTCCGGCTGCGCCAAGTGCAACCGGGGCCAAGGCCAGCAGTCTAGTGTCTTCTCACCCATAGATTTTCTCCCGCCCCGGATCGGGCGCAGTGCTGCCTACCCCGGCCCGCCTCCGTTCGCCAGCGCGACGGGGCGTCGCAGAAACACACTTAGGCACGAACTACACCTGCGTAGCGCAGAACCGCTAGACGCGGGGGCGCAGAGAGTCCTGTATGGAGACCGCAACCGCCATCTTCGTAGCAGCTATCTGTTGCTTCCTGTCGGGCTTTTGGGTAAACTGTTTCCGTAAATAGGAGGACGACCAAATGGCCCAGAGTGCGCCCGGCAGGCACTACCGAGAGGGGCTCTCGCTCGTCGAGCTGCTGCGCCGGTTCCCCGACGACGCCACCGCCGAGGCGTGGTTCGTCTCCGTGCGCTGGCCCGACGGGGTGCGGTGCCCGCGCTGCGGCTCGGAGGACGTCCAGGAGCGCCCGACCCGGAGGCCGCAGCCCTACCGCTGCCGCGCCTGCCGGCGGGACTTCTCCGTGAAGACCGACACGCTGATGCACTCCTCCCCGCTGGGCCTCCAGACCTGGGCGCTCGCCATCTTCCTGTGCTCGACGCACCTCAAGGGCGTCGCCTCCATGAAGCTCCACCGGGACCTGGGCGTCACTCAGAAGACCGCCTGGCACCTCGCCCACCGCATCCGCGAGACCTGGGCCGGCGGGGCGGAGCCGTTCACGCGGGCGGCGGAGGTCGACGAGACCTACGTCGGGGGCAAGCGCAAGAACATGCCGGCGCACAAGCGGCGGGAGATGACGGGGCGCGGCCCGGTCGGCAAGGCTGTCGTCGCGGGCGCGGTCGAGCGCGAGACGGGCCGCGTGCAGGCGGCCGTCGTCGAGGACACTACCGGCCCGACGCTCCGGCGATTCGTGCGCGAGCGCGTGGAGCCCGGCGCGGCCCTCTTCACCGACGAGGCGCACGCCTACAGGGGGATGCCGGAGTACGCCCACGAGGCGGTCTGTCACTCGGTGGGCGAGTACGTGCGGGGCATGGCGCACACCAACGGCATCGAGAGCTTTTGGGCGGAGCTGAAGCGCGGCTACACGGGTGTGTTCCACAAGATGAGCCCGAAGCACCCCGACCGCTACGTCCGGGAGTTCGCCGGGCGGCGGAACCTCCGGACGCGGGACACGCTGGACGCGATGCGCGCGATGGCCGGCGGGCTGCCGGGGCGGCGGCTGCGCTACCGGGACCTCATCGCCCAGAACGGGCTGCCGAGCGGCGCGCGGGCGGCGGTGGGCGGCGAGTCGGGGACGATATAGCCTGAGGGCTCCGGGATGAGGCCATACTCACTGAACCCCCGGAGCCCTCCCGTCATCATGACGACGGCGGGAACCTAGCCGGGAGCATGGCTTCCGACTAGGGAGCAGGCCCACTCGCTGACACGGTGGCGGTTCGCTAGTCGCTCGCCCTGTCCGCCTCCTCGCTCACGCGCACTAGCGCCTGCATGTACCCCCGGTCGTAGGGCGTGCCGTCTGTGGCTCGCCCCGTAGCGCGACCGGCATCGGCGAGGAGCCGAGTACGCTCGGAGCCAATGGCGCGTGCGGTCGCTAGGCCGAGTAAGTAGCAGAGTGCGTCTACCTGTCCCTCCAGGTACCGCAGGCGCTCCTCCGGGTCGGTGGGCCTCTTCACGTCGATCATCGTCCCCTCTCCGTGCGACGGTCAGGCAGCAGTATAGCGCGAAATAATTCGGACGAGCGTCGCGCGTCGATCAGGATGAGGTTCCCGACGGCAGTGTCGCTCCTCCTGCCCCCTTGCGCCCGCCTCTCCAGAAGACAACAATCTCCCTCGCCACGATCCGCAGGCACCCGCTCCGTCGGGCCGCCTGCTGAATAGAACAGCCGACGCGCGGCCGCGGGGTAGCTCCCCTAGGCCCGATGAATAGGCAGGGACTTTCTGCATTCCTGTGGATCGTGGCAACGGCCCGGCACCAGCCGGCGTCGGGCCACGGCACGCGGGAGAGAGCGGAGTTGCTGCCCGTCTACGTGATCAACCTCGACCGTCGTCCGGACCGATGGGCGGCGATGTCAGAGCAGCTCGACCGCCTGGGCATCGAGGCGGACGCGTCGCCGGCATCGACGCCCTCGCCCTCGCCGATCAGGACCGGTGGGCGCGGGGCGACGACGACCCGGAGGACCGACTGCTGGGCTGGAGCGACGAGGCGTGCACGCTCTCGCACCTCCGGGCGCTGCGCGCGTTCCTCGGCACCGACGCCCAGGCGGCGCTCGTGCTGGAAGACGACGTGGAGCTGGCACCGGACGCGCCCGGCCTGAGCGCGGGCACGGGGTGGTGGCCGCCTCCCCCGCACGGCCTGGTGAAGATCGAGGCGACCCACGAGCTACCCCGACTGCTGGGCCGTCTCGTCGGGCGCACCCCCTCGGGGCGCGCGCTGCGGGAGCTGTGCCGCTGGAACGGTGGAGCCGGGGCCTACCTCGTCGACCGGGACGCCGCGCGGCTCGTGCTGGAGGCGGGAGCCGACCTCCCCATGCCGATAGACCACCTGCTGTTCAACCGCGTCGACTCCCTCGTCTCCCGGAGGCTGCGCCCGGTGCAGGTCGTGCCGGCGATGGCGCGCCAGCGCCTCGACAGGCGGGGATCGGACACCGAGCCCACCAGGGTGCACTAGGAGGGCTGGAAGGCCGACCGCCGGACCGCGCGCGGGCGTCTCCGACGTCTGGGCTAATGGTCGTGGGCGGTGCGGATGCGAGCGCGGGGCGCGGCCCGGAGGGTCGCGGTGCGCTACAGCGAGACGCCGACGGAGAGAGGAGGGGACGATGGAGTATGAGCAGATCGTGCTGGCGCGGAAGCGCCTGGAGGCCCCGCCGGGCTACGCGACGCTGGACAGCGTCGGGCTGGGCGACCGCTGGATAACGCCCCCGCAGGCCACGTCTCGCAGCCGCACCGGACTGGCGCTGGTGGGCAAGCACTTCCTCGACGCGGCTACCGCCGAGCGCTGCCGTGACGCGATACTGACCAACCGAGGCTACTGCCCCTGCGTCCCCTTCCGCGAGGTGCTGACGGAGGCGCTGGGCTACATCGGACAGGGCCTGGAGGACGTCTACGTGACGCAGGCGTTCCACCTGCTGCCGAAGACGGATCGCTCCGCCAGTCCCAGAGCGGCGCTGATCGACGCGAGCTTCGCCGCGACGACCGCCCACGAGCTGCGCGACCGCACGGTCGTCGCGCTCGGCGACACGGCTGCGCGAGCCTGTCGGGTGGCGAAGATACCCTACACCTACGCGCACCATCCCGGTTACAGACGGGCCAAGAGGCCGGAGGTGGCGCGGACGATAGGCGAACGCCTGCGCGAGGCTTGGGCGAGGCATCAGGCAAGGAGGGCGGGCGGCGACCCCTAGGGAGCCGCGACCCTACGCACGCGACCTCGACCCCTCCGAGGAGGGCGGCGCATACCCTGCGCTACGGTGAGCGGAGTATCGCCCAGAGGGGTGCCGAGAGCAACGGCCCGGACCCCTTCATGGTGACGGGAACGCCTCCGCCACCCTTGCCGCCGGGTCCGACGCGGGCGTATCGTTCAGCCCAGAGACGAGGAGGTGGAACCGTGACCGACCAGCAGGATCAGCCGAAGCGCCCGCGCGGACGCCCGGTCGAGAAGGCCATGCCGGAGCCGATCCCGGACAGCCCGGAGAATATCGCCCGCGCCATCATGGCCGGGCCGCCGAAGGCGGAGTGGGACTACCTCAAGGGTGAGGGCGAAGCCGACTAGCTCCGTGATGCGATCGGAGACGGAGCATGACGCTGCGCGGCTTCCTGATCCTGTGCCTCTGGATCGCTGCCCCGTGGCTGATGCTCTTTCTCTGGCTGGCCGGAGGGCTCCGGGGAGAACTCGGAAGAGAGGCCATGTCGTCGGCGACGGCGCTCATCGTCCTCATCCTGGTCCTGGTCGCGATACTGGCGACGACCAGCTTCCTCGGGGCAGCAGTCAGTCACCTCGGGTAAACTGGTATATAAGCCCCATCACAAAGCGCGCCTGGTTGATGGGATCATGCGTTATCGTGGGGCGCTACAAACAGCGCGAGGCTGGCAACGCCGGGTTTGTGACGGGGTGCCGGGGACAAAAGTTTGAGCACGGAGAATCATGATGAACGAAGTAAGTATAGCACGCTACGACCGGACGTCGTCACCGGGATTGCGCGAACTGCTACGGTCTGACGGATTCCTGGCACCGCTGCGGGAGAAACGCAAGGTGCCGCAGTGGCGGGTGTCGAGCTTGACCTCCATCTGCGACGGGGGGATGAAGTCAACTTATACTGCGGGCTTACGTGCCTGGTGAAGAGCGGGTGGGACAGGGGAGATTCGGTCCGGATCGAATCGTCCAGGACCTGTGCTGGTCAGCCGTGTGCGAACGACCTGTTCCGACCGGGCCGGACCAGGGCGGTAAATGGGGGGAAATACCTGTGCGATGTATGGGACCTGGGCGCCAATGACCTCGTCTGGCGCTGGAGCCGTAGTTGACAGGGTTAGGGATCTGCGTGATGGGCCGATAGGTTGATGGTCAGTTCGGTGACGAGAACCTTAATACGCTCTTCATCGCCATGCGCCAGCAAGTCGACCAGGTCTTCTTGGTTGGGTTGGCCAAGTACGACTCGATAGAGCAACCGCTGCTTGCGCAGACGGTGAAAACGCTCCGCATCGCGGCTCTGAGGTAGGCTGAAGGCGTGGCGTTCGATCACAGCATCCTGAAATTGCCACCAAGGGCTAAGTCCGATCGCATCGCTGTGCTGCGTCTGCGCATATCGCTCAAGATGGCACCAGGGAGAGCCACCAGCCCGCGCGGCGGTGAGTGCTCTCTTGCCACCCAGCTGCGCAAGTGGACGGCGTACGACGAGGCCGCCGAACCGAGAGATACGTCCCTCGCGTTGTTCCAGGTCGACCGGGTTTGAGGGTAGATCCCAATGCGTGACTCGTTGACACCAGTTGTGGAAGTCCAGCCCCTCCTGACCAACCGAAGTTGTGGCCAGAAGGTGCGGCCAGAAGGGCGCATTGAACGCTTGGCGTAGTTCATGCGAGCGCGCCGGCCTTATCTTGTCATCACCTGCCAAAGGGTCTTCACCCGTTTCAGTACCACCGAACGGAACCGCGGCATGGCAACGAACATGAACGCCGCTTGAGCCGG
>MKWU01004877.1_pt1 | contig 15262 bp, 10 predicted proteins | sample 809101 | NCBI WGS metagenome assembly MKWU01 (sample SAMN05860141, study PRJNA318959) | sponge metagenome | host: Aplysina aerophoba | place: Slovenia: Piran, Adriatic Sea, Gulf of Piran | collected 2013-05-07 | reverse complement strand
GGTCCCGTGCGCCCAAACGGTCGCGCATGATCCTGGCCCACAGGCGACGGGCGGCGCGGAACTTGGCGACCTCTTCGAACAGATTGTTCTGCGCCACGAAGAAGAAAGACAGGCGAGGCGCGAAATCATCCACCGGCAACCCCGCCGCCACGGCAGCCTCCACGTACGCAATCGCGTTGGCAAACGTGAAAGCCAACTCCTGCGTTGCCGTGGCCCCCGCTTCCCGCATGTGATAGCCGCTGATGCTGATGGTATTCCAGCGCGGCACGTTCTCGGCGCAATACTTGAACACGTCCACCACCAGCCGCATCGACGGCCGGGGCGGATACGCGTACGTTCCACGGGCGATATATTCCTTGAGAATGTCATTCTGCAGGGTACCGCTCAGTTGCTCCGGTTCGACTCCCTGTTTCTTGCCCGCCGCGATGTACAGGCACAGCAGCACCGCCGCCGTCGCATTGATCGTCATCGACGTGCTGACTCGATCCAGGGGAATCCCCTCAAACAAAGTCTCCATGTCCGCCAGGGAGCAGATCGGCACCCCAACTTTGCCCACTTCTCCCTCGGCCAAGGGATGGTCGCTGTCGTACCCGATCTGGGTGGGCAGATCGAACGCTACCGAAAGGCCGGTCTGACCGTTTTCCAGCAGGTAGCGATACCTTTCATTGGTGGCCGCTGCGGTCGCGTAGCCCGCGTACTGGCGCATCGTCCACACGCGTCCCCGGTACATATTGGGCTGGACCCCGCGCGTGTACGGAAACTCACCCGGGTAGCCTATCGTGTCTTGATAGTTCCCGGCGCCATCATCCTCAGGGGTGTACACGGTGTCCAGGCTCAACCCGGAATCGGTTTGAAATGCCTCCCGCCGCTCACCAAATCGCTGGGTTACCCGGGAAAGCGTCGCATCGTGCCACTCTTGCTTGTTCGTCGACATACTGCCCAGCCCTCCAAACGGTCAAAGCGCCTCGTGTTCGCGGGGGCATTTTACCATCGCAATGCGCCGCCCAAACGCAAACGGGGCGAGTTGGTGGCTCGCCCCGTCCAGGTGTTATTGCCCTGGTTATTCGCCCTAATCGCTGGTAAACGCGTAGTCCGTCGGCCGCATGATGCTGTGGCGCGACACTCGCACGATGGGCCCGTCAACCTCGCTCGCCGCCCTGGCCTTGTTCCACTCGGGATCAGCCTGGAACGAACGCCAGCTCTTCTCCCGGTCGCCCAGGCTGGGATACCCGAGCATGTAGACCAGCACGTTGTTCACGCCCACGTCCTCGGACCAGTAGCCGATGTTCTCGATCCCGTGCTTTTCGAACAGGCCGATGGTGTGGTTGGCAAAGCGGTTGTGCACGTCCGGCAGCCTGCCTGGCATCGCTTCGTAGATGCGAAGCTCCTGGACCGCCGTGGTGATCTTGGGCTCCGGCGAATACGGCGTCGTCCGGAGAAAACGGTTGGTCACGGCATCGACCAGCGGCCCGTTGGCCTCGGTCTGCTTGCGGACTTCCAGCCAGTCCGGGTCCGTCCCGAACTTCGCCCACCGGCTTTCCCGGTCGGCCATGCTGTCGAAAACGTTGATGTAGGTCAACCGGTTGCTGCGGCCGATCTCGTCGGTCCAAAAGCCCAGGTATTTCACGCCGTGCTTCCGGAATAGGGAACAGGTGTGATTTGCAAAACGGCCGCTGATGTCAGGTAGGCGACCGGCGACTGCGTCGTAGATACGGAGCTCGTAAAGCATCGCTTCTCTCCTTACCGAGTGAAGGTCTGGGTGTCGCTCGGCGGAACATTGTGCTCACCAATTGGCACTGTGTACCCGCCGGCGGTAGTATAGCATCGGCCACGTCGTCGCGTACGGTACGTGTTTGGCCCGCGGCGGCCATATCCTCCGATACCTCGCCCTTTACACAATCTGAATATCGCCGCGGTACGTATACCATGTACCCGGACCACCTATTTCCGAACTTTACGGAGCATATTCAATTGAACATGACGCACAATCGCGACCACCTGCCACGTGTACTCCGCACGCCCGCGAGCATCGTCATCGCCCTTGCGATAATCGCTCTGGCTCTCGGGCTGGCGTGCGGACAGCCGGCCGAGTCTCCAGCATCGCCGTCGGTGGTGGAACTGACTCCTCCGCCATCCATCAACACCGTCGCGCCCGCTGAGCCGGTCTCCACTCAGGCTCAACCGCAGGAATCGACGGAGGGTTCAGTCCCGGATCCAACCGAAACTTCCGATCCCAACGCTGACGCGGCGCCGGCTCAGGGAATTGCAACCCAGTTGACCGTAGACCAGATCGCCGCCGCTCACGACGAAATTATGAGCGCCCTCTATGAGCAAACGGTGCCCTCAGTGGTCGGTTTGCGCGTCATCCAGCCCTTGTCCGTCGGCGGAAACGTCCCCCAGGGAATGCCCAACGACTTCTTCTCCCGGGCCAGCGGCTCCGGATTCGTCTGGGATGACCAGGGGCATGTGGTCACCAATCGGCACGTCGTCGAGTCCGCCGAGCGCATCGTCGTCGTGTTCAGCGACGGCACGCAAACGGAAGCCGAAATAATCGGCCAGGATCCCGATTCCGACCTCGCCGTCATCAAGATCGACGACGTGTCCGTGCGCCCCCCGCCCATCAAGTTGGGAGACAGCGACACCATCAAACCCGGTCAACTGGCCGTCGCCATCGGCGACCCATTCTCCCGTGGTTTCTCCATGACCTCCGGCGTCATCAGCGCCCTGGGCCGCACCATCAGCCCATCGGAAAGTAACTTTGCCATCCCCCGCGTCATCCAACACGACGCCGCCACCAATCCCGGCAACTCTGGTGGTCCCTTGCTCAATCGCCACGGCGAACTGGTGGGCATCAACGCCCAGATCATCAGCCAAACCGGCGCCTTTTCCGGAGTCGGCCTGGCAATTCCGGTCAACCTGGCCAAGCTCGTGATTCCCGCGCTCATCTCCGAGGGTCGATACGAATACCCCTACATCGGCATCCGCGGCACCTCGGTCAGACCCGACATTGCCGCCGCCATGAACCTTCCGGCCGAAACCCGGGGTGCCCTTGTCCTTGCCGTCGGCGCCGACAGCGCTGCCAGTCGCGGAGGGTTGCGAGCATCAGACAGCCTGACGGTCATCGACGGGACTGAATTCCCGATCGGCGGTGATGTCATCATCGACATCGACGGCACCACCATTCGAAGCATGGATGACCTCCTTGCTTACGTGGTGGAGCACACTCGGCCGGGTGACACGGCGGTTTTCACCCTGTTGCGGGACGGCTCCGAAACCACTGTAGACATCACCATGGACGCCAGGCCCAGGCAGTAGTCTGCCGATAGGTCACAAAAAATGCCGACGGCGCACTGTCTCCGTCGGCTTTGTTTTTGCGTGGCGCGCCTGGCAGGACTCGAACCCGCAACCCCTGGGTCCGAAGCCCAGTGCTCTATCCATTGAGCTACAGGCGCACGGTCTGGCGCGTCGGTCGTTCCGAATGGTGGGGCGAGCAACGGGATTCGAACCCGTGATCTCCTGTGCCACAGACAGGCGCCTTCGACCACTTGGCTATGCTCGCCTCGTCAAACGAACCAGCGGCCATTCGCCGCCAATTAGTATTCAAGGTTAGCACACCCACCCCATGCGCACAATATCCGCTTTCGAGGATTCGAGACCGGGGCGTCGAGTATCCAGGCTTCGCCCATACTCGCACGCGCTGACGTTGAAACAATGTTCCCCGCTGTATAAAATCAATCCGATTCCGGGCTGTCTTCCGTATCGTCGCATAACATTCCTTATTGCCCGGGAGGAGATCATGATACTCAGCCATTTTCGTTTTTTGATTCTGCCAGCAATGCTCGCCATCCTGGTTTTCGCCATCGCCTGCGGCGGCGGAGACGCTCCCGAGACTGCCGCGGCCCCGTCCGCGACCGAGCCTACGCCAACCCTGCCGTCTCGCTCAGTCGAACCCACCGCCATGCCGGAATCTGCGGCGGCTCCGGTGGCCACCGCCGCTCCCGCGGGTGCCGCTCAGGCTCCTACACCGGCAACCGTGCCGGGGCAGGCGTCGGATTCCGGCGCCGTCCCCACCGTGGCGCCTCTTGCGGTACCAGTTGCCGGCGCGAACTGCGCTCCTAGCGCTGATCTGACCTTCGACGACCGACCGCCCCAGGGTGGAACCCTCGTCAGGCTCTATACCGACCCGCCGACGATCGACCCACATTTGGTCAGTGATGCCACATCTAGCGTCATTACCAACGAGGTTTTCGGTGGACTCGTCACGCTGAATCTGCAATATCAGCCGGTCCTCGATCTTGCCGAAAGCTGTGCCGTCAGCGATGACGGCCTCATCTACACCTTCGTGTTGCGTGAAAACGCCAAGTTCCAGGACGGGAGCCCGGTGACCGCCCACGACGTCAAGTGGTCCATCGAGCGCGCCGCCAATCCCGATACCATCTCCACTACGGCCGAGACCTACCTTGGCGACATCGTCGGAGTGGCAGAGCGTCTGGCCGGCGAAGCCGGTGAGGTGCGGGGCGCGCGCGTCGTTGACGAACGCACCATTGAGTTCACCCTCGACGCTCCCAAGGCCTATTTCCTCGCCAAGCTGTCCTACCCCACCGCCTATGTCCTGGATCAGGATCAGGTCACCGAAGACGGGTCCTGGCTCGAGCAGCCCAACGGAACGGGCCCCTTCCGGTTGGGCCGATATGACATCGGCGAACTGCTCATCCTCGAACGCAACGAACACTACCATCTGGGACCTCCACACATCGACAGCGTCCACATGATCCTCAGCGGCGGCTCCGCCATGATCATGTACGAGAACGACGAGATCCACCTCACCGGCGTGGGCACCGACGATCTGCCCCGTCTGCTGGACCCCAACGACCCCTTGAACCCTCAACTCCACCGGTCCGCTCAGGACTTCTCGGTTTTCTACATCGGGCTTAACGTCGATCACCCACCCTTTGACGATCCCAAGGTCCGTCAGGCGATGAACTATGCCATCGACCTTCAGTCAATCGCCGAGAACGTGCTGGATAACCGGGTCACGCCGGCCACCGGAGTTATCCCTCCGGGCTTCCCGTCGTACAACGAAAACCTCCGCAGCTACTCTTACAACCCCGACCTCGCCATGGAACTGTTGCAGAGTTCCACCTATGCGGACGCTCTCGCCAGTGGCGACTTCCCACGGATTACACTGACCATTTCGGGCAGCTTCGGCGCCACCATACCCACTTACCTCGAGGTTATGCTCGAGCAGTGGCGCGGCCTCGGCATCGAGATCGACATCCAGCAGACCGAATGGGCCACCTTCCTACAGGACGTGAACGAACGCAAATACCAGATGTTCTCCCTCGGCTGGATCGCCGACTACCCCGATCCCGAAAACTTCCTCGACCTGCTGTTCCACAGCGAAAACCAGAACAACCACACGGCCTACAGCAACCCGGAGGTCGACCGCCTCCTCGAGGAAGCGCGTGTCGAACGCGACCCTGACCGCCGCCACGAACTCTACAACCAGGTCGAGCAAATGGTCGTGGACGACGCCGCCTGGGTGTGGACCTGGTACCGTGGCGAGGGTTACGCGCTCATCAAGCCCGAAGTTTCCGACTATTTCCTCCTCCAGATGAGCATTCCCAAGTATCGCTACATTTACTTCAACCAGTAGGAAGCTTCATCGCAGGGACGGCTGAACGGTCGTCCCTGCGGAACTTCAAACCTGCATACCAGAACCGGGTCCCATGGGCGTTTACGTAGTAAAAAGGCTACTCTGGCTGCCGTTCCTGCTGATCATAGTCAGCTTGGTGACGTTCGCCTTGCTTCGCTTCGGACCGGGAGACCCGGTGCAAATCTGGCTGGGGCAACACCAGAACGACCAGGTGCGCGAACGCATCCGCGCCAAATTGGGCTTGGACGACCCCTTCGTGGTGCAGTACGTGCGTTACATGGAGGGTGTGATAACCCGATTGGACTTCGGCGAGAGCTTCCAATTTCGCGGGAAGTCGGTCCGCGAGGTCATCGGGACACGCATCCTGGTTTCCATGCAACTCAACCTGGCCGCCGTCATCATCACCCTCGGAATCGGCATTCCCGTGGGGCTGTTGGCTGCCCTGCGCCAGGGTACCGGCTGGGATAATCTGATCGTAGCCATCGCGTTGGCTTTTCAGTCTCTGCCGGTTTTCATCACCGCGCCGGTACTGCTGCTGGTGTTCGCCCTGCATCTCGACGTGCTTCCCACCAGCGGATGGGGTGGATTTTTCTCGCCCAAGATCATCATGCCCGCGGTCGTGATGGGCGTCCCTGGAATCGCCATAGTGGTGAGACTGGTGCGGGCCAGTGTCCTCGACGTGGTAGGTCAGGATTATGTCCGCACTGCTCGGGCCAAGGGATTGCCCGAAACCACCGTGCGATACCGCCATATCCTGCGCAACGCATTGATCCCCGTAACGACCAGCTTCGGGTTCATTTTGGCCGGCTTGGCCGGCGGCACCTTCATCGTGGAAATCTACTTTGGGATCCCGGGCGTGGGAAGACTGTCCCTCGAAGCGCTGAACGCCAGGGATTACCCCGTGCTGATGGCCTTCGCCATCATCTCAACCACGCTGTTCGTTATAGCGAACCTGATCGTCGACCTGATGTACCCCTATTTGGATCCACGCATCAGGCTGGGAGCCGGTCATGTTGCCTAACCGTTCCGGCCTGCCCTCCCACGAGCACGGCCACGCCCACGCTCCTGACGGGGACCCTCAGCAGCCTGATTGGTCCGAAAACGAACTGGCGGCCGGTCAAGTCCTCGAGTTGGACGACCGTCCCATCCGCGGACACAGCTATTGGAGCCTGGCAATCCGCCGGCTCTTCCGCAAGAAACTCGCGGTGATCTGTCTGTCCCTGATCTTGTTCATGTACGTTGGCGCCCTCTTGTCGCCCCTGATAACCCCGTACGACTTCCGCGCTATCGACCTTCAGAACACCAGGCAGGGCCCGACCTGGGCCCATCCGTTCGGTACCGACCGCCAGGGACGCGATATGCTCACCCGCGTCATCTTCGGTCTTCGCACCACCGTGATCATCACCATCACGTCGCTGCTCGGCGGCACGCTGGTCCTCGGAGTCGTTCTGGGGCTGATGAGCGGCTACATGGGGCGATGGGTGGATTCCGTGATCATGCGCACCGGCGAGGTCACGTCTTCTTTTCCTGAGATCCTTCTCCTCCTGATTTTCGTCGCAGCATTCAGACCCCGCCTCCTTGTCGTGGTCCAGCAGTTCGAAGATGCAACTGGCATAGATTGGCTCATTCGCCTCGGAGTGCTGGATTTCACTCTCATATCCGTGGGATTGGCCATCTTCGGCTGGTTCGGCATGGCCCGGTTGGTACGCGGCCAGGTTTTGCAGGCCCGGGAAAGCCAATACACCGAAGCCGCGCTGGTCATGGGCGCATCAACCGCCCACATCCTGCGGGTTCACATGCTGCGTAATATCCTCAGCCCTCTGATCGTTTCCATCTCCGCCGGTTTGGCCGGAGTTGCCGGGGCTGAGTTGGTGCTGAGCTGGATCGGCGTCGGAGTTTTCCCGCCGGTGCCGAGCCTGGGCCGCATGCTCTTTGAAAACGGAAGCCCCCAGGTGTTGATGAACCATCCGCACCTGATACTGTTCCCCATAGGCACGGTTACCCTGCTGTTCTTCTGCTTCAACATCCTGGGTGACGCAGTCAACGACGCCTTCAACCCACGCACCCGTTGACCACCCCGGCGCGACCAAAATTGATAATGCGTTGCGCCTGTGCTAACGTTGATATTCGTTGATCCTTGGGCCACTGACGACGCGGTTTTTTCTCCAGCCTCTCTTTCCGGCCCCTCTTCAAGGTACAGTCTGTGAGCACGATTTCCGGTAACCCCTCGGCCACCGAATTTTCGCCCGCCGTGGCGTGGCAGGACTGGGGATCGCAAGCGTTCGCCACTGCCCAGCAACTGGATCGGCCCATCCTGTTATCCATCAACGCTGTGTGGTGCTATTGGTGCCACCAGATGGACGATGGAGCCTACTCGGATCCCGACGTCGCCCGTTTTCTCAACGAGCACTTCATTCCCGTCCGCGTCGACACCGACCATCGCCCCGACATCAACGCCCGCTACAACGTGGGCGGCTGGCCCACCACCTCGTTCCTTACCCCCCACGGCGGCTTCATCGCCGGCGCCACCTACCTGCCGCCCGACCAGTTCCTGGCCATGCTCGACGAGGTTCGGCGAGCCTATTCCGAACGCAAGCCCGAACTCTACGAACAGGGCAATGACATCCAACGCCAGCGTCGGGAGCATGCCGCCCGCGTCTCCGCAGGGAACGAACCTGATGCCGCCCTGGTGGACGGTATCACCCGTCGCGTCGCCGGCACCTACGACCCCATCAACGGCGGATTCGGCGTCGAACCCAAATTCCCGTCGGCCCCCATGCTCCGACTCCTGCTCCACCGCTACCGCACCACGCGCGAGCCGTTCTTTAGCGTGATGCTGGAAAAATCCCTGGACGCATTGGTCGGCGGCTCTTTGCGCGACTCGGTCGAAGGCGGCTTTTTTCGGTTCGTGATGTCAGCGGACTGGACACAGCCCCAACACGAAAAAATGGCCGAGGACAACATCGCCCTCTCCAACCTGTTGATGGACGCCGGCATCACTCTCCAACGAACAGATTACCTGCGCTATGCCGGGGAGGCCGTCGATTACATCATCGATACTCTGTGCGATGCCGACGTCCTGGCGATCCGTGGCAGTCAGGGTGCCCACTCCGATTACTTCGCCCAGCCCGCGGTTGTGCGCGCCGCCATTCCCAAGCCGCCGGTGGATCCCTGCTCGTACGCTCATCTGACCGGCCAGGCAATCTCCATGCTGTTCGGCGCCGCCTGGAAGCTGGGCCGGCCCGACCTCACCGACCTTGCCGCCAACATGCTTGACAAGTTGGTGGACTCTGCTGCGTCCGGACACCTGCGCCACGTCTACCCCAACGCAACCGACCCGGCCCAGGACGGCGGCGACCTCCTGGTGGATTGGTGCGCGCTGCTTATCGCGTCCCTCGACGGCCACGACGCGGTTCCCGGCCCCAGTGAGCGTTACCGCCAGGCGGCCGAACACGCCGCCGACGTACTTTCAGAACGATTCCTGGATGCTCAGCGCGGCGGCTTCTTTGATATCGAGGACACCCCCGACCGTCCCGGTTACCTCAGGGTGCGCGAGAAACCTCTGGCCGAAAACGTTACCGCCGCGCTCGGTATGATGCGTCTCAGCCACATCACGTTCGAGGACCGTTACCTCCACACCGCCCACCACATCCTGAGCGCCTACGTTGAAGCCAACCGTGATTACGGCGAACTGGCCGCCGACTACGCGATGGCGGTGGACCGCTATCTCAATCCCGTGGTCGAGGTGACCGTCGAAGGCAGGCCCGGCGGCGACGGTGCCGACGCCATGCTCGCCGCTGCCATGTCCCTGGATTCTCCCAACCTCCTGATCAAGCTGGCAACCGCCGCCAACGACGGCGCACCGGCTCAGGCCCATGTGTGCCTCGATACGGTATGCTATCCGCCGGTTTCCGACCCCTCTGCGCTGGCCGACGCTGTGGCCGGCGGCGGTGTGGTAACGGAAAGCCCGTTCCAGAACGTGCTCGACCTTTTGGGCTGACCGGCATCCACCCGGTGCCCGCCCTGAATATAGGAGTTGATCCCCTGAAGACCCACGACTGCGGTGAACTGCGCGCCGCCCACGACGGTTCCGTTACGACCCTTGCCGGCTGGGTTAGCCGCCGCCGGGACCATGGCGGAATCATTTTTATCGACCTCCGCGATCGTTCCGGTTTTGTGCAGGTGGTTCTCAATCCTGAAAACCTGTCGCCCGACGATTACGAGACCGCCGAGCGCCTCCGGTCCGAATGGTGCGTGCAGATCACCGGAACCGTCCAACTCCGGCCCGAAGGATCCGAGAACCCCACGCTCCCAACGGGCGAGATCGAGGTGATGACCAACGCCATCACCGTGCTCAACCAGTCACAGACCCCCCCGTTCTACATCACCGACGACGTGGACGCCGACGAAAGCCTCCGCCTGCGCTACCGTTACCTCGACTTGCGCCGCCCGGTCATGCAGGAAAACCTGCGGCTGCGCCACCGCGTGGTGAAGTACATCCGTGACTATCTGGACGGACACAACTTTCTCGAGATCGAAACTCCCATCCTCATCAAGAGCACGCCCGAAGGCGCGCGCGATTACCTCGTCCCCAGCCGCATGCAGCCGGGCAATTTCTACGCGCTCCCCCAGTCGCCGCAGCAACTCAAGCAACTGCTCATGGTCAGCGGCGTCGAGCGTTACTTCCAGATCGCCCGTTGCTTCCGCGACGAAGACCTGCGCGCCGACCGCCAACCCGAATTCACCCAGCTCGACCTCGAAATGAGCTTCGTCAGCGAACCCGACGTGCTCAACCTCATCGAAGGCCTCTACGCGGGCCTCGTCCGCGAGTTGACACCCCAGTTCAAGATCAAGACGCCTTTCCCCTACCTCTCGTACGATGACGCCATGGCTCGTTACGGAAGCGACAAACCCGACCTCCGCTACGACTTGGAAATGGCCGACGTCAGCGACCTCGCCGCCGAAACCGAATTCCGCGTCTTCCACGGCATCCTTGACCGTGGCGGCATCATCAAGGCCATGGCGGTGCCGGGCCAGGGCGGGCTCTCCGGATCCGACATGCGCCGCATGGAGGAGACCGCCAAGGAGTTCGGCGCCGCCGGTATGAGCCACGTTCGCATCACTGGGGAGGGCCCGTTGGACTCCCTCGGAGAGGGCGATGCCCTTCTGTCTCCCGGCTTGCGCATGCCGCCCGAATGGGTGATCCGGCTTGCCCAGCGCGCCGGCGCCAACCGGGGCGACCTTATCCTCCTCATGGCCGGCCCCGCGAAGCTGGCCAACCAGTGGCTCGCGTCAATGCGCTCCCACTTGGCTGAACAGCTTGAGTTGGCCGACCCCAATACCCTGGCCTTCGCCTTCATCACCGATTTCCCGATGTTCGATTGGGACGACGACGCCCAGCGTTGGGACTCAACGCACCACCCCTTTACCGCGCCGGCTCCCGGATGCGAATCGATGCTCGATGGCGACGACCTGTCGGCCATCCCGTCCCGCGCCTACGACCTCGTGTGCAACGGCTCCGAGCTAGCCAGCGGCAGTATCCGCATCCACCAGCGCGAGATGCAGGAGAGGGTCTTCGCGATTCTCGGCTATACCCCCGACCAGGTTCAGGATCGTTTCGGGCACATACTCGAAGCCTTTGACTACGGCGCGCCTCCCCACGGAGGCATCGCACCCGGCATAGACCGGCTCGTGGCAATCCTTGCCGGCGCCGATTCCCTGCGCGAGGTCATCGCCTTCCCCAAGACTCAGAGCGGCTCCGACCTGCTGTTCGGCGCACCCTCGCCCGTCGACCATGCCCAGCTGCGCGACCTGTCTATCCGTGTTACGGAATAGAGGAGACATACCATGACCCAGTTCAACTACGACGACCTGTTCGCGGCCCACGCGCCCATCACCACTCGGGGCGTCAACCGCAATGCCAAGTACGACTTCGCCGTCGCCTACCCCGACCCCGACACGCTGCCCCTCGATGGCCTCGTGGATGCCTTGCGTGTCGCCCTGGAGCGCGAGGGCCGCGACCTGGCCTATTACCCGGTGGCCTCCGGCTACCCGCCTCTCCGTGAATTCGTCGCCGACAAGCTCCGCCGCGACCGCCAGATGGACGTGTCCGCCGAGGACATCATCCTCACCTCCGGTTCCGGTGAGGCCATCAACATGCTGATCCAGGCCCTAACCGACCCGGGGGACGTGCTCCTCACGGAAGAGTACGTCTACCTCGGCACCATGCGCCAGATGCGTCTCTGGAGCGCGCAGGTCGTCGGCGTCAAATGCGACGATCAGGGCCTGATCCCCGAGTCCTTGGACGAGACCATTCGAGCCCAGCACGCGGCCGGCAAAAAGGTCAAGTTCCTGTACTCCATCCCCACCTTCCAGAACCCGTTGGGGTGGACCATGACCCTGGAACGCCGACAGCGCACCCTGGAAATCTGCCAGAGCCACGGCGTCCCTGTCCTCGAGGATGACTGCTACGTCGACCTCCGCTTCGAGGGACAGGACGTTACTTCGATGAGCAGCATGGATGACAGCGGCCAGGTCCTGTACGTGGGCTCGATGTCCAAGATAATCGCTCCGGGCGTCCGCATGGGTTATCTGGTAGCCCCTGAAGCCGTCCGGTCGCGCGCGCTCAGCTTCAAGTCCGGCGGAGTCAACCAGTTCGCCGCCCTGGCCATCGAGGAATACCTGCGCAACCACATGTATGACCATATCGACGACGAGAACCAGGCCCTCCGTGTTAAGCGCGACGCCATGCTCGCCGCCCTCGGCGAACATTTCGGCAACCGCGCCACTTGGAACAAACCCGAGGGTGGCCTGTACATTTGGCTGACCATGCCCGAAGGCCCCGATCTGGCCGGCCTCCAGGAACAGTCATTCCAGGAAGGCGTCGGTTACTACAACGGCGCCATGTTCTCGCCGGAAGGCAACGGGGGCAACATGGCCCGCCTCTGCTTCGGCCATCCCACCGCCGAAACCGTGTCCGAAGGCATCGCCGAACTCGCCAACATCTTCGAACGCCACGGCATTTTCAACGGCTAGCAAGAATCTCTCCAACCACCAACACGTAGGGGCGGGTTTCAAACCCGCCCCTTATTCTTTCGTCGATGTGACGACTCGTTAGTCGTTGTCGCCAGTGACCATCGCCTCCGCCGGCTGATGCCCGTTGGCGCGGATCGCAAACCGATCCACCAGGTCTCCAATGCTCTGCCGGAAGCCCGAGTATTCCAACTCGCCGTAGGGCAGCATGGCCGCGCCAGACCAACCCTGCGAGCGCATCGCGATAGCCTTCTCCTGCGCCAACATACGAGTATGGTCCCAGGATGGGTTGTCGAAGAAGTCCGTCGAGGACTCGGAGAACTTGCCTTCCCCGTTGATGCTGAAACCTACGCAGGACACCAGCGGCAGGCAGTACATCCCGGTAACCGCGGTGTTTATGGCAACCGGCATCAGGGGCATCACATGCGAACCCCGCGCGTCTCCGCCGATGTAGTGTGCCTTGGTGTAGGGTGAGATCAACTCTTCCGGCGCCGGGAAGATGCCCTGGTTTCGCACCACGGCCACCGGGTCGTCCTTGCCAGTGTAGCTTCCTGCGATGTTGTGCAGACGCGTCGCAGAGATCGCTGCGGCCGTCTGTCCACTGTACCGCGACACGACGCTCTCAATGGCGAAACGCTCGTTGTCCCGCAGCAGCACCGTTATCTTGTAGTAATCCTCAGGAGCGTTCAGCGAGATGAGGCTGTCGCCGTCGGTGTTGTCCATGTCGATGATGTTGAAGGTGAAGCCGTCGCCCAGTCGCGGCAGCATCAGGCCCGCACAGTACATGGGATCGGCAAAACCCAGGAATGTGGGCAGGTTGTATGCGCCCGGCCCGCACTTGTCCGCCGCCAGCACAAAGAATGATTCCGCCGGACGCAGCGGGTTGGTCTTGATCGGGTCGTGCTCGAAGGTGATCTCAGCCACCGCCGGCCCGGCTCCGCGGATGTTCCCCGACGGCGCGTCCACCAGCAAATCCTGACCGGCTCCATAGAGCCCGTACTGCCTGGCGATCTCCGTCGCTTCGAGGAAAGTGTTCCAGGCGAACTGGTGCACCGCCTCGTCGTTGTCCCCTCTCGTGTGGGTACTGGTGATGCAGATGTCATCACCCGTATGCCCCACGTATGCGTCAATCAAAAGCCCGTCCTTGATGGCCCGATCCTTGGCGGCATTCACGGCATCCATCATCCTGTCCGATGGCTTGGTGTGACCGCCGATCGAACCCACGTCGGCTTTCAGCACGGAAATCGTCAAATCCATCTGAGTTCTCCCTCTCGTCGCATCGGTCGTTTCTATACCCGATTCGATGCGTTTCAAACCTGATTTGCTCGAGTTTGGTAAACTGTACGATAGCATCGCCAGTTTGCCACTGTCAATTTGTCACGACACGGCGGCTCCGCTCGGTTTGCCCACGCTGGCGCAATCCGGTTATAATAAATCCTGCACTAACGGATAACGGGTAAGTATGGATGTAATTCTACAAATCCTGTTTGTTTTGTTCGTTGTCTTGTGGACTGCCCGGCTGGCCTCGAGAAAGCGTCGAAACATGTTGCTCTGGGCTGGGGCCGCCGCCCTCCCCGCTATCGCGGTCTACCTCATCGATGCGTTGCCGGATGCGGTCACAATCTTGTGCATGGGCCCCATGGTTGCGTTGGTGTTTATTCCCAACCGCCAACCCGTCGGCGACGAAGACGAAGTGGATCCTAACGTCTACTGCCCGCGGTGTCAGCACGCTCACGAGCCCGGTCCCAATTTCTGCACCAACTGCGGTTGGGAACTGAGCCGGCCGTATGCCACTGATGAACCCGCCGCGGACGCCGCGCCTGCACCGGAAGTGGTCGTCGCATCCTCGTCCGAAGACGCGCCCGAGGCGACCGCCACCGCGGAACAGCCCGCTCCCACAGTTACCGTTGATCCCGTATTGGCAGCCGAGCAGCAGAATACCGAGGCAGCCATGGCGGCCGCGCAAACTCCGGCACCCGACCCGGGACCCGCTTTCACAGCGGTGCCCAACAAGATCACCCGGCCCCTGACCGCCTCCGCGATGACTGAAGCAGGACTGGCGCTCGTCAACCAGGGACGGGTGCGCGAAGCCGTTGACCAGTTCACCAAGGCCATCGCCCTCGACCCCCGCTATCGCGACGCTTGGGCCAACCGCGCCAAGGCCTACAACGAGCTAGGACTCAGCGAAAAGGCTGCCGCCGACCAGGCCCAACTCGAAGCCATCTGACGCCGCCGGTGCCGCCGGGCTCCAAAGTTCCTGCACTTCGCATCATCCTTCCCCACTGCGCCCGTCATTCCTGCTTCCGCAGAACGCAGCATCATACGCACGACCGCGATTGGGCCTGCCCGAAATGACCCTGGCAACACACGCCGTCGATGTCGAGGCGCAATATATGCTCGCGACGTTGACCGTGCTCGAAGAATACTCCGGATGCTAGACCGCCATTATGTGATAGCCGGCATCCACCGGTAGCACCGTACCGGTTACTCCCGTCGACAGGTCACTGGACAGGAACAACGCCGTCTTCGCCACCTCATCCGCTGTGATGTTCCGCTGCAACGGCGCCTTTTCCG
>MKWU01004876.1_pt1 | contig 15263 bp, 11 predicted proteins | sample 809101 | NCBI WGS metagenome assembly MKWU01 (sample SAMN05860141, study PRJNA318959) | sponge metagenome | host: Aplysina aerophoba | place: Slovenia: Piran, Adriatic Sea, Gulf of Piran | collected 2013-05-07 | reverse complement strand
CTCCGCCTCGCGGTGCATACCCTTCTCCGCTGCATGGCGCCATTCCATGAGAGCACTATGCCGCCCCCTCTGGGGCGGGGCAAGGCGGCGGGCGGAGACGAATTCGTGACAAAGACCGCTCAATTCACGGCCGCATGGTTCTTCTAATTATGGTCGCGGCGGATCATGTCGGCGGCCTTCTCGCCGATCATGATAGTGGGCGCGTTGGTATTGCCAGAGGGGATCTGGGGCATGATCGAGGCGTCGGCGACGCGCAGGCCCGCGATGCCGTGGACCCGGAGTCGCTCGTCGACGACGCTCATCGCGTCGCTCCCCATCTTGCAGGTGCCGACCGGGTGATAGACCGTGCTCGCGGTCTCTCGCACGTATTGGATCAGCGCTTCGTCGCTCTCAACCTCCGTGCCCGGTCGTTGTTCGGACTCGACGCACGACGCGATGGGCTCGGTCTCCAGTATGCGCCGCAAGATGCGCAGGCCACGCACGAGGCTCATCACGTCCTCGTCATGCGCGAGGTAGTTGGGCTGGATCGCCACCCGGCGCGTGCCATCGCCGTCTGGCACCAGCGTGACGCGGCCGCGGCTCTTGGGCCGGGTGGCACAGACCGAGCTCGTGCCACCGGGGTAGGGGTGGGGGCGCCAGCCGCCGTCCGAAAGCAGGTCGAAGCTGAGCGGGCGGAAGGTGATCTCGATGTCTGGCCGGCCGCCGCGTTCAGTAGAATCGAGAAAGCCGCAGACCTCGCAGGAAGTCAGCGACAGCGCGCCGGTTCGGAAGAGGCCATAGCGCAGCACCTCCGCCGCGAGCCGCGGACGGCTGCGCAGCAGCCGATTGAGGGTCGGCACCCCCTTCTTCAGTCGCGGCTGCACGAAGACGAACAGATGATCGTGAAGATTCTCGCCGACCCCCGGCAGGTGATGAACCGGCGCGATGTTGAGTGCCTTAAGCTGGTCCGCATCGCCGATCCCCGATTGCTGCAATATCTGGGGCGACGCCACGGTGCCCGCGCACAGCACGACCTCGCGATCCGCGCGTGCGGTAACGGTGCCGCCGGACTTGTCGGTATAGACGACGCCGGTGGCGACGCCGTCTTCGACGACGATGCGGTCGACCAGCGCTTCGGTCACCACTTGCAGGTTCCCCCGTACCGCCGCCGGCCGAAGGTAGCCCACGGCGGTGGTCATGCGCCGGCCTTTCCTGATCGTGCCCTGGACCAACGCGATGCCGTGCTGGTCGCCGGTGTTGAGGTCGTCGAGGCGCGGAATGCCGCTCCGCACCGCAGCGTCCAGGAAGAGCCGGGAGGCCGGACTGCTCGGCTGCGTGTCGCTGACCCCGATGGGTCCGCCGGCCCCGTGGCTCTCGCTCTCCCCGTGCTGTTGGTCTTCGGCCTTGCGAAAGTAAGGCAGCACATCCGACCAGCCCCAGCCCAGATTGCCGGCGTCGCGCCAGGCGTCGTAGTCCTCGGCCTGGCCGCGGATGTAGAGCATGCCGTTGATTGCGCTGGAGCCGCCCAGCACCTTGCCGGAGGGGAAGGGCATGCGCCGGCCGCCGAGGCCGGCCACCGGCTCGGACTGCCGCCGCCAGTTAAGCGTCGGGTGGGTGAGCAGGCGGGTGAAGCCCGCAGGTATGTGGATAAAAGGGTTGGTGTCCTTAGGCCCCGCTTCGAGCAGGAGCACGCGGTTGCGCGGATCCTCCGCGAGGCGGGCTGCGACTGCCGCTCCGCCGGAGCCCGAGCCGATGACGATGTAGTCCGCCTGCATGCCGCCGCTGCTTCGGGTCCGATGCGTCAGGCGAGCGCCGTCGCGAGCGCCGTAACGTTCTCAACGGCCAGGTCGGGACTGTGCGGTGTCTCGCCGAAGGGCCGGCTTCGCCGATCGATGAAGACCGTGCGCATGCCGTAGGCCTTGGCGCCGATGCAGTCGAAGGCGTGATTGGCTACGAGCGCGCAGGCCGTGCGCTCGATGCCGATGATCTCGGCGGCCTTGGCGTAGGCCCGCCAATGGGGCTTGAAGGCGCCGGCCTCCTGCACCGAAATCACGTGGTCGAAGTGAATGCCGACATGCGGCATCGCCGCTTCCAGCATGTCGCGATCGCCGTTGGAGAGGATGGCGAGCCCGTAGCCCGCAGCGCGCAGCCTTTCCAGCGCGGCCGGCACTTCGGGGAAGGGCTTGAGCGTCTCGATCTGGCTGACCAGCCGTACCACCTCCGCTTGCGTGTAGGGGAAGCCACACCGGTCCATCACGTAGGCGAGCGCGCGGTGACTGATCTCGCGATAGGAGGTGTGGCCCCGGTCGCAAAGAGAGTCGATCATCGAGTTCTCGAAATGGGTGCGCCGCCACCAGGTGACGAAGCGGTGCGGCGCCCCGTCCCAGCCCTTCTCCTTGAGGTAGGGGGTCGCGGCCTCGGTCAACCCCGCCTGCATGTCGACGACCGTGCCGTAGAGGTCGAAGACCAGAACCTTCGTCTCCCGCCTGAGAACCGCCGCCCGCTCCCGGACGGCATTGAGGTCAGTCGACAAAGCGCGCGGCCCCCGGCTCCAGGTAGGCGCGCCATGAGTCGGGGTAGGTGAGGCCCTCCTTCACCTCGACCTCCATCTCGGACTCCTGCCGCCGGATTTCGTGGACGTGACCGATCACGTCTTCGAGTGCGTCCTGGGGCACGACGACGACGCCATCCCCGTCGCCCACCACGACGTCGCCCGGATTCACCGTGACCCCGCCGATGCTGACGGCGAGGCCCACCGAGCCGGGGCCGTTCCGTTGCGGTGAGTTGGGGCTGACGCCGGCGCAATAGACCGGCAGGCCGACCCCGATGATGCCGGGCGTGTCGCGTACCGCGCCGTCGGTGACCAGCGCAGCGGCCCCGCTATTGAGCAGCATGCCCGCCATCAGGTCACCGATGACGGCGGTACCGAGGTAGCCCTCGGTGCCGACAACGAGCACGTCGCCAGGCTCCGCATAGGCGAGCGCGCCGACCAGGGCGAGCTGATCCGCCGGGCTGTTCATGCAGGGGAAGGCCGGGCCTGCGAAGCTCTGCATGGCCGGCGGCGCGCCAGCGATCGGCTTGATTGCCGCATCCAGCGCGCCGAGCCCGCCGAGGGCATCGGCCACCTGGCCAGTTAGCGCACCTCCCAGCTTGGCCACGGCCTCACGGGGCGGCCGTTGGAAGGTACGACGAATAGTCAGCGCTGGTGGGGTGTCGAGCATTGCGCGGTCCTTTCGCTTTGCCGCGGTTCGGTTTCGGCCGCGTCGCGGCCTCAGGTAACGCGGCTGTGTCTCAAGCCCTGGCGCAGCGGACCGGCAGAGATTCCAGGCCCCGCAGCACGATGCTGTTGCGGAAGCGCGGCTGCTCGCCGCGTAGACTGATTTGGGAAAAACGCTCCAGCAGCATCTCGAGAACGATACGGCCCTCCAAGCGCGCAAGCGGGGCGCCGATGCAGTGGTGGATTCCGCGCCCGAACGAGAGATGAGAGCGGTCGCCGCGGCCGACATCGAGCCGGTCGGGCTCGTCGAACACGTCAGGGTCCCGGTTGGCCGCGCCGAGCAGGACCACGATGTTGTCGCGCTGCTTCAAGGGGAAACCGTTCACCTCGCAGTTCTCGAGCGCGCGGCGGAAATCCGTTTGCACCGGCGAATCGAAGCGCAGCAGTTCATCCACCGCGGACGGGATCAGGCTCGGATCATCCCTGAGCCGCTGAAGCTGATCCGGGTGGCGCAGCAAGGCCAGCACGCCGTTGCCGATCAGGTTGGTGGTGGTTTCGTTGCCGGCGATCAGCAGCAGGCGCAGCATGTTCAGCATCTCGCGCTCGGTGAGGCGGTCGCCTTCCTCCTCCGCCTGCGCCAGCGCGCTCACGATGTCGTCCTCAGGCGCCGCCCGGCGTTCCTCGATGATTGGCCGGAAGTAGGCGTCGAGCGCCTTGGCGGCGGCATTGGAAGCCGCACGTTCCTGCGCGTCCATCACCGGCTCTAGCGAACGTGCGCGCTGGTCGGACCATACCTTGAACTGTGCGCGGTCTTCCGGCGGCACGCCCAGCATTTCTGCGATGACGATCACAGGCAGCGGCTGGGCCACCGCTTGCATGAGGTCGAAGCCGGCGGGGTCGTCGATCTCGTCCAGCAGGGAGCCAAGCAGATTGCGGATGTGGGGCTCAAGCGCGTTCACCGCCTTGGGTGTAAAGGCCTTGTTGACGAGCGCCCTGAGCCGCTTGTGGTCCGGCGGGTCGAGGAACAGCATGGTGAACTCGTCGTCCGGCGGCAGGTTGGTGCGCTGACGGCGCGAGAGCTTGCCTTTGCGCGGGTCGTTGCCGAAGCGCCGATGGTCACGCAGGATCGTGTCGATATCCGCATGCCTGGTGAACAGCCAGGAATTCATCAGCCTGCTGCGGTGCACTGGGTCGCGTTTGCGGAGCGCCGCGTAGATGGGATAGGGGTCTTGAGCGGTCTGCCTCGACAGTGGGTTGTACGCGACGCCGCACTGCCAGCGTTCCCGAGCGAGCATCGCGCCGACGACGACCGACCGTATCGCCTTCTGCATCGAGAGCATCATTCTCTCCTTGTCGACGCGGTTTCCCTGCTTACGCGCGTCTCACGGCTCCTTCGAGCCCGCGAAAGAATAGCGCTTCACCTGGCGAGAGCGCCAACAATGACTCAGCAACCACGAACACCGTCTCCACCGCGCAAGATTCTCATGTCCCAATGGGTTCTGCGGGACCGCGTCGAAGAGGCGACTTGCGGCTCAACGACGAGCTGCGGGCCAGCATAAACGGGTCCACGACCGGATCGTCGACACCTCGACCGCGTGCGGCAAAGCGGTTTCGGTCAGGCGCAGGTTACGTTCGTCCGCGAGTCTTAGCTCGCTGCATGGGCAATTCAACAATAGGGGAGAGCCGTGCGAACTTCGTCGGTACGGGGCCCGGAAATCACAGAACGAGAAATCCAGCGTCGCATACCACAAACGATATGGTAACGATCATCCAACCATATTGCTCTATTGAGCGACAAACCTCCGCCTTGACACCGCTATCCAGAAAGTGTGCCACGTTATCGTAGCCGCCGCTGAGACCGCTGAACATCCTATCCGCTATGACAGACCTGAAGGCTCCCGCTGAATTGACGAGATAGGTCCGCTACCAGCATCAAATCTCTGACAACCAAACGCTCCCTACGCCGACATTGTCAACGCTGATTTGTTATCCCAAGAGCATTCGAGAGTCGCCCGCATGCGGTGCCCGCCACACCCAGCACGCTACAATAGAATTTCCGCCACGCTTCAAGGGATGGAGGTTCGCGCTTTCCCGCGGTCGATCGTCGGCTTGCGTCTCAGTCGCGGCCAAGTTTTGCTCGGGCGTCGGGAACAGTGTGCGCGATCATTGGCCGGCAAGATGCGCGGAGTGGGTCGATCAAGCGCTCGGCGCAGGCGTACGGTGCGAGTCAAAGTCGGATAGCCGGAAACGGCCCCATGCGATCCGGGGCCGCTCCATAACACGTAGACCAGGTATCGCGCGGATGGGTTACTGCTTGGCCGGCTCGACGATGATGCGGCCGCGGCCGCGCCTGAGCAGATAGCCGCCCCGCGGGATTGCTAATTTACCCTGCTGGACGAGCGGCCAGAGCGTATCGACGATCAACGTCGCATTCTCGTCGGACTTTGCGACCGGCCGAGTCGCGAGCCATTCGGCAAACGCGCGCTCACCGACCTCGTCGCCAACGGATTTTCTGAGCGCATTGAGCTTGCGGCGCTGCCCCTTGGTCAGGGCGCTCTCGTCGATCCGAGAGGAAGAGTTCTGAGCCATCGAATTGCCTTCTGCGGTTGTAAGATTCAGGTAGCGTTTCATGACCATATCATCTTTGTTGGCAAAAGTCTCCAATTGGATCGAGCAATTTGGAGAAAAAATTCGTGTTCCGGCAAGAAGTGCCGGCTCGGCTTTGGCGTCGTATACTGGACGGATGGTGCTCCGCGCATTGTTACGCATAGTCTCTCGCCGACGCGCAATTCAGGTTGCAATGGTGACGGAGCCCAGCGTCACGCAGCCTACGACCGTGTCGAGAGTTATGGCTCATGTGCCGAAGAGCGTCCTTCGGCATTGACGCTGCCACCCGCCTCGCCGCACGATCATTGTCTACGTTCAAGGTGAGGACAATGGAGCAACTGAAAAGGATCCAGAACGGCGAGAAGGTCAGGCCGACATTCTCCGCAAACGAGATGAACCGCCGGCTCGCGGCTTTGCGCGCCCACATGGGCGAGAGGCAGGTCGATGCCTGCCTGTTCACGTCGTATCACAATATCCACTACTTCAGCGACTTCCTCTACTGCTCCTTCGGTCGCAACTACGGCCTGGTGGTCACGCAGGACAGCCAGACCACAATCTCGGCCAACATTGACGCCGGACAGCCCTGGCGGCGCACCTTTGGCGACAACCTCGTCTACACCGACTGGCACCGGGACAACTACTTCGTTGCCGTGAAACAGCTGATTCAGGATGGCTGGCGTGTCGGTATCGAGTTCGACCACATCACTGCCGAAAACCTGCGCAAGCTGCAAGGCGCCCTGCCGACGGCAGAGCTGGTCGACGTCGGCAAGGCCACCATGCGCATGCGGATGGTCAAGTCCGACGAGGAGATCGCCTGGATCCGCGAGAGCGCCCGCATCGCCGACATCGGCGGCGAGGCCTGCGTCGAGGCGATCGCCGTCGGCGTACCGGAATACGAGGTGGCGCTGCATGCGACCCAGGCCATGGTGCGCGAAATCGGCCGAAGCCAGCCCCACGTCGAGCTGATGGACACCTGGACCTGGTTCCAGTCCGGCATCAATACCGACGGCGCCCATAATCCCGTGACCTCACGCCGGATCGAGCGGGGCGACATCCTGAGCCTCAACTGCTTCCCCATGCCGTCGGGCTACTACACGGCGCTGGAGAGAACGCTCTTCGCCGAGGAGTGCTCGGACGCGCACCTCAGGCTCTGGAGCATCAATGTCGACGTGCACGAGGCCGGGATCGCGCTCATCAAGCCCGGTGCGCGCTGCTGTGACATCGCCGCCGAGCTCAACACGATCTACGAGCGCCATGGCCTGCTGAAGAACCGCACCTTCGGCTACGGCCACAGCTTCGGCGTGCTTTGCCACTATTATGGCCGCGAGGCGGGACTCGAGCTTCGCGAGGACGTGCCGACCGTGCTGGAGCCCAACATGGTGGTGTCCATGGAGCCGATGATCATGATTCCCGAAGGTGAGCCCGGCGCTGGCGGCTACCGCGAGCACGACATTCTGGTGGTAACCGAGGACGGTGCCGAGGACATCACCGGCTTCCCCTACGGGCCGGCGCACAACATCGTCCGCAACTGACGAACACGGCGTTCGTAAGCGCCCGCGCAGGCCGAGCGGTCGCGGGCCGAAGGCAATTCGTGCTAAGACCGAGCGTCGGCGGGGTTATTCGAAGCGTCGCCGGGAAGGGAGGCGATGGACGACATCTTGCGCACGCTTGAGGAGCGCCGCGCCCGCGCCCGGTTAGGCGGCGGCGAGGCGCGGATCGAGCGGCAGCACGCCAAGGGCAAGCTCACCGCCCGCGAGCGTCTGGAGCTGCTGCTCGACGACGGTTCCTTCGAGGAATACGACATGTTCGTCGAGCACCGCAGCTCGGACTTCGGCATGGCCGAGCAGCGGGTGCCTGGCGATGGCGTCGTCACCGGGCGCGGCACCATCAACGGACGACTGGTCTTCGTCTTCAGCCAGGACTTCACCGTCTTCGGCGGCTCGCTCAGCGAGGCGCACGCGGAGAAGATCTGCAAGATCATGGACCACGCCATGCGGGTGGGCGCGCCGGTGGTGGGGCTCAACGATTCCGGCGGCGCACGCATTCACGAGGGCGTGGCTTCGCTCGCGGGCTACGCCGAGGTGTTCCAGCGCAACGTGCTGGCCTCCGGCGTGGTGCCGCAGGTCTCGGTGATCATGGGGCCGTGTGCCGGCGGCGCGGTCTATTCGCCCGCCATGACCGATGCGATCTTCATGGTTGCGGACAGTGCCTACATGTTCGTGACCGGGCCCGACGTGGTGAAGACCGTCACTCATGAGGTGGTGACTCACGAGGAACTGGGCGGCGCCGGCACTCACACCGGCCGCTCGGGCGTCGCCGACCAGTCCTTCGACAACGATGTCGAGGCGCTGGCCGAGACCCGGCGCTTCGTCGACTTCCTGCCCGCCAACAACCGCGAGCAGCCTCCCTCGTGGCCGACCACGGACCCCGTGACCCGCATTGAACCTTCTCTCGACAGGCTGGTGCCGGCCAATCCCAACCAGCCCTACGACATGAAGGAGCTGATCGCGAAGGTGGTCGACGAGGGCGACTTCTTCGAGCTGAAGCCGGCCTACGCGCAGAATATCATCACTGGCTTCGGCCGCATCGGGGGCAGCACCATCGGCATCGTCGCCAACCAGCCGACCGTGCTGGCGGGCTGCCTCGACATCTCGTCCTCGCGCAAGGCGGGGCGCTTCGTCCGCTTCTGCGATTGCTTCAACATTCCGCTGCTCACCTTCGTCGACGTACCGGGCTTCCTGCCCGGCACCGATCAGGAGTACGGCGGCATCATCACCCACGGCTCGAAGCTGCTCTACGCCTACGCCGAGGCGACGGTGCCCAAGGTCACGGTGATCACGCGCAAGGCCTATGGCGGCGCTTACGACGTGATGGCGTCGAAGCACCTGCGGGGCGACCTCAATTACGCCTGGCCGACCGCCGAGGTTGCGGTCATGGGACCCAAGGGCGCGGTAGAAATCATCTTCCGCGGCTCACTGGACGACCCCGCCGCCGTCGACGCGAAGACCGAGGAGTATCGCCGCACCTTCGCCAATCCCTTCGTCGCCGCAAGCCGCGGCTTCATCGACGACGTGATCCGCCCGCAGGACACCCGCAACCGCGTCTCGCGCGCCTTCGAGACGCTGCGCACCAAACGGCTCGAGAACCCGTGGAAAAAGCACGGGAACATCCCGCTGTAGGAGATGAGAGGCAGTGTTGTTCTCCAAGATCCTGATCGCCAATCGCGGAGAGATCGCTTGCCGGGTGATCCGCTCCGCGCAGCGTCTGGGCATTGGAACCGTTGCGGTCTATTCGGAGCCCGACGCGGGCGCGCTGCACACGCGCATGGCGGACGAAACCGTCCTCATCGGCCCCGCCGCCGCTGCCGAAAGCTATCTGAACGTGGATGCCTTGCTCGACGCCATCGCCGAGACCGGCGCTGAGGCCGTGCATCCCGGCTATGGCTTTCTCTCCGAGAGCGCGGCGTTCGCCGAGGCGTTAGCCAAGGCGGGAGTCACCTTTATCGGCCCGCCGGCGGACGCCATCGCGGCGATGGGGGACAAGCTCGCGGCCCGTAGGATCGCCGCCGCCGCCGGCGTCGCAACCATTCCCGGCACCGAGGACGCGGTCGACGATGCCGACGCGGCGATCGCTGCCGCACGCGAGATCGGCTATCCGGTCATGATAAAGGCGTCGGCGGGCGGTGGCGGCAAGGGCATGCGGCTGGTCCGGGACGAGACCGGTCTGCGCGAGGGCATGGCGTCCGCCGTCAACGAGGCGGTGTCGGCCTTCGGCGACGGGCGTGTCTTTGTCGAGCGTTTCATCGAGGACCCGCGCCATATCGAGATCCAGGTGCTCGCCGATAACGCCGGCACGGTCGTCCACTTGGGCGAACGCGAATGCTCGATCCAGCGCCGGCACCAGAAGGTGATCGAGGAGGCGCCGAGCCCCCTGCTCGACGAGGAGACGCGGGCGGCGATGGGCGCGCAAGCCTGCGCGCTCGCCGCCGCCGTCGGCTACCGCTCCGCCGGCACGGTGGAGTTCGTCGCCGACCAGCAGCGGAACTTCTACTTTCTGGAGATGAACACGCGGCTCCAGGTCGAGCACCCGATCACCGAGCTGGTCACCGGCATCGACCTGGTGGAGCAGCAGATCAGTATCGCCGCCGGCGCACCCCTGTCCCTCAGCCAGGAGGATATCGGGCGGAACGGTTGGGCGATGGAATGCCGCATCTATGCCGAGGATCCGGCACGGGGCTTCGTCCCCTCCATCGGGCGCCTCTCGCGCTATCGCGAGCCCGCGGCGAGCGAGTCCTGCCGTGTCGATGCCGGTGTGGACGAGGGCTCCGAGATTTCGATGTTCTACGATCCCATGATCGCAAAGCTCGTCACCCACGGCTCCGACCGGCCGGCGGCGGTCGCCGCCATGCAGGATGCGCTGGATCGCTACGAGATTCGCGGCGTCGGCCACAATGCGAACTTCCTCAATGCCGTGCTCGGCCGCCCGCGCTTCGCCGAGGGACGGCTCTCCACCGCCTTCTTGGAAGAGGAGTTCGGCGAACGCTTCGACCCCACGGCGCTCACCGACGAGGCCCGCGCCGTGCTCGTCCCGGTGGCGGCGGTGGTGCACGCGCGGCTCGCGGCCCGCGCGGGACGCATCTCCGGCCAGATCGAGGGCCTGCCACCGGTGCGACACACCGGCGAGTGGGTGGTTGATCTCGGCACCCGCCGGCACGAGGTGCGGATCGACGAAGGCGCAGACGGAATTAGCGTCGTCGATGGCGAGCGGACGGTCCCGGTGGCAAGCGATTGGCAGCCCCACGAGAGCCTTTTCACCGGCAGCGTGGCTGGCGCTCCCGTCACGATTCAGGTCCGGCGCCAGGGCACGGCGCTCACGCTCCGCTGGCGGGGCTGCGAGATTACGGCCCGTGTGCGCACGCCCCGGGCGGCAGAACTCGCGGCTACGATGCCGGCAAAGGAGGCGCTCGACCTCTCGCGCTTCCTGCTCTCACCCATGCCGGGGCTGGTGGTGGCGCTGCCGGCTTCAGAGGGCGACGCGGTACGGACCGGGCAGCCGCTCGCCATCGTGGATGCCATGAAGATGGAGAACGTGCTGCGCGCCGCACGCGACGGGCGCATCGTGGCGGTTCACGCTAAGGTCGGCGACAGCCTCGCCGCCGATCAGGTCATCATGGAGTTCGCCGCAGAGGAGTGATGCCCAGCCGGCGCCCTGCGGCCGGCAGTGGGCAGGGTATCGTTGCGCTACTTGTTGGGTGCGGCGATGCGGTGGCCGAAGCCAACCATCTCCACCTCGCCGTCGATCATGTGGGCCGTGCGCTCCATCTGGCGCTTGAGCCAGGGCGTCTCACAATGGGCGTCGAAATCGGCCTCCTCGACATAGACCTCGTAGAAGATGAAGCGGCGCGGGTCGTCGCGGTCGACGCTGACCTCGAAGCTGATGCAGCCCGGTTCCTTGGTGACGGTGTTGTTGGCGTGGCGCTTTACCAGCCTGGTGAACTCGGCGACGTGCTTCTTCTTGATCCTGAGTGTGGCGGCGAGGGTGAAGGGCATGGGATCCTCCCTGGAAGATTATTGCGGCGGCGATATCAAGTGGAGGCGCGGACCATCTCCGCCGCGCGCTCGCCGATCATAATGCAGGTGGCGTTGAGGTTGGCACTGACGACCGTCGGCATGATCGAGGCATCGGCGACATAGAGGCCTTCCAGCCCGTGCACCTTGAGGCCGTCGTCCACCACCGCCATGGGGTCATGCCCCATCTTGCAGGTGCCGGCGGGGTGATAGACGCCCATGGCGTGGGCACGGATGTAGTCGGTCCACTCGTCGTCGCTCTGCACGTCCTTGCCGGGCAGGTGCTCGCCCACGATGTAGCGCGAGATGGGCTCGCTCTCCAGCACCGTGCGGAAGAAGCGGGAGCCCAGAATCAGGGTCTCGATATCGCGCTCGTCGGCGAAGAGGTTGGGCTGAATCGCGGGTTGCTTGAGCGGATCGGCCGAGGCGAGCCGCACCGTTCCGGCCGAATAGGGTCGATGCAGGTTGGTGATACCCGTGATCGCGGGCCTTTCGAAGACCTCCGGCCCGTCTTCGGTCAGATCGTAGCCCGCCGGTGAGAAGAGATATTGCACGTGGCTTCGCGACTTGCTGGGGTCGCAGCGCCTGTAGCCGCAGACCTGGGCGATCGGCGTCGATCCGGGCCCGGTGCCGGTGAGCAGCCACTGGGCGCCGTAGAAGAGCGCGCTCAGCGGCCCGGTCTGCACGTTGTACGTCGTGCGGTTGACCCACATGGTCTGGCTGATCCCGGCATGGTCCTGCATGTTCTCGCCCACGCCGGGCAGGTCATGGCGCACCTCGATGCCGTTCTCGCGGAGGTGCGCCGCAGGCCCGACGCCGGAGAGCATCAGCAGCTGCGGCGACCCGAAGCTGCCCGCGCAAAGAACGACTGCCTTGGCGGCGGTTGCGCGCCTGCGCTTGCCCCGGCGCAGGAACTCGACGCCCGTGGCGCGGGTGCCCTCGAACGCGAGACCGAGCGCCTGCGCGTGGGTCACGATGCGCAGGTTGGCGCGGCCCTTGGCCGGCCAGAGGTATGCGCGAGACGCGCTATGCCGCCAGCCCTTTCGCTGGCTGGCCTGCATGTAGCCCACGCCCATCTGCGGCGGCAGGTTGATGTCTTCCCGAAACGTCATGCCCGCCTTGACGCAGCTTTCGATCAGGGCGCGAGAGAGCGGATGCACCGAGCGGATGTGGGAAACCGAAAGCGGGCCGCCGGTGCCGCGGTACTCGTTGGCGCCGCCCTCGTAATCCTCCAGGCGGCTGAAGTAGGGGAGCACGGTCTCGAAGTCCCAGCCGCGACAGCCAAGCGCCGCCCAGCCGTTGTAGTCCTCAGGCGCACCCCGAATGAACGAGGTGGCATTGATCGAGCTGGTGCCGCCCAGCACCTTGCCGCGCGGCATGAAGTCCTCGCGCCCGTTGCGGGTGGGGTCGGGCTCCGCCATGAAGCGCCAGTCGTAGCGCGGGTTGGTGATTGCGAGCAGCATGGTCGCCGCCGGCATGAGGATGGCGAGGCGGCGATCCGACCCGCCGGCCTCCAGCAGCAACACCTGCCGCCGCCCGTCTTCGGAGAGGCGCGCGGCGACGACGCTCCCGGCCGAGCCGGCGCCGACGACGATGTAGTCCGCCTGGTGGTCGGCCTGCATCGCCCGGACCGCTCGCAGAGTTCAGCGTTTGCCCATCAGGAGCCTGGACCCGCCGTCACTTTCTCGATGACCACGGCCTCATTCGGCACGTCGCTGGGGAACGGGCCGCCGGGGCCGGTCTGCAGGGCGGCGATGCGGTCCACGGTCTCCATGCCGTCGACCACCTTGCCGAACGCGGCATAGCCCCAGCCCTGCGGATTCTTGCCGCGATGGTTGAGGAAGTCGTTGTCGACCACGTTGATGAAGAACTGGGCCGTGGCGGAGTGGGGATCGGCCGTGCGCGCCATGGCGATCGTGCCCCGATCGTTGCCCGGCGCGCCAGGCGCCTCATTCTCGATCGGCGCGCGGGTTGGCAGCTGCTCGTAACGCTGGGAGAAGCCGCCGCCCTGGATCATGAAGCCCGCGATGACGCGGTGGAAGATGGTTCCGTCGTAGTGCCCCGCCTGGACGTATGCGAGGAAGTTCTCGACCGTCTTGGGTGCGGACTCGGGCTCTAGCGCGACGGCGAACGAGCCGTGTGTTGTCTCGAAGGTGACGACGGGATTTGCCCCCTCGTCGGCTTTGGTCTCGGTCTGGTCAGTCATCATGCTCCCCGCCGCGACGGCAAGCGCGAGAAGGACCGAGAGCCGCCGCAATCTGGATTTGAACAAGGCCTTGCTCCCGAATCGTGAAGGTGCGTGCCGGCGCGCAGTCTACACACCGCGTGCGGAAAGGACAGACGCGCATGGGTAGGAACGCGGGCCGTGACCATGGTGAGACATCCGTGCTAGCGTTTTTGCAGATGGGGAGGCTTCCATCTGCCTGACGCAGACACGCTAAGGGAGGCGCACGTGCAGAATTCAGACCACGACAGCAGGGCCTACGACAGCGCGATGAAGCGCATCAAGCACTTTCGCCAGCGGGAGCTGACCCGCCGCCAGGTGCTGAAGGCCTCGGCAGCAACGGCGCTGGGCGCAACGCTTGCGTCGCAGTTCGTCCCCAAGGAGGTGCATGCCGATGTCGGCGGCACCATCGTCCATTTCGCGTCGTCCGGTAAGCGGCTCGCGAATTCCTTGAGGGCGGTCAAGCCGCTCTTCGACAAGGTGTATCCCAACGTCACGCTCGAGGTCGTCTCGAAGCCGATGAGCGAGGCGCTGACCCAGATCAACACCTACATGCGCTCCAAGAGCGACGCGTTCGACGTCGTTACCCAGGATCACGCGCAGTTCGCCGCGCTCGACGCGATGGGTGCGCTGACCGACCTCGGCCCCTATCTGGAGCCGTTCCCCGATTGGATGGCGGACTACGAGGAGGACGTGCCGGAGAACTACAGGCACATGTGGAACCTGCCCAAGGGACCGGCACCGCCAGGCTACGTCGCAGCGCTCGCGCCAGACGGCAACGCGATGATGACCTTCTACCGCAAGGACGTCTTCGAGAAGGCCGGCATCTCTCCGCCGTTGACCTGGGACGATGTGATCGACGCCTGCAAGGAGATCCACGACCCGGCCAACGAGCGCTACGCCTACTGCGCGGCGATGGCGCGCAACTTCTGGGCCGGCTACCAGTACTTCGGTGCTCTACGCGGCATGGGCGGTGCCGTCTTCACCGACGAGGAGAACAAGGACTACACGGTGACGCTGGAGAGCGAGGAGGCCTATCAGGCCCTGAAGATCCTGGTCGAGCTCCAGAAATACGCACACCCAGTCTCCGCCAACGCCGGCGAGGACGAGGTCAACCAGGTGTTCGCCCAGGGCACGGCGCTCTACAGCCCACTTACCTGGGGCACGGCGGTGCTCAACGACCCGACGTACACGGACCTGCACGAGCATTGGCACATGGACCTCTCGCCGAGGGGCACCGGGCCAAACGGCGCGCACCGCGCGCTCGCCGGTGGCTTCGGCCAGTTCATGCCGACCTTCGGCGGCAATCGGGAAACCGCGTTCGCCTGGATCAAGTTCCTCAACTCGGGCGATCGGGAGGATCTCGACGGCAGTCCGCTCATCGCGGATGCGATCGTGGGTGCCGGCGGCCAGCTCTCGCGCCGCTCGACGCTCAGCCGCTGGGCGGATCGCAAGCCCTTCTTCGTCGGCCTGATGAAGGCGTATCCGGTCTCCGTGGTCAACACGCCCACAGTGCCGGAGGCCTACGCCATCATGGGCGCCATGGGCGAGGAAGTGGCCGACGCGGTCAACGAGGAGCAGAGCATCGAAGACGCGATGGCGGCCATGAGCAAGCGGGTTCACCGCATCATGGAGGACAGCGGCTACTATTCGTGAGTGCGTGAAGCCG
>MKWU01004875.1_pt1 | contig 15265 bp, 18 predicted proteins | sample 809101 | NCBI WGS metagenome assembly MKWU01 (sample SAMN05860141, study PRJNA318959) | sponge metagenome | host: Aplysina aerophoba | place: Slovenia: Piran, Adriatic Sea, Gulf of Piran | collected 2013-05-07 | reverse complement strand
CTTCCCAATCCAATCCAGTCCTTTCTTAGCCCAATCTGTTCACTGCTATTCTAATCTTAACCACCTCTTGTCTGGTCGATTCCACTTCATCTCGTCGATTATCAAGTCCGTTTCATCTCATGTCCTTACCACTTCGATTCATCTCAGTGCCGGGGCACATCGTCTCCTTCCATTTCCGGGTCTTATCTGCTCAGCTACCCTCTACGCCATTTCTGATCATTGCATAGCCGGTTCTTCTCCGACCTTGTTCTTTCATCGCCGGTTCTAATGGTGTCACCTCCGACTCTTCTCTATTCCATTCAATTCCGACTCTGCTCATTTCGGAACTACTCCTCTGCCGGTCAAACTGTTCTTCTCAAATCTTCTCCGGGGCCATTCCGTTCGACTCTTGTCAATTCCCTTGCGTTTCATTTCTCCTCTCATCATTTCTTAGCCGATGCTTATCTAATCATGTCAATTCCATCTCAAATCCCTGCTTAGCCGATGCTTTTCTAATCAGCACCATTTCTCTTCCAGTCTAGGCCATTTCTTTTCTATTCAATTCCCTCGCTTCTCCCCGCCACTCCGCTCCAAGCCTTGTCGACTCAAACCGTCTCGCCTCCAGAGCTTCTCATCTCTATTCCTCATCGAGTCCTAAATTTCTTCTAGTCGTTCTATAGTGAATCTTCCTTTTCCTGCGCTGCGCCACTGACTGCAACCAAAATAACGCCCAACATCAAGAACTCTTTCCAGTGCCTCCAGACTCACATCGTCGATGAACGAAAGCACGTTAAACCTAACGTAAACTTCGGGGGTGACTCTTTCCGATGCCACGATGGAAACGATTGGCCCTTGGGGGGTATTGGCCCTGAGAGAGCGGGAGCAATTGTCCCCCTTTCCCTCGGGGTTTCTTTCAATATCTCTGACCTCGGTGCATTCTTTATTTGCCCAAAAAGGGGAAATACTATCGTCAGTAGCACCGGGAAATTCAATAAACATATGCCTGTTTAAGAGTGAGGCGGTGAACTGTTTGGAGTTGAGGAAGCCCAACTTTTTCTTACTTCGCTCACAGACAATTGAGGATAATTCCTTAAATGCCCCTTTCAGCACATAGTCCTCAACCCCAGGGTTGCCCTCGGGGGTGCGGGCAAAGACGGTGTGCCCTCGATGCTCCTTGAGCATTTGAAACAGGGGGGAATCTTTTTTTAGGTTGTTGGCAAGTGCGTTTTTCCACTGCTCCTCAGAGAGTGGTTCTCCGAGATATTCTTCAACTGTCCGTCGGAGGGACTGAAGGTTTTGTTGAACGTCCTCATCGCTGATTTCAGCAGCATCCAAAAAAGGTAAGGCCCGTTTGTCTTTGGATTCTGACCTTGCCCACTTGTCGAGGGACTTTCGGGTTTGTTCAATTTTGTGTTGTAACCAAATGGAGGGATCGAGGGATTTGCTACCGAGGATTTCTCTTTTGAACTTCAAGACTACATCAAATGTTTTGTGACTCATGCTTAACTCCAATGTTAGCTGTTAATTAAAGGACGCTAACTACCTGCACCGTTAACCTCTTGTCAACCTTTGATGTTTTTATTTCTTTTTGCTAGGCTGATATTGTATTTTTTTCAAAGGGGGAGTTGTGGTTTATAAAATGACGGATTACGGCGGCACTGGTGATGCCATGAGTAAGACTATTGCGGCCAAGAGGAATAAGAAGAAGCCTTCTTCTTGGTATCAAACAGAAGGTGGCAAGGCAGGAATGGCCCAAGCGGCAAAAACAGTGGCCGGTGGTGGGGGTGTCACTGACAGTGTTGCTTCAGGCCTAATTGCTTCTGGAGATCCTTATGCTATGGGTGGTGGTCTGGCACTTTCTACTCTTGGTGCGATTAGGAAGAAGAGGCAGGCGAGAGAGAATCAAAAAGCGCAGATGGAAAATCAAAGAAGGCAGCGGCAAGTCCAGGCCCTCCAGTCATTGGTGGGTACGGCCAGAGGTCTTTCACTATGAGCAATCGTTTTGAAGTAATGGCCAATGATGTTCGGAGGAACGCTTCTCATAGTACGGCCAGGTACTCTAACTACGATTTGATTAAACTGTTCAACGATGCCCAGAATGTCATTCGTTCGATTATCCATACTGCGGATGGGACGGGTCGGTTCTATCCTAAAACAGTGGAAATGGATTTGATTTCGGGTAAGGCCTTCTATGATTTGCCGGATGATTGCTATGCTTTCAACAGTATCAATGAGGTTTCGATTCAAACAGACAATTCTATTTTTCAGCAGTCGGGGCAATTGAAACAGATAACGGCCGCAGAGAAAAGTGTGAGCAACGGTTATTACCCTTATGGCCGTCAGATTCGGTTGTCTTATGAACCCTATACAGGGGGCAAGTTGAGGATTAACTATTCTGTGAAGATACCCACACTTTCTCCTCGGTTTTTAGAGGTGCAGAGTTATGCCGGTGGAAGAATTAAGGCGAAGCGAGACACTTTCGATATAGGTACTAATATTTTGAACTATGGAGATATGGCATCAATAGTGGATAAGAGGGGTCAGATTCTCCATTGCAATTTAGAAGTCAAGTCTCATATGGCCGAAACAGGGACAGTTACCCTTGAGGGGGACTATCCTCCTATCGGTGATGGGGGGACTATTGAAGCTGGCAGTTTCCTAGTAGTTGGTAATATGGCCTCCACCCATACACGATTGCCTGAAGAAGTCTTACATTTACTTACAAGTATGGTGGAAAGAAGGATGAAGGGGATTGACTCCAGTGTTGATTTCAATAAGGTGGATTATCTAACAGAAAGTGAAAAACAGTATGTTGAGGAATTGTTCGGTGACTCAGGCAATGATGGCCGTTCGACTCCTCTTGGAAGTGATAACTATTTGGCCTGGTAAGGAGGTGATGAGATGCCTAAGTGGATGTACAAGAGGCCCATGAAGAAAAAGAAGATGGAGCGTAAGCCTGCTATGTCGAACATGGGGATGCCTAAGAAGAAAATGAGAAAGAGCGAAGGGTGGGGCAAAGATTTATCTAAGGATGAGCTTGGTAAAGAGATAGAATCTTTTAAGAAAGGACTTGAAAGAGTATCAGTAGAACAAGAGCAGGACAAGGCAAGACTTTTAAAAGAATCAGATAACGATGTCCGTGTTGATAGGATGAACGACAGGGCCTACTGGATAAAACAAAGAAAGTCGTTTATCAAAAAACTTGAGAAGAAAAAATGATCCAAGATATTAAACGCCTGCGAGGGCTTGATTTAAGATCGAGTGATTTGATTCGCAATCCTTCATCGGCAACCGACGCTCTCAATGTGGAGTTGGATGCCCATGGGGATTTGCGCACTCGCTACGGGTATAAAAACAAGGCCCCCCTTCCTCCTAATACTCTGTCCTTGGTTGAATATATTCAAGAGGGGGAGTTAATTGCCTTCACTGTCAATGGTCCCCATAAGTTGGTGGATGATGATTTTCAGCTAATTCCCTACTCAGGAGCTGCTGATGTCCCCACATGGACAGTCGCTCCCTCTACTTCTGAATATCGAGGAGTCCTCTATTTCTCTGACCCTGATGGGGTTATTCCACTGTTTAAATACGATGGGAATACTTTTTACAGGGCAGGGGTTCCGGCCCCGAAGGTTCTTACCAAACAAGGCGATGACATTCCTGCTGACGAAAGAAGTGACGACCCCAACACACCTGATGTTATAGAGAATGAAAGAATAAATGACTGGAAGGTCATTCTCAAGTATACAGACTTTCAAGGGAATACCACTTTTGGAAGTGTTTTTTCTTATCAATATGAAAATCCAATAAAAGAAATCAATCTTTTTGTAGAAAGGCATAATGAGACTTTTGATCGCTTTTATTCAGGGGTTATCAAAGATATTTCTGAAACAGAATTTGCTGTTGATTTTGTTAATCCCTTAGACAGTATTGCTGCATATAGATTTTCTCTTTTTAGCTACCAAAGGGATTTCATTGAGGCCACCACTGCCGGGGGAGGAACCACAGTTAATATTGGAAAGAGGACTTTCGTTTCTCCATTCCCTATTGCTAGCGACGTTGATGGGGCCATCAGAGGTCTTTCTTATGGTATTGATGTTATCAGGAGTAATCTTGCCACAGCACAAACCGCTCTGACTCAGGGGGTTGCTGACGCTAGAGGCCGTTTGGCAACATTCAGGACAGAATTAACAGCAGCAGTCGGCAATGAGAGTAGGGCCAGGACCTTATACAATAATGAACGTGAAAATCCTTCAGAGGACGACGAAGATATCCTCGAAGTATATCGCCGGGCACTTACCCAAGCGGTCGAAGCGAGAAAGCTTGCTGAAGCAAATGTCCAATCTGCTGAAGAACAAGTTGCTTTTTTAAGTTCTGCTAACATTCCAGAAGGTTCTACTTTTAATTTGGAAACTTTCGTTGATGAAGTATGGTTAACTCCAACAAGGGTGGAAGGCAATACAGCATATTTTACCTATGAACAGAAAGGGGCAAAATATTACACTGTCCCGTTTAGGCTAGGTTCAAACTGGCAAATAGTATTGGCAGGGAAAAAGCAAGACGAATTTAACTACACAACCTACGGGGAGAATTATTTAGAACGTCAAACGAGTCTCCCTTTTGAATCAGATTACAACATTACAAACAAAGGGCTTGTCGGACAGGAAGAGGGAGTCCCCCTCCTCGACATTTACGACGACACCCGCCTGAAATCGTTGTGGCCTATTGTTCGCTACATTGCCATTCACAATAACATTCTGGTGGGTGGGAATGCTCCCTTGCAAATTGATTCAAGAACAGAGGTGGACGTTGGTTCTGACCAAACTATTTATTGGTCTGACTTAGCATTGGGGAGTTCTGTTGAAACGTGGGTTTCCGATGACTTCCTTCCTATTGGTGAATCAAGGGATGGCCCTGTAAGGGGGTTGTATTCAGAACAGAACAATTTGGCCGTGTTCAAGGAGCGTCAGATTTATATTGTCAGTGGGATTCTAGCAACCAGACAATTCAGGGTGTCCAGCCTTCAGACCAATGGTATCGGTTGCATCTCCCATAGGTCAATACATGAGATGCAGGGTGGCTGTGTGTTCATTTCCAGAAGAGGGTTTCACCTTCTTATGGGCAATGGCCAAATAACAGAACTTTCTGACCCCATCGAACCACGCTTCGTTGATGGAAAAAGAGATTGGGCCAACTCTTTGGTTGCCCATTCTTTGTTAGATGAGAAGTTCTATATTCGAGTCTCTGATGAAATCTATGTTTACGACTACTACCATAAGGAGTGGTTCCTGTTTAAGGATATCCCAGCGCAGGCCGGAATCGTTGCCATGGGTAATGATCTTTTTTATGGGGGAACAGAATCTCTTTATGTTCGTTCTGATGACATGAAGGACGAGGGGAGATATTTCAAAAGTTTTTGGGAGTCTGGTTGGTTTGGATTGGAACGACCGGGACAGAGGAAGAAGGCCCAACGATACTACGTTCTGGGCAAGGGAGAGTGGTCAGGTCGAGTTGATTTCTTTTTTGATTTCGATGATGAAGTTGAGCATTCCTCAAACAGAGATTTCACAGGAGAAGAATCTGTTCTTAGGATCGTGAAGAGGAATCCCCCGAGAGAAGGAAGAATCGGTAAGATGCTTCATATTAACTCTGTTCCTTTTGGCAAAGAAGTTGGTGATCCTTTGTTTATTAAATTTAGAATTACAGGGACAATAGAGGATGAGGATTGCCCAAGCAAGGAAACAGGGCCAATCCAAATAAGAGGTATCGGGGTTGAGGGAGATGTTAACCAAATTACTATTCGGCCAGGTCTAACATTAGTGGAGAGTTCATAATGAGGGTTCCATCATTTCCCACTCAATTTACAGAAGAGAGCTATAAGGAACTAACCACAACTCTCAATGACCTCTTCCTCAACCTAAGCACCGAGAATTTCGGTGGGCAAATAGTTATGGGCACATTGCCTGCCAATGCAATGACAAGGGTTTCCCATTCCTTGCGCACAGTTCCCAAATGGCGCATCATCCTAAAGCAGAGAGGCAATGGGTTAATTACCGATGGAGATTTCACAAATTCTTTTGTAGAGTTTAGAAATAATGGCAGTGAAGAAGTCCAGGCCGCAATATTGCTATTAAAGGGGTGAGTTATGGCCATTGAAACGTATATGCAGAGAAAGGATAAAGATAAGACAGGGGGAATGGTGGGAGATAAGGTTACCACCGCAGGGGTGGCCTCTGGTTCTCGCTTCGCTGAAGGCCTCTATGGTCAGGATCGAAAACAAACAGCTTCTCAGACCCAAGATATTGTGAAAAGGCGAAAGCAACGATTGGAAGGGGGTTCTCCCGGCCAGTCAGAATTGCGTAGGGCCAGAAACCGTCAAGTGGCCGTTGCCAGAGCGAGGGGAGCTTCCCCCGCAGAGGTGGCCCAAATAGAGAATACTGCTCAGAGGTCAATCATACAGGAATCCTTTAATCAGGAAGGGCAGGCACTGGGGGATTACCAATCCTTGATTGGGAATATCCTGCGAGGGCAATCCTCTTTGGCCCTTGGCTTCGGTGGGCTGGCGAAGGCAGGGCAGGCCCCTGCTCAAGCAAAACGAAATGAAGGCATCACTGTTATTTGCACGGCCCTATTTATGAAAAAAGATATAACCCGAAAGGAGTATGTCCCTTGTGTGAAATATGGGCTTGCTCTCAAATGCCACGAACCAGAATTTCACGATGCTTATTTGAAGTTCTATACCCCCATTGCTGATGCTTATTTGAAATGGGGATGGTTTAGGGTTCTGTCCAGACCTTTCTTTCGTCCATGGGCCAGGCATATTTCAGATAACAATGTGTGGGGAAGGGTTGTCCATTCCATAGGGGTCCTGCCTGTCCACGCATTGGCATTGGTAAGGAGGTGCTATGGCCACCAACTACAGAGTTCCTAGCCTTCTCAGAAGGCCTACTCAATATGTGACCAAGGATAAGAAGGGGAATGTCATCTCAAGGACATCAACTCCTGAAGTTATCAATATTGAGGGGACCTTCAACAGACCTCCTAAAATTCCTTTGCGTAGGGAAGATGCACAAAGAATGGAAGAGATGGAAAAAATGCTGGATAAGATGCCTAAAAAGAAAAAGACATCTCCACCTGCCAAAAAAATAGATCGTTCTAAAGTCAAAAACATATTAGCTAAAACTCCTAAGCAAAAGGCCAAGCCAACAGTTCTTCCTAAAAACAGAGGAATGGCCAAAAGTGATGGGCGAAAACTCAAGAAGTTGGAAATCACCCGTACAGAGGCCAATACCCAAGGGCAAAATGAATATATAAATCTCCTTCGTCAGGCCAAGGAGAAAATGGACACCCGTTCTAACTGGGATGCCGCCATTGCCGGGGCCACTCCACTCCTAGCAGGATTGTTAGCAGGGGATGTTGGGACAGGTGCGGATGTTGCTGGTGGTGCGCTTCTTGACGTTCATAAGAAGTCCCAAACAGATGCAGAAAATCATAATGTTCGATTACTAAATTCCCTTGCCAAAGCAGCAGGAACCACCTCTAAATCTTCTGTTAAAAAGGAATGGTTCGAAAACCCTCTTGATAAATTTCTTGCAAAGAGTGGGAGGACTTTTGACCAACAACAGGCCATTGACCAAAGTAAAGTAGGTCTGGCCGAGCGTGAACAGACAAGAAAAGAATGGTCAGATCGGGCGGGGTACAATGTTGATATGGCCAAGATAGAAGCTGCCATGGCAACAAAAGAATACGATACTCTTTATAGGGATGAGTGGGCCAGGTTAAAGGAAGCAGGTCTAAACGATAGACAGGCCAATACTCTTGCCAATCAGCGTGTCCTCAAACAGATGGGCGGTGAGCAAGCATTCGGACTTCAAGAATTAAAAGGAGGTCAGGCCCAAACTCTTCAGGGTGAAAGACTGGAATCTCAAGAAGGAATAGCAACGGCCGATAGAGAACAGGAAGAAGCTATTGCTACACAGAAGATGAACTTGGAAGAATGGAAGGCCAAGTTGAAAAACGACGATAGTGCTGAGGCCCGGAGATTGAAAGAGGTACTTGCAAGGGTGACCGAAAGTAGAAAAGAATGGGAGGCCAAGGAACGATTCAAAAGAGATGAACGTGCGCTAGACCTCAAAGAGAGAGAAATCAACATCAAAGATTTCGAGGCCTTGACAAAAAGGAAAGAGGCCTTGAAAGAAAAAAAGGGAAAAGGATTAGAACTTAAGGCCTCTGACATCCGAGGCCTTAGAAATGATTATTACAAATCAAAAGAAAGAGATTCAACAAGAAAGTCATCTAGTGGTGTCAGCAACATGGCGGCAAACCTGATAGGACATGGAGGTCAGGATATTTCCTTCCTCTACGACTTCGTTAGGGCCATGGACCCAGACTCTGTAGTTAGGGAAGGTGAAATCAGATTTGCCCAAGAAGGGCTTCCTTGGGGCGCAAGATTAAAGAAGCTATGGAGTCAGGCCTATAATGCTCCTGCAGGAGTGAAAATTCTTTCCCAAGAACTCAAAAACTCCATGATGAAGGCCGCTATTCTTAGGCATGAACAAACACTGTCCACTTTTGAGAAATATGCGACCAAACAAGGCAAAGAAATCCGTGCCCTTGGAGTTGATAAAAAATATTTCGATATTGACCCCAAGGAATTCCATTCATCACTAAAGGCAGGGAGAGATGCTCTTGCGAAGGCAGGCGGTGGAAAAGTTAAACCATTCACTGCTGGTGGTGATACCCCTGATATTTCAGTCGATGATGTTATCGAAACCCCTGATGGCAAAAGATACCGAAACCTAGGGAACGGTGAGTTCGAGGAGATAACTGATGGCGGTGGTTAAGATGGAGTCCCTTCCTGAAGGGGCCAAGATCATCAAAAAGAAAAAGAACAACGTCATTAAAATGGATGCGCTTCCTGAAGGGGCGAAAATCGTCAATAAAAAAGATGAAGGAGTGGGCGCACTCGACCTCCTCAACCTTTTCGATATTGTTGATGCCCCCATTCGAGAGGCCCACATAGAGGCCATCAAAGGGCCTGCAACAGGCGTAGGAAATGTCGGGGAGTTCATCCGGGGGCTGGGCAAGCACGCCGGCCGCTACTTCACTGAAGGCCCTATAGGGGCGATTAAAGGTGCACCTTCCTATTCCGAGGTAACAGGTGATCCTATCACTGGCACGGCCATGGATATTGCTCTGGCCCCCACTACTTACACAGGCGCAGGAGGTCTGTTGAAGGCACTGGGCAAGGGTGCTGCTGCCAAAACTGTTAAGAAGGGGCTTTCGCTGCCTGGGAAAATTCCTGCTGTTAGGAAAACAGGTCAGAAGGCCATGGCCCAGAAGCTTTACCAAACAGTTCCCAAGTCTGCACCTGAAGCGCAAGATATTGCTTCCGTTGCTGAAACTGCCTATTCCCATGATGAAATAGTTCGGCTGGTGAATAGTCCTAAAGAGCTAGTGGAACTACTGGATGGGAGTCCTGTTGTTGAAACGCTAAAGGATGTAACAACAGGGACAGTGGCCAAGAAAACAGTGGGGAGAAAGGGTGGCCTAATCAATCAGAAGGTTAAAGCTGTTAATGAGCTTCTCAAGAAGATTCAAAAAGGTGGAGCATCGTTCCCTGGGAGCGTTGTTAAAAAAGACCTGTTAGACAAGGTGGTGGGCGAACTAAAGGTAGCTGGTGGTGGCACTAATTTAAAGGTTCCTGCTTCAAAGAAAATTAACAAGGTCATCAACCAGGTTGTTAAAAGTGAAAAAAGCTATAACCTGACAGAACTCAACAATATGAAAAGGGCCATTAACAAGGTTCTGTCATCTAAGGACTTCGTTCTCGATTCCAAGTCTGCTGAAAACGTAGATATATTGAAGGCCCTATTGAAGGGGTTGGATGACCAAGTCTCAGCGGCCATTGAGGTAAACCTCTACAACAGAGGGTTCGGGGCAGATGAGATGGCAGAGGCCGTTGCCGCCTACCAGGCCAAAAATAAGGAAATCAATAATCTCATCAAATTGAAAGCTGTTATGAAGAACCCCGCTTTCGAACAAATGGGTGAGGCCACTAAGGTGGATACTGTTATGGCCGGCCTCGCTGGTGCTACCACCGGCGGCGTGCTTGGTGGAGTTGTTGGTCAAGGGGGCGTGGGTGCTGCTGTTGGTGGTGGGCTGGGTGCTTATGCTGCCTCCAGAGGAGCGTTCCAGAGCGCACAGAAAGCATTGCCAGGTCTCAAGGCCCGAACAATGAAGGGGCTTGAATCGGGAGGTTTATTGGATCGCTTCTTGCCTCCAGCATCCAAGGTGCTGCCAGATGAGGAGCAGGGCCGTTCCCCACAGTCTGTTATCATCGAAGGGCTAAGGGCCGCAAAGAAACCCAATATTCCTGATATGATTGTTAACACCAAGCTGCCCAGGTCATCAGAAGAGATCATGGGGAATACTGACTTCTTCTTAATGAAAGTCGCCCAGGAGGTTCCCGATGCCTATGATATGGTTAAAAATACCATGGACAATGACCCCGATGCCCTGCCAGAAATCCTCCCAGGTCTCGTTGAAATGGCCCCCCACTTATTTGCTCGGGACAAGTACAATCGGGTGGATGGGAAAATCCTCTCAACAGAAGATCAGCAAAGAGCAAGAAAAGACACCATGAAAAATGATGAGTTTTCTCTTGTTGAGAAAATGGAAATAATTAATCGCCTCAATAAGACAGGGGAATTCGATCAATGAATCCAGTAGTGATTGAAACCCATACCAGGAACCTGGTCAATGCCCTCATTGCTGCCCTGGCCGCTGAAGTCGCTGATCGGATAGCTGCGGCCGGAGGCAGAAATGCAAGGATAAGAAGGCAGAGAGAAAATAGGGTCAGGAGCGAAACAAGAATTGTCTCTGTTACAAGAAACTGGAGACAGGGTAGCTATGTTGCCCATTTTAGTCCTCGTATAGAGTTTTAATTAGGAGTTAATATGCATTTCGTAACTATTTCAGCAAACACTAAAGACCTGACCGATGCTCTTGCTGCCGCCTTGGCACTTCGCCAAAGGACAGAATCAGCGGCCACTGTAACGACTGTTACTAGAACATGGCAAGAAGGTGTTTATTTAGTGGTGTTCTCAGCTTAGATAAAACCTTTCAGCTATTTCATCAAGGATTACTCGCAGGGCCTCTTTGTTCTGGGTTCCCCTCGATGTGATTCTGATATGCCCTTGAGGGGCAATTTCAACGTAGTCATTTGAGAGGTACAAAAGTCTCTTCTCGAAGTCATCTTCTGGTGTTAATTCAAGCTGAGGGTTCCCCAACACTTTTAAATGGGGATGTAATACCTTTGTTGCTCTGGCATCCCCAAGAGCATCGTGGAAATCCTCTTCAATTCCGAAATGCTTACAAACAGTTTCAAGTTGATAATTTTCAAGAGGGATATTCCTGGCATCTTTGATTAAATCAAGCCAGTCATCTCTCATTTTCAGATTCCATGAATGGGAAATATTTTCTTTCCCGCAGAATCGTTGAAGATGCTGATGGTCGCCTTTACAGTTCCATCCAACAGGCGTGTAAACATTTCTAAGCGATGACAGAAATTCTAACAGTTTCCCGGCCACTGTCTTGGGGTGGGGGAACGTCTGTGCTTCTCTAAGCGTGATGCCGTGGACTTCCTCTGCCCTTTTCGACCAGACCTCCGGCCTAAGCGGCATTACATTTGATTGGAAGTCTCCCTCATCGGTAATGATCGCTATTTGAAGAATCTCCCCTGACTTGATTTCGGAGTAGGAGAAGAAGTTGGAATATTCAGTGTCGATGTAGGCATGTAACATTGCGTCAATCCTTTTTGTCCCAGCACTCATCTCTGTAAGAGCATAGCCTACAGCGAAAAAATGATTTGTCATGCCACTTCCTCTCTGGTTCCGTCTCCGTTCGGGCAATCTCCAATGCCCTATCCTCATAAGCAGAGGCCAGGTCATTGTCTGCTTCGATCCGCTCAACATGGATTTCAGAGTTGTCCTTGTTGTAGAAAATAATGAGTCCCTGGGATACCTTCAGATACTTCATGTAGAGGAGCAACTGAATATAGTATTCTTTGGAGACTGCCCGGACACCCTTCTTCTTGTACTGGTTAAAAAAAGAGTTCTTGGCCGACTTCACATCGAAAACGTAAGGGGTATTCCCATCCTTGAGAACCCCATCACAATGGCCAGCAAAAGGGCCTGATTTGAAACCCCACTGCTCCCCATTCTCCTTGTGAGTGAACAGTTGGAAGCCGGCCAGAGAAAGGAGGTCGATGACCTCCTTTTCAATGCTATGGCCTAAGCGAAAGATGCGTTTCTTTCGGGGGGTGAGTTCCGGCCTAAAACTGTGAATCTTATACCACAATTCTCGGTCGCACTCTGTCCCAATGATAGATGCGCCCAAGTACTCCCTCTTTTTCTCATTGAGGGAGTCAAGGGCGGCATCAATCTTTTCAAGGATGGCCACTACCATGGAACCTCATCATCAATTGAAGGGGTAGTAGCAGCAGCTTCCTGTTTGGTTTCCTCTGCCGGTGCTTCGGAAACAGAAGCGACACCATCTTCATAAGGAAGTCGCATAATCACCCTGTTGTTTGTGGTCTTGACGACTTCTCCATCATCTTTCGTCCACTCTCCATGCTCTTCCTCAAGCACCATCCGTAATTTAAGTCCAATGACTTCGCTGCTGTCAGAAAGCATCTTGGGATTCTTATGGCCAGCATGAGTAAGTACAGTGAACAGGTCATCCTTGGCAATCTTGGAGACTTGGGGAGTCCCATGATTGACGTTGAAAAATTCACTCCAGGGACGGCCCTGCAGTTCCCCATCGGCAACAGCATAATCCAGCTTGATGGCCGAGTCACCTTTGGATGTTTGGACGACATCACAGTTGGTGATTTGCAAGTTGTAGGTTCCTGATGGAAGTGACGACTTCCCAGTTCTTAATGTTGCTCCCTCTAAATTACAATTAATTTTCATTGGTTCCTCCTAGTAATTTCTGGGTTAGTAAATAGAGATTTGATTTTTCTTTATTCTCTAGCTTGACGTTCATAAACTCACTGACTCTGGCCTTGGCACACCGACTAAGGGCCGGGGAAGTGACGATGTAACGATTGAGTTTCCCTTCATCTTCTTCATCCATCAAGTGGAAAGAGAAGTCAAATTGCTTCATTACCATTGCTGGCAGCTTGCCATCGAAAGCCAAATCCTCTGCTTGTCCCATGCCATCTTGTACCATCTTGGTGTGACAGGTGAAGAACACTGAAACGTCCATGTTGCGACACAGACGGAGAAGCACCATCATTTGTTCTTGGATATAGTCGTGCTTGGCGAAGTTCTGTTGAACAGTGAATTTCTCCTTCGCCTCTGACTTAATGAGATCGTAGAGTTCGGTGAGGCTATCAATATAAAGATACTTCACCTTGTCCCCATACTTCTGTTCGAAGCTGCGAAGGAATGCCATCAACTCAGCATAGGAGGAAGGTTCACAATAAGCGTAACCGCTTCCTACTATGGTGAGGTGTCCCTTCTCCATTGAGATCAGAAGAGACTTACTCTTGGGGAGGGTGGTCAACTGATACGTCTTGCCAGTTCCGGCCCTACCACAAATGAGTCCGAAGATGCGGGTCTGTTGTTTCGGTTTCGCTACTTGGATTTTCATTCTGACACCTCCACCTTAAATGAAGGTTTCGCCACCTTCGTAGTCAACATCTCCCGACACTTCGATTGATCGGTCGGAGAAAGTTCCTTGAATTTCGTCTTACTGTAACTGTACTTCACAGCAAACAGGTCGGGTCTCTGGGCAGCTTCCTTCTGGTCAACGGAATAAGTCAGCTTCTTAGTCACTGTAATGGTATGCCCTTCCTCGTTCCACTTCACCGATCCCTCCTGCTTGGCATTCAACTCAGCAGCATGACGGCGGTAAATGTCCCGTTGCAAATTCTCGACTTCTTCTTTCAACCGATCCAGTTCGGCCTTCTTCTCTCGGTACTGATTGTAGATGCTCATAAAACCTCCATTGGTTGTGTTGACAAGAATCCTACCATGTGCTAAACTAGCTGTCAAGTGAAAAAATACCAGGAGGTAAAAAAATGTGGACTGATCCAACGAAATGGGTTCAAGACCGCTTAAAAGAGGGTTACACGCCCAAAACGCTAACAGAGGAGATGAACCGCAAAGGTATCAAAATCACGATCTCAATGATCTGCTACGTTCGTGATGGCCAAAGGGGATTCTCTCGCAAGAAAGCATTGGAGATAGAGAAAAAATGGATAAGCTCAGACCGTATCAGAAGAGTCTAATCTCCGAACTCTACAGGGCCATCAAGAATGGTCGAAAGAGGGTCTGTGGTTGGATGGCCACGGGAGGGGGGAAAACTGCCTGTGCTGTTCACATAGTCAAGGATGCTATGGCCAGGGGGATGAAGGTTCACTTCGTGGTCAAGCGACGGCATCTCATATTCCAAACAGCATCAGTGTTCGATAAAGCGGGGATATCCCTGGGCATCAATATGTCCGACCACCCCCGCTACAGACCAAAGGCCCAATTCCAAATCTCAAGCATCGACACCCTCGATAGCCGGTCACTCTATCCCTTCAAGGACGATGAGAAAGTTCTCCATATTCTCGATGAGGCCCATGATGCCCACCCAGGAAACGCTAGCTACGCCAAACTGATGGATGCCTATAAGGATCACTTCATCATAGGGCTAACAGCAACTCCCTATGGGGACAACTCCTATTGGGAGGAAGTCGTAAGTGTTATAAGGCCTGATGAATTGCGGGATCAAGGATACCTCGTCCCTGATAAAACAGTGATCCCCTCATCGGTGGAAATCGACGGCAAGATGAGTGAGGAGGCATTGGAGGAACTCGTTATCTCGCCAAAGGTGGTCGGTGATGTGGTGGAAAACTGGAGAAAATACAGTGAGGGCCGTCCGACCATCATATTCGCCACCACTGTTAAGCACTCCAAGAAGCTGGTGGAAGAGTTCGCCAAACAGGGAATTAAAATGGCCCATTCCGATGCGACGACTCCGCAGAAAATAAGGGAAAGGCATATCCGTCAGTTAAAGAGTGGGACAATCAAGGGCCTAATCAATGTGAATATCTACACTACAGGCCTCGACCTCCCATTCGTTTCCTGCCTCTTGTTCGCTAGACCTACCTCCAGCCTGATATGGTGGATTCAAGCGTTGGGTAGAGGACTACGAACCTCACCTGAAAAAAAGGACTGTCTGGTGATTGACTGTGTGGGAAATACCTACCGCCATCGAACGGCCTATTGGGTTCGGG
>MKWU01004874.1_pt1 | contig 15268 bp, 16 predicted proteins | sample 809101 | NCBI WGS metagenome assembly MKWU01 (sample SAMN05860141, study PRJNA318959) | sponge metagenome | host: Aplysina aerophoba | place: Slovenia: Piran, Adriatic Sea, Gulf of Piran | collected 2013-05-07 | reverse complement strand
CATGGATCTTGCCGCTCTTCTTGAAGATCCCGAGCAGCTGGTCGAAATGCTCCAGCTTCGTGACGTCGATCGCCTGCATGTTCCCGCTCGGGAAGATCTGCGGGAACTGCTCGAGATCCGGCTCGAAAAGGTCGGCCGATCTCGGCTGAGTGAGGGCACGCTGGCCGATGGTGTTGAGATCGACCGCCGACATGTTGAACTGGAAGCCGAGCGCCTCTTCGGCCATCGTCTCGTAGGCGCTGGAGATCGTCACCGCCGTGCCGATCATGTTGATCTCGATGTCCTTGATGTCCTGCGACCAGACGGTCGGGAATCCACCGATGCTCGCGCCGGCCGCCACGCCGGCGGCCGCTGCCGAGCCCTTGAGCACGGACCGCCTGGAAATTCCTGTCTTCTTGAGATCTGCCATGAGCCTGCTCCTCCCCATTATTTCGTTCACGCCGCACCGCACGCGATGCGATCAGGGAAGAGCCGACGAGCAGGGCGCCCGTCGGCGCCGCCCGTCGCGTCGGAGCAGCACCTCTCCACGCCTTATGGCTTGCCGCTAAGTATGCGGCCCTGAGGCACGTGGCGCAAGCATGGCGCGGGGCCGACCCGCGGGTGTCGACAGTGGGGACGGAAGCGTCAGCCGCGCCCGACCGTCATGCCGAGCGCCGGCAGAACATCTTCCCGCAGCATCTCTCCCGGATGCACCGGAACCAGGGACGGTGTCTCTTGGCCATCAGTGGCGGCCCTTGATCTCTCGTGCGTTCATCGGAGGCATGGCGCGCCCGGCAGGACTCGAACCTGCGACCCCAAGCTTAGAAGGCTCGTGCTCTATCCGGCTGAGCTACGGGCGCCGCCCCCGTTCCTATCACGATCGGCTCCAAATGTGATCGACCATCGGCGCACAGGCCCGGCGCACCCTCGCCGCCCGCTCACGCCGCGGCGGCGCGCTCCGCGAGCCAGCTTTCGATGCGGGTGATGGACTCCTCGATCTCTTCTGTGCTCGCGGCGTAGGAGAGGCGGAGGTAGCCCTCGCCGTAGGCTCCGAAGCTGGTGCCGGCGATGGTGGCGACGCCGGCCTCCTCCAACAGCCCGTCCTGCAGCGTGCGCGTATCGAGCCCGGTGCCGGTGATGTTGGGCATGGCGTAGAACGCACCGGCGGAATCGACGCAGGTGATGCCCTCGACCCGGTTGAGCGCGGCGACGATCAGCTTCCGCCGCTCGTCAAAGGTTCGGCGCATGAGATCGACCGAATCCTGCGGGCCGGTGAGCGCCGCCAGCGCCGCGTGCTGGGTCGGCGCGTTGACGCAGGAGTTGCAGGTGATCGCGGGCCCGGGTGCGTGCGCCAGGCGCGGCGTGGTGGGTGGGCGCTTTGACGAAGGATTTGCAGTTGATCGGGAGCCGGGTCGCGTGCGCCGCCAGCGACGCCGGCCAGACCCCGTAGCCGATGCGCCAGCCGGTCATCGCATAGGTCTTGCTCCAGCCGTCCAGCACGATCACGCGGTCGCGGAGCGCCGGATAGTCCAGCATCGTGACGTGCTCGCGGCCCTCGTAGAGGAGGCGGCTGTAAATCTCGTCGCTCATGATGGCGACGTGCGGATGGGCCTCGAGCCCTTCGGCGAGCCGGTCGAAGGTCTCGCGCGGAACCACGCCCCCGGTCGGGTTGGCCGGGCTGTTGAGCATGACCAGCCGGGTGCGCGGCGTGATCTTGGCCAGCACCTCGTCCGCATCGAAGGAGAAGCCGGTCTCCTCGTAGAGCGGGATCGGCACCGGAGTCGCGCCGGAGAACTTGATCGCGGACTCGTAGATGGGAAAGCCCGGATTGGGATAGAGGATCTCGGCTCCCGGCTCGCCGAACATCAGCGCGGCGAAGAACATCGTGACCTTGCCGCCCGGTACCACCACGACATTGTCGGGGTCGACCTCGCAACGGCGGTAGGTGGCGATGTCCGCCGCCACCGCCTCGCGCAACGCGGGGATGCCGTTGGCCGGCGTATAGCCGTGATGGCCGTCCGCCAGCGCCTTGCGGCCGGCCTCGACGATGTGCTCGGGCGTACGGAAATCGGGCTGCCCGATCCCGAGGTTGATGATGCTGCGCCCGGCCGCCTGCAAGGCGCCCGCGCGGGCCAGTACGTCGAAGGCGGTCTCGGTTCCGAGCCGCCCCATGCGCTCGGCGATCTGCACCTGCGCCTCCCTGTCCCACCTCAAGGGCGCGCATGATGCCACCAAAGGAGGCGGCGCGGAACCGGACCTGCGCTATCATGCGGCGCCGGCGCGTCTCGGGGACCGTGCCGGCCTGTCACGCGCAGGGGAGTACGATGAAGAAGATCGAAGCCGTCATCAAACCGTTCAAGCTCGACGAGGTGAAGGACGCCTTGCACGAGGTCGGGCTGCAGGGAATCACCGTGACCGAGGCAAAGGGTTTTGGCCGGCAGCGCGGCCACACCGAGCTCTACCGGGGCGCGGAGTATGTGGTGGACTTCCTGCCCAAGGTGAAGATCGAGATCGTGCTCGAAGACAACATGGTCGAGCGCGCGATCGAAGCCATCTGCGAGGCGGCAGCGACCGGGCGCGTGGGCGACGGCAAGATCTTTATCGTGCCGGTCGAAGACGCAATCCGAATCCGCACTGGCGAACGCGGTCGCGAAGCCATATAAGCGCGCCAGCGCGTGCCGGATGCGGCAGGCGTAGAGGACAGACCGAGCGGCCGATGGAGCAGTGCGATGAGTGATGCGGACAGCGTCTTGGAGATGATCGAGAAGAACGAAGTCCAGTTCGTGGACTTCCGGTTCACTGACCCACGCGGCAAGTGGCAACACATGACCCAGGCTGTCCGCACCGTCGATGAGGACGTGCTCACCGACGGGATCATGTTCGACGGCTCCTCGATCGCGGGCTGGAAGGAGATTCACCAGTCGGACATGGTGCTCTTGCCGGACCCGGCAAGCGCCGTGATGGACCCGTTCTCGGCGCTGCCGCAGATGATCCTGACCTGCGACGTGATCGAGCCGTCCACCGGGCAGGCCTACGACCGCTGCCCGCGCAGCGTGGCCAAGAAGGCGGAAATCTATCTGGCCTATTCCGGGCTCGGCGACACGGCCTACTTCGGGCCCGAGGCGGAGTTCTTCGTCTTCGACGACGTGCGCTTCAAGGTCTCGATGAACGAGACCTACTACATGCTCGACCAGGAGGAAGGCCCTTACAACACCGGCCGCGCCTACGAAGAGGGCAACTATGGCCACCGCCCGCCGACCAAGGGCGGCTACGTGCCGGTGCCGCCGGTCGATTCGATGAACGACATGCGTGCCGAGATGGTCACCCACCTGGCCGGCATGGGCGTCAAGGTGGAGAAGCACCATCACGAGGTCGCGCCCAGCCAGAACGAGCTCGGGGTCGAGTTCGGCACCCTGCTCAATGCGGCCGACCAGCTGCAGATTCAGAAGTACGTGGTGCATATGACCGCCCACAGCTACGGCAAGAGCGCGACCTTCATGCCGAAGCCCATCGTCGGCGACAACGGCTCCGGCATGCACGTGCACCAGTCGATCTGGAAGGACGGCAGGCCGCTGTTCGCAGGTTCCGGTTACGCCGACCTCTCGGACATGGCGCTCTACTACATCGGCGGCGTGATCCGGCACGCGCGGGCGATCAACGCTTTCACCAACCCGTCGACGAACAGCTACAAGCGTCTCGTGCCGGGCTACGAGGCGCCGGTGCTGCTCGCCTACTCGGCGCGCAACCGCTCCGCCTCCTGCCGCATTCCTTACGCGGCGAGCCCCAACGGCAAGCGGGTGGAGGTGCGCTTCCCCGATCCCTCGGCGAACCCCTACCTCGCCTTCGCGGCGATGCTGATGGCTGGGATCGACGGCATCGAGAACAAGATCCATCCGGGCGATGCGATGGACAAGAACCTCTACGACCTGCCGCCGGAGGAGCTGAAGGACGTGCCGACGGTGTGCGGCAACCTGGGCCAGGCGCTGGATTCGCTCGACGCCGACCGGGATTTCCTGAGGAAGGGCGACGTGTTCACCGACGACCTGATCGACGGCTACCTCGAACTCAGGCGGGAGGAGCAGACGGCCTTCCTCATGGCCCCGCATCCCATCGAGTTCGAGATGTACTATTCGGTCTGAGCGGGGGGCGCGGACAACGCCTGGCGCCAGCCGCGCCGCGCCCTTCTAGACCTACGAGACTGCCGGGCGGCCGTGCCGGTCCAGATCGTCGTCGGCCTCGTGCTCGGGGCGCTGATCTTCTACCCGGCTCTCCGCATCTGCCGGCGCGCGGGCCTGCGCTGGCCCCTCGCTCTCGTCGTGTTCATTCCTCTCGCGGGGCCGCTGCTCCTGCTCGCGCTGCTCGCCTTCATGACCTGGCCCAGCGACCCCATGCAGCGGCGTTGAACCGTGGTCGGCGTCCTCCAGTACCTCGCCGTCACGGTGATCATGCTCTGGATGTTCTGGCGCATCTTCAACAAGGCCGGGCGGTCGCCCTGGTGGGCATATCTCATGCTGCTCCCGATCCTCGGCCTCTTCATACCGCCGGTCTCGATCGGCTTGGGCCTCCTGATCGGCGTGCCCGCGATCATGCTCTGGGTCTTCGCCTTCGTTCCCTGGCCGACGATCGACACGAAGCACGAGCTTGCCGAGGGAGCGGGCTACGATCCGCCCACGCCCGAGCGCTTCAGGGGCCGCTTCAGACGCTCCACGCGGCCCAGCGAGCAGGCGGGCCAGAGGAGCCGCGGCATCACCCGCCGGCCCACGAGGAGGAACGACGATGCATGAGCCGCCGAAGAAGGTGGTGCTTGCCTATTCCGGGGGGCTCGACACCTCGGTCATCCTGCGCTGGCTGCAGGAGACCTACGGCTGCGAGGTGGTCACCTTCACCGCCGACATCGGCCAGGGCGAGGAGCTTGAGCCCGCGCGCGCCAAGGCGGAGACGCTCGGCGTGCGCGACATCCGCATCGAGGACCTGCGCGAGACCTTCGTGCGCGACTACGTCTTCCCCATGTTTCGGGCCAACGCGATCTACGAGGGCGTCTATCTGCTCGGCACCTCGATCGCGCGGCCGCTCATCGCGCGGCGGCAGATCGAGATCGCCCGCGAGACCGGCGCCGACGCGGTGGCTCACGGCGCCACCGGCAAGGGCAACGACCAGGTGCGCTTCGAGCTCGGCTACTACGCCCACGATCCCGGCATCCGGGTCATCGCGCCCTGGCGCGAATGGGATATCGATTCCCGGGAGGCGCTGGTCGAGTACGCGGAGAAGCACCAGATCCCGATTCCGCGGGACAAGCGCGGCGAGCCCCCCTACTCCACCGACGCCAACCTCCTGCACATCTCCTACGAGGGCAAAGCGTTGGAGGATCCATGGATCGGGCCGGATGAGGAGATGTTCACCCGCTCCGTCTCACCCCAGGCTGCGCCGGACCGGCCCACCGCGGTCGAGATCGAGTTCGAGGCCGGCGATGCGGTGGCGGTCGACGGCGAGGCGCTCAGCCCCGCGGCGCTGCTGGAACGGTTGAACGAGTTGGGTGGCGCCAACGGGATCGGCCGGGTCGATTTGGTGGAGAATCGCTTCGTCGGCATGAAGTCGCGCGGCGTCTACGAGACCCCCGGCGGCACCATCCTGATCGCCGCCCACCGCGCCATGGAGAGCCTGACGCTCGACCGCGCCGCCGCGCACCTGAAGGACGAGCTGATGCCGCGCTACGCGGAGCTCGTCTACAACGGCTTCTGGTTCGCGCCCGAGCGGCGGATGCTGCAGGCGGCGATCGACGAGAGCCAGCGGGGCGTCACCGGCACCGTCCGGCTCGCGCTCTACAAGGGCTCGGTCTCGGTCGAGGGCCGCAAGGCGCCGGTAAGCCTCTACAGCGCCGAGCACGCCACCTTCGAGGCCGATTCGGTCTACGACCAGCGCGACGCCGAGGGCTTCATCCGCCTAAACGCGCTGCGCCTCAGGCTGGGCAAGACAGGCGAGGACACGTAACTCGAATTCCTGCCTCTCGGATATTCCCGGTTTCTATCGAGGGGTGTCGGCCGCCTCCGTGCTGACGTTCGACACGTCGGCAAGCATTCCGTGGGTCTGCGCCCACGCTTGCCACTCGACCAGTTCTTCGTCCACTGCCTCGAGCTTTTCGGTCAACGCGTGGTTGTCGCCGAATATCATCAAGTTGTCGCAGGACCAGCGGGCCGAAGGGGCGATGAGGCCGTCGAACCCCAAGAAGACAAGAGCCGCGCCGATTTTCTGCGTTCGGTCGTAGTCGCGCTCCCCAAAGCGCGCCAAGTCCACACCGAGCCCGCCAAGATCGGCACGGACAAGCCGTATCGTGCGCGCCGTCGCAACGGCGAGCCGCGTTACCTTGATCGGACGCGGCCCCGGTACCGGCGTCAGTTGCGCCAGAAACGAGGCGACCTCGGCAAGTGCGCCATCGCGTTCGAGGCTTGTGTAGAGAACGGGATACCCTGCATCGCCGTCGGGCGGCGGCGCCCATCGCCCACCGCTGATGGATGCCGCGACCGGATCCGCACTTGCGCGTGTTGCCCGGAATACCTCGCCCTCAAAACGTTCCGAATGATATTCGCTCAGGCGATCCAGGAGGCTCGGATCGTGGATCATGGCCGCGAGGCCGATTCAACCTAGACGTACACACCCTCGCGGAGCTGATTGACCAACCGCCGTACTTCGTCGATTTGCCCTGCCTGAATCAACTCGGCCGGCGACCGCCCGTTCAAGAGCCTTTGCGGCGCGAATATCCACTGGCGGGCTTCATTCGGCTCGTAGAAGTCCGACAGCTGGTCGACAATAAACTCCAGTTCCAGAAGGGTTTTCTCGGTTCTCGCGTGCGGATAGGCGCGGCCCTGATTCCAGCGCGACACTGTCTCCGGTCGTGTTCCGAGCAGGTTGGCCACCTCGACATGCCGCATCGCACCCTTGGCGGAGATCGACCCGAGCCGCCTCGCGATTGCGCTGCTCATAGGCGCTGCCTTAGCTCCCGCCATCGTCCGCTTACCCTACTTGGTGCACCGTCAACCGCAGTGTCCGCCACGTGACGCTCGCTACGAGTGCGCCTTCTCTCACGACACGGATATAGCGTTTCTTATTGCGTATTATATTGACATTTTGATTGATGTAGCAAGGCGATTGCGGTCGCGGGGAACCCGGTGTCGGACGCAGCAGCGCGTTCGCACCTCACGCCGGCTCTTCGATTCCGTGGCGGCGGCAGGCGGCGGTGAGCGTGTTTTTCAAGAGACACGCGATGGTCATGGGCCCGACGCCGCCCGGCACAGGGGTGATCCAGCCGGCGTTCTCCACCGCCTCCTCGAAGCAGACGTCGCCCACCAATCGGGTCTTCTCGCCCGCGGGCACGCGGTTGATGCCGACGTCGATGACCGCTGCACCCGGCTTGACCCAGTCGCCCCGGATCATCTCGGCCCGCCCCACGGCGGCGATCAGGACATCGGCGCGGCGGCACTCACCCGGCAGGGCCTTGGTGCGCGAGTGGCCGACGGGGACCGTGCAGTGCTCGCGCAGCAGCAGCGACGCCATCGGCTTGCCGACGATGTTGGAGCGGCCGACGATCATCGCCCGCTTGCCCTTCAGCTCGCCCACGAAGTGGCGCAGCATGAGCATGCAGCCAAGCGGCGTGCAGGGCACCAGGCTGTCCTGCCCCGTGGTGAGCCGGCCCACGTTCACGGTGTGGAAGCCGTCCACGTCCTTGTCCGGGTTGATCGCGTTGATGATCGCGTTGGAGTCCACCTGATCGGGCAGCGGGAGTTGCACCAGGATGCCGTGCACGGCGTCGTCGGCGTTCAGCCTCTCGACCGTCTCCAGCACCTCCTGATGGCTCGCGGTGTCGGGGAGCCGGTATTCCTGCGAGTCCATGCCGGCGGCGACGGTCGCCTTGCCCTTGTTGCGGACGTAGACGTGGCTGGCGGGATCGTCGCCCACGAGCACGACCGAGAGCCCCGGCACGAGGCCGTGGCTCTCCTTCAGGAGCGCGGCCTTGCGTCCGACCTCGGCCCGGATGTCGGCCGCGAATGCCTTGCCGTCGATGATGACTGCGTCGCTCATGGGTGTTCCTCGTTCGGGGCTGGACGCTATCCGAACCGGCAGGCGCAAGGGCACGCCGGTCCCGGACGACTCACTGCACGATGTTGTCCACGATCAGATCGCGGACGAAGTAGAGGATCAGAATCAGGATCACCGGCGATATGTCGATGCCGCCGAGATTGGGGATGATGCGCCGGATCGGCCGGAGCGCGGGCTCGGTGAGGCGGTGGAGGAAGCTCAGCAGCGTGAACACGAAGCGGTTGCTCGTGTTGATGACGTTGAAGGCCACCAGCCAGCTGAACAGCGCCGACGCGATCAGCAGATAGATGTAGATCGAGAAGACGGCGTGGATGAGTTCGGCCAACGCGTTCATCGCCGGGCACGTCTCGGTGATTGCGGGGCAGGAGGCAGAATCCGGGGCCGGAGTATATCGCAGGGACTAGCGGGCGCGAGTCCGTTATGCGTGCGGGCCGGGGACGGAGAGTTTTGCGTTCGCATGCACCTCAAAGCAACCAGGCGGCGCGGACGCGCTCGCGCAGGCCAATGAGACGATCGCACGGTTCGTTGGCGAAGACGAAGCGGAGATAGCGGCCGGCGTGGTCCTCGCTGCCCCAGCCGGTCATCGGCGTTGCGGCGATCTTGCCCTTCTTGAACAGGCGCTGCGACGCATCGGCCGGACACATCCCGAGCGCAACCGCATCGATCAGGAGCGACCAGCCGCCGCCCGGGTGCACCACGGGCAGGTCGGAAAGCTCCGCGAGGATCACGTCCCGCCGCGCCTGCAATTCGGCGACCGCCGCGGCGATGCCGTCGTCCTCTGCGGTGAGCGCCGCGGCGGCGCCCGGCATGCCGATGCCCACCTGGCAGACCACGTTGGTCAGGCTGACCAGCCCGATGTCGCGCATGATCTCTTCCGGGCCTGCGATCCAGCCCACCCGCCAGCCGATCATCCGGTATTCCTTGGAGACGCTGCCGACGGTCACGGTCCTCTCGGCAAGACCCGGTATTCGGGCCGGATGCTGGGCCGGCACCGCCCCGAACAGGATCCGCTCCATCGCCGCGTCGTGAAGGAGCCAGGCGCCGGTCTGCTGCACGACCTCAGCGATCGCCTGCCATTCCTCGGCCGTGTGGACGATGCCGCTCGGCATGGAGGGGCTCATGGTGAGCACGACCCTCGTCTTCGCGCTCGCGGCCTCGGCCAGCGCCTCCAGGTCCAGCCGCCAGCCGCCGTCCACGACCCTGAGCGGCACCAGGCGCGGCACGCCGCCGGCGAGGCGGATGCGGTTGATGAGGCCGGCATAGGCGGGGTCGCTGATGATGACCTCGTCGCCGGGCTCCAGCATGGCAAGCAGGGCATTGAGGATTCCCGAGAGCCCGCCTGCCGAGATCACGCATTGCGCGCGCCAGTCGTAGGCGATGCCCGTGTCGGCCTCAAGACGCGCCACCACCGCTTGCCTGAGTTCGTCCGTGCCCAGGAAGGGCAGGTAGCTGTTGGCGTCGTCGCGCGACGCGGCTGCGCGGGTGGCGTCGATGGCGGCTTGCGGCGGCGGGATGTCGGTATCCAGGTTTTCCAGCCGGAGCATCTCGGGATCGCGCGCGGCGTCCGCCGCATCGCCCATCCGGTCGACGCCGATGCCGGGGATATTGCGCAGCCTCGATACCGTCATCGCCTGTTGGCCAAAGAGCCTGGCTGGCGCCGGGGCCGTAACCGGCCGGTCAATCCCCGTGCCGCGGGATGAAGTTCGACCAGGCCATGACGTAGGGGTGAGAGCTGACCTCGACGATGGTGCCCCAGGGATCCTCGCAATAGCAGACCTTGTAAGGCTTGTCGGGCCAGAGCTGCCACACCTTGCTGCGCTGGCGTCCGCCGCTCTCGTCGATCCGCTTCACCAGGCCCTCGATGTCGGGGTCGAGGATGCAGATGTGGTAGATGCCGTCCTTCCAGTAGGCGAAGTTGTTCTCCTGCGGCTCGTTGGCGACGAACTGAAAGAACTCGATGCCGACCCCGTTGGCTGTCGCCAAATGGGCGATCTTCATCCCCTGGAAGTCCGCACCGTAAATGTCGGCGACGATCTGGCCGAAATAGCTGCCGTCGGCATAGCCCTCAACCGGCTCCATCAGCACGTAGCAGCCGAGGATGTCGCGATACCAGGCGACGGCTGCATCGATATCGGGCACCGAGATGCCGACGTGATCGAGCGCCCGCGCAGGCCCGCCCGCCGGCGCCGTCGGGCCGGGTTGTCCTTCCGCCATGTCCTTGTCCTCCGCCATACCCTCTCTTCCAAGTCGGCGGACCCTATCTAGCCGTCCTCACCCGCACAACCGGCGCCGCCCGCGGAAACCGGGCCGATTTGACCCCGTGCGCGCCCTGATATTCGATGGCCGGCGGTCAACGAGGCACGAGGAAGACTCATGGGCGTTATCGGCGAGCGCGGCCCCAACGAATCGCTTATCGGCCAGCAGGGATCACGCATGGCGCTTTCCACGCCTGCGCTGGTGCTCGACCTCGACCGGCTGGAGCGCAACATCGCCTATCTCGCCACCTATCTGGGCAAGGCCGGGCATGGCGTGAGGCCGGTCGCCAAGATTCACAAGTCGGTCGAGGTGGCGAAGCGCCAGATCGAGGCCGGCGCCCTCGGCCAATGCTGCGCGACGCTGGCCGAGGCCGAGGTCATGGCCGAAGCCGGGATTCCGGGCGTGCTGCTCTTCTCCCAGGTCGTGACCGAGCCAAAGATCGCCCGCCTCGCCGCGCTCAACGCCCGCGCCGACGGGCTGCTCGTCGCCGTGGACGATGCGGCCGTGGTGGACCGGCTCGCCGGCGCCGCACTCGCGGCCGGCAAGCCGCTCCGCATGCTGGTAGACTTCGAGGTTGGCGGCCGGCGCACCGGCCTCGTCGCGGTGGACGATGCGCTCGCGCTCGCGCGCCACATCGCCGAGACCGAGGGTGCGGTCTATGCCGGCGTCCAGGGCTACAACGGCTCGTTCCAGCGCGAGCCCGACTTCGACGCCCGCCGCGCCGAGCAGGAGCGCTGTACGGCGCCGCTCGCCGCGCTTTGCGAGCGCCTCGGCGCGGAAGGCCTGGCGCCCGAAATCGTCTCCGGCGGCGGCACTGGCACCTATGCCATCGACGCGGCTGCCGGCCTCTTCACCGAGTGCCAGGCCGGCAGCTACATCTTCATGGACGTGAACTACGCCGATACCCCCTTCGAGCCCGACAACCCGCACCCTTTCGAGACGTCGCTCTTCGTCCGCACCACCGTGATCAGCGCGCGGGACGAGTTCGCGGTCACCGACGCCGGTATCAAGGAGCTTCAGCGCGAGGAGTTCCCGCCGCGCGTGGCTTCGGGCGCCGACCCGGCCGCCCTCTACGAGCTGGTCGGCGACGACATGGGCCGCGTCACCGTGCCGGAGGGCGCGCGTCTTCCGCAGGTGGGCGACGCGCTGGAATGCATCGCCCCTCACTGCTACCAGACGCTCTTGCTCTACGATGTCTATCACTGCGTGCGCGGCGACACGCTGGTGGACATCTGGCCGATCGAGGCGCGCTCCCAGTGGTAGGGACAGGCCCGACCGGGTCGCTCCCTCCCGATTCCAACGTGCCGCAACCGAGAAGAGCGCAGAGCCCGTGGCCCTGCGCCGCTGCCGCTATGGTTGTGCTTGCGACAACAATGAGTACGGGGGCCGCAGCGGCCGAGGACGTCTATCTGCGGGCCGGTATCGGCTTCGACCGCCCGACAGAGACCGTGTTCCGCGACAAGAACTGTGAGATCGAGGCAGCGGTCCCGCTCTACGGCTGTGGCTTGGCGCCCGACGGTGCGCCGTATCGTTCGGTGGGGAACTTCGGCACGGTGTCCGCCCTCGAAGTCGGGATCGGCGGCACCGTCGCGTCGGCGCTGAGAATCGAGGCTCTGGTCGAATACCGCCCAAGCCTCACATTCGGCGGGCGAGCCAACTTTCTGGCCCCTGAGCGGCGACAGTCGGTGTCGACCGACCTCTCCGTCCTGTCCGGAATGGTTGTCGCCTATCTGGACCTTCCCGCACTGGGCTTGCCGAGACTCGGCCCGTTCGACCCCTTTCTCGGTGCCGGCATCGGCGCCGTCCGGGTCGCGACGGGCGAGACGCGAATGATGTTCCCGGCGACGACGACTATCGTACCGGGCGCGCGCCGGTCCGATTTCGCCTGGATGGCAACCGCGGGCGTCGCGTCGGCACTGAGCGAGAGCATGACGCTGGACCTGGCGTGGAGGTACAGCGATCTCGGCACCGCCGAGACCGGTACGGGCGGCGGCCGGGCGGTGTGGCAGGACGGGAGCAGGGAGCCGCTCATGCTCAATCAGGCTGCAAGCGAGGCGCGTTTGCGAAGCCACGGACTTCGTTTCTCCGTGCGATACGTATTCTGATTGGGCATCGCTGCAGATGGTGGACAGTGCGGCCGGCCTTCGCCACCATTGGCGAAAGTGCCAGGCAGTCTCTATCGGAGGGTCATCATGCTGAAAGGATGGGCCGTCACCGTCGGTATCGCAGCCTTGGGCCTGAGTATTCTCGCCGCAGGCGAGTCCCAGGCGAAGGTGGAGGGCGATACCATTTATCTGGGTGCCGCCGTGTCGCTGACCGGCAAGTACACCACCGCCGGCGAGCACACCCAGCGGGGCTACGACCTTGCGGTCAAGACCATCAACGACGCCGGCGGCATCACGGTCGACGGCAAGACCTACCGCCTCGAAGTTATCTACTACGACGATGAATCGACACCGGCGCGGGGCGCGCAGCTCGCCGAGCGGCTGATCAATCAGGACGGCGTCGAGTTCATGCTGGGCCCGTACAGCTCGGGCCTCACCAAGGCCATCGCGCCGGTCACCGAGCAGTACGGCGTGCCGATGGTCGAGGCCAACGGCGCCTCGCTTCAGCTCTTCAACAAGGGCTACCGCTATCTGTTTGCGGTGCTTTCGACCACCGAGCAGTACCTCGCCAGCGCGGTCGCGCTCGCGGCCGAGCTTGCCGAGCGCGAAGGGCGCGACCCGGCAACGCTCAAGCTCGCCGGAGCCTTCGAGAACGACCCCTTCAGCCAGGATATCCGCGCGGGCGTGATCGCAGATGCGGCGAAACTCGGCATTCAGGTCGTGATCGACGATCAATTGCCGCCCGAACTCAATGATATGGCCGCGACGCTCGCCAAGGCGAAGGCGGTGAAGCCCGACATCCTCGTCGTCTCGGGCCACTCGAAGGGAGCAGCGCTCGCCATCCGGCAGGTCGAAGAGATGCGGCTCGACGTGCCGATGCTGGCGATCACCCATTGCGACAGCGCCGACGTGATCGGCAAGTTCGGCGCGGCATCGGAGTACACGCTCTGTGCAAGCCAGTGGGCGCCGACGCTCTCCTACCGCGACGACGTGTTCGGCTCGGCGGCCGACTTCGCCGCGACCTTCGAAGCCGAGTACGGCTATGCGCCGCCCTACCAGGCTGCGGAATCCTCCGCTGCGGTCATCGTCTTTGCAGACGCCTTCGAGCGCGCAGGCGGCTTCGACAAGGACGCGGTGCGCGACGCGCTGGCAACGACCGAGATGCAAACCTTCTACGGCAACATTAAGTTCGACGAGACCGGGAAGAACATCGCCAAGCCCATGGTGCTCTACCAGATTCAGGACGGCGCCTATGTCGTGGTCGCGCCGACCAAGTGGGCTGCCTCCGAGGTCCGCCATCCGACCCCGCCGTGGTCCGAACGGTAGGCACCCTCCACGCGTACCCCTCGCACGCGGAAGCGTAGCCGGCGCGCGGTGACAGCCGCGCGCCGGGCGCCTGCGAGGTAGACCATGGCGGCTAACCTTGCGCTCCTGGGCGACGCGCCGTTCCTCATCCTCCAGCTGTTGCTGGACGGCGTGATGATCGGCGCCATCTTCGCCGTCGCCGCCTACGGCATGGCGCTGGTCTGGGGCGTGATGAACGTCATCAACGTCGTCCAGGGCGAGCTCGTCATGCTGGGCGGCTTCATCGCCTACCAGCTCACGCTCTGGGGCCTGAGCCCGCTCTGGGGCATCCCCGTGGCGGCGACCGTGCTCTACGTCATCGGCTCCGGCCTTTACTACGGCGTGATCCGTCGCGTGGCGGACCGCGACATGTTCATCTCGCTGCTCGCCACCTTCGGCCTCTCCATCCTGCTGCAGCAGCTGATGAACCAGATCTGGGGCGGCGACGTGAAGACGGCCCAGTCGGGGCTCGGCACGTGGTTCCTCCTCGACTACACGGTAACGGTCTCGCAGATGAAGGTCGCAGCCTGCGGCGGCGCCATCGCCATCGGCGGCGTGCTGATCCTCTTCCTCAAGAGGAGCAGGCTGGGCCAGGCGATCCGCGCCACCGCGCAGAACCCGCGCGCCGCCCGCATTCTCGGCATCGACACCAACCGCGTCTTCGCCGCCACCTACGGCATCAACGCCGCGCTCTGCGGTGCTGCCGGCGCGCTGGTGGTGATGGCGTACTCGGTCCACCCCTACATCGGGCTGCCCTACACCGTGCGCTCCTTCATGATCGTGATCGTGGCGGGGCTCGGAAATCTGCCGGGCGTGATCGTGGCGGGCCTGGGCCTGGGCGCGGCGGAGAACTTTGCCGGCTTCATCCTGGGCGTGCAGTACCAGGTGGCCTTCGTGTTCATCCTGTTGGTGGTGATCCTCGTCATCCGCAGCACGCTCCTGCAGCGGCGCAGGCAGTTCCTCAAATGACGCTCCGCCGCCAGCCGCTGCTCATGCTGGGCGTCGCCGCTGCGGGCGTAGCGCTCCCCTTCGTGGTGCCCGATTACCGTGCGCAGATCGCGATGCTCTGGGCGCTCGTCATCATGGCCCAGACCTGGGACATCACCGGCGGGCAGACCGGCTACAACAGCTTCGGCAACATCCTCTTCTTCGGCGTCGGCATGTATGCCTCGGTCGTCGTGCAGCGGGACGCAGGCCTCGACTACTTCCCCGGTCTCGTGCTCGGCATGCTGGTGGGCGCGGGGATCGCCGCGACGCTCGCCGTGCTGCTGGGCTCGATGATCCTGCGCATGCGGGGCCACTACTTCGCCATCGCCACCCTCGGCCTCGGCATCGCCGCCGGCGAGATCGCTGGCGGGTGGGACTACGTGGGCGCGGGCTCCGGCCTCTCGCCGCCCTTGTTCCCGGGGCCGCCAGGTTCCGCCAACCTGTTCTTCGCCTACCTCTTTTTCGGGCTCGCCGCGCTCGTCTTCGTCCTGCTCGCCGCGCTCTAC